>Ga0308309_10000671_pt1 | contig 21125 bp, 14 predicted proteins | sample HubBroMetageWFT5_FD_192491 | JGI IMG/M metagenome (GOLD analysis project Ga0308309, IMG submission 192491) | Warmed and freeze-thawed soil microbial communities from the Hubbard Brook experimental Forest, New Hampshire - Hubbard Brook CCASE Soil... | ecosystem: Environmental > Terrestrial >...
GTACTGGGTTTAAGAAATTGCGGAATGGTGCAATCAATCACGTTTAAGGATGTTGATTGTACCATCGAAGGAGGTCAGTTCAACTTTAGCTCGACCGGCGTTGAAAGTGCCGAACAAGCTGTTGCCAAACCTGCTGTAGAAATGTTGCTGATGGCTCTTGGGCGTCAGGCTCGCTTCGTTGATTACTTTTCCCTTTAGCGAAGTGGCGCTCAAGTCGAAGGAATCAGCGGGCGAAAAGCGGACTTCAATCACACCACTGTAATTCTTCAGGCGATAAATACCGTTGGGGAGAAATTCGCCGGAGAACAGAATGTTGCCGGTGGAAGTCTGTGCGTGCACGTGGTAGCTGTGAATGTCGGTGAGGCGAAGGTTGCCGCTGATCGACGAAATTTCGAGCTTTCCCGCGCAACGGGTACACTGAAACGAACCGCCCACGGTTTTGATGGTTACATAGCCTGCGGAATCTTCGAGATCAACGGCAGCGGCGACGGTCTCGACGTTCATGTCGCCCAGGACGTTGGCGACGTTCACTTCTCCGGAATCGTTGTGAATCTGGAGTTCGGCGTCTTCCGGAACGTTAATCTGGTAGTCGGCGCGCATATCGTCGGGCGCGACATTGTCCGATGCCGCGTGGGTGGAAACGTCCACGCGATTGCCCATTTGCTCGGCGTCAACTTCCACGCTGTCGCTCGCGCGATTTGAGATCACCATCACTTCAGCTTTGGTCCAGGCTTTCACCGTGATCAAGCCATTCGGATTGTGAATGGTGACGACCGGATGGGCTTCGACTTTGAAATGCTGTTCCTGGCGGCGAGGCGGTTGCGGGTCGGCGGAAAGGATGCTGCAAAACAAAAGGCCCGGTACAATTACGGCCATCGGCTTCCAACTTGCGGTCCGGGTAAACTGCTTACGAACGAAGTGAGTGGTACTCATCGGTTGTTTTCTCCGCGTTCTGTCATCTGCGCTAGCAGATCCGCCTTCTGCTGATAGGCTTCGTAGAGATAATCCCGCGCCACTTCATTCTGGGGTTCTTCTTGCACACTTTTTTCACATAAAGCGATGTAGTTGTCAACAATTGCGAGGTTCTTGTTGAGCGAAGCGGTGACAACAGGGTTCGCGTTATTGAAAGAAGCGAACGAATCTTGCTCGGCAATCAACTGGGCACGCAACGGGAGGGTGGAATCCCGAGAGTCTGCCAGCCAGAGCGCTTGGTTGGACTGCTTATTCATGGGACGGCTTAGGGCAAAGGCAGCTGCAATAAGTAAGGTTAAGTAAGCGCCAGCGAGGGCAGGGCGCGGAAGGGCAGCCAACCATCCCGCAAACCAGGTGGTTTTGGACTCCGCGGGACGATTTTCGTGAATCAGGCCTTCCTGCTCCAGATGAGATCGGAGAGAAGTCCAAATTCGCGGCGAGACTTCGACTTCTTCTGTGCGCCAGCTGGATGCTTCGGTGCAAATGGCCTTTAGATCCTCAATCAGACTGCGGCAATTGGAACAGTTGCGAAGATGAGCTTCGGCGTCGCCCGGAGGGTTGCCGCCCATCCAAGAATCGAGGCGGTCCATGAAGTCTTTACAAGTGATCGTGGCCATTTCTCTTAGTCCTCGCTTCCGGCCTCGGCGCTGGCAGCCTTCCGATCTTCGCGAGCCTTGTCGCGCACGGCTTCGTGAAGGAGCTCGCGGAGGCGCATACGCGCTTTGTGCAACTGTGATTTAGAATTACCGATGGAACATTCCATTATTTCGGCAATCTCGTTGTGTTCGTAACCCTGAACATCGTGAAGCACGAAGACCGCCTTATATCCCGGAGGCAACTGCTCAACGGCTCGCTGCAGGTTCACGCGATCAATGGAGCCGCTGAGCCGTAAGTCCGGAGTGCCGAAATCTCTACGAGGGCCGCCGGATTCTTCGTCCGGTTCGGTCATTTCGTCGAGCGAAGTTTCCGTTCCGGACTTCTTCCGCAACTTCATCAGCACGACATTGACAGCCAGACGATGCAGCCATGTAGAAAAAGCCGATTCGCCGCGGAAAGTAGCGATTTTCCGGAAGAGTTGGAGGAAGGCTTCCTGAGTTAAATCCTCCGCCTCGGCCGTATTTCCTACCATCCGAAGACACAGCGAATACACACGGCGATTATGCAGTCGGTATAAACGCTCAAATGCCGGCGCATTACCCTGCTGGGCCAGCCGGATAGCCTCCGCCTCCGGCAATTCGTCCGTATCAGTCCGTCTCGTTCGGGCCACGCTACCCGTCGGGACGCATCCCTAGTTGCGATGCGTCGGTCGCCTTAGAAGTTGTACTTGTAGTTCTTAACGCGCAACAAATTCCCGTCGCTGACAATTTACGACAGTCAGAGGAGGCCGCAATTCCAGTAATGGTGTAGCGAACCTATGATACTTGGGTATTTTCGTTGGAAATCCTTCCAGCGTCTAGTGTTGTTCATGGTTAGACGAGCGCGGAATCCATCCGGGGCATGTGCTATCTGCGCTGCAGGAACACTCCGAAGGGAAATGAAAAAGCGAAAGCACCTCTATGCCGAAGCTCGGATGCTGCGAGACCGCACCTTCCACCTCTGTCGTATGCCTTTTGTCACAGGGACAGAACCCAACTCGACGGCAAAGGTTGCAACTTGCTCGGCTGGGAGCGCGCGAAGAAAGGATTTCAGTATTATCTCGGATTCGCAGAGACAGGTGTTGAAGTCATAGTGCAGACAATCGAGACTCTTCCAGCTATCGGCTGGCTGGATGGAAAGGCCTTGGCCGAGGTCTTCGGCGGTTTCGTCGAACTCGCGAACGACATGCTCGACGGTGTCGCTAAGGATGCGCAGCTTCTGAAAGAAGCGCGAGCGGTTCGCGAATAGGACGTGGTGAAGAAGCTCGTTCCAGTGGGCGGCGTTCTGAGCGGTTTCGCCGCGGAAGAATTCAGTCTTGAGCGGCTCGACCAATGGAAGGTTAGCCAAGTGGCGACCGCGGGAGGAAAGTGTGTCGCAAGCGGCGGTAAGCGCATCGGCAACGCGGACGAGCAGATCGGCTGACACGAAAACTTGTTGACGCGCGCAGACAAGTTCGCCGCGTGCGCGCAGGGATAGCGCTCCGTCCAGCGCTACGCTCATCATGGCGAAGGAAGATTCCCACTGCCGCACGGTAGTTTCATATACGTGCCCCTTATCCCGCGGCAGCGCTGCTATCCAATCTTCAGTGACGCTATGACGCGCATCGGCCGGCTTGCGCCTCCGTCTTCCCAGCACGCGCCCTCCCAAGTAGCGGGCGGATTATACCACCGGTTTCGCCTAGAGGCGTTTTCTTGACGGTCGTGGAAGGCAATCGATATACTGCGCGCGACCCATCAAAACACTCGAAGTTCCCGGCAAGCCCGCTCGCCGAAAGGATTGCGATCCATTGGAATTTGAGCCACTCGATCAGTTTGAGCAGCGCCGCAAGAAGTTGAGCGATATCGAAGCGCTGGGGCATGCGGCCTATCCGCGGAAGTTTGTGTGGTCGCACACGGCGAGGCAAATTGGCGAACAGTTTGCGACCCGCACGGCGGAGGAGTTGAAGGCCGAGCCGGTGAATGTGCGGGTGGCGGGAAGAATCATCGCGCTGCGTCCGCACGGAAAGGCAGCGTTTGCTCACATTGTTGGTGACGGGGCACGGCTGCAGATCTACGTGAGATTGGATGCGGTGGGCGAAGAGGCTTACAAGCTTTTTCAGCTCCTGGATCTTGGCGACATTATTGGAGTGTCGGGACATCTTTTCCGCACAAAAACAAATGAGTTGACAATTTGGGTTGAGAAGATCGAGTTGTTGAGCAAGGCGCTGCTGCCGCTGCCTGAAAAATGGCATGGACTTGCGGATATGGAACAGCGTTTTCGGCGGCGGTATGTGGATTTGATTGTGAACGAACGCACGCGCGAAACTTTTCTGCGACGCGCGCAAATCATCCGCGAGATACGGCAGTTCTTCGAGGCCCGCGGATATATGGAAGTAGAGACGCCGATGATGCATCCGATCCTGGGAGGCGCAACGGCGCGGCCTTTTGTGACTCATCACAACACGTTCAAGATGGATTTGTATCTTCGCATCGCGCCGGAACTTTATCTGAAGCGGCTGGTAGTCGGCGGGCTGGATCGCGTGTTTGAGATTAATAGGAACTTTCGCAACGAAGGTGTGGATGCGATCCACGAGCGGGAATTCACCATGCTCGAGTTTTACCAGGCTTATAGCGACTATCTGGAGCTGATGGACCTGACGGAGGAACTGTTTCGGGGGCTGGCCCGGAAAATCTGCGGGAGCACGAAGTTTAAGTTTGGAGAAAACGAGATCGATTTTGCGCGTTTTGAGCGTTTCACGATGCGGGAAGCGATTCGGAAGTATTGGCCGAGTTCAGCTGCACCGGCTCCGTCACTGGAGGACTTGGCTGCAGCGGGTGGGCCGCGCGCACTTGCGGAGCGGTACAACATATTTGCGAATTCAAACGCCTTGCCGCCGATTGCTAATGTGAAAGAGCTGTCCGACGGAGAGTTGATTGGGGAACTTTTCGAGGGGGTTGCCGAGCCGCATCTGTTGCAGCCGACATTCATTTATGATTTTCCCACGGCCATCTCGCCGCTTTCGAAGCAGAAGGCTGACGATCCTTCGCTGACCGAACGGTTCGAACTTTTTATCGCGGGAATGGAACTGGCGAATGGCTTTTCTGAGTTGAACGATCCCTTCGAGCAAGAGAAGCGTTTTCGCGAGCAAGTAGAGAAGGGCGGTCTGGAGTTACCGAAGGAAGTGGATACCGATTACATTCGCGCGCTCTCGCATGGGCTGCCGCCGACCGCGGGCGAGGGCGTGGGCATCGACCGTCTGGTAATGTTGTTGACGGATTCCCACACGATTCGCGAAGTAGTTTTATTCCCTCTGCTGCGCAGCGAAGGTGGCGAAACTGAAGAATCGCCGGCCGCCGAAAAGAGCGGTGATGCGAAATGACGTTTGAATGGCTGGTGGCGCTACGATATTTGCGTTCGCCGAACCGGCCTGCGGTGCTGCGAATCGTGACGCTACTGGCAGTGATCGGGGTGGCGGCGGGTGTTACAACGCTTGTGATCGCTCTTTCGATGAACACGGGTTTCCGGCAGGCAATCCGGGACCGGCTGCTTAGCGTTACCGCGCATGTAAACCTGAAACCTACCGGCTCCGCAGGAATTCACGATTATCGGCAATTGATCGAGCACCTGGCGGGCACGCCGGGTGTGCGTTCGATTGAGCCGGCGATTTACGATACCGTCCTGCTTTCTTCTGGCCCGCACGCACGCGGCATTGTGCTGAAAGGTGTGGACCCGGAACTGGAGCGGCGCGCGAGCGAAGCTTTACACAATATGGTGGCCGGCTCGTCTGACTTTGCCGCTGAGGCGGACGGAATCCCCTCGCTTTTAGTGGGACGCATCCTCGCGGATGACATGAGGCTTTCCGCCGGGGATTACGTTACGTTGACCAGCCCGCAGGGAAGTCTGACGCCGTTTGGAATGCTTCCACGTTCAAGACGGTTTCGCATCGCCGGGATATTCGAGTCGGGCTTCTATGATTACGACGCAAACTGGGGCTTCGTGAATTTGCAATCGGCGCAGGGGCTCGCCGGAATTGGCGATGTGGTGAGCCTGCTGGAAGTGCGCGTAACAAATATGGATGACGCGACGGCTATTGCCGGCACACTTCTGCACCGCGCCGGGGACGGATTTACCGCCAGCACCTGGATGGACGAGAACCGAGCTTTATTCCGAGCGCTGAGCCTGGAAAAGCTGGTGACCGCGCTTTTTATAGGGCTGATCACCTTTGTTGCGGGCTTGAATATTCTTGTGGTGCTTACGATGACGGTGACGGATCGGGTGCGGGATATCGCTGTGCTGATGGCTATGGGAGCGCGAAGCACGCAGATTCGCAAGATCTTCATGCTGCAAGGAATCGTTGTAAGCATTACAGGCACGGCGGCGGGACTGTTGTTCGGTTACGCATTGGCGTGGGTCGCTGATAAGTGGCGATTGATCCCGTTAAATCCAGAAGTCTATGCAATTCCGTACGTCCCGTTTCATGCGAGCGCACTGGACTCGGTGTGGATTGCCGCGGCAGCGTTCGCCATTAGCATCGCGGCAACAATTGTTCCCGCGCGTGCCGCCGCGAAAATTCTGCCTGTGCAAATTCTGCGCTTCGAATAATTCCCAGAAACTTGTTGTAGTGCAGGCGTGTTAGAATCGAAAAAGAGGCGAAGTATTGGCAGGAGAAAAAAGAGACCCCAAAAGAGACAGAAGTCTGCACATGGGAACAGGACGGGCAAAAAGTGAAATTCATTAGAATCAAAGCTATCCGTCGGGGGACGCCCGTTGGCTAGTATCTTGTAAAGTAAGGACATACAGAACTGCGGGTTCGGCATCCTAATTGAGATAGGTTATAGCGAAGATATGCAGACCCAGCTGAATTCGAGTGCTTCAGTCGTTGAGAAACGGACCAGTAATGGCCTGGCTCCTTCCGAGACAGTTCTGCGCTGTGACAATTTACGGAAATCTTTTCGCTCTGGTGCGCAAGAAATCGTCCCCATCGATGGGTTGGATTTTTCGATTCTCCGCGGAGAGATGGTTTCGATTGTTGGGCCGTCAGGAACGGGCAAAAGTACTTTGCTGCACGTCCTCGCTGCGCTGGACACTCCGACGAGCGGTACAGTATACTTCGGCGGGAATTCGCTTCGGTCTTTTTCCGAGGCGGAACTGGCGGAGTATCGCAATCGCGCCGTTGGGCTAGTCTGGCAGCGTCATCACTTGCTGCCGGATTTTACGGCTGCGGAAAATGTAGCGATGCCGTTGCTGGTTCGGGGCGTGGCGTTGGGGCAGGCGCTCCAAACGGCCGGCGAATGGCTCTCAGAGGTGGGGTTGTCCAGTCGAACTGAACAGCGTGCCGGTGAACTTTCCGGAGGCGAGCAGCAGCGCGTGGCAATCGCGCGCGCGCTGGTGAATGGCCCCGCATTGCTACTTGCTGATGAACCTACCGGGGATTTGGACGAACGTAGCGCCGAAAATGTCTTTGAGCTAATGCAGCGTCTTCATGCTTTTCACCATCTAACCTCCGTATTGGCGACTCACAACTTATCGCTGGCAAGGCGAACCGGCCGCGTTCTGTTGATGGAACGAGGCAAGCTGACACCGGCCACAAACGTGCACGCAGATTCTGCAGCATCAGGTCCAACAGGCCCCGACCAAAACCTTGGGAGAGTGCAGGTGACTCGTGTTTGAACGCTATACAGAAAAAGCTCGGCGCGTAATCTTTTTCGCGCGCTACGAGGCGAGCCAGTACGGCAGCCCCTACATCGAGACGGAGCACTTGCTGTTAGGACTTCTCCGCGAGGACAAGGCGCTGGCGAACCGGTTTTTGCGTTCGCACGGCTCAATTGAATCGATACGGAAGGAAATCGAAGCGCGCATCACCGTGCGCGAACGAATTTCCACATCGGTGGAAGTGCCTTTGAGCCAGGAGTGCAAACGCATCCTGAACTTTGCAGCGGAAGAAGCAGAAAGATTGGGCCACAAGCATGTGGGCACCGAGCATCTACTCTTAGGAGTCTTGCGCGAGGAGAAATCCTTTGGCGCGGAGATTTTGCAGGAGCGTGGATTGCGGCTTTCAGCTGTGCGGGAGGAGTTGACGCGCAGCGCAGGAGAGAAAGTGCCAGTCAACCGTCCGAAAGAGGCTTCACTGCTAGCCGAGTTCAGTCGCGACTTGACGCAAGCGGCGATGGAAGGTCAGCTCGATCCGTTGGTGGGCCGCGACCGGGAGCTCGAAAGAGCGATTCAGATTCTCTGCCGCCGCACGAAGAATAACCCGGTCTTAATCGGAGAACCAGGCGTAGGGAAGACGGCCATCGTCGAAGGCCTGGCGCAAAGGATTTCTGATGGCGACGTCCCGCCGTTTCTTGCGGACAAGCGCATTCTTTCACTTGATCTTTCGTTGATCGTTGCCGGAACAAAATATCGCGGGCAATTCGAAGAGCGGCTGAAGACCATCATGAAGGAATTGATGGAAAGCCAGAACGCGATCGTGTTCATCGACGAATTGCACACTTTGGTGGGCGCTGGTTCAGCGGAAGGTTCGCTGGACGCAGCCAACATTTTGAAGCCGGCATTGAGCCGCGGCGAAATTCAGTGCATTGGGGCCACGACCCCCGCAGAGTATCGCAAATCGGTGGAGAAAGATCGTTCGCTTGAACGACGCTTTCAGTCGGTGAAGGTTTCCGCGCCGAATGAAGAAGAAGCTATCCGCGTGTTGCAAGGCGTTCGAGATCGCTACGAAAAGTTTCACGCTGTCAGTTATACGGACGAAGCTATTCGTTATGCGGTGTATCTTTCGAACCGCTATATTCCGGACCGTTTTCTTCCGGACAAGGCGATCGATCTGCTGGACGAAGCTGGCTCGCGTGTGAAACTGCGCCAGGCGATGCTGCCGGATGAAGTTTCCGAAGTGCAGAAGCGCGTTAAATTTATTACCCACCGGATGGAAACGGCCATCGCTAATCACGAATTCGAAAAGGCGCGGTTTTATTCCGAAGAAGAGCGCAAAGAGAAAGAGCATCTGCGCATGCTTCGGGAAAAACTGAAGATTGACGATTCCTCCACGGGCATCGTTACGCGTGAAGATATCGAAGAGGTAGTGGCTCGTTGGACCGGAATTCAGGTTTCGGCGATTAAGGAAGACGAACAACAGAAACTGTTGCGCATCGAAGAAGAGTTGCACCGCCGCGTGATCAGCCAGGACAAGGCTATCACTGCGTTGGCGCGCGCAATTCGGCGAAGCCGCGCAGGGTTGAAGGCTCCGGGGCGTCCTGTCGGATGCTTCCTGTTCCTGGGACCGACTGGCGTGGGCAAGACGGAGGTTGCGCGAAGACTGGCGGAATTTTTGTTCGGCAGCGAGAAGTCTCTGGTTCGTTTCGATATGTCGGAATATATGGAGAAGCATTCCGTGTCGAAATTGATCGGAGCGCCTCCAGGATATGTGGGATATGAGGAAGGTGGACAACTGACTGAGCGTGTGCGCCGAACTCCCTATTCTGTAATTCTTTTGGATGAGATTGAAAAAGCGCACCCAGACGTGTACAACATCTTGCTGCAAGTTTTTGAAGATGGACAGCTCACGGACGGGCTGGGCAACACGGTAGATTTCCGCAACACAATCATCATACTGACTTCGAACCTGGGAGCGCGGCAACTGCAAAAACAGGCCGGCCTCGGTTTCGCGTCGAAAGAACTCGACTCCATGGCGAAGAGTCAAGATGACATGGTGATGAGCGAGGTGAAGCGGGTTTTCAATCCCGAGTTCCTCAATCGTCTGGACGAAGTGATATTGTTCAACTCACTCACGGACGACGATCTGTTGCGGATCATCGATTTGCTGGTCGGGCAGATCAACGAGACATTGGTGCACCGTCAAGTGCAGATCGCACTGACTCCGGAAGCGCGCCAGTGGATTCTAGAGAAAACTTGCAGCGATCGAAATTATGGCGCGCGGCCGCTCCGACGCGCGTTACAGAAGTACGTCGAAGACCCATTGTCGGAAGCTTTGATTCAGGGTGGATTGCAACGGCCAGCGACGCTGGAAGTTTTTCTTTCCGGTGAAGAGGGACTTTCGTTCCGACCCGCAGTTGAAGCAACCCCAGTGGCCCACTAAGAATCCTACGCGCAAGCCGGACGGGAGCAGTTCCGGCGGGGGAGCACATAATCTTGGGCGGGAATCGGCGGCCTTGACCGGGGCCGCGAGCACGAAAAATTTTGTGCGCCTGTTTCAAATTCCTGTGGTTGTGTGCTTGTGCATCGTTGCGTACGCCTATCCTCTTTGGGGCCAGCAAGCGCAGGCGCCAGCGGGCCGGCAGTATGTGATCCAGCGCATCGAATTCATCGGTAATCGCCGCATCCAGTCGGATACTTTACGCGCGCGTATTTTTTCGCGTGCTGGAGATCCTTACAGCGAGGAAGCGGTGCGCCGCGATTTTCAAGCGCTTTGGAATACGCAATTCTTCGAAGATGTGCGGCTGGAAGTGGAAGACAGTCCGGATCAGCCGGACGGCAAAATCGTGGTCTTTTATTTGAAGGAGCGGCCAATCATTCGAAGGATCGAGTACAAAGGGAACAAATCGATCACCGAGTCGGACATTCTCGACGCGTTTAAAGAAAAAAAGGTTGGCCTTTCGGTGGAAGGGCAATTCGATCCGACAAAAATCAAACGCGCGGAAGTGGTGATCAAAGAATTGCTGGCCGAGCACGGGCGTCAATTTGCGACGGTGAAACCAACTTACGAGCGCATTGCGGCGACCAACGCTGTGAAGTTGGTGTTCAATATCGACGAAGGGCCGAAGGTGAAAGTCGGGGATGTTACGTTCACAGGAAACAAGGTCTTTTCCGATGCAAAATTGCTGCGCGCGATGCGCCATGACCGTCCGTATGCAATCCCGCTCTACATCACGAACATTCCGGTGATGGACAAGACGTACGACCGGCAGAAGCTCGACGAAGACCTGGAAGTAGGAATTCGCGGACTGTATCGCGACCACGGTTATTTCAAGGCGACCGTGGGCGATCCGATTCTCAATACGCATGACGAAGACCGCAGCGGCATTAAGGGGCCGTGGCCCGTGCTGGGCTCCAAGCATGGTAAGCGAGTGGACATTACCATTCCGATCGAAGAAGGCGAGCAGTACCGTATGGGCTCGTTAAAGTTCCGCAGTAGCGATCCGGAAGTGGGGCTTGTTTTCAAGTCGGAAATCCTGGGGAAAGTATTTCCCATAAAAGAAGGCGAGATTTTTTCGGCCGAGAAAATCCGCAAGGCGCTGGATAATTACAAGAAGCTTTATGGTGAATATGGATATATCGATTTCGTGGCGGAGCCGCTGACCGACATCGACGACAAGAAGAAAGTCGTGAACTTGACCATGGAATTCGATCAGCAGAAGCAATTCTTCGTGCGACGCATTGAATTTTCGGGTAACACCACCACGCGCGACAAAGTGATACGCCGCGAAATTCTGCTGGATGAGGGCCAGGTTTACAACAACCGTTTGTGGGAACTCAGCATATTGCGGCTGAATCAACTTGGCTATTTCGACGTGATCAAGCCAGAGAATGCGGAATTGAAGCGCAACGTGAAGGCCGGGACGGTCGATATTAAGTTGAAGGTGAAGGAAAAAGGGAAGCAATCTATCAGCTTTTCGGGCGGCGTAAGCGGCATCGCTGGCACGTTCGTAAGCGCCTCCTACCAGACGAATAACTTTCTGGGACTCGGCGAGACGTTGACGTTGTCCGCACAGTTGGGCGATTTCCAACGCGGCTACACTTTCGGGTTTACCGAGCCGTTTCTGTTTGATCGTCCGATCACCACTGGGTTTACGATTTTCGCCAACAAGTACGATTTCAACCAAGCCAAGCAGTACGGTCTTTTGTTAGGACAGCAAATCGCGCTGAACCCTGCATTGCAGGAAAATTACAACACGGACACCAAGGGATTCACGCTGTTTATAAGCTCCCCGCTGCGAAGATTCTCTTTCGCGCGCGTGGGTCTTACCTACGGATTCTCAAGCACGAACATCCAGACGTTCAGCCAGTCGGCGCAATTATTGTTCGACAGCATTCAATTCACCAGCCTAGCTGGACCTTCGGCATTAGATGGTATTCATTCCAGCAAGGTGACGCCGACGATCAGTTACAGTACGGTGAATAATCCGCAAAATCCGACGCATGGAAAAAGTTTTTATTACGGTGTGTCGTTGGAAGGCGGCCCGCTCGGCGGCAACGTGAATACGATAAGCAACACGTTTTCGACCACCTATTTTCACCAGGTCAACAAAAGACGGAATGTCATTGGCATTAAATATCAGACGGCGATGATTTCAGGCTATGGAGGAAAAGATATTCCTCCATACAATCGTTTTTATCTGGGTGGAGAACAGGATGTCCGCGGATTTAACTTTTATACCATCTCTCCTTTCGTAGCCATTCCGTTTTCGACCAGCACAAGCGTGGAGTATTTCGATCCGAGGAGGATTGGCTCGACCGGAAGTCCGATACCGCAACTTTTGACTGTGCCGCTACTGGAATTCATTCCCACGCGACCCGGCGGCGATTATCAGAACGTGTTGAACCTGGAATATCGCATCCCCATTGCCGGACCGGTGACCCTGGTGTTTTTCAACGATCTGGGCTTAAATGGAATTCTCAGGCAATCGCAATTGTCCTTGAATCCTGCGGCTGTGTCATTGTTCCAAGAGCAGTATCCGAATCCGGATTTCCCGGGTGTACATATCACCAAGGATCTGCCGATCGTAAGCGGAACGAATTTTTATCCGCGAACTTCCGCGGGCATCGAGTTGCAGGTTATTCTGCCGATCGTGAACGCGCCGTTTCGCGTTTACTATGCCTATAACTATTTGCGGTTGACCGGAACCATCACTGCGCCAGCGGGCGCTTACTACTTAAGCGATGCGGTAAAGAATACGCTGCCACCCGGCGTTCTTCAGACACAGATTCAACCGGAATTGGATTCCATCTTGTTTCAACAGGTGCAGCACATTCCGGCCGGCTTGATCGAGCCGAAACAAACCTTCCGATTCACGGTGGGGAAGACTTTCTGAGATGAAGATTTTGTTTGCAATTATTTTGGATGGCGCCGGTAATCGATTTGAGGCGCGAAGATTAAGGCGCGGGGCACGCCGGAGGATTTAGGATGAGACTTTGGCAAATAGGTGCGGCTATTGTTTTGGCGGCCTGCCTGGCTGGGTGTGGGGGCAACTCGACACCGGTAGGCGTTACGGTGATTCCGACGGGAACGGCGGCATCTCCACAGACCGTGTTACTTAGTGGCCAGGAACAATTCCAAGCAACGGTTACCGGAACGTCTACCATGACGGTGAATTGGTTTGTTTGTCTTCCTCCAACAAACACTACGGTCACGCATCCCATACCCGTGAATTGCGGTCAGCTGACAGGTTTTGGCAACATAAGTTCAGCCGGCCTTTACGTCGCGCCTCCTACGCCTGCGCCCAGCGTTTTTGTTGTTGCAGCGCAGAGCACGGTTAATTCGAACATCTACGGGCTTAGCTATGTCGTGGTGGGAACCGGCGTGCGGATTTCCATTGAGCCGAAGACGGCTACTTTAAATCCGGGAGAAAAGATTCAATTCAGTTCGACAGTGAGCGGAAGCTCAAATACAGCGGTTACCTGGAGCGTGACGGCGGACAGCATGACGGTGGTTGGTGGTAATTCGACCATCGGAATTATCTGTCCGAGTAGTAACGATACTCAGAACCTGTGCACGAGCCCGCTGCCTCAGCCTGCGGGCACATATTTTGCTCCCTTGGTTTCGCCGGGTGCGGTGACGATCACGGCGACTTCGGCGGCGGACACTTCGCAATCCGCGACGGCAAGTGTGACTATCGCAGGGGGAAGCGATCCCACGCTCAGTTCGATTGCGCCGACTACGACGCAGGAAGGCTCGGTGCAACAGGATATTTATGTAAACGGGCAGAACTTTTCGTCAACCAGCACGGTGCTGGCGAACGGCGTTCCGGTTCCGACAATTTTTCTGACAACCTCGCTGCTGCGCGCCACTATTCCGGCGGCCCAGTTGGCCACGATGGGATCCCTTCAAATTTTGGTGCAACGGCAGAATGGAGATATTTCGCTTCCGATTCCGCTCACGGTGAATCCATCGCGTCCGGCGCTGGTAGCTTCCACTCCCGATAGCTTCATCGGAAACTCCGCGAACGTAGGCGTGACACTTACCGGCGGATATTTTTCGCCGTCCACGGAAGTCTTCTTTAATGCGCAACAGGTGAGTCAGAGTGCAGGAGGTAACACGCGCGTACTGCAAGTGACCATTCCGTCTGCGGATTGGGGTCCCCCAGGGCTTTATCCCATCGTCGTGGAAAACACGGATGTGGTCCCGCCAAATCCGGGAATCTCCGGCATAAATATTGGCGTGGAACCGACGTCGTTTCCGACGGCTCCCAGCACGTCATTTGCAGTAGGGATGACTCCATCGGCTATCGCGATTGATCCGGCGTTGGATCTTGCGGTGGTAGCAAATACGGGATCGAATAACGTTAGCATTATTAATTTGGCAACTAACACCCAAGTGGCGGGGTCGCCGGTCACTGTGGGGCCGAGTCCCACGAGTGTGGCTATTGATGATGAATTACACGTCGCGGTGGTGGTAAATAATGGGGCCGAAGCGAGTGGCGGGAACAGCGTAACTGCAATTAATTTGAATACTCTGGTAACAACGACTTACACATTCCAGGATACCTCCGTCCCCCCGAATACGGCGGCTTTGCCTTACTCCATCGGGATTAATCCGCTGACACATCGCGCGATCGTAACGCAGCAAACCACAAATACAGCGTGGATATTGGATCTTTCCAGTGGCGCGCCTGTGTTGGTGCAACAAATTGGCGGCAGTTTGACTTCTTATGGAACAGGACCGGCCCCCTCGGTGGCAATTGATCCGCGTTTGAACTGGGCTCTTGTAACTCCGGGCGGATCCGGCACCATCAATATCGTGGATCTCGGACGCGATGCGGGTCCGGGAGATGTTGGCCGGCCACCGGTAGTAATTGGCGATCTGACGGTTTCGACATCCAGCCAGGGAGTAGGCATCAATACTCAAACACATCAAGCGCTTTTGACCGACCCAAATAGCAGCGCCGCAAACAACGACACCCTCACGACCTACAGCTTGCTCGACAATACGGTAAGCAACGTTCCATTTTTGCAGAACGGGACGGCCCTAGATCAGCCGGGTTTCGTGGCATCGGCAATCAATCCGCTATCGAACGTGGGAATTGCAGTGAACCGTCTGTCTAATTCAGCGGCAATCGTGGACATGGAAAACAGCAACGTGCTGCAGCCTGTCAGTGGTCTGAATACACCGCAAGCGGTCGCAATCGACGCGGTAACCAATCAGGCCTACGTGGTGAATCAAGGAAACAACACCGTTTCGGTTGTCGCGCTGGGTACGCCCGGGCAATTCCGGACATTGCAAATTGTGGAGTCTAGTCCGGCGGTCGCTTTCGTGACTAATCCTCCGACCGGTTTGACGTTGACGATTAACGGAATCGGATTCACCGGGTCCGCGCAGGTAGTGCTGGATGGTACGCCGCTGCCGCCAGGTGACGTGACGGTTGTGAGCGCCCGGCAGATTGTCGCGGCAGTCCCGGCGTCCCTGTTAACGAACGCGCGGAACTATATCGTTTACGTGCAAAACGGTGGGCAGTGGTCGAACACCGCCGAACTCACAATGATTCAGCCTGTTCCGGTTGGAAATACTCCTATAGCAGTAGCGATCGATCAGGATCTGGATCAAGCGGTAGTGACCAACTTTTCGGATAACACGGTATCGATATTGAATCTGATTACAGGAATGCCCATCCTGACCGAACCCACGATGCCGGTGGGCTCCAATCCTGAAGGTGTCTCAGTGATTGCGCGGCTAGGCCTCGCGGTAGTGGCAAACAACGGAAGCAACAACGTGACGATACTTGACGAAGTTGGGAACAACGGTACTTTCGCCTCGCCCACCACAATATCGTGCGGTTCCTGTGTTGGTCCCGCTGGAGTAGGATCAAATTCCGACAATGCTACGGCAGGCACGGCCAACACGTTATCGAATAACGTTAGTTTTGTTACCCTTCCGACCACCGGTACGTTAGGAACGCTAGGCGCAACCGTTACGGTGGATCAATTCCCCGACACGGTGTCGATGGCCCCTGTGCTAGTGTCGCCGCCAATTCCAGGTTTGATCGTCACGAATAATCTTGCCGCCGTACCTACGGCGTCTTCGTCGAGCAGTGTCGATTTACTGAACTCTGACACCGCTTCGATTATCAACCGGGTTTCGAATTTTCAATTGCCCACGGGCGCGGTATTTGATCCCGTAAATCAGGATTTTCTGGTATCCGACAGCGTAGTCAACAATGTGGACATCATCGATCCCAATACTTTCATTGCGATACCATTCAGGGTCGGGATTGATCCGACTTCACTGGATTACAACTATCAGACCAGCACGTTGGCAACGGATAATGCCGGAAGCAATACGATTTCGATTGTCAGTTACGTATGCCCTCCGGTTTTAAATGCTCCGCCGAGTTGTGCGGGACCGCAAGTTCGGGACGTGTTGGGCGTGGGAGGGTTGGTACAGCCTTCCGCAGTAATTGTTGGGCCGAATTCGATAGCCATTGATTTGAAAATGAACCTGGGCGTTCTCGTGGATCAGAGCAACAACCGGGTCTTGTTGGTTCCGCTCCCGCATTAAAGCCTGTTGCTTTCAGAAGGGATGGAAGACGGGGCCAACCTCTCTGTCTTTCCGGGCATCGGAACTAACAAGCGCAGGTAGGAAATCCGATTGACCTGTTTCTGGGAGGACGGCTATAATTCCTGGTTTGCGTTGAGCGAAATATTCGAATAAGGAGTGAGAATGAAGATTCGATTTGGAATTCCGGCAATGGCGGCGCTACTGCTGGTGCCGGGGATTTATGCGCAATCGGGCGGTGCGGCGGCTCCCAAAGTGGGAGTGATTAGCGTTCAGGTAGCGATTCAGAGCACGGCGGAGGGCAAACAGGCTGCCAACGAGCTGCAATCGAAGTTTGCACCACGGCAGACGGAGTTGGACAATCTGCGTAAGCAGATTGAGGATCTGCAGACACGTCTGCGCACAGCATCTAATACTTTGAGCGACGAAGAGAAAGCACGTCTGGCGCGCGAAGGCGATCAGTTGACGCGCACTTATCAGCGCAAGCAGCAAGATTCGCAGGATGATTTCAACGAAGCCGAGCGCGAAATTGTGGACACTATCGGTCGCAAAATGATCGACATTCTTGACAAGTATTCGAAAGAGAATGGATACAGCGTGGTGTTGGATACTTCGGCCCAAAACACGCCGGTGATTTACGCTGCGAACACCGTGGACGTGACGCAGGACATCATCAAGCTTTACGATCAGAGCTATCCGGTGAAGAACGCGGCGGCAACACGACCGGCAGCTCCGCGGTCAACGACGCCGAAACCTGCGGCGCCGGCGCAACAGCAACCCGCTCCTCACTAGCTTCAAGCTAGTCACTGTAAAGGCCTCGCTGCGCGAATCGCGGCGAGGCTTTTTTATTTCTTCTAATCGCGCAATGCAGGGCGCCGCGTAACTACCCCGCTTTTGAGTATGTTGAGGGCGGCCTTGCGTTTTCGAGGCCGGGAAATTATACTGAGGTGCTTCTAGAACGGTCGCATGTCCGAGTGGGCGCGAGCCCACTTTTTTGTTGGCGCAAGGAAATGGCGCCTGCCTGGGCTGTCTGTGAGTATGGGCTAGAAGCTAGTGGTGTCGGCGCCTGAAGCATCGGGTTTTAGCCGGCCGGTTGACTTGAATGCAATTGGAAAAGGTTCGCGAGGCGGCGGAGAGGGTGGCGGGTTCGCTGGGCCTAGAGATTTTCGACGTAGAATGGAAGATTGGCAAGCAGCGGCTTTTGCGGGTCTATATTGACCGTTTGCCCGGCCCGCATAACCTGGAGGGGCTCGGTGTCACCCACAAGGATTGCGAGCGGGTGAGCGAGCAACTGAGCGTGATTCTGGACGTAGAGGACCTGATACCGGGACCGAGCTACGTGCTGGAGGTTAGCTCGCCGGGGCTGGATCGTAAGCTGATTAAGCCGGCGGACTACGAGCGGTTTGTGGGTCGACTGGCGAAGATTTGGGTGACTGACCCGATCGAGAATCAGAACTATTTTGAAGGGCGCCTGGCGGGCTATGCGGACGGAATGGTGAGGCTCAACGTGCGGGATCGCGAGCTAGCTGTGCCGTTCAGCGGAATCAAGAAAGCGAATCTGGTCGTTGAGCTATAGGAATTTGCAAAGCGGCTCAGCAGCGAGCGAGATTTTTGACGCGGTAGACGCATCTAAACTTTGTAGGAATGTTGTCCTGGAGAAACGCAAATGGCGAGTCTGCTGTACCAGACAATCGAGCAGATCAGCCGGGAAAAACACATTGAACCGGAGATCATCGTCGCGGCGATTGAGGATGCGATGGTGGTGGCGGCGCGGAAATATTACCGCACCGAGGAGGATCTCCGCTCGAAGTTCAATCCAGAATCCGGCCAGGTAGATGTGTATTCTGTCCACACGGTAGTTGAGGAAGTTACCGATCCGCTGCGTGAGATCTCCCTGGGCGATGCCAAAAAACGCCAGCCTGAAATTGAAGTGGGCGGCGAAGTAATCGAAGCGAAGCCCACAGACGTACTGGGACGCATCGCGGCGCAAACAGCCAAGCAGGTGATTTTGCAGAAAGTGCGCGAGGCTGAACGCGACACGATTTATAACGAGTTTCACACACGAGTTGGAGAACTGATCAACAGCGTGGTGAAGCGGATGGAAGGTCCGGACATCATCGTGGACCTGGGTCGCACGGAAGCGCGTTTGCCGAAGCGGGAGCAATCACGGCTGGAGGCATACAACGTTGGAGATCGTCTGCGCGTGACGATTCGCGCGGTGGAACGCGCTGCGAAGGGGCCGCAAGTAGTTGTGTCGCGCGCCGATCCGGCTCTGGTGCAGAGGCTGTTCGAAATGGAAGTGCCGGAAATTTATGACGGCACTGTTCAGATACGGGCCGTAGCTCGTGAAGCTGGGGAACGAACGAAGATCGCCGTGGAGAGCCGCGATAAGGACGTCGACCCGGTGGGTGCCTGCGTCGGGATGAAGGGCATGCGCGTGCAGTCCATCATCCGTGAATTGCGCGGGGAGAAAATAGATATTATTCCGTACAACGAAGAGACCATCGCGTTCGCGCAGAAGGCTTTGAGCCCGGCGAAAGTTACGCGCGTACAGGTTGTGGATCCGGAAGAAAAAAGATTGGAAGTGATCGTTGAGGATACGCAGCTTTCTCTCGCTATCGGCAAGAAGGGGCAGAACGTCAGGCTCGCCAGCAAGTTGATTGGCTGGAACATCGACATCAAGAGCGAGGAAGAGAAGCGCCGAGAAATCGAAGCGCAGATGGCTGCGCTGACCGCGCCAGGGACGCCACTTACGGAGTTGAAGGGAGTGGGGCCCAAGACCATTGAGAAGCTCGAGGCTGCGGGGATCACTTCGGTGGAGAAACTCGCCGATATGACTCCGGAGCAGTTGGTGGAAATTCCAGGCATCGGCGAGAAAATGGTGGAGAAGATTCACCAGTCTGTGGCTGCTTACTTCGAAGCCCTTGAAGCGCAGGCTTTGGCGACGCCGGATCAAAATGCTGACGCGGCCCTGGAAGCTGGCGGGGAAGGCACAGCGCAGAGCCCGGAGCAACCCGAGGGGCCCGGCGAAGTGGAAGAAACTCCGGAAGAGGGCGAGCCATCCGGAGCGCCTGAAGTTGGTGAAACGCTGGAAATTTCGGAGGAACCCGAAACCGCGGAGATTTCTCAGTTGCCTGATTCGCCAGAGAAGGGCGAAGCTTCTGAAACTTCGGATATGACGAACGTGCGTGAAGTGGAACCGCTGGATTCACCGAGCGGCGCGGATACCCGCGAACTACCGGGCGAAGAGACGCAACGTCACTCTGTGGAGGGTGGCGAAGGAACAGAAGGCTCGGAAGAAAACGTAGAGAAATAACGTATCGAAGCAGGCGAAGAAAAATTGTGACGAAAGAGGCTGATGGCAGATTCTAATCAAGTCCGAATAAACGAGCTCGCCCGGGAACTCGAGATCAAGGCGAAAGTCCTGATTGAGTATTTGCCCGAAATTGGCGTCACCGAAAAGAAGACACACTCGAGCTCGATCGATAATTCTCATGCTGAATTGGTGCGCAAGCATTTTCTTGGCTTGGCGGCGCAGGAAGCTGCTGCGGAAGCCGAGAAGACGAAGGCTGCTGCAGCGAAATCGAAACCGTCGCGGCCGGCCGTTGCGGCGCCACCCGCTGCGGTACGTCCAGCGCCTGCCGCACCTGCTGCTGCGCCAGCCACGCCGGTTGCCGCTCGTCCGGCTGCCGTTGCGCCGACGGCAGCTGCAGCGCGCCCGGTTACTGCCAGCGCGACGGCGACTGCGCCAACTGCCGTTCATCCAGCACCGAAAGCGACACCAGCGGGGGTGAAACCGGGAGTTGCGCCTACCGGCGCAACACCACCAGCAGCTCGTCCCGTGCGGCCTGGTGCCGCACCAGGCTCTCCATCTCCTACAGCTGCGCGACCAGCAGCGTCTGGCACCACTCCAGGACAGTCTGGCGCACCGGCAGCTCATCGACCGGCCGCAACGCCCGGCGCCTACAGGCCTGCGGGCGCACCGCCTTCGGGTCAACGATATCCAGCGGGTTCTGGCGCTGCTGGAGCAGGCCAAGGTCGCCCGTCGCAGGGATTTCGACCAGCGGCTCCCGGGCAAGCACGTCCCGGGGGGGCGCCGCGCCCCGGCGGACCGCCAGCACGTTTTCCCCAACGCCCAAGCAGCGGCAGCGGAGGACGTCCGGGCCAAGGCCCCGTCGGAGCCCAAAGGCCGGGCGCAGGCATTCCGAAAGCCGAGCCAGGCAAACCTTTGTATGCGCGCAAGCCTCCTGCATCGCGCGGGCGTCCGCTCATTGAGAAGCGTTACGCGGAAGGGGAGCGCAAGCTTCATCCTGTACGGCCTCGCGCAGGTGCAGGCCCCGGACGTTCGACGCAAGTCGAGCCAGTTGCTCCCGTTCAACGCGAACCGCGCGCAGTCACCGTCACGGAAGGAATTACCGTGCGCGAGTTGGCGGAGAAGCTGGATATTCGCGCCAAAGATTTGTTGAAGACACTGCTAGACCGCGGTGTTTTTGCCAGCATCAACCAGGCACTGGACGTGCCGACGGCAACAAGTCTCGCCGAAGCGTTCAACGGAATTGTCCAGGTTGTTACGTTCGAAGAGCAGGTCGTTCAAGAAGAGAAAATCAAGGAAGAGCGCACCGGCAATGAAGTGTCGCGCGCACCGGTCGTAACCGTGATGGGCCACGTCGATCATGGCAAAACGAGCCTGCTGGATGCGATTCGAGAAGCGGATGTGGCGGGCGGTGAGGCCGGCGGAATCACACAGCATATCGGTGCATATGAAGCGCACGTACAAGGTGAGCGTATTGTGTTCATCGACACCCCGGGTCACGAA
>Ga0308309_10000672_pt1 | contig 21075 bp, 13 predicted proteins | sample HubBroMetageWFT5_FD_192491 | JGI IMG/M metagenome (GOLD analysis project Ga0308309, IMG submission 192491) | Warmed and freeze-thawed soil microbial communities from the Hubbard Brook experimental Forest, New Hampshire - Hubbard Brook CCASE Soil... | ecosystem: Environmental > Terrestrial >...
CCCAGCGCTTTGACCAGAAGAACGCTGGTTACCAGGCGCTGTCCTTGAATTACGGCAGCTTCCTGCTCGTCGATCAGCAAGTTTTGTTGTGCGGTGACGACATCCAGATAACTAACTAGCCCGCCCTTGTAGCGGTCCTCGGAAAGATCAAGAGTGCGGCGCGCGGCATTCACGGCGAGTTGCTGAGTTTCTCGCGCTTGCCCAAGGACGGTAAGTCCAGTCACATCGTCTTGCACTTCCTGAAAAGCAGCCAGCACCGACTGGCGGTAATTCGCCACGTTAACGTCGTAGCCGGATTTTGCAAACTCGACTTGAGCACGGCGGGCTCCGCCGGTGAAGATGCTTTCGGCCACATTTGCGCCTAGCGCCCAGAAGGTGCTTGAAACGTTGGCCAGCTTGGCGATGTCGGCGGCTTGCCAGCCGCCGTTTCCGAACAAATTGAGCGAGGGATAGTACGCCGCTTTTGCGACTCCGATCTCGGCATTGGCGACGGCCATCTGGCGCTCGGCTTGGGCAATGTCCGGGCGCCTCTCGAGCAAGTCCGAAGGAAGTCCCAGGTCAATGGGCGGAGGTTCGGCATTCAATTCCTTAGTCGCAATATGGAAGTCCGGCGCGGGTTTACCGACGAGCACGGCGATAGCATCTTCAAACTGTTTTCGCTGCTGCAATAAAAGTGTGGCTTGCGTGCGCGTAGTCTGAAGGAGGGTTTCCTCCTGGGCGACATCGAGCCCGGAAGCGACGCCGCCTTTGTGGCGCGAATCCACAAGCTCCAGGCCGCGCTTCAGCGTATCCACGGTACGGTTCAGAATTCCCAGCTCGGAATCGAGTTGTCGAAGCGTGAAGTAATCGCCGGCGAGATCCGCCGTGATGACGAGCCTTACATTTTCCAGGTTTGCCGCGCTGGCTTGGTACGATGCTTCCGCGGCTTCGATCGTGCGCCGCCGCTGGCCGAACAAGTCCACTTCGTAGCCCACTGTAAACGGCAGCGTAAACGAATTCTGCGTGATGGGTTTCAAGGGGACGGTAGCTCCAATTGCGGGCCGGTTGCCGGACAAGCGCTGCCGCTCGGCGCTTGGCGCGACACCAAAGGTCGGAAATAGCGTTGCGACCTGAATGGCGGCGGCGGCGCGCGCCTGATGATAATTTCCAATCGCTGCTTGCAGCGTCTGGTTGGCAGCGATAGCGTCCTTCTCCAAGGCGCTCAGCTCGTCGTCGTGAAAAACGCCCCACCATTCGCCCTTCGCAACGGCGTCTTTTGGATCGCCTTGCCGCCAAGGCTCCGAAACGTCCCATTTCGCCGAGGTGGGCGCGCTGGCTCGCTCGTACTTGGGCCCCACCGTGCACCCAGCGAGAAGCAAAGCGAAGCTAGCTGCGAGCAGAAAAGGCAGGAAGAGTTTTTTCTGGAGCATTACCGCTTCGCTCCCGGCGCTCCGTTCGTGTTCGGAGCTTTGGATTGAGGCGTTTGCGCTGGGGCGCCCGGCGCCTCGGCCTGCGCGACTTGCTTGACGCGCACTTCTTGCCCTTCGTCGAGCGAGTCCGCCGGATTCAAGACGATCCAGTCCGTAGGCTCGAGGCCTTGCAAAACCTCAAGACTAGTTCCGTAGTCGCGCCCGATAGTCAATTGGCGGAGGTGCGTCTTATGATTGGTATCCACTACGACAGCGCGCAGGCCCTCAGCGCGGAAGAGCAGAGCGTTCACCGGCACTTGCACTCGAGAGGCTGCTACCTTCACTTGCAAGTGGACCTGAGCGTACCCGCCCGGGAAGAGCTGGGCGTTCTTATTAGGCACGTCCACTTCCGTCAAAAGCGTTCTTGAGTTGGGATCGATGGCTTCCGCGGTGCGCACCACTTTTCCCTGAAATTGCTGCCCGGGATATTGCGCCAACTCAAGAAAGCCTCCGAGCCCGCTGCGGACCGATGGTGAATACATCTCTGGTACGCTGACGTATACGCGAATCGGATCAGTTTGCGCGAGGGTGAAAAGCTCCTGCTGGGCGCCGCCATTGCCGGCGTTGATTAGCGTTCCGGTGTCTATATTGCGACGGGTGAGAACGCCGCTAAAGGGAGCGTAAACATGCTTAAAAGATTCCAGCTCCTCGAGCCTCCGCACATTCGCTTCCGAAGATTTGACGGTCGCCGCCTTCGCTTCATAGTCGCCGACGGCGTTATCGACTTCTTGTTTGGAAACACCGTCCGTCTTGATCAGTTCCTGATACCGCGCTGAGGTAATTCTGGAAAGATTGGCGTTGGCCTGGGAAGTGTTCAGGTCGGCGCGGGCCTGCGAAAGCTGTTGATCGACTTCGGGCGTGTCAATATCCGCTAGCAGTTCGCCCTTTGGCACGCGGGTTCCGATATCGTGGTACCACTTTTGAAGGTATCCATTTGTCCGTGCATAGATGGGCGACTCCACATACGCCTGAAGCGTGCCAGGCAGCACCAGATCTTCCTGGGCAACTTCCGCTGTGGGATGGGTGACTGCGACGGTGGGAATAGCCAGCGCCTCGGTGTTTTCGGCCAGAGCATGATACTGCGCGCGGCGCTGGAACAAGGTGAATGCGCCCAAGATCACCAGGACAATCACAGCGCCAATCAAATACGTAAATAGCCGGGTGCCTTTCTCGGGCTGTCGGCCTCCTTGTTCGGGTTCCATCTGTGATCCGCCTTCTTTCATGGTCCGTACTCCGCTCTTTCCGCTCATTCTTCTCCGTTTAGGCTACCGCAGGAGATGGTGATTGGCTACGCTGCTTTCTCCGCTCGCGCCGGCCGTGAATCATTGAGAATACGCAAGGAACAAAAAAGAGCGTCGCGAAGGTAGCGAAGAGGAGACCGCCAATCACGGCGCGGCCCAGCGGCGCGTTTTGTTCGCCGCCCTCGCCGAGACCGATGGCCATTGGCACCATGCCGATAATCATAGCGAGAGCGGTCATAAGGACGGGGCGCATGCGGACAAAGCCCGCTTGCAGAGCGGCTTCGCGAGCGGATTTTCCTTCGCTCATTTGCTCGCGCGCGAAGGAGACCATCAGAATGCTGTTGGACGTGGCCACCCCCATGCACATGATCGCGCCGGTGAGCGAAGGCACGTTGAGAGTTGTGTGCGTCAGGAGCAAAATCCAGCATATGCCCGCGAGAGCGCCCGGCAATGCAGTAATGATGATGAAGGGATCCAGCCACGACTGGAAGTTCACGACGATTAATAGATACGCGAGGATGATTGCGCCAATCAATCCGTAGCCAAGACCGCGGAACGACGAGCGCATCGTTTGCACCTGGCCCCGAACTTCGATGTGACTTCCTCGCGGAAGCTCGCTCTTTACGGCGGCCACGCGCTTAAGGACTTCATCGGAAACGCCGCCCAGATCGCGGCCGTCGACCGCGGCATAAACGTTGATCATGGGTTGCACGTTGTAATGAGAAATCTCCGCCTGTCTCGCGGTGTTTGTCGTGTTCACCAGATTTCCGATGATTTGCGGCCGAACTCCGGGAGCCGTACCAGTCACCGGCGTGTTTTGCAGCGCCTGATAGCTGTCCACGCGGTATTGGGGCGATTGCACTGCGACGTTGTAACTTACGCCGTTCTTTGGATCCAGCCAGAATGCCGGGGACGTCTGAAAGCTGGAACTTAGAGAAACGAGAAGGTTGCCTGCCACATCCCTGGCCTGCAAACCAACGGATTGCGCGCGGGTGCGATCGACATCCATGTGAAGAGTTGGCTCATCGAGGGCTTGCTGCACGTGAACGTCGACGGCTCCCGGAATGTGCCGGAACTCATTCGCGAGCTTCTCCGCAACAACATAGTTGCCGCGCTGGTTGGCTCCCGTCACCGCGACGTCGATGGGTGCCGGCGTTCCAAAATTCAAAATTTGCGTCACGATGTCCGCGGGCTGAAAAAAGAACTGAGTTCCGGGAAATCTCTGCGGCAGTTTTTCGCGCAGATCGTTGATGTAGGCGCTGGTCGGTTTGCCGCGCTCTTCTTTCAACTGCACAAGAATTTCGGCATCGGAAGTGCCAAAAGTTCCGGAGTTGCTGTAGCTGAGATTGATGCCGCTGTAGGGCACGCCGATGTTGTCGAGAACGGTTTGCAATTCTTTGGGGGGAATGGTTTCGCGAATGACGGCGTCAACCTGATCGGCGAGGCGCGCGGTTTCCTCGATACGAAGGCCGGTGCGTGCACGAAAGTGCAAACGAATTTGTCCGGCATCGACCTTGGGGAAGAAATCCCTGCCCAGAACGCCGACGAGGCCGACGGAGAGCAGGCAGAAAACAAGAAAACAAGCGCCAAACAATTTCGGCCATTCCAGGGCTGAATCCAGGCCGTGGCGGTAGCCCTCGCGGAATCTCTCAAAGCCGTGCTCGAATTTTTGCTGGAAGCGTCGGAAGAAGCCCTGTTTTTCACCGACATGTTCTTCGGGCTTGTATTCGTCCTCGCTGCTCAGGAGGTACATCGCCATAGTAGGGACGATGGTTCGGGACCACCCGTAGGAAGCGAGCATGGCAAAGCTAACAGCCTCAGCCAGCGGCACGAAGAGGAATTTCGCCACGCCTGACAAGAAAAACATGGGCAGGAAGACGATGCAAATACACAACGTCGAAACGAACGCGGGCACGGCGATTTGCTGAGCGCCGTCGAGAATTGCCTGGACCGTTTCCTTGCCCATCGCCAGGTTGCGATTGATGTTCTCGATTTCCACGGTGGCGTCGTCCACCAGGATGCCGACGGCCAGCGCTAGCCCGCCCAGCGTCATGATGTTGATGGTTTCTCCGAGAGCGCTGAGCATCAGAATGCTGACCAGAATCGAGAGCGGAATGGAAACCGCAATGATGAGAGTGCTCTTCCAGTTTCCGAGAAAGACCAAAATCATTACGGCGGTGAGGCATGCGGCGATGAGGGCTTCGCGCAAGACTCCTTGAATGGATGCGCGCACGAAAAGAGATTGATCAAAAAAGGTCGAGACACGCAGGCTTTCCGGCAAGGAGGACGAATAATTCTGCAAGACTTGCTTGACGCGGTCTACGATATCGAGCGTCGAGGCGCCGCCGGTTTTGTAAGTGGCCATCAGAACGCCGCGCTGTCCGTTCACACGGACGATATTGGTTTGTGGCGTGAATCCATCGCGGATATGCGCGACGTCTTTCATGTAAATCGTCGCGCCGTTGACGGTCTTGACGGGCAGATCGTTCAAACCGTCCACCGTCAACGGGCTCCCGTTCATCTCCACGAGATACTCGAGCGACCCGAGTTTCACCGTTCCCGTCGGCAGGATCAGGTTCTGCGCATTGACGGCGTTTACGATGTCCACAGGCGAAAGCCCCTTGGACTGGAGGGAAGCGGAATCGATGTCCACCGAAATGACGCGCTGTTTTCCGCCGTAAGGGAAGGGAAGCGCTGCGCCTTGCACCGTGGCAAGCTGCGTGCGAATGAAATTGTTTCCGAAATCGAACAGTTGCTGCTCGCTCAAGCTGTCGCTGGTCAATCCGATTTGAATGACGGCAACAGTCGAAGCGGAAAAGATAGCCACGAGGGGAGGCGTGGTGCCCGGCGGAAGTTGCCTCAAAATAGTTTGGGCAATAGCGGTGGTCTGAGCTAGCGCGACTTGCACGTTCGCAGTCGGCTGGAAGTAGATTTTGACGACGGCAATGCCATTAAGAGACTGCGATTCTATGTGTTCGACGTCGTTCACCAGCGTCGTGACGGAGCGCTCTGAGTTGCTGGTGATGCGCTGCTCCATTTCCTGAGGTTCAAGCCCCGTGTAGTTCCACACCAGGGTGATTACGGGGATGTTGATCTCCGGGAAGATGTCTGTCGGTGTGCGCAGGAGCACCACGGGCGTCAGCAGGACGATGACCAGAGCGAGAACCACAAAGGTGTAAGGTCTCGCAAGCGCTAATCGGACAATCCACATAGAGTTTCGAAGCTTCCTCTAAAGGGCGATTTCGCCCAGCTATGCAACTTGGAACTATTCTTCCGTCGGGTACTCTTGTCTTAGATTCCTGCGCTCAATTGTTTGGGTACGCCCTTAGGACCAAATGCGATATATCGTCTGGCCGGATAGTTGGCGGCAAATTGTCCCCGAGCGGCCATTTTCCGAGCCGCTCCTCCTGGCCCCGCGCGATGCTTACCCGAAACGGGGTCCCAGCCAAACCTTTATAAATCAGAGTGATAGCCGATGGGACGGTTTCGCGCCTTTTATCTTACTCTTTTTTTGATGCGTCGATTTGGCACTGGTCACATTTTCATCGTCTGCCAATTTGGACTGCAACTTTCTAAACCGTATGAAAGGAATCGATGCAATGAATTAATGCGTCTTTCGGTCACTTCACACCAGCGAGCGCAAAGTGAATCTGCACTATGAAATTTTCTGGAAAAGCACTGAGGGACTACTTGTGAGTCATGACGAAGACGCCGTCCCAGTTTGCAGGCGGTTCAGCGGCCATGTATCCCTGGCAGCGCTCCACGTAGACGCTAGCGGGGCCGTCCTTTGGCCACTTGTCTAGAATTTCCTGGAAAGCGCCCTGCGCGGCGTTCCACTGGCGATTGCGATACAGTTCGCGGCCGCGCGCAAACAGTTCTATTTGCAGGCGCAGCATTTCCGCCGAGCCGTTCGCAGAGACATCTTCTTGCCGCCCCATGAGCTGGTAAATCGTGACAGGTTGCAGCTTTCCTTTCACGCGCATCAAATCCAGCTCGCGAAAAACAAAGCCGTCGTCTTTTGCCGCTTGATAGGTCGTCTCGTTGACGATGATGTGCGTGCCGTAGTCCTTGTTCAGACCCTCGAGCCGTGAAGAAAGGTTTACCGCGTCGCCAAGCGCCGTGTAGCCGTAGCGCAGCACAGAACCCATATTGCCCACGCTGGCGACACCCGTGTTCAACCCGATGCCGATCTCCAGCCTCGGCTTGCCCTGCGCTTCCCACTCCTTTTGCAACTCGCGCACGCGCTTCATCATTTCCAGCGCCGCGTTGCACCCACGCGCCGCATGACCCTCCTCTTCGAAAGGCGCGCCCCAGAAAGCCATGACGGCGTCACCAATATATTTGTCGAGCGTCCCGTGATAGCTGAAGACGATGCGCGTCATGTCCGAAAGATATTGATTGAGAAAGAGCGCAAGCTCCTGAGCGTCCAGTTTTTCGGAAATGCTGGTGAACCCGCGAATATCGCTGAACATCACGGTAATGTCGGTTTTCTTCGGCTCGACGAGCCGCGGATTGACGAGCAACCGGCGAATCACTTCCGGGCTGAGGTACTGCCCAAACGCGGTGCGCACCTTGCGTTTTTCTTTTTCCTCGACAAGCGCGCGATACAGCGAAACCAGCAATACGTTGCCGGTGAGGGTCATCGCGGGAATCGTAAAATTCAGCCACCACCCGCGCAAAAATGCGCCATAGTCCACCGCCACCAGCGGGATGAGCAACGCCGCGCCGAACCACATCCAGCGCGGCTGCACCAGTGCCATCCAAATGCCCAGCGGAATGCCCAAAAACAAAATCGCCAACACATCCCATAGAACTTGCTTGGCGCCTCGCACAAGGAACCCGTGATTCAGCATGTTGTCGATCACGTTGGCGTGCACTTCCACGCCTGGGTAGTTGATTCCACCGTAGGGTGTGGTCCGCAGGTCGCCGATTCCGGTCGCTGACGCTCCAACCAAAACAATCTTTCCCTTGAATGTTCCTGGCTCAAAGTTTCTGGTCACCACGTCGGCGATCGACTTATACGTATAACTTCCTCGGGGGCCGCGGTAATTGATTTGCATGTGGCCCGTGTAATCCGGTTCGATTTTCAGCTTGTCGCCAAAGTTGAGGCTAACAACTCCGATTTGGTTGAAGTTCACTGACAGCTGGGTTGTCGGTAGTCCGAGGTAAAGCCGGACGGCCTGCACTTCCAGCGAGCTGAACATCTGCCAATCACTCGTATCTTTTGACCGCCCGAACGGGAGGACCAGCATCGTCCGCCGCAGGACTCCGTCTTGGTCCGCGGAAATATTGAAAAATCCTATGGATGTTTTTTCTGGATTATCCGGATTCGCCAGAGCAGGGATGTTCGCAACGGTTGCGGAAAATGAATTCCCCTCTTGATCGTATTTCCGCACTAACTCCGCAAAGTCCTGCTTTCCCGTCGCTGGATTCAGCGCAGTTCTCGTAATCGAATACCAATCGATCAAATCTGCATACTGATCCAGCGTTGAATCGTCAATACCTTTCAATTCTTCCTTCTTTAAGAAGAAGCTGCCGAGGACGACCGGTCCAAAACGATCGATCGCCTTGGCGAATTGCGCGTCGGCATTGTTCTCCGCGACGAGTTGTTGCAGCCACGTCTCATATTTGGCGTCGATCGGCTCTCCGTTTTTTTTTCTTGTCTCCAGGTCCTTCCAGATTTTCCGCGTCAGCTCCACGGTCTGGTCCGGTTTATCGAAGGTGATGTCAAAGGCCGCTACTTTGGCGCCATCTTCCCGCAAGACGTCCAGCATCTTGGCAAAGTGCGTTCTCGAAAAAGGCCACTTTCCAAGAACCTCTTGCGAGTGCTGATCGATATCCACGATCACTATGAGCGGATCGGCGGGCGTCGCCTTCGCGGGCCTATATCGAAATCTTGTATCGAGAGAATCGTATTCCAGACGCTGCAGGAACACAAAAATCGGCGTCGGTCTTTCGCCGAGGAAAGTAAAGTAATAAATGGTTAGTGCGGCTAACGTCGTGACCAAGCTAATGATGAACGAAACGCGGTGCCGCCACCATGACTGAAGTAGTTCGTAGAGGCCGAAACTGCCCCGCCTCTGCCACCATCCGCCTGACGGAGCTGCCATTTCGGTAAGCGCGCTACTCGCGGAAGACGAAGTTCATGCGCACGCCGCTGACTTCGATGACATCGCCATCGTTCAGTCGCACGGGACCGGTGATCGCCGCGCCATTCACGGTAGGCATCTTGTCGCCGGGGCCGATGTAGTAGCCGTCATCGCGCTGGTTAATCTGCGCCGCCATGGGCGGTTTGAACCAGCCTTTCACTTTAACCGTAGCCATCGCGGATTTGCCAATCACCGTCAGTTTGTTCGTGAGCATGTACTCCTTCTGATCGGTTCGCCCGCCAACGACGATGAGCGTCGGAACTTTCAGCCGGCCCGACGCGAATTGGACGCGCTCGCCCGTAGCCGCGGCTTGCTGCAGCATTTCGCGCCGCGCCTTGGTATCCAGCACCATAGTTTCGTTGATGCGTGGAGCGCTTGCCTTGCGCCCGGTGTCCCACGGTACGGGAGCGTCGCCGGATGCATCGACTTTGATGTGATGCTTACCGATCCAGATGGAGTCGCCATCGTGAAGCGTGGCCCGTTCGACGCGCAGGTCGTTCACAAAGGTTCCATTCAGGCTATCCAGATCTTCGACGACGAGCCGCCCGCCTTCAAAATAAACGCGCGCGTGATAATTCGAGACGGCCAGATTGTCGACGGGCAAGTCGTTGTCCGGAGAGCGTCCAATGCTTACCGGCCGGTTCCCAACCGGCACTTCCTTGACCGTTTTTTCTTCAAACATCAGGCTGAGCTTCGCCATCTCACGATCCTCCTGCGACGCCATTTCCCGCCGCTTTTTTTCGCCCTCCACCGAACAGCCAAGAAAACCATCCTCTGGATTCCGCGCCCACGCGCACGACAATGACAGTGATGTTGTCCACGCCGCCGCGCTCGTTCGCCAATGCAATAAGCTTTTCCGCGGCCCTCGTCGGATCGATCTCTGCCTGCAAAGTGCCTGCAATTTCCGGTTCGGTGACCATGCGCGTCAACCCGTCGCAGCAAAGCATCAAAATGTCCCGCGCAAACAAAGTGTGCTCGTCGGTATCCACCTCAATGTCCGGCAAAGCTCCCAGCGCGCGGAGAAGGACGCTCTGCATTTCGCTTTCTTCCGCTTCCGCCGCCGTCAAAATCCCCCGCCGCACCTGTTCAGCCACCAGTGAGTGATCGCTGGTAAGCTGCTGCAGATTACCGCTTCTCAGCAGATAAGCCCGCGAATCCCCGACGTGCGCGATGCTTAATTTCGACCCGTCGATCCACGCCGCAGTCAGCGTTGCCCCCATCCCGTGCTGTTCGGGATGCGCTTCCGCTGACTCATAAATATTCTTGTTCGCCAGGTGCACCGCGCTCGTTAGCCGCTTGGTCTTCTCGGTCCAGCTCGGCTCCGAATTGCCAAGCAGCGTAGCCCCGGCGTCCGCCTCCGGTTCCATGCAAAACTTAACGATGGTTTCCACGGCTAGCGCGCTGGCCACTTCTCCATGCGCTTCGCCTCCCATGCCGTCAGCAAGCACAAAAAGATTCAGCGATTCGACAATGCGGAAGCAATCCTCGTTATTCGTGCGCACCCGCCCCAAATCGGTGACGCCGCCGCTTACGATCCGCACAAATTCTCCCGTTTCTGCTCGCTGTCTGAACCCGTGCCCACACCCCTACTCGGCAACCCTGTTCTCACGCTAGCAGACCCTTTCCGGCAACGAAAGCCTTTGACGCTTACTGATTACTTGTTTTTTCGCCCCATTTGCCGCTCCGGCACTCCCAGAGGGTACAACTAAAGTGCCCATTTTGCGCCCCCGTTCTGCCGGTCGACAACTCGCTGCGCGCCTGCCGCCCACGCTTCCGTGATAATCTGCCTCTACCCCAGCAGCTCTGCGAGTTAAGGTAACTTCGCGTCCCTCATCATGGCCAAAACTAAAAGAAGGCTGCGCAGGCGAGTGGCTATTCCGCGGCGCTCCGGATTGTCCGCCGCGCAGGCAGGGCGGGAACTCGAAGAACTCAACCGCGTCGGTATCGCGCTATCCGAAACGCGTGACGTCGAGCGTCTCCTTGCCTTGATTTTGCAGAAAGCCCGCGAGATCACCGGCGCCGACGCGGGCTCGCTTTATTTGGTCGAGCAAGGAGGCGGCACCGCGAACGGGCCGGGTCCCGAGGGAGCCAAGGGAGCGGAAAAAGGGCGGCACCTGCGCTTCCGGCTGACCCAGAACGACAGCGTCCAGTTTCCTTACATCGAGCACACGCTTCCGATCACCGAATCTTCGATGGCAGGCTACTGCGCGCTCCATGGCGAAGTCATCGAGTTGGCTGACGCCTACCGCATCCCCAAGTCGCGGCCCTTCCATTTCAATTCCTCATTCGACGAGCAAGCCGGCTACCGCACGCGCTCTTTAATCACCCTGCCAATGAAAAACGGGAAGGGCGAAGTCCTCGGCGTACTTCAGTTGATTAATTGCAAACGCCACCTGCAAGCGCGGCTGACGGATGCCAACTCAGTTCGCCGCTATGTTCATCCGTTTCCCGAGCGAGCCGTGCGTCTCGGTTTATCGCTTGCGTCCCAGGCCGCCGTGGCTTTTGAGAACTCGCAACTCTACCGCGACATCGAAAATCTTTTTGACGGTTTTGTCAACGCCGCCGTGAAAGCCATCGAGCAGCGCGATCCCACCACCTCGGGCCACTCTCAGCGCGTTTGTGAGATGACCCTGGCGCTCGCCGAAGCCGTGGATCGCGAGCCGCAGGGTCCGTATGCGGATTTACGCTTTTCGCGTGAGCAGATGAAGGAGTTGCGTTACGCCGCGCTTCTCCACGATTTTGGCAAGGTCGGCGTCCATGAAGAAGTCCTCGTAAAAGCCAAGAAACTTTATCCGCTTCAGTTCTCCCGGCTGTTGGATCGCTTTGATTACATTCGCCGGGACATCGAAGCGCGCATTGCCGAACAAAAAGTGGAAGTCCTTCTAGGTCATTCTCGCAAGCGAGCGGAGGCGCAGTCGCGGCTGAAGCTGCTCGACGCCGAGGCCAACCGCCTGCTCGGCGAACTGGACCGTTACGCGGAATTCATCACACGCGTAAACGAACCGACGATCCTGCCCTCGAGTGAATTCGAATTGCTTACAGAAATTTCGCAGAAGACTTACCGCGACCCTCGTGGCGCCGAACGGCCCTATCTCACTTCCGACGAAGTACGGTTCTTATCTATACCCCGCGGCAGTCTCGACAAAAATGAGAGACTGCAAATCGAATCCCACGTCACTCACAGTTTTAATTTCCTGGCGCAAATTCCTTGGACGCCCGAATACCGCGCCATTCCCGAAATTGCCCGTGCCCACCATGAAAAACTCAACGGCCGAGGCTATCCGGATGGTCTGACCTCTGTCGGCATTCCCGTGCAAGCCAAGATGATGACCATTTGTGACATTTTCGACGCACTCTCCGCATCCGACCGTCCTTACAAAAGAGCAGTACCGGCCGACCGCGCACTCGAAATCCTAAAACTCTGCGTCCGCGACGAAGAGATCGATGCCGAGCTGTTCCGCCTCTTCCTCGATGCCCAGGTTTACCGGCTCGTCGCAAAACCCGCGCAGTAGAATGCCAAGAGCATTGTTAAGGTGACTCTTTTGCAAGTCTGGTCGGCTTAGATTCCTCGTAGCACCATTGCCTCTCTTATAATGGGAACGGGTCAGAATATGTTGATCTATCTTCTTGGGCCATTTCTCGCGTTGCTTCCCAGCCGCTGGCGTAAAGCGCTGCCGTTCTATCAGGCCGTGCCCTGGCACGCCGCCGCGATTCTCAGCGGGTTGGCCGAATCCGTCCTTGCTCTTGCGGTGCTGATGTATTGGTATTCCTATTCGGTGACGACCTGGGTCTCTCGTGGTCTGGACGGTGTCCTCAGCAAAAGTGCTCCTACCACAATCACGGACCACGAGGTCGGATTCGCCGCCCTCGTTGTGTGGGCTACGCACCCGTTGACCTGGACGATCGCTTTTTTCGGTGTCGAGGGCATGGCGCGATTGTGTGCGGCGTTCACCGATACCGTCCTGGGCATTTTCCCCCTCTATTTGCTGGACAAAATCTATTCGAAGATGTTTCGTCGCGGCGCGCCGGAACCCCCCGGTGCTGTGAAGTTTTCGCAGAGCCACCTTTCTTCCTACGTCGAAACCTTGAAAGAAAAGGTCTTGGCGGCCAGGCTCTCGCAAGTTCCCGACGAACTCTACGCTGTGAATACAGAGGGAGAGGAATTCCTCGAAATACGAGCATGGCGGGCAAAAACCGAGTGGACCCCGCCGCGCGTCGTTCGATACGAAGACCGTTACTACCGTCTCGAAGAATGCGCCCGAGGTTCCGGCCCTCGCCCGTTCATCTACAAATTGCGCAGATTAGCGAAAGGCGTCCCCGGCCGCACGGTCCTCACGTACTCGCCCGACGAACAACCCGTCATTGCGAGCTTCTGACAAACGACTGTTTCCTCTCCGGCTCCGCATATCTTTCGATGCTCACCCGCACTGACTTCCTCACCCCGCCGTCTCTCGACTACAATCTCCCCATGCTCTTGCGCCGTTCGCCGTCCCGGCTCGTTCTGCGATGCTTCTGCCTTGCGGCCGCGCTCCTGCCTCTATTTTTCTTCGCCTCCGCGCAAAAAACGCCGCCCTCCTCTGCGGGCCGCATTCTGCTCCTTCCGCGGACCATCGTATCGGGAGACCGCGCAACTCTGGCAGTGCTGGACACGAATGGCCGCCTGACTCCCAACGCCGCAGTCAGTTTTTCGAATGGTGACCGCCTCACTACCGATAAAACCGGCCGCGCCCTTTTCGTCGCGCCGCTCACTCCCGGCACCATCTTCGGATCGCTCGTCGGCCGCGAAGGTCGCGTCCCCGTAACGATACTGCCGGACGGCCAATCCGCCGCAGGTTCAATTCAGGTAGATTCGATCCCCAAAATTGCCTCGCTCACCGACCGCTTCGAAATCGCCGGCCGTGGCTTCTGCGGAGACGCCGACGCCAACCAAATCACCGTCTCGGGCGATCCCGCCTTCGTGCTTGCGTCCTCGCCTGCATCGCTGGTAGTTCTGCCTCCGCCCGATTTGCCTCCCGGCCGCGCCTCCGTCGACATTTCCTGCGCCAAACGGAATGGCCCTCCTCTCGAAGTCGTCTTCGTGGCCCTCTCTCTGGAAGCCGATTCCTCGCCAATCGCCCCAGGCGTACTTCGCCGCCTCACCGTCCACGTCCGCGGCACAAGGGACAAGGTCACACTGGAAGCAAAGAATCTCGCGCCCGACATCGCCGAACTTCCCGGCGGCAATCCTCAAAAAGCTACCAGCTCAGGCGGCGCAGAAAACCTGGCCCACTTCGATGTTGTCGGCCGTAAACTCGGAAACTTCCTGATTTCAATCCGCCTGCTGAATTCCACGCCGCGCCCGCAATACTGAGTCCCACCTAGTATGCGAAGAAGCGATCTGGAGTGTGGCAGCCCTGCCGCCGCTTTTCTCGGCGTCTCCCACGACTCCATATTTGGCGAGGCTCGATAGATCTCGGGCGCAACGTTAGCCCGCAATTCCCGGCGCTTCGATTTTCAATGTGATGGTAAGAGTTTACGCGCTGGTTTTCGCGCTGGTCTCCACGGAAAGCGCGAGCGTCCCCTGTCCATTGTCCAGGGCCGCATCCGGCGGACCGTTTCCGATCAAAGAATCCAGCGTGTTCTGCGTTTTTTCGAGCCGCTTGTCTGCTTCCCCGTAACTTTGCTGCGCATTCTTAAGATGGGCCCCCAGCTTCTCGAACACCTCCGTAAATGTCTCCATGTGTTTCTGGATGCCCGAGAGCCCCGCAGAAATGCGCATTGCATTTTCCTCGATTTGCATTCCCCGCAAACCCAGATGAATCACGCAGAGATGCGCATAGAGCGTATTCGGCGAGACGGCGATAATATTTTTCCCACGGCAGTAGGAGTCCAGTTGTTCGCCCTTATTGTCTTGGGTCATCAGCAGCTCGTAGTAGACGTTTTCCGACGGCACAAACATCAGCGCAAGGTCCAGTGTGCCTTCGTTGGGAACAATATATTTCCTGGCGATGGAATCCGCATGGCCTTTCACGGCTGTTGCAAAGGCCCGCTTTGCCTCCGCACCCTCCGCCTCGATTCTTCGAAACGCATCAAGCGGAAATTTCGAATCGACCGCCACAAGTTTCTTGTCCCGCAAGAAGATGACTGCGTCCGCCGCCTCTCCGCTTGAAAAGCGGTACTGGGTGGCATACTGCGAAGGGGGAAGAGAATCTTCCAGCAAACGCTCCAGCGTCACTTCACCGAGCAACCCGCGCGTCTTAGCCCCGCCCAAAATTCCCTCAAGCGACTTTGTCGCCGAAGAAATCCCCCGTCCCAGCTCCTGAAACTCCCCGAGCTGTTTCTGAATATGCCCAATCTGCTCGCGCGTATTCTTCAGTTCGTTAGCGATCGCCGTTTGTCCCTGCGTAGCGATCTGCGCGGAGTTGGACACTCCATCTTGCAGCGCCTTGGTCACGCTCTCCAGCCGCTGCGAAACGCTCTGACCAATCGTGGCTATCTGCCCCGAGCTCTGCGCCTGCGCCATCGCCATCGTCTGCAGATCCCGTCGCAACTCATTCATCTGCCCTTCCAGCAGCGCGTTCTTCTTCTGTTCCTGGGACGTCTGCAGAACCAGCCAAAGGACCAGGCCAGCCACCACAATCACTGCCCCGATGAGTACTACATTCATTCTTTCTCCAGTCAATCTTCGGGAAACGGTCTCTTTACTTTACCCGGAGTTGTTCGCTGCGGAAAGCTCCCGCCAAAACAAAAGGGCCTCGCCTTCGCGAAGCCCTTCGAGCAATCCCTTCTTTGCCGGCTTGGATTTCCCACTCGCCCGGCGATTCTCCCCCTACTACCAGCTCAACTTCAGCGCAAACTGGAACTGCCGCGCATCATATGCTGCCGTCGCCTGGCCCGCACTGCATGTCGAGCCGGATCCTGGATCGCAGAGTTGGTTCACCGCAGCCACGTTCAGCCGATTCGTGAGATTGAACCCGTCCGCAAGCACATCGAACTTAAGGTGCTCGCCCAGATTGAAGCGCCGCGATAGCCGCAAGTCAAACTGGAAGAATCCCGGCGTTACGAATGCGTTGCGCCCGAGATTGCCATCGCATCCGAAAGGTGGAGTGATTCCCGGAATGGTGAACGCTTGCCCGCCGTTTGTCAGGCAATCCGTCGGCACCACAAATGTCCTGCCCGGAATAAAGGGCGACGTGGTTCCCGCGCCTGCTGGGCCCACCGAGGGCCGCCCGTTTGAAGCGCCGAGGTCCAGCCGGTAGTCGGTTCCCGTGATGATTGTGTACGGCCGCCCCGAAGAAACTTCAACGATGGGCGACAACGTGAAATCGCCGATGAAGTGTTTCCACGCGCCGTCACCGCTCTTCGCCGTCGGCGATTGGAAAACCGCGCTCGTCACCCAGCGATGCCGTTGATCAAAGTCCGAATTGCTGCGCTCCAGGAACGGGAATCGGCTGTCTTGCGGTTCGAGGGGAGACTGCAAGTCCGTGGAGTCGTCAATCGTGTGCGACCACGTGTAACTCGAAAGCAGTTCGAACGCGTTTGAAAAACGCTTTTGCACGTTCACAGTCAGCCCGTTATAGATCGAGTTCCCGTCGGAGAGCTGCGCGTCCACGCTATTGAACGCCACCGGCGCTCCAAAACCCGTCGGGTAGCATTTCTGAGGCGCGCCCGCTCCAAAGAAACCAGCCGGAAAGCACGATGCCCCCGCCACGCCAACCAGCAGCGGATACGCCGCCGCATTGGGGCCTGCAAAAGATGGATTGGGTCCTGACGGCCGGAAGAAATTGAAGGCGGCCGCCGTCGCGACCGGCGTTCCGTTCAATCCCGCGAGCGGCCCAGGGCAGCCGCTGAGCGTTCCCACCAGGCTGGGAATCGTCGGTGTAAACGTACAACCGTTAGCGGTTGTCACTTGCCCCGCGGGCACGCTGATCCCCACCGGCGTTGAACTGCACGTCGTCAAGCCGGACGCCACGCAATCCGCATAATTTTGTGTGATCAACTGTGGATCTGTCGAGTTGACGTCCACCGGCCGATTCAAATGCTGCCCTTTCGTGTACTGGTAGCCCACGCTGATTTTCCACGACTCGGAGATCTGCCGTTCAATCGTGAGATTTCCCTGTTGCGCGACGCCGAATTGGAAATTCTTCGCCACCGGCAAAACGAACGGCAAGATCGGCAGCGGGAATCCCGCCGCCAGATAATTCTGATTCGCGAAGAGCGAACCCGAAGCCAGCGGATCAAATCGTTGCTGATTCGCCAGATAGAACATGTTCGGCAAAGAATTCAGCGCTCCCTGGAAAATCGTTGAACCGTTCAGATTGGTTGGACCATCCAGCGCATTGCCCGTGACGTCCGAACCGCACATTGGATATCCCGGCGGCGCCGAGCCTGCCGGAAGAACGCCGCAAGCCGAAGATGCCCCTCCCGCGGTAATGAGCTGCACCGAACGTCCGCCATCCGCCGTCGCCGAGTCAAACGCAATGGCCAGCAAGGGATGGTCGTAGAAAAGGCCGAATCCCGCACGGATCACCGTTTTCCCATCGCCCTTCGGGTCCCACGCGATTCCCAGCCGCGGAGCCACATTGTGATAGTCGCGCGGAATCCCTTCCACAACGCCCAGCGCTTTTTCTGCCGCGCCGTTAAAAGCGTTCAGCGGCGAAAAAAGCGGCGTAATTTCCACGTCGTAGCGCAGTCCGTAATTCACCGTCACGTGCCGGTTTGCGCGCCAACTGTCCTGAAAAAAAAGCCCGATCGGAAAGTTGTCAAACGGCTGGCTCGATTGGCCAATCCCCTGAATGTAGGTCGTCGGTATCCCCAACCCGTAAGACTGGAGCGCCGTTGTCCCCGGCAAGGAGAATTCGCCGGGCGCGCATGTTCCATTGTGCCCAACGCCGGTCGCGCTGTAGCAATCATGGAGCGCATTGTTCGTCACCGTGGAGGTTGCAATTCCGCCGAAGTTGACCACACCTCCGTAGTCCAGCTCGAAGATCTGCGCCTTGGCGGATCGTAACTGAATCAAATTGTAGTCCCCGCCCATCTTGAACGTGTGCTTTCCGCGGATCAGGCTCACATGATCGGTGAACTCAAACCTTCGTTCGATGCGGTCCACCGTCGAGTATGGCTCGCGCCCAAAGTAGGCGTACCCCGGAATATTCACGCCGATATCGCTGCCGCCCGGCAGCTCCGAGAAACCGAAATGCAAACCGCGCCGCGCTACTTGCGCTCGGAATTCGTTAAATCCCGTGGCGCTCAAAATTGTGTCGTGTTGGAACACGATGTCGAGGTCTCGCGATTGGTTCACTCCCGTACGCGATCCCGCATTCTCTCCGAAGGTCTGGTTCTGTGCCGTCGACTCGATCCCGGTCACCAGCGAAGGTGACACTCCGACGCGTAAGAACGAGCTGTTCTGGCTGCTCCATTTCTGGTCGAGCCGCAGCGACCACAGGCTGGTTTTCTCTGTTACCGGAAAGTTTCCGCGCAACGAATTCAAAGCCTTATACGAAGTGGGCAGCGGCACCATCGCGTAGTTGTAACCGAATGTCGGCGCGATTGGCGTCTTTGGACAGACCACATTTCCCACCGTAGCGCCAATCGGGCAGGTCACCGGCACTGGAAAATTCGCGCCGGGTCCCGGATTCAAGCCGAAATTCGTCGCCACCGCTCCAAAATCCACTCTGTTCAAAGCCACGCTCGACGCCGAACCCATCACCAGGCCGTACTGCACTCCCAGCGACTGGAAAGCCGGGACTCCCGTTTGTAGCAAAGATTGCACGGTGGCCGCTTGCGAAGGAGTCAACTGCACAGCTAGCGGGCCAGCGGGCGTGGGAAGCGTCACGCTGGTCATCCCCCACGGGCCGCCCCCACCTTGCGTTTGCCCAATGCTCGAAAATCCTGTTTCCTCCCGTAGCGTGTTCTCGTAAGAGAAAAAGTAAAACGTTTTGTCCTTCTTCAGCGCTCCTCCCAGCGTCACGCCGGCTTGAACGCGCGTGTACGCTTGTTTGGTCGGGTCGAGCGCTCCGGTTGTTGGATCCACCTGCCCCGAAAACGCATTCCGCGCTTGAAACGCTTTGTTGCGGAAGTACCCAAACACGTCGCCGTGAAAATCATTCCCGCCGCTCTTCGTAACGATGTTCACCACACCGCCCGTTGCCCGTCCATACTCCGCGTTGTAGTCCCCCAGAATCAGTTGAAACTCTTGCACCGCTTCCTGCGAAACCGTCGCGCGTATGCCGTTAATCGAGTTATCGACGGCATCCGCGCCATCCACGCTCACCTCGTTCGAACGCGCCCGCTGCCCGCCAAAGTTCAGCCCGCTCGTCGGCGCCGGCCCAATCGTCGGCGCCACGTCGCGATTCACCTGCGAATTGGTCAAAGTAAAATTGATGTAGTTCCGCCCGTTGATCGGCAGGTTGTCGATACGCAGCTCTCCGACAGTTTGCGAAACTTCCGTCTTCGTCGTCTCAATCTGCGCGGTTTCCGTCGTCACCGTCACCGTTTGCTGCATGCCTTTCAGTTCCAGCCGCGCATCCAGTGTGGCGTCCTCTCCCACCGTCAACACGACAGAATCATTCTGATAAGCGCCAAAACTCGCTCCGCCATCGATGCTCACTTTGTATTTCCCCGGAGGCAGGCCCACCACCTTGTACCGGCCGCCATCGTCAGAATCCACAGTGCGTTCCGCGCCCGTTCCAGCATGGGTAAGCGTCAGCTTCGCGCCTCGCACCGCGAGTCCTTGCGGGTCGGTGACTGTACCCGAAAGCGTCGCCGTGTTTACTTGCGCCACTGCCATCTCGGCGCAGCCCAGCACCAACATGCACAGCGTGATCCACGCAAACACACCATGACGTCGCTGCATCTCATTCCTCCCAATGGAGACCATTCGCTCTGATGGAAACCATTCAATCGTCCGCTACCCCTAGCGGCGCGGGATGTCCCGCCGATGATGGCTACTCGATTGAATACTCAGCTTTTACTTCAACGTTTCGTGGACTTCAATCAAAACTTATCCGCCAAGTTCCTGAGTCTAACCCGCATTTCTGGCCAAGTCCGGCCCTTGTAGGGGCGCACTACATTTTGACTTAGGCGGTTAAGCGGTTTGTGATACGCTACCGTACCTAAAGGGGCCCTCCAGCTTTATGGCTGTCGCCTAATTAGATGCGAGGTGACCGTGCGCAAATCCACCCTCGCGGCTTGATTCTTTCGACTTCTCCTGGGAAGCATTGCAAGACACGTTTCATCCACCGTTAGAAGGAGGGGTACATGTCCTGTCTCTCATGTGTTTCAGATCATCAGGTGGAATTTCCCGCTGAGATGATTATCCACTACAGTGGCCGTGAAAATCTGGACAAACATGGCGTCTGGGTATTCACAAACATTTTGGTTTGCTTGGATTGTGGTTTTTCGTCGTTTACTGCACCGCAAGCGGCTGCTGTTCTCCGGGGAGATGAACCCGCTTATCCGGTTGCGGCTTCTGAAGGGATTGCACGACGAGCTACAGCGTGAATTCTTGGTTTGTCATTGGGTCACTGACAAACTTCTTTCCTAGTATCACTGCGTCAACAGCAAGCATAAGTCCGCTCGCGGCTTTTGCCTTGACAACGTATCCCCACGCGCCCAAGTCGAGAGCCTCTTGCACCAACTCAGCAGAAGATTCCTGACTCAAGAAGATGATTTTGGATTCCGGAACAAGCTCGAGAATTCTTCGTGCAGCTTCGAGTCCATTTAATGACGGAAGTCCGATGTCCATCAGAATTAAATCCGGTTTCAGTTCGACTGCTTTCTGAACCGCTTCTAATCCGTCTGCCGCCTCTCCGACGATCTGCAAATCGTTTCTTTCGCCAAGCGTCGCGCAGACGAATTGCCGAAATGGTTCGAAATCATCGACGACGAAAATCCGGATGGATGACATAAGCTCGGTTCTCCCCACAAATAAACAGATGCCGCGCCTACATTCGTAGGGTCTGCTGGGACGCGTGTCACATAGCACTGGCTCTCGGGTCACATTGCCTCCCCCAGGCCAAACGGACGACTAGTCGCACAAGCGGACAAGTCGCTTTCGATCGGCTCGGCTCGATTTGGAAGATTTGGCGCGGACTACCGGGTCGTTCAATGATTTCATCCCGGAGCAGGAGACCTGGGCGTGCCCGGCCAAGTAGCCCGCATTGAGTAGACATGCGCGTTTCATGCCAAACAACTGACCACAAACTCAAGGATTTAATTCCGGGCTAACTCCAAGATGCGGCGGCACATACTGCCCAA
>Ga0308309_10000674_pt1 | contig 21021 bp, 20 predicted proteins | sample HubBroMetageWFT5_FD_192491 | JGI IMG/M metagenome (GOLD analysis project Ga0308309, IMG submission 192491) | Warmed and freeze-thawed soil microbial communities from the Hubbard Brook experimental Forest, New Hampshire - Hubbard Brook CCASE Soil... | ecosystem: Environmental > Terrestrial >...
GGCGCGCCGCGGCAAGTAGCATCCTGCTCGCGAACGCGGAACACGGTCAAAACGTCATCTCCGACCGTTTCCGTCGATAGGCGGGTGAAGCTCGGCGCCTTCGAGAGCACCTCTAGCCCGACTTCGGCGATCGCCGGAATCCCGTCGCCGCCGATCAGCATTGGCGCGTGTACCCACACCAGGCGATCTATCAGGCCAGCGCGCGCGAAAGCGGCCGCGAGATGCCCACCACCTTCGACGAGCAGCCTTGTGATACCGCGCTCGCCGAGCGCCGCGAGGGCGGCTGCAAGGCTGCCGTTGCCGTCGGGACTGGGATCGATGTCTATTACCGTCGCACCGGCGCGAAGGAAGGCTTGCCGCCGTTCGGGGTCCGCCGAAGGCAAGGTCAGGACCCAAACCGGAACCGCTCGGGCATCGGAGATCAAGCGCCTCGTAGGCGGGATGCGCAAATGCCGATCGACGACGACGCGCACCGGCGAACGGTGGGCCAAGCCCGGCAGCCGACAGGTGAGCTGCGGATCGTCGGCGAGGACCGTTCCGGTGCCGACCATTATTGCGTCGTGGGCGGCACGCAATGCGTGTGCGCGCTCCCGTGCCGGCGGACCGGTGATCCATTGGCTCTCGCCGCTCCCGGTCGCGATACGGCCGTCCAGCGAGGTGGCGAGCTTCAAGGTGACCAGCGGCCTGCGGTTGCGCAGGCGGCAGAAGAACCCGGCGTTGATTTCGGCAGCTTCCGCCTCACAGAGACCGGTCTCGACCTCGAGTCCCGCCGCGTCCAGTTGCCGCACGCCAGCGCCGGCGACGCGCGGGTCAGGGTCCTCCAAAGCGACCACCACGCGCCGTATCCCGGCGGCGATCAGCGCATCGGTGCAGGGCGGGGTGCGGCCCCAATGGCAGCAGGGTTCCAGACTGACATAGGCGGTGGCGCCGCGGGCGGCTTCGCCTGCCCGGCCGAGCGCCTCGGTCTCGCCGTGCGGCCGTCCGCCCGGCTGCGTCCACCCGCGCCCCACGATGCGACCCCGATCAACGATGACGCAGCCGACTGCCGGGTTTGGCCAGACCGTGCCAAGCCCGCGCCGCGCCAGCGCCAATGCGGCGCGCATTGAGCGCAGATCAAAAGGTTGATCGCTCGGCGATGCCGCTGCGTCGGCCCGCGGCTCAGTTGCCATCGGCGGCGATCCGCCCGACAAAATCGCCGAAATCCTTGGCCTCACGGAAATTGCGGTAGACCGAGGCGAAACGGATGTAGGCGACTTGATCGAGGCTGGCGAGCGCCTCCATCACGAGGCCGCCGATCACGTCGCTGGGAATGTCGGTTTCGCCCGAACTCTCCAGCTGGCGCACCAGCGAATTGATGATGCGCTCGACCCGATCCGGCTCGACCGGCCGTTTGCGCAGGGCGATGTATATCGAACGGGCGAGCTTATCCCGGTCGAAGGGCTCACGTTGCCCGTGCTTTTTGATCACCGTCAGTTCGCGCAGCTGTACGCGTTCGAAGGTCGTGAAGCGGGCGGCGCAATTCGGGCAAAAGCGCCGGCGCCGGATCGCGCCGCGATCATCGGTCGGCCGCGAATCCTTGACCTGGGTGTCGTCGGCTCCGCAAAACGGGCAGCGCATCTCTCCCTCCGGTTCTATTCGGCCAGGTTCCGCGGCTCGGGTTCCCCGCCGTAAATCGGAAAGCGGGCGCAGAGATTGCGGACATTCTCTCGCACGCGTGCTTCGGTTGCTCCATTGTCGCCTGGCCGTCCCGCAAGGGCGCGCAGCACCTCGATGATATAGGTCCCGACCACGCGGAACTCCTCCGGGCCGAAGCCGCGAGTCGTCGCCGCCGACGACCCGAGGCGAATCCCTGAGGTCACCGTCGGCTTTTGCGGGTCGAACGGGATGCCGTTCTTGTTGCAGGTGATGCCGGCGCGTTCGAGGCTGATCTCGGCGTCGCGGCCGGTCAGGCCCAGTGGCCGCAAATCGACCAGCATCAGATGCGAGTCAGTCCCGCCGGAGACGATCTCGAGCCCGCCTTCGACCAAGGTTGCCGCGAGTACTTTGGCGTTCTCGACGACCGACTTGACGTAAGACTTGAAGCTTGGTTGCAGTGCCTCGTGCAGAGCGACCGCCTTGGCGGCAATCACATGCATCAGCGGCCCGCCCTGTAGAGCCGGGAAAACGGCCGAGTTGATCCGTTTGCCGATCTCCGCGTCATCGGTCAGGATGAGTCCCCCTCGCGGCCCGCGCAACGTCTTGTGCGTCGTGGTCGTGACCACGTGGGCATGCGGCAGCGGGCTCGGATAGGCGCCACCGGCAACGAGCCCCGCGAAATGCGCCATGTCGACCATCAAATAAGCGCCGACATCATCGACAATGGCGCGAAACCGGGCGAAGTCGATAATCCGTGAATAGGCGCTGCCGCCGGCGATGATCAGCTTTGGTCGATACTGGCGGGCAAGATTCTCGACTTCGACGAAATCGATGCGGCCATCCTCCGCCCGGACCCCGTAGGCGATTGCATTAAACCATTTGCCTGAGAGATTCGGCCGTGCTCCATGCGTCAGATGTCCGCCCGCGGCGAGCGCCATTCCGAGAATTGTGGCGCCGGGCTCGAGCAGCGCGACAAACACGGCCTGATTGGCCTGCGCGCCGGAATGCGGCTGCACATTGGCGAAGCCACACCGGAACAGTCGTTTGGCGCGCTCGATCGCGAGCGTCTCGGCGACATCGACAAATTCGCATCCGCCATAATATCGGCGGCCGGGATAGCCTTCCGCATATTTGTTCGTCAGCACCGAGCCCTGGGCTTCCAGTACCGCGCGGGAGACGATGTTCTCGCTGGCGATCAGCTCGATCTGGAATTGCTGCCGTTGTAGTTCCCGGTCGATCGCCGCAGCAATCTCCGGATCGGCCTCGTGCAATGTGTTACAGAAGAAATCATCGGCGGCGCTTGTGTGAACAAAGGAACGGGCTGAAGGCATCAGAACCACTGTTGTCGGAAACGAGATAACCGGGCACACGGGACCCTTCACCGGTTGCACCCTACCAGATCTCGCTCGATAAAGCCAGCCGCCTACCATGAATCGGGGCGGCGCCGCGAAACCGACGGTCGAGTTTGGCCATTAAAACAAGGTGCCGAACAGCTCGATGTTGTTTGCCAGATCCATCTCCTGACGAGTTTGCTATCCCGTAAAACCAGCTCGCGGCGATCTGCTGCCTGACAAGTCCTTCGATGGCCGCAGCAATGCTGATTACTGTCCTCCCGCCGAAGTTTCGGTTGACACAAGAAATTCGTGCACCAATTATGCGAGCCAATTCGAATTTCAGGACTTTCCGAGGCGGAAATGGCAGAACCGGCAGCGCCGAAGATGGCAGAGGAGGAGTTGCTGCGGATGACCGCCGATGTTGTCGCGGCGTATGTGAGCAACAATACGTTGCCGACCGCGCAATTGGCCGAAGTCATCAACGCCGTTTACAATTCTCTCAAATCACTCGAAGGCCAGCCGGCGGAATCTCAGCCCGAGCCGCTTAAACCGGCAGTACCGGTTCGCAAATCGGTTACCCCTGACTATCTGGTTTGCCTTGAGGACGGTAAAAAGCTCAAGATGCTGAAGCGGCATTTGCGGTCGACTTATAATATGACGCCCGACGAATACCGCGCAAAATGGGGCCTCCCTGCGGATTACCCTATGGTGGCGCCAAACTATGCTGAACAACGTTCAGAGTTCGCCAAGAAAATCGGGCTAGGACGAGGCACCGGGCGCCAGTCGGCGCGGCGCTCGTCAGGAAACGGCGCCGGCGCAAAAAAATAGGAACTGCGTAGTTCAACTCGCCGACACGGCGCGGCGAGCCTTCAGGGCGGCGGTCAGGGTGCCGTCGTCGAGATAATCGAGTTCGCCGCCGATCGGCACTCCCTGGGCGAGGCGGGTGATCCTGACATCTCTGCCGGTGAGACGATCCGCGAGATAATGCGCCGTGGTTTGACCCTCGACCGTTGCGTTCAGCGCGAGGATCAATTCCTGGCCCGGTCGAAGGCGGGCAAGGAGCCGCTCGATATTGAGATCGTCCGGGCCAATCCCGTCGAGCGCCGATAAGGTTCCGCCCAGCACGTGATAGCGTCCGCGAAACGCCCCGGTTCGTTCGAGCGCCCACAGATCCGCGAGATCTTCGACGACGCAGATCGCCGCCATGTCCCGCTCCGGATCGCGGCAAATCGCGCAGGGTTCGACGGTATCGAGATTGCCGCAGATCGGGCAACGGCGGATCGCTTCCGCCGCTTTGGCCAACGCCGCCGCCAGCGGCTCGAGCAGGCTCTCGCGCCGCTTGATCAGATGCAGCGCGGCGCGCCTTGCCGAGCGGGGGCCGAGGCCGGGCAGCTTGGCGAGGAGCTGGATCAGGGTGTCGAGTTCGGACATTGCCTGCGTCGGACGGCGCCTCCGGCCCCCACCCTTCCGTGTGGCGGGGCGCGGGTGAGCGAGTAGCCGCTAGAACGGCAGCTTCAGGCCCCCCGGCAATTGCAGGCCGCCGGTCAGCTTCTGCATTTCCTGTTCGGCGTGGGCCGAGACTTTTGCGCGGGCGTCGTTGAACGCGGCCACGATCAAGTCTTCCAGCACCTCGCCCTCTTCAGGGGTCAGCAGGCTCTTGTCGATCTTTATCTTCTTTAGATCGCCCTTGCCGTTCAGGGTCAGCTGAACCATGCCGCCGGCCGCCGCGCCGGTCATCTCGACGGCTTCGAGCTGGGCCTGCACCTCGGCCATCTTGGTCTGCATCTCCTGAGCCTGCTTCATCAGCTGGCCGATGTTCTTCATGCTCCGTCCTCTCCTGTATCGGCTTCTTCTCCAGAGTCTTCCGGAGATGTCTCATCCCCATCGGGGATGGCCGCCGCAAACCGCTCTCGGACAGCGGCAATTGTCGCCCCCGGAAACGTTTCTAGCACCGCCTGAACCAACGGGTGGCTCGTGACCTCGTTCCGCAGATCCCGCTGGCGGCCCTCCTCCTGCTCGCGCAGGGTCGGCTCTCCTTCCGCATCGGAAACCGCGATCAGCCAACGGCTTCCGGTCCATTCGCTCAGCAGCTGGCCGAGGCGGTTCGTCAGATCGCGTGGTGCGCCGGAGGCCGGACGGGCCTCGATCCGCCCCGGTTCAAAATGAACCAGATGAATATCCGACCAGAGGTGTGAGCGGAGCAGCGCCTCGCGCCTTCCGTCGAACAACGCGATCACCTCGGCAAAATTTTGGGGCATCGGGTCGTGCGCGGGCAGGATGCCAGGGGCGGGAAGCTCGGCGATGGCTCGCAACGTATTCCCAGCGTTCGACCGCGAAGGCGCGGTTTCCGTGGCCTGGACAACGGCAACCGCAGGCGAAGGAGCTGACGCGTTCGACGTCATGGCCGCGCCGTTGCTCCGGCTTCCTGCTGGGCTTCCGGCGGGGGCCGGGGCTGCCAAGACCGACCGGATCAGTTGTGCCGGCGCCGGCAGATCGGCGACGTAGGCGAGACGCACGAGCACCATCTCGGCGGCCTGGATCGGGGAGGGTGCGACCTGCACCTCCTCGAGGCCCTTCAGCAGCATCTGCCAAACTCGGGCGAGCACTGGTATGGTTAGCTTTTCGGCGAGCGGCCGGGCCCGCGCGCGGTCGCCTTCCGCAATCGGATCGCCGGTCCCGGCGTCTGGTGCAAGCTTCAGCCAGGTCACAAAATGGCTGAGGTCGAGGAGATCCTGCACGACCATCAGCGGGTCTGACCCGCCCTGATAGAGGTGACTCATCTGAGCGAGCGCAGACGGCGCATCGCCGCGCAACACGCTCTCCAGCAAGTCGAAGACGAGCCCGCGATCGGCGACCCCGAGCATGTCGCGCACGGCGGCTTCCGCAACCCGCCCGCCCGATAATGCGATCGCCTGGTCGAGCAGGGAAAGCCCGTCGCGCACGGAGCCGTCGGCGGCGCGGGCGATGAACGCAAGGGCCGCAGGCTCGACCTCGACACCCTCCGCCTCGGCGATCCGGCGATAATGCGGGATCAGCTGTTCGACCGGGACCCGGCGCAACGAGAAACGTTGACAGCGCGACAGGACCGTGACCGGGACCTTGTTGATCTCGGTTGTCGCGAAGACGAATTTGACGTCGGGCGGCGGCTCTTCGAGCGTCTTCAACAGTGCGTTGAAGGCATTCTTCGAGAGCATGTGAACTTCGTCGATGATGTAGACCTTGTAGCGTCCGGAGACCGGCCGGTAGCGCACCCCCTCGGTCAACTCGCGGATGTCGTCGACGCCGGTCCGCGAGGCGGCGTCCATTTCCATCACATCGACATGACGGTCCTCTGCGATCGCGAGGCACTGCGCGCACTGCCCGCAAGGTTCGGCCGTCGCGCCGCCCGAGCCGTCAGGTCCGACGCAATTGAGGGCACGCGCCAGAATGCGGGCCGTGGTCGTCTTGCCGACGCCGCGTACGCCGGTAAGGATGAAGGCGTGTGCGATCCGCCCCGTCGCGATCGCGTTCGACAGGGTGCGCACCATCGCCTCCTGCCCGATCAGCTCGGCGAAGGTCGAAGGCCGATATTTGCGGGCGAGGACGCGATATGCGGCCGCCGAATCGCTCATCATCGAAACCGTGTCGAGACAAGGGAGACCGGACGAACGACCCAGATCGGGGCTCGTTACGGCTGCTTCCTTCCGGACCTGACCGGGTTGGCGAGGGACCTGTCCGCCGCCGGCCTCCCCTGGCACTATATCAGCTGTCGGCGATGCCAGGGCAAGCATCGCCTTCACGGCGAAGGTTTCTGCCCCGGTCAATGGCGCATGAAGTAGACGCGGTAAAGTTGATCGCGGAAGCTTTGGCTGGTCGCCAGCGCGGTCTGGAAATCGGTCTTTCCGAGCGCATAAGCGTCAACCCCGCCTTCGGCGACGACGGTGGCGTTGCGCGGCTCGCCGCTGATCAGCGCGACTTCGCCGAAAAAATCCCCCGGCCCCAGCCGTGCGACCTCGTGATCGGAGCGGATCACCTCGACCTCGCCGTCCGAGATCAGGAAGAAGTCTTCCCCGGGCTCCCCCTCGCGAATGATTGTGTCGCCGGCCGCGAAATGACGCTTCTTCATATGCTCGGCGACATCTGTGAGTTGCTGCGGGGTCAGTGCCTTGAACAGATCGATCGGGCGCAGGAACTCGCAGATTCGCAGCGCGTCGTGCAGCACCACATCGGACATGATTCGGCCGTCCACCATGTGGACCAGGCGGTCGGCCGAATCGATGATCCGGTGGTCGTGGGTGACCATCATGACCGCCGCGCCATAATCGATCGTGGTCTGCTTCAGCAGCTTGATGACGTTCATCGTCGAATCCTTGTCGAGAGCCGCGGTCGGCTCATCGGCGAGGATCAGCCTTGGCTGATTGACGAGAGCGCGGCCGATCGCGACCCGCTGGCGCTCGCCGCCCGAGAGGAACCTCGGCTTGTGATCAATGCGATGGCCCAGCCCCAGGCGCTCCAGGATCCCGGCGCAGCGTTGCCGCATCTCGCTGGATGAAGCATCGCCGAGCTGCGCCGCCATTTTGACGTTTTCGTAAGCGGAAAGCGCGTCGAACAGATTGTGCATCTGGAAGATGAAACCCATGTCGCGCCGCACGTCGACGAGATCGCTGCCACCGAGTCGCGACAGGTCGCGGCCGAGCACATCGATCCTGCCTTCTTGAATCGAGCGCAATGCCCCGATCAGGGTCAAAAGAGTGGTTTTGCCGGCCCCCGACGGGCCGGTCATCACGACGAGCTGACCCGCGGGAATCTCGATCGAGTTGCCGAACAGGACTTGGTTGCGTGCTTCGCCTTCGCCGTAATAGTGGTTCAGTCCGTTCACCCGCACGGCCGGCTCAGGTGCGGCAGGCCACGCGACCGCCGCCTCCTCCGCCCGCTCGGCGACGAGAGCGGCGCACATCAGAACACCTCCGCCGGGTCGGCCGTGATCACCCGCCGGACGGCGATTGCCGCCGAGATCAGGCACATGCCCAAGGTCAGGCCGAGGCTGACGAGGATCACCTGCGCGGTCATGTGGAGCGGCAACAAAGCGAGCCGACCGATCAAGTAATAGAGCAGGATGCTGAGCAGCAATGCCGGAACCCACCCGGCCAAGGCATTGAACCCCGCCTGTTCAAACACCACGCGCAGCAGATAGCCGGTTCGATATCCCATCGCCTTCAATGTCGCATATTGAGGTAGCTGGTCGGAAAGATCGGTGTAGGTGACTTGATACGAGATCAGCATTCCAACCACAAAGCCGACAATCGTGCCCATTGCAAAGATCGGTCCGGCCGACGAAACGTCTGCCTGAAATTTGCGCTCGAACTCGATCAGCTGCGGTTTGGTGAATACCGCGATTGTGTCGGGCAGTGCTTTTCTCAAGGACTGCTGGACGGCGGCCGGATCATCGTCGGACTTCACCTTGACGACCCCGACATCGACGGCAGCGGGATTGCCGGCCGGGGCGCGCAGCAGGCTCGCAAATGTGCGGTCGCTCATGATGACCGTGCCGTCGCTCTGGAAATCGGGGCCTAGAGCGAAGCCGGCCACGATTTTGACCTTGGTGCCGTTGAGCTCGGCTTCTGTCGCAGCGCTATCCATGCCGAGAAAGCGCCGGGCGCCACGGTCGACGAGCACGGTATTCGGCGCCTTCAATTTGTCGCGGGAGGCGTTCACGTCGGCGAAGGAAAAGACCGGCGCATCGGGATCGAAACCAAAGGCGCGAACCAGGAAAACCTTTCCGTCGATCGGGTTCTTCCAGAAAAAGTTGAACCAGTCGGCGTAAAGCGCCCGCGCGCTCGCGACCCCCGGCACGTCGCGCGCCTTATCGAGATCGGCGCGGGGGAACGGGTCTCGCGTGGCAAACTGATATTTATGAGCGCTCTGCAGCAGAATATCGCCGTCAAGGCCGCGGATGACCGCGAATGCGCTCTCAAAAAACGCCTGTTCAAAGCCGAGTTGCATCAGCATCAGCAGCACCGCGAAGCCGATGCCGCCGGCCGAGCGCAGCAGCCGCGCCTTGTTCCAAACAAGATTGCGCCAGGCGAGCGGGACCGAGCCCGGCCGCGCCATTCCGGCGAGGGCCGCAGGAGGGTGGCGGCGGGGAGCGGAGGTAGCCGACAAAAGCAGCCCCCTCAGAACACGTCCGCAGGCGCGGCACGGCGCAGAATGCCGACAGAGAGCAGCGCCGAAATCAAGGCCATGGCGAGCGCAGCGGCAAACACGGCGAGGAGGCGCATCTCGCTCATCATCACCGGCAGCAACGTTTCCTGGCGGATGACCGAGTAGAGCCCCAACGCTGCACCCAAGGCCGGAATAAACCCGGCGATGACGATCAGCACGGACATCGTGCTGACCGTGCCGGCTAGCGAGTGGTCGGGATAGCCGATCGCCTTCAATGTGGCGAATTGCGGCAATTGCCGGCCGACCTGCGTCGAGACGATCTGGTAGACGATCATGATCCCGACCACAAAGGAGATCAGCAGCCCCGATCCAAAGATGATCCCGACCGAGGTGCGGGTTGTCCAATACGCGGTTTCATGTGCCTCGAGCGCCTTGTGCGTGAAGATCTGGAGGCCAGAGCCGACCACCTTGCGCAAATCGTCCGCGGCGCGATCGGGATCCACCCCTGGCTTCAGCTGGATCGCGCCCAGGTTGACGATGTTGAGGCCCCGTTGCGGAAACAGCCGGGCAAAATTCGCGTCGCTCGCCAGCACGACCCCAAGGCCCATGAAACCTGTGCCTAGCACATACTGCCCGCCGATCGTCACCTTGCGGTCACCGATCTCGACGATCCGGCCGGTGTCGAGCGGCCCGAACATCGGGCGGGTGGTGCTGTCGACGAGAACCGTGTCGGCTCGTTCGAGCACGCTGGTTTGTCGGTTAATGCTGTCAGGGGCGAAGATGTGGCTCGCGGGATCGAAGCCGATCACAAAAACATCCGGCCACAGGCCCCCTTCGCCGCTCTTCCATTTGGCAAAGCCGAAATAGATCGGCGTCGCCCTCTCGACATCGGGCGAGGACCGGACGGGGCCGAATTGGTTCAGCGGAAAGGCGCCGGGCTGAGCCTGGTACTCGTATTCGTTCGAGGCGAGCAGCAGGTCGAACCTCATATTGTCGTAGAGCAACAGGCCGCCGCGCGGCACCGCGTAGAAAAAACCGAGCTCCACGAACACGAGGAGGATCGCCATGAAAATCCCGATCAGAGCGAGCCCGGTCCGCCTCTTGTCATAGGTTAAGATACGCCAAGCGAGCGGGACCTTCATGGCCGGCCGGCTCGGTTCCCCCTGCGACGATTGCGAACGAGCGCGGGCGCTGTCACAACACCAACCCTGTCTTCCACACCTGTCGCCATCGATTGCCTGAACGAGTTCTGTCAGACTGTAAGAATGCGCGGATCGCCGGGTCAACCCCCCGGTGGATGATCGTCGCGCTTCGCGGGCCCGGTACGGCCGACGCTCGTCCGGACAAGGCGCTGTTTGATCTATGCCCCCGCGTCCGTCGAAATCGACCCGCACTGCACGGCTGAGGGCGTCACTGGCAGGCTTGGCCCTATTGTTGGCGGCCTGCGGCGCGATCCAGCCGAAGCTGGCAACCGATCCCAATGCGCTCGCACCGCCGACTGCGACAAAATCATGGGCACCGGAAGAGGCGACGCGCATCCCCGGCGGGAAGGCCACGCTGGATGCGTTCTCCTCTCGGTCGGCTTCGTCTCCCCCCGCAATTCAGCCCGGGCGCGTCTACGACCTGCCGAATCTGATCGATCTTGCGCAGCAAACCAACCCCGAGACGCGTGCTTCGTGGCAAGCGACACGCGCCGCCGCCGCCAGGCTTGGCATCGCAGAAGGCGCCTATCTGCCGACGATCGGCGCCATCGGCATGGCAAGCTATGCCCATCTGCCGGATTACGACAAGATGGGGCCGTTCCTGGTTCGCACCGGTGTGCTCGAGCCGTTGGTACGGCTGGATTGGCTGTTGCTGGACTTCGGTCGGCGCACCGCGGATCTCGACAACGCGGCCCAGACCCTGCTTGCCGCCAATCTGCAGTTCAATCGTAAGCAGCAAAGCGTGATATTCGCGGTGCAGAAAGCGTATTTCGCCTTCGATGCGAGCCGGGCTCGGATCACGGCACGGGAGACGGCGCTAAAGGCCGCAACCGCAGTGGAGCAGGCGACCGGCATCCGCAGCCGCAGCGGCCTCGCCTCGATCACCGATGCTCTGCTCGCGCGCCAGGTGGTCTTGCAGCAGCAATTCGACATTACCAGTGCGCAACGTGACGTCCACGCGGCCGAGGCGCAACTTGCGCAGGCGATCGGCATCTCGCCCGCTTCCCTGCCCCAGGTTGCCTCGCTCTCTTCCCTACCGCTGCCCGAAGGGCTGCAGGCATCGGTGGATTCGTTGCTACAGCAGGCCGTCTCCACCCGCCCGGATCTCGCCGCGAAGTTCGCGGAGGTGAGGGCGCGCGAGGCGGAGCTGGATCGAGCCCGCGCCGACTATCTCCCCAAGCTGTCTGCAAACAGCGCATTGGGCGGCGTCTTTCGCGAGCTCGACAGCCTCAACCTGGGCCCGAACGGCACGAATTTTTACCCGCACCGAACCACCTGGAGCGTCGGGCTTCAGCTCAGCTGGGAGCTGTTCGACGGCTTTATCCGGGACAATCGGGTGCGCGAAGCCAAGGCCCGGCGCGATCAGGCGCGCGCGGATCTCGACGCGCTGCAGCTTGCGAGCCAAGCCGAGGTGTGGACCGCCTATGCCGACTTCCAATCGGCCCTCTCGCAGCATCAGTTCGCCATTGCCCTCGTCGCTACGACGAAGTCCGGATATGACAGCGCGCTAACCGGCTATGGCAGTGGCATCACCAATTTCGTCGACCTCCTCGCCGCCGAGCGTGACTATGCGCGCTCGCTCGCCGTCGAGGTCGACACCCGCGCCGCCATCCTCGACAGCGCGGCCGCGCTGGCCTTTGCCGTCGGAACCCCCGCGAGCTAGTGCTTAGATGCATTCAGATAATTCAATGGAATGCCCCCTTTGTCTTCCCGGCGAAGGCCGGGACCCAGTTCTACCATGGGCACCGGCCTTCGCCGGTCTGACAGGATTATTGATCTGAGCATTGGTCCGCCAAGTGAATCTTCTGAATGGGTCTGATAACTAGGATTGCCGTTCGACGCGTTGTTCCACCGCGGGAGCCAGCAGCAGCGCAATAAGCGCGGTAACAAGAAATCCCCACATGGCCCCGGCGACATTCAAGAGGCTGGGCACGATGTCGATCGTGAATCGGAAGTCCAGCAACAGGACGAGCGTTACGGTGACCGCGCCCGGCACGGCGGCAAAGGCGATGCGCGGGCTGCCATGCGCGACCCAGCCCGCGGCAAAATAGCAGCCCGCCGCGAGCACAGCAAAAAAGCCGAGATCGTCCATCAGAGGCGCGCCGACCGCGATCATCAGCAATGCGAGCGCCGCGCAGCCCGCGGCGCAAAGCTGGCGCAGCGGCATCCTCCGCCAGACTGCCCGCAAATCCGGGTCGGCCGTGAGTAGGACGGCGATGACCCCGGTGCGGATTTCTGGCAAGTTGATCGTGTTGTAGAACAGCATCTGCAGGCCGATCGCGGTCAGCGCGAGCATCGCGAAGCCTACCAATTCTCCTCGCCCGGGAGACGCGGATGCCTCGTCGCGGGTCGCCGCCGGCGCGAACGGAGCTCCAGCCATAGCGACCACCCACGCCGTACCGCCGAGGGCGAGCGCATTGAACAGCGCGGCTCGGATTGCGGCCTCCGGGTCGGGCAGGTAGGCGGGCTCGGCAAAGGACAGGACCAGGGCGGCCAGGATGAAGGCGGGCCGCGCAGCAGTGACGCGGGAAAGCACCAGCAGCACCGTCAGTGCCGCACATTGCAGCGGCAGGTAGACCCAGGGCTGATCATAGGTGGTGACCGCCAGCAGGATCGCAAACCCAGCACCGAGAAACGCCGCGCCCGTCACCTCGGCGGCCTGGCGAAACGGGCGGTGTGTCAGCGGCACGGTCAGCAGCAGGATGCCGGCGAAAACCAACACCGGGTATGGAATCCGAAAGGTGACGGTCGCGAGCACCCCGATCAGCGCCAGACCGGTAAATCCCAACGCGGCGATCCAGCGCTGCCGCGAGGGTGCCAGCTCAACGCGAATAAAGTGGAGCGCCGGATCCTCCGGCGGGGTGGCGGCCTCGGTCCGCGGCAGGGTAATCATCGCACGGAAGCGACCGGCATGCCCGGGACGTTTAACGGTTTTCCGTCGGGCGGAAAGCCGGTGATCGTCGCGACTGCCGTCATTCCCATTCGAAACGGGGCGTCAGCCGGAGGGTCGTCGAGGATGATCCGTACCGGAATGCGCTGTGCGAGCCTCGCCCAGTTCAAGGTCGGATCAATCTTGGGCAAGAGCCCCGTCGCCTGGCCGGAGGGTGACAGAACGCTCCAGGCGATCCCTTGTACGACGCCGTGAAAACTGCGGCCGGGATAGCCGACCAGATTCACCCGGGCTTCCATACCCGGCTCGATTGCCGGCAACAGGGTCTCGCGGAAATTGCCCAGCACGTACCACATGCGCCGGTCGACCAGTGCGAAGACGCGCTCGCCGACATGCGCATAATCGCCAAGGGAGATATTGAGATTGGTCACCAGCCCTTTGAACGGTGCCCGGACATAACAATACTCGACATTCAGCCCGGCCAGCCGGACGCGCGCCTTGGCCGTCTCCAGTCGGCCATTCACGTCCCCTTGCTGCGCCAGCAGGTTCTGTTGCTGCGCGAGTTGCGACTGCGCGTGCTGAACCGCGGCTTCGAGCGACCTGGCCTTGGTGACCGCCTCTTGATATTGATCGGCGCTGATAAACCGGCCGCCAAGGAGCGGTTCCAGCCGGCTGGCATGTGTGCGCGCGTAAGCCGTGTCCGTCTGCAGCCGGGCGACCTCCGCATGTCCCGCCGCGATCGCCTGCTCGATGCCGCTGACCTCGGCCTGAGCAACGATAAGCTCCCCCTGCGCGCGCTGCAGCTCGGCCTCGTAGGGTCGCGGGTCGATTACAAACAACAGATCGTTCGCCTCGACCGGTTGATTGTCCACGACATTGAGCTGCACCAGCGGCCCTTGCACATGCGGCGCGATCCCGATCACGTTTGCGCTGATATAAGCATCGTCGGTGCGGGGGTTTCCGGTGCTCGTTCTCGCGGCCATCACCGCCGCTGCAATGCCGGTGACGATGATCGCCAGCCCGAGCAGCCGCCCGAGAATGCGCACGGGTAAAGGCGCTCGGCCGTTCATCTTCAGGCACGGTAGAGCAGGAGCCAGAGCCCGCAGGCATAGGCGACGATCAGCATCGGGTATACCAGAAGGAGCGGACCCAGATGCGGCTCAAGGCGGGTCCACGAGAAGATGAGGCGGGAAACGAGAGTGAGGAGGATGCCGCACACCAGACACGGGACCCAGGCCGGCCAATAGGCACCCCAGAGGTTGATTATCGGCTCGCAGCACAGGCTGGTGTCGGTCACGTCCTTCCCCTTCCGCCGGCGGTAGTATACTGGAAGTGGCGCACCGGCCGAAATTTCGGGCCCTTAGGAACGCGGTCGCGCGTCGTCCCATAAAACAGCAAGGGATTGGCGGGCCTAAGATCCCGGTCGGACCATCGCTCGCGAAGTTGTTAACGGCTTACCCAAAAAGGGAATTGGGCGGCCCTGGACGACTGGCTTAGGATCGGCGCGAGACGCTCTCGGCCGGGCGCCATGAGTCGATTAAGGAGTAAGATGATGCCCCGTCTCAATATCAACGGACAGACACACGAAGTCGATGTCGACCCCGATACCCCGCTTCTTTGGGTCTTGCGCGACGGCTTGGGTCTGACCGGCACAAAATTCGGGTGCGGCATCGCCCAGTGCGGCGCCTGCACGGTCCATATCGACGGCGTCGCGACCCGGTCGTGCTCGGTGCCGGTCAGCGCCGCCGAGGGGACCCAGATCACGACGATCGAGGGGCTCCCGGAAAATGGCGGCTTGCATCCTGTGCAAAAGGCCTGGATCGCCCATGACGTCCCGCAGTGCGGCTATTGCCAGAGCGGCATGATCATGGCCGTCGCGGCGCTCCTCAAGGACAAGCCGCAACCGACCGACGCCGAGATCGATGCGGCAATCACCAACATCTGCCGCTGCGGCACCTATGCCCGCATTCGTGCGGCGATCCACACCGCCGCTCAGGCGTGAGGCGGAGGGAATACGCCATGACATACATGCCGCAGATCAGCCGCCGCTTTTTCCTTACCACCGCAGCCGCCGCCGGCGGTGGGCTCGCGCTCGGTTTTCACCTGCCGGGCGCCATTGCCCCGGCCGAGGCAGCGGCAGGCCCCGCCGAGGTCAATGCCTGGGTCGTGATCCAGCCCGACGACGCGGTCATCATCCGCGTCGCCCGCTCGGAGATGGGCCAAGGCATCACCACCTCCCTGCCGATGCTGGTCGCCGAGGAGCTCCAGTGCGACTGGAGCAAGGTGCGCCCGGAATTTGCTTCGCCCGAGGAGAACTTACGGCGAAAACGCGCCTGGGGCGATATGTCGACCGGCGGGAGCCGGTCGGTGCGGGGCTCGCAGGAATATCTTCGCAAGGCCGGCGCGGCAGCGCGCGAAATGCTGATCGCTGCTGCGGCGGCGCAATGGAACGCTCCCGCGGCCGAATGTCAGGCGGCAAAGAGCGTCATCACCCATAAGCCGAGCGGCCGCAGCTTGCGCTTTGGCGAGGTTGCGGAAGCCGCTGCGAAACTCCAGCCCCCGGCCGAGACGAAGCTCAAAGACCCGAAGGACTGGACGCTGCTGGGAACGCCGCAAAAGCGCTTCGACACGGCGGACAAGGTTACCGGGAAGCCGATCTTCGGTATCGATGTTCGCGTGCCGAACATGCTTTACGCCGCGATCGTCCAATGCCCGGTATTCGGCGGCAGCCCTAAATCATTCGACGAGACCAAAATTCGTGGCCTCAAAGGCGTTCGCCAGGTCGTGCCGCTGCCCAACGCGGTCGCCGTTGTCGCCGACAGCTGGTGGCAGGCGAAGCAGGCGGTCGATGCGCTGCCGGTAACCTGGGACGAGGGGCAGAACGGCAAGGTGTCCAGCACCAGCATCGCCGAGTTCCTGCGCGGCGGGCTCACCGCGCCGGAGGCGGCGGTGGTCCGCAAGGACGGCGATGTCAATGCAGCGCTCGCCACGGCAGCCAAGCGCGTCGAGGCCGAGTACGGCGCGCCGTTCCTCGCCCATGCGACGATGGAGCCGCAGAATTGCACAGCGCACGTCACCCCCGACAAGGTCGAGATCTGGGTCCCGACGCAGAGCGGCGAAGCCGCCCTCGCCGCGGCAGCGGCTGCCGCCGAAGTCGGGCCGGAAAAGGTCGTCGTGCACAAGACGATGCTCGGCGGCGGCTTCGGCCGGCGCGGCGCGGTGCAGGATTATGTGCATCAGGCGGTGCTCGTCGCCAAGGCGGTCGGCCAACCGGTCAAGCTGTTGTGGACGCGCGAGGAGGACATTCGCCACGACTTCTACCGCCCGGTCGCAATGGCCAAGTTCACTGCAGGGCTCGACGCTGCGGGGATGCCTGTCGCATGGCGTGTGCGGGTTACCGGCCCGTCGATCCTCGCCAATCTGTTCCCGCAGCGGCTGACCAATGGCGTCGATCAGTCCTTCGCCAACGGCTTCACCGACGAGATGGCCTACGAGGTCCCAAATTACGAGGTCGCCTATGCGATGCGCGCGACGCACGTCCCAGTCAGCTTCTGGCGCTCGGTCAATCATTCCCAGAACGGCTATTTTCGAGAGTGCTTCGTCGACGAGATGGCGCACGCCGCTGGGCAGGACCCGTACCAGTACCGCCGCAAATTATTGAGCAAGGACCCGGTGCGGCTCGCCGTGCTCGACGCGGCGGCGCAAAAGGCGGGCTGGGACGGTCCGGCGGCGGCCCCGGGGATCTCCCGCGGTATCGCATTGGTGGAGGCTTATGGCAGCCTGTGCGCTCAGGTCGCAGAGGCGTCGGTCGACGACAAGGGCGCGGTGCGGGTGCACCGCGTCGTCGCGGCGCTCGACACGGGTCATGTCGTCAATCCCGAGATCCTGCGGGCGCAGGCCGAAAGCGCGATCGTCTATGGGTTGACCGCAGCGCTCTACGGCGCGATCACGATCGAGAACGGCCGCGTCCAACAAGGCAATTTCGACGATTACGAGATGCTGCGCCTGGCCGAGATGCCGGTGGTCGAGACCGTGCTGGTGCCGAGCGGCGGGTTCTGGGGCGGCGGCGGCGAACCCGGAGTGCCGCCACTCGCCCCGGCATTGTGCAATGCGATCTTCGCGGTGACCGGCAAACGCGTCCGCTCATTGCCGCTGAAGGATCAGGACCTGAAGCCAGCGTGAGCGGTCTTCCCCTCACCCATCAAGCGCTGCGCGCTTGGTCCACCCTCTCCCACGGTGTCTAGAGGAGCTTTGAGCCAAATATGTCGCAGCACTTCTCCCGCGGTGGTGTGGGAGATAAGCTTTGGGCCGAAGGCGTATAGCCCCTCTCCCGCACTGCGACGCACTGCGGGAGAGGGTGCCGAGCGCAGCGAGGCGGGTGAGGGTGTTGCCGCTGGTACTGGCAATCGCGACCAGCGCAGCCGCGGCCGAGCCGCCGCCGGGTGCAACGTTGTGCTCGGGGTGTCACCCGCCGAGCGCCTCGGTCGAGACAAAGGTGCCGCCGCTCCGTGGCCGCGACCCGGCTGAGATCGTCGCGGCGATGCAGGCGTTTCGCTCGGGCGAGCGCCTGTCGACAGTGATGGGGCGCCTCGCCAAGGGCTTTTCCGACGACGAGACACGGGCGATCGCCGCCTGGCTCGCGGCACAGCCCTGAGTACCCTCAGTGATCCGGAGCACGCGACGGGCATTCTTGAGCGGTGGGACGGCGGCGGTCACCATCGCACTTATGCCCGCTCCCGCCTTGGCTCAAGCGAAGGCGCGCATTGTCGTCCTCGGCGGCGGGTTCGCCGGGGCGACTTGCGCGCGGACGTTGCGTCGAGCCGATCCGCGGTTCGAGGTCACCCTCGTCGAGCCGAACCCGATCTTTACGGCTTGCCCCTTCAGCAACGCCGTGATCGCCGGGTTGCGCGACATCGAGGCACAATGCTTCGGGTATGACGCGATCCGCGCCGACGGCATCGCCGTCGTGCCGCAGCAGGCGGCGGTGATCAATGCCCAGGCACGGCGGGTAATGCTCGGCGACGGCTCGGCGCTCGACTACGATCGGCTGGTGTTGGCGCCGGGGATCGCGATCCGCTGGGACGCGCTGCCCGGTTACGACGGGGCCGCGGCCGCAGTGATGCCGCACGCCTGGCTGGCTGGCGACCAGACCCTGTTGCTGCGGCGCCAGCTCGAAGCCATGCCCGATGGCGGGACGGTGGTGATCTCGGCCCCAGCCAATCCGTTCCGCTGCCCTCCGGGTCCCTACGAGCGGGCCAGCCTGATCGCCTATTATCTGAAGAAGGCGAAACCGCGCTCGAAGCTGATCATCCTCGATGCGAAGGACAATTTCTCGAAGCAGCGCCTCTTCCAAAACGCCTGGCAGCAGCTCTATCCCGAGCTCATCGAGTGGGTATCGCTGTCGAATGGGGGCAAGGTCGTCTCGGTCGATGCGAAGACCCGCACTCTGGTGACCGATTTTGCGACCTATAAGGCTGACGTCGCCAACGTCATTCCGCCGCAACGGGCGGCGGGGATCGCCCAACTTGCGGGTGTGGCCGACAGCACCGGCTGGTGCCCTATCGAGCCGGTGACGTTCGAAGCGCGCCTGCAGCCGAATATCCATGTGATCGGCGATGCCGCGATCGCCGGCGCCATGCCTAAATCGGCCTTCGCCGCCAATGCCCAGGCGAAGGTATGCGCCGCAGCCGTCGCGACGCTGCTGCATGGCGAGAGCCCGTCGCCGCCAAAGCTCATCAATACCTGCTACAGCCTGGTGGCGCCCGATTACGGAATCTCGATCGCCGGGGTCTACCGTCCGGCAGGCGGGCAGTTCGCCGATGTCGAAGGGGCGGGCGGGGTCAGTCCGATCGATGCGCCCCCCGATTTTCGCGCTCTCGAGGCAGCTTATGCGGAAGCCTGGTTCCGGACGATCACGGCGGAGAGCTTTGGCTGATGCGGTCGTCGCGGGCTTGGCGGCGCTGTTGACGTCGACCGGCGCCGTCGCGCCGGAGGAGCTGCGCCCCTACACGATCGTCGGCGACGCGATCCTCGCCTCGCTGACCGGGACTGCCGGCGACCCAGTCCGCGGCCGGGCGATCATGATAGATCGCCGGCTCGGCGCCTGTATGTTGTGCCACGCCGGACCGTTTGCGGAAGAGAAATTCCAGGGGACGCTCGCGCCGGACCTGTCGGCGGCCGGTTCGCGTTGGTCCGAGGGCCAGCTGAGGCTGCGTCTCGTCGACCCCACGCGCCTCAACCCCGACACGATCATGCCGGCATATTACAGTGTGGAAGGGCTCGCTAGGGTCGGGCTGGCCTGGCGCGGCAAGCCGATCCTGACCGCCGAGCAGATCGAGGAGGTGTTAGCGTTTCTGATGACCTTGCGCGAATGACGGAGGTGCCCTAGAGCGATGCAACTTCTGTTGACCCGCCGGCGGATCCTGTGGGCGGCCGCCGGAGCCGGGCTCGCCTCGTTTGTTCCCACAGCCGGGGCGACGGAGGACACGATGGCGGAGGCGATCCGGGATTTGATCGGAGAGGCGCCGGTCACGCCCGGCAAGGTCAAGCTCGAATTGCCGTCGATTGTCGAGAACGGCAATACCGTGCCGCTGACCGTGTCGGTCGAGAGCCCGATGACCGAGGCCGACCACGTCGAGAGCATCCACCTCTTCAACCAGAAGAACCCGCAGCCTTACGTCGCAGCGTTCCATCTAGGACCGCGCGCCGGCAAAGCTTCCGTCGCGACCCGCATCCGGCTTGCCGACTCGCAACGGGTCGTCGCGATCGCGCGGCTCGCCGACGGAACCTTTTGGTCGGGCAGTGCCGATGTCATCGTGACTTTGGCGGCCTGCACCGAGCAGTGAAGAGCCGATGGCGCGGGTATTGATCAATTTTCCGCAGCGCGCGAAACGCGGCGAAATCATCGAGATCAAAACCTTGATCCAACATCCTATGGAGACGGGCTATCGCCTCGACAGCAAGGGCGCGGTAATCCCGCGCGACATCATCAGCCGCTTCACTTGCGCCTACAATGGCGATGAGGTGTTCCGGGCCGAGCTGTTCCCGGCGATATCCGCGAACCCGTTTATCGCCTTTTCGACTCTAGCGACGGAGAGCGGCGAGCTGGTCTTCAGCTGGATCGACGATAATGGTCAGATTCAGAGCGAGATCCATCAAATCACGGTCGAATGAGGGCGTTGCTCGCGGCGGGGTTCGCGCTGGCCGCCGTAACGGCGGCCTTCGCCGAGATTGCGCCCGAGGCGAGGCGCTCGGGCGATGATTTCGTCAGCCCCGAAATCCGGGCGATGCAGAACGACGAGACCGCCAACCCCGGCATGCTGTGGGTCCTGCAAGGCGAAACCCTATGGGCCGGAAAAGCGGATGCCGCCGCAAGGTCCTGTCAGGATTGTCATGGCGATGCCGTGGCCAGCATGAAAGGAGTCGCTGCCCGCTACCCGGGGTTCGACGCCGTCTTGGCTCGCCCGCTCGATCTGGAGCAGCGGATCAACCGCTGCCGCACCGAGCATCAGAGGGCCGAGCCACTGGCTTGGGAAAGCGAGGATCTACTCGCGCTGACCGCGTTTATCGCCCGTCAGTCGCGTGGCCTGCCGATCGCGGTAGCCACAGGCCCCGAGTTGCGCCCGTTTCTCGATCTGGGCAAAGAACTGTTCCGCCAGCGTGAAGGTCAGCTGAACCTGTCTTGCAGCCAATGCCACGACGACAACTGGGGCAAGCGCCTCGCCGGCAGCGTAATTCCGCAAGGGCACCCGACCGGTTACCCGATCTATCGCCTCGAATGGCAGAGCCTCGGCTCGCTGCAGCGCCGTCTGCGCGGCTG
>Ga0308309_10000678_pt1 | contig 20990 bp, 14 predicted proteins | sample HubBroMetageWFT5_FD_192491 | JGI IMG/M metagenome (GOLD analysis project Ga0308309, IMG submission 192491) | Warmed and freeze-thawed soil microbial communities from the Hubbard Brook experimental Forest, New Hampshire - Hubbard Brook CCASE Soil... | ecosystem: Environmental > Terrestrial >...
GGAGAAATCGCGGCTGTCATCGTCGAACCCATCATGATGAACGTCGGCATTCTTATGCCCGATCCCGGCTACCTACAGGCGCTTCGCGAAATCACACGGAAAAATGGCGCTCTGCTGATTTTTGACGAGGTGAAAACAGGCGCGAAGCTCGCTCGTGGCGGCGCTTGCGAATATTTTCAAGTGAAGCCAGACATCATCACCCTCGCAAAATCCATCGGTGGCGGGTTTTCTCTCGCGGCTTTTGCCTCCACGCGCGACGTGATGGGACTCATCTCCGCTCATCGCGTTTTTCATGGCGGCACCTACAACACCAATCCTGTCGCCATGGCCGCCGGGCTTGCTACGTTTCGTGAAGTCCTCACCCCGGCTTCTTACGAGCACGTCAATCGCCTCAACAAAAAGCTCGTGGATGGCTACAAGAAAATCGTGGACAAGTCCGGGCTCAACGCCTACGTCATCGGAGCAGGAAGCAACGGAGTCCTCATGTTCTGTTCCAAGCCGATTCACAACTATCGCGATTGGCTCGGTGTCGATACGGAACTCTGGCGACACTACTGGTTCGCCATGGTCAATCGTGGCGTGATGGCTCAACCGTACTGGTGGGATGAGCAATGGACGATCTCCGTCGCTCACACGGACGCTGATATTGATCGTCACCTCGCTGCCTTCGCCGAAATCGCGCCGGACCTCGTCGTCGCGCAGGGCGAGCCGCACGCTGCCGCCACGGCCGGGCACTAGCCATTGTTGTAAGAGAGGCGGTTCCTGGGCCGCCTCTCGTTTTTCGCTTAATCGAAGGATTTAAAACCGGAGCTCAATCTGTCTGACGCAGCCATACCGCAACCAGTTGTCATCGCAGAGCCTTCCACGGCGCACCTTAAGCGCGCTCTCGGCCGCTGGGATCTCGTCGCGCTGTTTGTCGTCGCCGTGTTCAATCTCAACGTCGTCCCCAGCATTGCGGCCAATGGAGGCGTCACGGTCTGGTTGTGGATTATCTCCCTCGTTCTATTTTTCTGGCCGCAGGGCATCGCCGTCATCGAACTCGCCCACCGTTATCCCGGTGAAGGCGGCGTCTATTTGTGGGCCAAGGAAGTTTTCGGCGATTTCCACGGATTCCTTTCCGGCTGGTGCTATTGGACGAACAACATGATGTACGTCCCCACCGTCATGCTCTATTTCGTGGGCGTTTCGGTTTTCGTTTTTCCGGGGCACGAGGCGCTCGCAGACAACCGTAAATTCGCCGCCGTTGCTTCGCTCGCCTTGCTCGCTCTGCTGGTAGTCCTCAATATTCTTGGTCTAGGGATCGGCAAGTGGATCAACAATGTCGGCAGCATCGGAACGGTGATTGCCGCCGCCGTCCTCATTGGTCTCGGCGTCATTGTCTGGATGCGCTTCGGCACCACCGTCACCGCCGCTGACTTCCGGATTCCCCCGGACCCTCGCTTTATGTTGAATTCCTTCGGTGTGATTTGTTTCGGGCTCTGCGGCCTGGAACTCGCCTCCGTGATGGGAGACGAAATTAAAGACCCGCAGAAATCTCTACCCGGCGCCGTCGCGTGGGGTGGAATCCTTTCTGGTGTCCTTTACATCGCGACCACACTCACGCTGCTCATCGCCGTAAGCAAAGACAATATCAACGTCCTCGAAGGAATCGTCCAGGCCGTCAGCCACATGGCTTCGCGCGTTGGTGCCCTCTGGATCATTGCCCCATTCGCCTCGATGCTCAGCATTTCCATCGCCGGAATTGGCTCGGCGTGGCTTGCCGGCTCTGCTCGCATTCCCTTCGTCGCTGGACTCGACTCATACCTCCCCGGCTGGATGGCCAAGGTTCATCCGCGCTATGGCACGCCCTATGCGGCCCTGATCGTCCATTTCCTTGTCTCCACAATTCTCGTGGTCATCAGCATCGTCACATCCGGTGTGCAGGGCGTGCAGGAAAGCTTCCAGCGATTGCTCTCCTTGGCCGTCGTTCTCCAATTGGTCCCGTTTCTTTACATGTTCGCCGCGCTGCTTAAGATCGCGGCCAATCCCGCGGCAGGGAAGGGCCATTACAGCCGCACAACCCTCATCTTGTCCGGCTCCAGCGGCCTGCTGATGACCATTCTCGGAATGGTTTTCGCCTTTTCCCCGGCGAAGCAGATCACCTCCGTCCGTTCCTACGAGGCCTGGATGGTCGGTGGCACGGCCGCGTTCATCGGCATGGCTGTATTTTTCTTTTATGTGTACGGCGGGCGCAAGAACTCACGATCTGCCGCGAGCCCGCTGTAGTCGAAGTTTGCTCAGGAGGTTTTTTCATGGTCACGGAAACAAAACCCGCCCCGCGCAGAGTTCCGATGTATATCAACGGCGAGTTCGTCGAAAGCCATTCGAAGAAATATTTCCCCGTGATCGATCCCTCCACCGAGGAAATCATCGCCGAAGTTCCCGAAGCCGATGAATCAGACGTCAACCGCGCCGTCGCTGCCGCTCGCGCCGCTTTCGACTCCGGTGCATGGCCGCAAACCACCGCGCAGGATCGCGGCCGTATTCTCTTCCGCCTCGCCGAACGCATCCGCAACGAATCTGCGGCCTTAGCCGAACTCGAATGCCGCAACACCGGCAAGCCCATCGTCGAAGCGGAATACGACATCGCAGACACCGCCACCTGCTTCGAATATTACGGTGGCCTGGCCACAAAAATCGTCGGCCACGTCAATCCCGTCCCTGACAACGCGCTCAGCCTCTCCCTCCGCGAACCCATCGGCGTTGCCGCTCAAATTATTCCCTGGAACTATCCGCTCCTCATGGCCGCCTGGAAGCTCGCTCCCGCGATCGCGGCCGGCTGCACCTGCATTCTCAAGCCCGCCGAGCAGACGCCGCTCACCGCCCTCGCCTTCGCACATTTCCTCTCAGACGCTGGCCTGCCTCCCGGCGTCGTCAACATCATCACCGGCTTCGGCGAATCCGTCGGCGCTCCGCTTGTCCGCCATCCGGACGTAAACAAAGTCGCCTTCACCGGCAGCGCCCCCGTCGGAAAAGCCATCGTCAAAATGGCCGCGGACACTGTCAAGCGCGTCACTCTCGAATTGGGCGGCAAGTCTCCCAACATTTTCTTCGCCGACGCCGATTTCGAAGCTGCCATTGACGGCGCCCTCTTCGGCGTCTTCATCAATCAAGGCGAAGTCTGCTCCGCCGGCAGCCGCATCCTCGTCCAGAAGCCGCTCTACTCAAAATTTGTCGAAGCCATGTCCGCCAAGGCAAAAACAATCCGCCTCGGCGCGCCGCTCGACCGCGAAACCAAAATGGGCCCGCTCGTCAGCAAAGAACAATTCAATCGCGTCCGCGAATATCAGGAACTCGGCAAAAAAGAAGCCAAGCTCGCCGCCGGCGGAGGCCGCCCCACTGCATTCGCCAAAGGTTTTTACGTCGAGCCCACAATTTTCTACGACGTGGACAATTCCGCTCGCATCGCCCAGGAAGAAATCTTCGGCCCCGTCGCCGCGGTTATCCCCTTCGAAAACGAAGCCGATGCCATCCGCATTGCCAATGCCACTCCCTACGGCCTCGCCGCCGCCGTTTGGACGCGCGACATCTTCAAAGCTTTTCGCGTGGTGAAGGCACTTCGCGCCGGAATCGTCTGGGTCAATCACATGCAGCCGACTTACGTCGAAGCCCCCTGGGGCGGTTACAAACAATCCGGCTTTGGCCGCGAGCTCGGCCCCTGGGGCATCGAGGAATATCTCGAAACGAAACAGGTCCACATCAATCTCAACGAATCTCCAATCGGATGGTACTGACATGCCTACAATCCAATTGCGCACTGCAATCCCTGGCCCCAAATCTCTCGAACTCGCGCGCCGCCGCAAATCCGCTGTAGCTCGCGGCGTCGCCCACGCCACGCAAATCTTTGCCGCGCGCGCCGAAGGCGCTATTCTCGAAGATGTCGACGCCAACCGCTTCATCGATTTCGCCGGAGGCATCGGCGTGATGAACGCTGGCCATCGCGCGCCCGGCGTCATTGCCGCGATTCGCGATCAGCTCGACGCTTTCATCCACACCTGCTTCAGCGTCGCGCCCTACGAAAAATATATCGCCCTCGCAGAAAAGCTCAACGCGCTCGTCCCCGGCAAATTCCCCAAGAAAACCATTCTCGTCAATAGCGGGGCAGAGGCAGTCGAGAACGCCATCAAAATCGCGCGCCACTATACGCGCCGCCCCGCCGTCATCTGCTTTGAAGACGCATTCCACGGCCGCACCATGCTCGCCATGTCGCTCACCAGCAAGACGCATCCTTACAAAGCGGGCTTCGAGCCTTTCGCCTCCGATATTTACCGCATCCCCTACGCGTATTGCTATCGCTGCTCCTATTCGCTGAAGTATCCCTCCTGCAATATGTTTTGCGCGCATCACCTCGAGGACGCTTTCAAGCGCGTCGTCGCCGCCGAATCAGTCGCAGCCGTCGTTGTCGAGCCCGTACTCGGCGAGGGAGGCTTCGTCGCGCCGCCGCCCGAATTTTTCACCGTGCTTTCGGAAATTTGCCGCCGCCACGAAATCCTTCTCATCGCAGACGAAATCCAGACCGGCTTCGGCCGTACCGGCGCCATGTTCGCTTGCGATCGTTACGAACTCGTTCCAGACATGCTCATCTGCGCCAAATCCATTGCCGGCGGTTTGCCCCTCGCCGCAGTCACCGGCCGCGCCGATGTTATGGACACGCCCGGAATCGGCAGCCTCGGTGGAACCTATAGTGGAAATCCCGTGGCCTGCGCCGCCGCGCTTGCCGTCCTCGAAATTATGGAACGCGAAAATCTGTCCGCGCGCGCCGTTAAAATCGGCGAACGCTTCAACTCGCGCGCCCGTGAATGGAAAAAGCGCTGGCCGCTCGTGGGCGACGTCCGCGGCCTCGGCGCCATGTGCGCCGTCGAACTTGTGCGCCCCGGCGAAGACCGTCAGCCCGCGAAGGAAGAGACCGATCAAATCCTGCGCCACTGCCACGAACACGGGCTGATCCTTCTTTCCTCAGGCAGCTATGGCAATGTGATCCGCCTCCTCGTTCCCCTTGTCGTCACCGACGACCAGTTCGATGAAGGCATGGCCGTCCTCGAAGGCGCATTCGAGTCCGTCTCGAAATCGCTTTTGGAAGCTGCGCACCGGCCCGCGTAGCCGCGCGAGGAATCCGAAAATGACGCCTCAACCGAACCCACAGAAGAAAACCTGGCCCTTCTTCCTCGACGGTAAATGGCTTTCCGAAGGCGATCCCGTCGAAATCCTCGCTCCCTACGACCGCGCCGTCGTCGGCACAACCTTCCGCGCCACCGCCGCCCATGCCGAAGCCGCCGTCCTCTCCTCGCAACGCGCCTTTGAAATCACGCGGAAGCTTCCCGGTTATGAACGTCAGCGCATCCTGCGCGAAATTTCCGCGGGCCTTCGCGCTCGCATGGAGGAATTCGCCGGTGTCATGGCGCTCGAGGCGGGCAAGCCGCTGCGCACCGCACGCGCGGAAATCGAACGCGCAATTTTCACCTTCGCCGTCGCCGCCGAAGAAGCCACACGCCTCGGCGGCGAATATATTCCGCTCGATTGGCAAGCCTCCGCCGCGGGGCGCGCCGGAATCGTCCGCCGCTTTCCCGTCGGCCCGATTCTCGCCATCACTCCGTTCAATTTTCCGCTCAATCTTGTCGCCCACAAAGTCGCCCCGGCAATCGCCGCCGGTTGCTCGATCGTCCTCAAACCCGCTCCACAGACTCCGCTCACCTCGCTCCTCCTCGCTCAAGTCGTCGAAAGTGCAGGCCTGCCCGCCGGTGCTCTCAATGTTCTCTCGCTTGCAAACACCGAAGCCGAGCGCCTCGTCTCCGATGATCGCCTCAAGCTTTTATCCTTCACAGGCAGCGGGCCGGTCGGCTGGGCGCTCAAACAAAAAGCCGGAAAAAAGAAGGTTGTCCTGGAACTGGGCGGGAACGCCGGCGTCATCGTCCACTCCGATGCCGATATCGACGAAGCCGCGCTGCGTTGCGTCCAGGGAGGTTTTTCGTACGCCGGCCAAAGCTGCATTTCCGTGCAGCGCATTTTCGTGCAGCGCTCCATCGAAGAAAAATTCCTCGCTGCGCTTCTTGCGGGTGTCCTTAAACTCAAGACGGGCGACCCAACCGACGAGTCCACCGACGTCGGCCCCATGATCAGCGAAGCCGCCGCGCGCCGCGCCGAATCCTGGATCAGCGAGGCCGTCGTGGCCGGCGCAAACCTACTCATAGGAGGGAAGCGCTCGGGCTCCATCCTCACGCCCGCAATCCTCACCCACACACAACCGCGCATGAAAGTGAACTGCGAGGAAGTATTCGCGCCCGTCGTTGTCGTCGAATCCTATGATGATTTTGCAGACGCAATTCGCCGCGTCAACGATTCGCCCTACGGCCTCCAGGCCGGCGTCTTCACCAATAATTCCAAATTGCTTTTCGCTGCCTTCGACCAGCTCGAAGTCGGCGGCGTGATTGCGAACGATGCCTCAGCCTGGCGGATTGACCACATGCCCTACGGCGGCATAAAAGATTCCGGCATCGGCCGCGAAGGGCTCCGTTACGCTATCGAAGAAATGACGGACCCGCGCATCCTCGTCCTCAATATCCGTTAGGTTTTGCCCTCGCCCCTTGCTCGTTGCCACTTGTCCCCTGTCAATCGACCGATTACAACGATTTCGCTACGCGGCCTTCTTTCGTTTTCCGCCCGGCCAAACCAACGAAGCCCCCACCATCACCCCAATAATTCCTGCAATCACCGCCAGCGAAACCAAATCCGAAACCGGCACTACCTCGCCGCCAGTCATCTTCAACCCCACAAACACCAATATCGCCGCCAGCCCTTGATGCAGGAACCGGAACCTCGGCAGCAAATCCGCGAGCGCGAAATAAAGCGACCTCAGCCCCAGCACCGCAAACGCATTTGACGAATACACAATAAAAGCATCCCGCGTAATGCCCAGCACCGCCGGCACTGAGTCCACGGCAAAAAGTATGTCCATCGCTTCAACCGCAACCAGCGCCAGCAGTAAATATGTCGCGAACCATTTCCCTCCGCGCTTCACCCAGAATCGCTCGACTTCGTAATCCTCCGCCACCGGAACCACTCTCCGCGTCAACCGCACCATCCAACTCTTCTCCGGCTGCGGCTGGCGCTTCCCGGAAAGAAACATCCGAATCCCGACCACCAGCAAAAATGCCCCGAACCCATACAAAATCACGTGGAATTTCTGCAGCAGCTCAATCCCCGCGTAAACGAACACTCCCCGCAGCACCAGCGCTCCCGCCACGCCAAAATAAAGCACCCGATGCTGCCGCCGCGCCTCCACGCGAAACGCCCGGAAGATCACCAGAAAAATTAAAATATTGTCGATGCTCAGCGATTTCTCAACTAGGTATCCCGTCAGGAACTGCACGCCCGCCTGCGGCCCCTTCAGCCAATACACCCACAAATTGAAAAGCAGCGAAACGCCAATCCACGCGCAGCTCTCCATCAGCGCCATGCGCAGCGTAATCGCCCGCGCCGTCCGATGAAAAATTCCAAAGTCCAGCGCCACCGCCGCCGCGATCGTGATCCCCAGCGCCGCCCAAATTTGAATTGAAGTTCCCGCCAATGGTTTCCTGTGGTCTTCTGCTCTTTCCAGCAGTTTATCCTGCGCTTCCGGTTCTTGGTAGTGTCCTGATTCCCATCTCTTTAGCGTGTCAGAGCTTTGGTGAACTCTGAGCCCTATGAGGTGTCCGCAATGAAGGGCTCCCATATAAAGCCACTCAGCGTGATGGCTTTTAGCACTAAGTACCGCTTCTCCGACCCTTCGTCTTGAATGGCCCGTTCCTCCCCAGCCTCTCAGGAATGAAACGAAATCGCCCCTCACACCACTACTGTTAGTAGTTGCACCAAGCCCCTCCTTGGCCGATAATCCAAGGCAGGAAGGGGCAGCATCCTGCCGTGTGGGCGGCAATCGCGATGAATTGTCCTCACTGCAGCACCGTCAACCCGGACTTCGCGGACTCATGTTCCCGATGCGGAACTCCCATTCCTATCGGTGAATCCGAAACCATGCAGGTGGTGGATTCCACCGCTCTCTCCATCGGCAGCGATTTTGGTCCTCGTTATCGCATCGAAGCTCTCCTCGGCCAAGGTGGCATGGGCCGCGTTTACAAAGCCTTAGACAAGGACCTCGACCGCCTCGTCGCCATCAAAGTCGTCCGCCAGGGGGTAATGGCTGAAGGCGACGCCCTCAAGCGTTTCAAGCAGGAACTCCTCCTCGCCAGCAAAATTTCTCATAAAAATATCCTCCGCATTCACGACATGGGGGAAGTCGGCAGCGTCAAGTTCATCTCCATGGCGTTTGTCGAGGGCCCCGACCTCCATCACATCCTGATGGAGAATCCCAAGCTGCCGCTTGAGCGCGTACTCAACTATGCTCGCCAGCTTGCCGAAGCCCTCGCCGCCGCCCACGCCGAAGGCGTCGTCCATCGCGACCTGAAGCCGCAAAACATTCTTGTCAACAAAGACGATCAGATTTTCGTTTCCGACTTCGGTCTCGCGAAATCCTTCAACGAAGGCGCCATCGGCATGACGCGCACCGGCGCCTTCATGGGCACCCCGCGTTATATGTCGCCCGAGCAGGTAGAAGGCAAGCCCGCCGACCAGCGCAGTGATATTTACGCCTACGGCCTGATCCTCTACGAAATGGTCACGGGCGATGTGCCCTTCACCGGCGAATCCACTCTGAAGGTGATGTACCAGCGCATTCAGGAAAAACCCAAGAGCCCCAAGATCGCCAATCCCGAGCTTCCCAATTGGGTTGTCCGTATCATCATGCGCTGCCTTGAAAAAGATGCCGTCGCGCGTTATCAGAGCGCATACGAAATTCTCGCTGACCTCGCGGGAGCCGCGAAATCCTCCAGCGGGTCGCGCACTCTTCAAATCCAGCTTCCTGAATTTACCGAACGCAAATGGGTTCCCTATGTCGCCGGCGCGGTTGCCCTCGTCATTCTGTTCTTCGCGCTTCCTTGGACGCGCCATCTCGTAATCGGGGGCGGCGAAAAAAGTGGAACTTCCGTAGTCTCGGGCGTTCCACCGCTCGAAAAAGGAAAGTTCGTCGCCATCTTGCCCTTCCGCGTTATAGGGGACCAGCAAGCCCTCGGCTATGTGGCGGAAGGCTTGAACGAAGCCTTGTCCACAAAGCTTTTCCAATTGAAAGATTTGCGCCTTGCGGACGATAACGCCGTCGCCAAAGTTTCCGACAAAGACCCACTTCCGAAAACCGCGCGCAGCTTGGGCGTGAACCTGATCGTCACAGGGTTGATTCAAGGCGACGCGGACAAAATGTCCGTGATTATCAACCTGGAAGACGTTGCGGACGGCAAGCGCATGTGGACCCAGCAATTCACCGGCGTCCCCAAAGACCTTCTCACGATTGAAGATCAAATCTCCGGCCAACTCGTCACCGCGCTCAACGTTAAACCCAGCAACGAAGAATTGGCCAAAGCAGCCGAGCGTCCCACCGATAACGAGGGCGCTTACGACCTCTACCTGCGCGGGCGCCAGGCCTATCGCGGCCGCGACAGTGTGAAAGGCGCGCAAACGGCGATTGATTTCTACACCAACGCGATCAAGCAGGACCCCAGATTCGCCTTGGCCTACACGGGCCTTGCCGATGCTTCTCTCTACATGTACGCCGAAACGAAGGATAGCCTTTGGGCCGAAAAAGCCCTCAGCGCCGCACAGCGTGCCGAGCAATTGAAGGACGATTTGCCGGAAGTTCATTTCTCGTTGGGCAGCGCCTACCAGCAGACCGGCAAATCCTCGCAGGCCATTGCAGAAATGAAACGCGGACTGGCCCTCTCTCCGAATTCAGACCAGGGTTATATCCGCCTCGGCAACGTTTATCTCGATATGGGGCAGCAAACCGAAGCTCTTGCGGCCTTCAACAAAGCCCTCGAAGTGAATCCCTATTACTGGGTGATTCATCGCGAGCTTGGCCGCGCATATTATTCCATCGGAGAAAACGATAAGGCCCTCGCGGAATTTGAACAGGTCACCCAGCTTCAACCTGAAAACGTCGAGGGTTGGTCCAATGTCGCGACGGCGGACATTCGCCTGGGCAAATTGCAGGAAAGTATTCCTGCCTATCAGAAATCCATTCAGCTTGCGCCGTCCTACGTGGCTTACATGAATCTCGGATACGTCTATACCACTCTCCGCCAGTATCCGCAGGCCATCGAAGCGCTCGAAAAATCCGTCGAGCTTGGTCCCAATCAGGAGGACGCACGCGGAAGCCTTGCCGACGCCTACCGCTATTCCGGCCAAAAAGAAAAAGCCGACGCCACCTACGATAAAGCCATCGCTCTCGCTTTCCAGGGTCTCCAGGTAAATCCACAGGACTCCGGAACCATGGGCGATCTCGCCGTCTATTACGCGAAGCGCGGCGATTCCGAGCACGCCACTGAATACATCACCCGCACCCGAGCCATCGACAAGCACGATCTATCCCTGCTCTACGATCAGGCCCTGGTCGAAAACCTAGGAGGCAAGACTGCCGACGCGATCGCAACTCTTCACGAAGCGCTCAGCAAAGGCTACTCCGTGAACGACACGAAAAATGATATCGAGTTCCAGAACTTGCAGAACAACCCAGCCTTCCAGGCCATGATCAAAGAATTCTCGAACCCCGCCCACAAATAGCGCGAAAATTCGAACCGTCCAACCCCGTCAATCCACGTTACAGGGATTAGTCGTTTTTCAGCTGCATCATAATAAATAAGTTAGCATTTTCTGATACACGGTAAACCGCCCTTGCGTAGTGTTAAGATGCGCAGTCCAATCGAGGGGGATCCTTCCATCGTGTTTGCCCGTGCCAAGAGTGGAATTCGATCCAGCCGTCGGACCACCATCACCCTCGTCCTCGCAACCGCATTTTTGGCGTGCGCTGCCTGCGGAACCAAAGGCGGTTCCTCGTCTACCGCTGGCCCCACCGCTGGCATGGTTTCGCCTACCAATGGCGCGGTGCCCGCTGCGGTTGTCGATCCGTCAACCGTCGGCTCAATTACCGGCATTGTCACGCTGATTGGGCCTCCTCCCGCGCCCAGATTGATCTACATGACGGCCGAGCCGATGTGCGACCGGCAGCATCCCACGCCTGTGGTCTCACCCGAAGTGGTGGTTGGCAAGGATGGCGCGCTCGCGAATGCGGTGGTCTTCATCAAGAGCGGATTGGAAAACTACAGTTTCGCTGCGCCGAAAGACGCAGTTCATCTTTCGCAGAAAGGCTGCATGTACGATCCTCACGTCCTCGCGTTGATGGTGGGGCAAACTCTCGAAGTGTCGAACGACGATCAGACGCTTCACAACGTTCACATGATGGCGAAAATCAATCCCTCGACGAACCGAGGGCAGGCCGGGGGGCAGCCCGCGATTCAGGAGTCTTTTTCGCAGGAAGAATTTGCGATTCCGATTCAGTGCAACATTCATCCTTGGATGCGAAGCTACGCATTCGTTTTCAAGAGTCCGTATTTTGAGGTGACGCCGAATTCGGGTAAATTTGAACTGAAAAATTTGCCGCCGGGAAATTACACGATCGCAGCGTGGCAGGAAAGATATGGCACGCTCGAGCAAAGGGTCGCTCTCGGCGCGAATGAATCGAAAATGATTTCGTTTGCGTTTGATGCGGGCGCAGCACAGGCCGCGAATCGTTAACAAGAGATGCGCCTTTTGATGATCGCGGTGCATCCATTGTGCAGGGAATGGTGATGAGATGGCTGAGGCGATGAGACGAGCCGGAGTTTACAAGTTCGCGTTTGCGACGGCGTGTTGCACCGTGCTGCTTCTGGTGGCGGGCGCTTTGGTGACGAGCAACGATGCGGCGGATTCGGTTCCGGATTGGCCGCTGGCTTACAACCGAATTATTCCGCCATGGGTCGGTGGGATTCGCTACGAGTTCACGCATCGCGTGTTCGCAGGATTGGTCGCGGTGCTGACCGCGATACTTGCAGTATGGATTGCGCGATCCGAAACGCGACGCTCGATTCGGCGGCTCGGTTGGACGGCGCTGGCGCTGGTGCTGGCGCAGGCGGGGCTGGGCGCGTTGCGCGTGCTGAAGGGTCATCCGGCCCTGACGGCCACAGCGCATGCGATTCTTGCGCAAGTATTCTTCATTGCGGTTGTTAGTCTCGCGCTGTTCATGAGTCCGTGGTGGCAGAGAGAATTGCCCAGCCTGAAGGATTCCGGGTCGCCGAGCCTGCGGTCTGTTTCGCTTTGGACCACTTCGATAATTTTTCTTCAGCTCATCCTCGGTGCGGGATTCCGGCATGGAGCTTTCGGAATCATTCCTCATATGGGCGGAGCCGCAGCCGTTCTTTTTTTTGCAATCTGGACGAGCAGGACAGTGCGAAAACGTTTCAAGACGGTACGTGAACTTCGAAAAGGCGCGATCTATTTGAATTCGGCGGTGGGATTGCAGATTCTTCTGGGCGGCGCGGCGTACGGAGCGATTGTGGCCGCGAGAACTGCGGTGCAGCCAACTTTTGTTTACGTGGTTCTTACCGTGGCGCACGTGCTGGTGGGCGCTTTGACGCTTGCCTCGAGCCTGCTTCTCACGTTATCGTGTTTCCGCATGATTGGTCCCTCGGACGCAATCGAAACAAGTTCTCACGCGGTGGACGCGCGTACCGCACGCGCAGCAGGGAAGGCGAGCGCTTGACGATATGAACGAACTCCGCGCCGGAACGCTGACCGCGCTTGAAAAGCCCTGGGCCTTCGTCGCTCTGACGAAGCCTGATGTGAGTTTCCTGGTTGTAATCACCACAATGGCTGGTTTTTACCTGGGCTCGAACGGAGCGATGGATTGGACTTTGCTGCTGCACACCGTTTGCGGAACCACGCTGGTGGCTGGCGGCACGGCTGCGCTCAATCAATATTTTGAGCGCAATCGCGATGCGCTGATGCGGCGCACCGCTTCGCGCCCGCTTCCCACTGGCGTGTTGCAACCGGCCGAAGCATTTATATTTGGCACAGGAATGATTTTGGCGGGAGCGGCCTGGCTGGCGCTCGAAGTGAGCGGACTGACTTGTCTGCTCGCGCTTGCGACCGCCGTGCTTTATCTCGGCGTGTACACGCCGCTGAAAACGCGCACAACTCTCGCGACGACGGTTGGCGCATTTCCCGGCGCGATCCCTCCGTTGATTGGATGGGCCGCGGCGCACGGTTCGCTGACGTTGGGCGGCTGGGCGCTCTTCGCGATACTTTTCTTCTGGCAATTTCCTCACTTCATGGCCATCGCGTGGATGTATCGCGACGATTACGCGCGCGCGGGAATCCGGATGCTGCCGGTGGTGGACCGCAAGGGCGACGCGACGTTTGGGCAAATTGTTTCGATGGCGGGAGCGTTGATTCCCATCAGCGTGCTGCCTGCATCGGTCGGGATGGCCGGGTTGCGCTATTTTGTGGGCGCGCTCATTCTGGGAATTCTTCTATTTGGCGTGGCGCTTTGGGCGAACCGTTCACGGAGCACGACGCGGGCGAAGTGGCTGATGCACGCGACGGTTGCTTACATTCCGATTCTTCTGGTTTGCATGATCCTCGATAAGCTCGTGCGCTGAAGGGTGGCGGCGATTCCTCTTTCGTCCATTCCGGCGCTCAACGCGACGCTGAATTGTTTGTCCGCGATGTTTCTGCTGGCCGGGTATTTCCTGATTCGCAACAAAAAGATCGCCTTCCACAGAATTTGCATGGTGAGCGCGTTTTGTTCCTCTTCGGTATTTCTTGGTTTCTACCTTTATTTTCACTTTCATGCGGGGCTGATTCGTTTTGGAGGGCAAGGTTGGATCCGGCCGGTGTATTTCACCCTGTTGATTTCGCACACGATCCTGGCGATCGTGATCGTTCCCCTGGTGATTACGACGCTTTCGTTTGCGGTGGCGGGTAATTTTGCGCGGCACAGGCGGATCGCGCGCTGGACGTTTCCATTGTGGCTGTATGTTTCCGTTACCGGCGTGATTATCTATTGGCTGCTGTATGTGGCGTACACGCCGATTGGGGCGATGGGGTAAGCGCGAAAAGATAAGCGGTTCTATTTGTAGGTTACGACGGCTTGTCCATTCACGATTCGGATGTCGCTGACGTCTGGGGGGAGCCTGAGCTTCTCGCGATTTTCGGGCGAAGACATTAATCTGCTGACGGCGGCATCGAGAGTGAATTGCGAGAGCGGGAGCGAGCCGAGTTTTCCGGCAACGGGTTCAAACTTCAGGAAACCGTTATCCGTGGTCAAGTGGCCTTCGAGTTCCAGCGACAAATCCTTTCCGTGGAAATCGTAAACCACGTAGGCCTTCACCAGGTCGCCATCCATATCCACTTTTACGTCCTTCACGGAAGACTGAACCTGCTCGAGCGTTGCCGTGTCCGCTCCGGGGATTTGCGCGACGGGATCGCTGGGCGCGGAGGAATTTGAAGGCGCGCCGACGGCTCCTACATTCGAACTTGGTTGCGCGGACTGCTGGGCGGCGCTCGAACCTTCCAGTTCCAAATTCCGCGTGAGATAGGAATTGAGTTCGGTTGCGTCGAGCTGTACTTTGCCGGGCTGCCCTGCCGCTTTGGCCTGATCGGCGGCTTCGAATTTTTGTTCGGCGCGAACGGCGGCGTTCGCATCGTAGGGAAGATTCGGCGCCGGCGATTTGCGCAGGATCAGCATGAGGATGACGATCAAGATCGCGAGGCTGGACCACGTGAGAACGTTGTAGATCTTTTTGAGCAGGGACGAATCCGGCATGGCGCTTCTCCTCGATTTGAGTTTAACAAGGAGAAGGGAACGCGGTAATTTCAGCGAGGGTGGAGTGCCCGATTGCCCATTGTACTTTGGTACAGGTGGGGGTGAAACCCGGCCCTTCATTGGCTCATGCCCATGGCAACGGCAGATCCTTCTATACAGCACGGCTGACCTTCGCTGCGGGCACATTTATCAACATACGAAAACTGGACAGCCAGGAGTGGCTGTCCCACCCAGGCTTGGTCTTTGCTTTCGCTCCGGGCAAATAGTCGCGCCGCGACGAAAACCGTTTATCGAATGGCTTCATTCCAAAATTCGGATGCGAGCGTTCTGAAAGTGACCTCAAACAAATGAGGATCGCGGACATACGAATCTTTGTATATGGCGGCAGCGAAAACCTTCCACGATTCGTTGATTGACGGGAAGTGGTTAGAGGCAACCTCTTTCATTCCTGCAATTTCCACAAAGAACCAATTTGGCACTCGCCTTGCAAATCACGTTTCGGGCGCATGCGGTGTACGGGGGGGTTCATCTTTCGGATGAATGCACGGCGAACGCTCACGGTACAAAAATTCGGATTATTTGTGGAGGATGCCAATTTCATGAACTTCAAAAGATGGTTTTTCCTGCTCGGAGTACTGCTCTTCGCGGCCAGCTTTGGCGCGCAGCACTTGCAGGCGCAGACACAAACGACTGGCGACCTGACCGGTACGGTGACGGATCCATCCGGCGGGGTTGTCCCGGGGGTGAAAGTTTCGCTGAAGGACAATTCAAAAGGCGCGATGTCTGACACGGTGACGAATAAAGACGGCGTCTACCATTTCTTTTTGCTTCCGCCGGGAAGCTACACGGTGACGACATCCGTGAAGGGTTTTCAGGTGATTTCGCGCGTGACCACGGTAAGCCTGGGGCAGGTGACGGAATTGGACCTGCAGGTCTCCATGACGCAGACCAGCCAGACGGTGACGGTGACCGAAGAGGCCCCGCTCCTGCAGACGAGCAACGGGAATTTCACGACGACGGTGGATGAGCAGGCGGTGTCTGAAGTTCCGAACCCCGGAAACGATCTGACGTATGTGGCGCAGACAACGCCGGGCGTGGTGATGAATACCTCGGCAGGATCCGGGAATTTTTCGTCCTTTGGAATTTCGGCCAATTCGAACTTGATCACGCTGAACGGAATGGATGACAACGATCCCTTCTTCAACGTGAATAACTCCGGCGCGACGAATTTGACGCTGGGGAAGAATGAAGTGCAGGAAGTGTCTGTGGTGACAAACGGCTATTCCGGCGAATACGGCGGACTGGCCGGGGCAGCGTTGAATTACGTGACGCGGTCCGGTGGCAACGACTTTCACGGGCGCGCGATTTATTACTGGAACGGGCGCACGCTGAACGCCAACGATTGGTTCGCCAACAATGACGGGACCCCGCGAAGCTTCGTGAACGCGAACCAGTGGGGCGCGGATTTCGGCGGCCCTGTCAAGAAAGACAAGCTCTTCTTCTATGTGAATGACGAAGGGCTGCGACTGCTGATTCCGACCAGCGTGCAGGTTCTTGTGCCGAGCACGGATCTTGAAACGGCGACGATTGCCAACCTGACGACGCTGGGGCTTACGAATTCGATTCCGTTCTACCAAAACATGTTTTCGCTCTACAACTCGGCTCCGGGAATCTCCCGCGCCGTGGCGGGCATCCCGAACAACTCAGCGAATCCGCTGGGATGCGGGACGTTCACCGGCCTCGCTGCCGGGGTGGCCTGCGTGGACAGTTTCCGGTCGAATATCAGTAACGCGACGAACGAACAAATATTCTCCGCACGCATGGACTACAACATCGGAGCGAATGACCGGGCGTTCGTGCGATTCCAGACAGACCACGGATTTCAAGCAAGCTATACGGATCCGATTAACTCGGCTTTCAATGCCGTAAGCACGCAGCCGCAATACCAGGGGCAATTGGTGGAAACGCATACCTTTGGGAACTCGGCGGTGAATCAGTTCATTATGGCGGGAGGCTGGTACACGGCTCTCTTCGAACCACCCAACCTTTCCAAAGCGCTGGCCACGTATCCGACGACGCTGACTTTCGGAGATGGCTCGTTCACGAACCTGGGCGGCGAAGACTACATCTGGCCGCAAGGTCGCAACGTGACGCAGTACCAATTTTCCGATGACTACTCGAGGACGTTTGGGCAGCACACGCTGAAAGTGGGCGGACGATTCAAGAGAGACGACATCAGCGACCACGACTTCGGCCTTTTTGCGAGCGGAGTTCTTGAGCCGCTGACACTGGATGCTTTCTACAACGGCGGAGTCGATCCGAACAGCCAACAAAACGATACGTCGGTGTACGAGCAAAACTTTTCCAACACGCTGAATCAACCGGTGGCGATCTACACGGTGGGCGGATACGTGCAGGATGAATGGAGGGTGAAGCCGAATTTGATTGTCACGCTGGCTTTGCGGCTCGATCATCCGTCGAATCCGGTCTGCCAGACGGGCTGCTTTGCGGATTCCGTCTCACCCTGGGCGACGCTCAGCCACGACCCGACTGTGCCGTACAACGATGTGATCCAGACGGGCATTCATCAGGCGCTGCGCAGCTTGACCAATCTGGAATGGCAGCCACGCATGAGCTTTGCATGGCAGCCATTCGGATCGAATCACGACAGCGTGATCCGCGGGGGAATCGGAATTTTCTACGACAACTTCCCGGGAACGATTGCGGACAACTTCTCGCAGAATCCGCCGCTGCTGAACGGATTCGTTGTGGCGGGCGACAACCTTGCAAAAACAGAAACGACGAATCTCTTCCTTGATGCGGCGAATTCCAATACCGCGTTCCTGAATGGATTCTCGACGGGAGAAACGGAAGCGCAGATTGCCGCGTCCGTGGCCGGATTTGCTCCGCCGGCGTTGTTCGTCGGCGAGGCCGCGACCAAAGTGCCGCAATATCAGAAGTGGAGCCTGGAATGGCAACAGGGCTTCGGGCACTCGATGTCGCTTTCGGTGGGATACGTGGGGAATCACGGCATTCACGAAACCGTGCTCAACTCGGTTTTGAATGCGTACGCACCGCTTAACTCGTCGTCGAGCGGCGGGTCGGGCGGTTTTGCGGGACTTCCCACCACGATTCCGGATTCGCGGTTTGGCCCGGTGACGGAGGAGCAGGACGTAGCCGTGTCAAACTACAATGGACTGCTTGTAAGCTTCCAGCGGCGGTTTTCGAGCGGCGAGGTTTCCGTGAATTACGCATGGAGCCACGCGTTGGACGAAGACTCGAATGGAGGGTTTACGGGCAACGCGTTCAGCGCGACGGGATTCGGTTCGACAAACCAGAGCGTGCAGGTTCCCGAGAACCCGAACAACCTGCGCGAATTTAACTACGGCAATGCGGACTATGACGTGAAACACAATCTGAATTTGAACTACGTTTGGGGGCTCCCGATCAAGCGCGCGTTGATGGGGCATGGGCCGAGTCTGCTGGTGGATGGGTGGCAAGTGTCCGGAACACTTTTTGCGCGGACAGGATTGCCTTTCACTCCATTTGATGGCACGGAAACCGGGAAATTGGCGGGGACGAATTATGGCGCCGCGGGAATTGCGGGATCCATTTTCGCCACGTATCTGGGTGGAGGGGTGGGAAATTGCTCTTCGCCCAATCCCAACGTGCCATGCCTGAATCAGGCGAATTTCACGGGCTCGCCGAACGGGTTCGGAAACATCACGCGCAACTCCGTGTTTGGGCCGCACTACTTCAACTCGGATTTCACGATCATGAAGAAGACGAAGATTCCCGGTTGGGAGCGCGGTGAATTCGGATTGGGCTTCCAGTTCTTCAATGTGTTCAACCATCCGAACTTCGACAATCCGGACGCAAACGTGACGGGCGGTCAGTTCGGAGACGTGCTGCGCATGGTGTCTTCGCCGACGACAATTTACGGGTCGATCCTCGGCGCGGATGCGGCGCCTCGCGTGATTCAACTGAAGGCGCAGCTGACGTTCTAGATGGGTGGTGAGCGCTTCGGGCTCGCGCTCCGCTTGGCGTCCTTCCCCGGCATAGCCGGGAAAAGAGGATGGCTGAGCGGGGTGCGGGCTGGAGCTCGATCGGATTTTTGAGTTAGCCTACTTTCCTGCTGGCTTCCTCCTGATTTGCTTGCGCCGCGCAATTCTCTCCAATTCAAAGTTGAAAACGGGTGCGAACCCGCATACGCTGGTGCGTCCTTGGAGGGAGATAAGCTTTCCGATGCCACCGTTGCGCGGATTTTCGATTGGAAATATTACGACGGGGAAGAAAGCCCCGCTATTCCTGATTGCGGGGCCATGCGTGATCGAAAGCGAAACGCATGCCATGGGAATGGCCGAACGCCTTGGCGCTGCGGCGGCGGAAATGGGCGTGCCGTACATTTTCAAGGCTTCGTATGACAAGGCGAACCGGTCGTCCGTGGCGTCGTTTCGCGGGCCGGGACTTGCGAAGGGGTTGCGAATTTTGGCGGCGATCAAGAAGCGCACGGGATTGCCCATTCTTACGGACGTTCACGATATTTCGCATGTGGGGCCCGCGGCGGAAGTGTGTGACGTGATACAGATCCCCGCGTTCCTGTGCCGGCAGACGGACTTGCTGGTAGCGGCGGGAAAATCGGGGCGCGTGGTGAATATCAAGAAGGGGCAGTTCCTTTCGCCGGCTGAAATTGGGAACGCCGCGGAAAAAGTGGCGAGTACGGGGAACGAAAAAATTATTCTTACGGAGCGCGGGAGTTCGTTTGGATACCAGAATCTTGTGGTGGATATGCGTTCGTTTCCGCTGATGCGGAAATTCGGGTACCCCGTGGTTTTTGACGTGACTCATTCGGTGCAACTGCCGGGCGGGGAAGGGAAGTCGAGCGGCGGGCAGCCGGAATTCATCGAGCCATTGGCGCGCGCGGGGACGGCGGCGGGGATCGACGGAATTTTTCTGGAGGTTCATGACAATCCGACGAAGGCGCTTTCGGATGGGACGAACGCGCTGCCTCTCGATCGTTTTGGGCCGCTGATGCAGAGGGTGCTGCGGCTGGCTTCCGTGGTGCGCGAGTGGGACGCGCGATGAGCCTCGCGACCGCGAAGCGGGTGCTGCGCATCGAGGCCGATGCGATTGCCGGATTGATCGAGCGGCTCGACGAGCGGTTCGACAAGGCTGTGGAACTGCTTTTCAGTTGCAAGGGGCGGGTTGTGATTACCGGGCTCGGCAAGTCCGGACTGATTGGGCGAAAAATTTCGGCGACATTTTCAAGCACGGGCACGCCGTCACTTTTTATACATGCGGCGGATGCGCTGCACGGAGACTTGGGAATGCTGGCCGCGGGCGATGTGATGGTGGCGATTTCGTCGAGCGGCGAGACGGACGAGCTTGTGGAGCTGCTGGAAGCGGTGAAGCGGCTGCGCGTTCCGCTGGTGGCGCTTACGGCGAGCCCGCGATCGACGCTGGGCGCGGCGAGCGACATCGTGATCGACATTGCAGTGAAGGAAGAGGCCTGCTCGTTGAATCTTGCGCCGACGGCTTCGATTGCCGCCGCGCTGGCGATGGGCGACGCGCTGGCGATTTCGTTGCTGGAGCGACGGGGATTCAAGGAAGAGGATTTTGCGGCGCTGCATCCGGGCGGGCGGCTGGGGAACAAGCTCCGGCGCGTGGAATCGGTGATGCATGCGGGCGAGGGAATCCCGCGTGTTGTGGCCACCACAAAAATGCCCGACGTGATTTACGAAATGAGCCGCAAGGGACTTGGGCTCGCGGCGGTGACCGAGGCGGATGGCAGACTGCTCGGCATCATCACGGATGGGGATTTGCGGCGCGTGATGCAGAAACGCAAGGAAAACGTGCTGGAGCTGACGGCGGCCGATTGCATGTCGAAAAATCCGGTCACGCTGCCGCGGAGCGAGCTGGCAGCAAGCGCGCTGCGGTTGATGGAGGAGCGGAAAATTACGTCGGTGCTGATTGTGGACGCGGGCGGGAAGCTGGAAGGCGTGCTGCACATTCATGATCTTTGGACGTTGCAGCTTTTTTAGGCTCGGTGAGCGGCGAAACGGCGCAGGGAGTTTCCATGGCGATTCGTGAAATCAAATTTCCAGCAAAGGTTCTGCGGCGCGCGAAAAAGATCCGCGTGTTCCTGATGGATGTGGATGGCACACTTACGCCGGGAGTCGTTTGCCTGCAGGGATTTCCCGATGGAAGCGTGGTGGAAATGAAAGTGTTTGAC
>Ga0308309_10000679_pt1 | contig 20950 bp, 12 predicted proteins | sample HubBroMetageWFT5_FD_192491 | JGI IMG/M metagenome (GOLD analysis project Ga0308309, IMG submission 192491) | Warmed and freeze-thawed soil microbial communities from the Hubbard Brook experimental Forest, New Hampshire - Hubbard Brook CCASE Soil... | ecosystem: Environmental > Terrestrial >...
CGTCACCGAAATTGATCCCGTCAAGGGCATCGAAGCCGTGATGGATGGCTTCCGCGTGATGCCTATGGCCGACGCCGCCAAGGAAGGCGACATTTTCATCACCGTCACCGGAAACAAGAACGTGATTCGCCGCGAGCACTTCGAAGTGATGAAGAGCGGCGCGATCGTTTGCAATGCCGGCCACTTCAACGTGGAAATCGAAATCCCCGCGCTTGAGGCGCTCTCTTCCGGCAAAAAAGAGGTTCGCCCGCTGGTGGACGAATTCCTTATGAAGGACGGCCGCAAGGTTTATCTGATTGCCGAAGGCCGTCTGGTGAACCTCGCCACCGCCGAAGGGCATCCGGCTTCGGTGATGGACATGAGCTTTGCGAACCAGTCGCTTTCCGCAGAATATCTCGTCAAGCACCACAAAGAGATGAAGCCACAGGTGTATGTCGTGCCCGAGCATCTCGACCGCGAAATTGCCCGCCTCAAACTCGAATCGATGGGCCACCGCCTCGACAAGCTCACCGCCGAACAGGAGCAGTACCTCGCGTCCTGGCAAGAAGGCACGTAAGCTTTCGGATCGTGTAGGGCGGCTTTACGCCGCCTCCGCTCCCGCGACGGCAGGTGCACCCGCCCTGCCTTTGTAGAGCCCGCCTTCCGAGATGCGTCGTTTGCGCCCCGAATGGTTTACGGGGGCGGGCGCCTTCTCCAAACATTTGATACGATTCAATAAGGGGCGTTTCGACAAAATCGAACCGCCCCAAAATTTTGGTGAATCCTATGTGGGACTACTGCGGACATTCCCTCGACGTCGCTCGCCTTCGCGGCGCAACCTATGCCGACGTGCGCGTCATGCACCACCGCCAGCGCGATCTCACCACCAAAAGCGGTGAGGTCGGCACACTTGGCCAGAGCGAATCCATCGGCCTCGGCATCCGCGCCGTCGTCAACGGTGCCTGGGGTTTCGCTTCCACCGATCAACTCACCCGTGAAGGCGTTGCCGCTTGCGCTGCGCAAGCCGTCTCCATCGCCAAGGCCTCCGCTCTCGCGAAAAAAGAAGACGTGCAACTCGCCGCCGAACCCTCCTACGTGGACAGTTGGCAAGGGCCCTGCCAGAAAGACCCGTTCGAAATTCCCCTCGAATCCCAGATCGATCTCCTGCTGAAAGCCGATGCCGCGATGCGCCAGATCAAAGGCGTCACGCTCACCGAGACCGACATGCAATTCCGCAAGATCGATTCCTGGTTTGCCTCCAGTGCAGGCTCGAAAATTCACCAGCGCCGCTTCCACTCCGGCTGCGGTATCGTCGCCACGTCTTTCAAAGGCGACGCCATACAGAAACGCTCCTACCCCAACAGCTTCGGCGGCCAGCACATTCTCGGTGGCTACGAACTGATCGAAGCGATGGATCTTCTGAAGCACGCGCCGCAGATGGCAGAAGAGTCCGTCGCGCTTCACTCCGCCGCACAGTGCCCCGAAAAAAAATCCACGCTGATTCTCGGCGGCAGCCAGCTTGGCCTTCAGATTCACGAATCCGTCGGGCATCCCATCGAACTCGATCGCGTTCTCGGCCAGGAAGCCAACTTTGCCGGCACCAGTTTTCTCACCCTCGATAAATTGAATAACCTGCGTTACGCCTCATCCATCGTGAACGTCGTCGCTGACGCCCGCCCCGCGCACGGCCCCGGCCTCGGCACGTTCGCTTACGACGACGAAGGCGTTCCCGCGCAATGCATCGACGTCATCAAGGACGGGGAATTCCGCGGCTATCTCTCCAGCCGCGAAACCGCGCATCTCATCGGCCTGCAGCGCTCCGGCGGCACCATGCGCACCGAAAGCTGGAACCGCCTGCCAATGATTCGCATGACCAACGTCAGCATCCTCCCCGGCACTTGGACTCCAGAAAATCTCATCGCCGATACCGACGACGGCATTTTCATGGAAACCAACCGCTCCTGGTCCATCGACGACCGCCGCTACCAGTTTCAGTTCTCCACCGAAATCGCCTGGGAAATCAAAGGCGGCAAGAAGGGCCGCATGCTGAAAAATCCCAGCTACAGCGGCATCACCACCGAATTCTGGAATTCCTGCGATGCCATCTGCAACGCCGATCATTGGGTTCTCTGGGGCACGCCCAATTGCGGCAAGGGCCAGCCGATGCAGACTATGGGCACCGGCCACGGCGCCTCTCCCGCGCGTTTTCGCAACGTAAAAATTGGAACCGCATTTTCAAACGAATGAGCCCCGCGAAGAAAACCCGCTCGCTCTCCGCGCGCCGCGCCGCCTCCACCGAAGTTTCGCTTCGGCCGGAAAGGGAGCTGCGCGCCATTACCGATCGTGTTTTGCGCATCGCCAAAGCTGGGAGCATCCCCGAAACCGAAGTCCACGTGGATGAAGTCATTGACGCGCTCACCCGCTTTGCGAACAATTCCATTCACCAGCACGTTGCCGAGCACGGCCTGACCGTTTCTCTTCGCGTCGTGGTTGACGGCCGCACTGCCCGCGTCACCACCAACCGCATCGAAGAAGACTCTCTCCGCTCCGCTCTCGAATCCGCCGCCTCGCTCGCCGCCAGCCAGCCAAAAGATCCCGGTCTCTTGCCGTTGCCCACCAAGCAAAAATATCGCGACGTCCGCCGTTTCTCTCCAGCCACCGCCGCGCTCTCTGCCGATTCCCGTGCCCGAGCCGTGAAAAACGCCTGCACCCTCGCCGAAAACAAGGGCCAGATCGCCGCCGGTATTTTCTCCAGCGGCCAAAGCCAGTCCGTACTCGCGAATTCACGCGGCCTCTTCGCCGCCTATCGCCAGACGCAGGCCGAATTTTCCGTCACCATGCAGCAGGGCTCCGCCACCAGTTGGGCCAAGGCCAACGCGGCCGACTTTCGCGCCTTTGATCCTCTCACCCTCGCAAAGACCGCCAGCGAAAAAGCCGCCCGCGCGGAGAATCCCACGGAACTCGCACCCGGCAAATACACCGTCATCCTAGAGCCCGCCGCCGTTCTCGACCTCGTCGGTTTTCTCTTCTACGATTTCTCCGCCACTGCCATCGAGGACCAGCGCTCCTGCTTTTCCGGTCGCCTCGGCAAGCCGCTCCTCGGAGAAAACATCACCATCACCGACGACGTCTATCATCCCGAACAACTCGGCGCTCCGTTCGATGGCGAAGGTATTCCCCGCCAACGTGTCCTTCTTGTGGACAACGGCGTTCCCCGCAACCTCGTCTATTCTCGCCGTTCCGCGAAAAAAGCCGGCACACGGCCCACGGGCCACGGCTTCGCCCTGCCGAATGAATACGGCGAAGCGCCGATGAATCTGGTCATTGGGGGCGGCAAGATCTCAATCGACGAAATGATTGCCGGCACCGGCCGCGGCCTGCTGGTCACTCGCCTCTGGTACATCCGCGAAGTCGACCCCTATGAAAAAGTGATGACGGGTATGACGCGCGATGGTTTGTTCCTCATTGAGAAGGGCAAAGTGACCCGTTCCGCGCGGAATTTTCGATTCAATCAATCGATTTTGCAAATGCTTAAGAATATCGAAGCACTGGGACCCGCCCACCGCGCCACCGCCGAAGAATCCTTCGAAATGGTCGTTCCCCCAATGAAAATCAACAATTTTCACTTCAGCGAAGTTACGAAGTTCTAAGGTACTTGCCCCCCGCCACTCCCCTGCATTCCTGATACATTCCATAAAAATTCTGCATTGTACTTCGCCGCCGTCAGCCTCTATTACTCTGCTATGTGTAGCAGGCGGCGCCAGCCGAACTGGGGGCACCCGGACCACGATGCCTGTGGTACAGGTTTCGTCGCGCGCCTTGCCGGACCTCCCACCCACGAAATCCTGCAAATCGCCCTGCAAGCCCTTGAACGCCTTTCTCACCGTGGCGGAGTTGACGCCGACGGCGCCAGCGGCGACGGTGCCGGAATTCTCAGCAGCCTGCCGGTTGATTTCCTGCGCGCCCGCGCTATCGAACTTGAGATCGCCCTCGGAGAAACTTTCGGTGTGGGAATGCTTTTCGCGCCGCACACACGGGTTGCGGATGCGCAGCGCTCCATCGAAGAAGCCATCGGCCGTACCAAGCTGCGTCTCGCGGGCTGGCGCAAAGTTCCCGTCAATCCGAACGCCCTTGGCCAGCGCGCGTTCGAGACCATGCCGGAAATTTGGCAGTTTTTCATCGAGGCAACTCCAGCGAAAACTCCGGTCGCCGATTCGTCCGCAAAATTCGAGCGCGGCCTCTCGCTGCTGCGCAAGCGCGCGGAATCTCTCCTTCCCGAGCGGTGCTACATCGCTTCGCTCTCCTCGCGCACCATTGTGTACAAAGGCCTCCTCACGCCCTGGCAGTTCCCGCACTTTTACGAAGATCTTCGCAATCCGGAGTTCGTCGCGCAGTTTGCCATATTTCACCAGCGTTACTCGACGAACACCGAGCCGTCCTGGCAACTCGCGCAACCTTTCCGCTACGTTGCGCATAACGGCGAAATCAACACCATCGTCAGCAATCGCCGATGGCTGCGTGCCCGCGAGCGGGAAATTCGCAAGCGCATCGGCGTCGGCGACTGGTTCCACATGCTTGAGGACTACGTCAGCGACTCCGCCAGCTTCGACAACGCTCTGGAATTGAAGCTCCTCGAAGGCAAGTCCGTCGAAACCTCGATGCTCGCGCTGGTGCCGACGGCCTTCGCCGAAGATCCGTTTCTTTCCGCCGACGTCCGCCGCACGCTCGAAGTCCTCTCGCGCGAAGGTGAGCCCTGGGATGGGCCCGCCGCCATGGTTTTCAGCGATGGCCTCTCCGTCGGTGTGAAACTCGATCGCAACGGCCTCCGCCCCATGCGCTATCTCGTCACCCACGATGGCTTGGTGATCGCCGGCAGCGAAACGGGCCTGGTTGACCTCGAAGAATCGCGCGTTGCCGAACGCCACCGTCTCGGCCCCGGCGAAATGATTCTCGCCACGCCGCAATCTGGATCTTTTCTGCGTTGGCGCGAACTCTTGAAGAGCGTTACCACTCAGGTCCAGCGCAAAACAACCTCTGTCCCCGCGCTGCTCCACCTTACGAGCGACGTCCCGCGCCCAGCCATCGCGGAGCCCAAGCGCCTCGCCGGCGCTTCCGGCTGGACCGACGATCAGCACAAAATTCTGTTTCACCCGCTTCTCGCCGGCAAGGAAGCCGACTGGAGCATGGGTGACGACGCCCCTCCCGCTTTTCTCTCTACATTCACGCGGCCGCTCTGGGATTACTGTAAGCAGCGCTTCGCGCAGGTAACCAATCCTCCCATCGATCCGTTGCGCGAAGCCCACGTGATGTCTCTCGAAGTTTCGCTCGGCAAGTCTCTCTGCTTGCCCGGCCCCATTCTTAGCGCCGCTGAGCTTACGGCGCTCTGTGCAGCGATCCCTGAGCTGCAGGTTGTTGATACAAGCTTTCCTGCCAATACTGGAGTCTCGGGAGCACGCCGTTGTCTCACTCAGTGCACAACTACCCCTCTGAGTAGCGGCGAGCGCCCGGGGCTCCTCCTCCTCTCCGATAGAAATGTCAGCGCAGAACGCGCCGCGCTACCCGTGCTGCTGGCCGCCGCAAAACTTTGGAAGAGCGCCGTGCGTCAGGGCTACGCCGACGTTCCCTTAATCGTCGAAACCGCTCAGATTTTCGACACGCACCACGTCGCAATGCTTTTGGCCGCGGGTGCAAGCGCAGTCGTGCCATATCTAGCCGAAGAGTTTGCCGAAGCGGAAGAGCCAGGTGCTTTCAAGAAAGTGCGCTCCGGCATGTACAACGGCCTGCGCAAAGTTCTCGCGCGCATGGGAATTTCCACGCTGGCCAGCTATCGCAACAGCCACCTCTTTGAAGTGCTGGGCCTTGAAGAGCAAATCTGCCACGAATATTTTGAAGACGCGGGCCGCTATCCCGGCACAAAGTCCCTGCTCAATGTGCTGCAGGACTACTTAAAAATGCACGCCACCGCTTACTCGAATGGTTCAGAAGGCCTTCCTGACTTTGGCTTGTACCGTTTCCGCAAAGGCGCAGAGCTGCACGCGAACTCGCCCGAATTTATTCGCCGTCTTCACGCGCACACCCGCAAGCCCCAGCCTGAGCACTATTCCGCCGTCGAGGAACTCGGCAAAGCCGCGGGGCCCACTTTCCTCCGCGATTTGCTGGAAATGTTACCGGAACAGGCGGTTCCCCTCGATGACGTGGAATCCCTCGAATCCATTCTCAAGCGTTTCAGCACGCAGGCGATGTCCCTCGGCTCGTTGAGTCCCGAAGCGCACAAGACTCTGACGCTGGCGATGAACCAGATCGGCGGCCGCAGCAACACCGGCGAAGGCGGCGAAGATCCCGACCTCTATGCCACGCCGGGCTCCGCAAGCAAAATCAAGCAGGTCGCATCCGGCCGCTTTGGCGTCACCGCCGAATATCTCGTTCGCGCCGAGGAACTCGAAATCAAAATGGCGCAAGGCTCCAAGCCCGGCGAGGGTGGCCAGCTTCCCGCGCGCAAGGTCACCGAATACATCGCGCGCATTCGCCACGCCACGCCCGGCACTCCGCTGATTTCCCCGCCGCCGCACCACGACATTTACAGCATCGAAGACCTCGCGCAACTCATCCACGATTTGCGCGCCGTCAATCCGCAAGCGCGCATCGGTGTAAAACTCGTTTCTGGCACGGGCATCGGCGTAATCGCTGCTGGCGTCGCGAAAGCCGGGGCGAATGTCATCACCATCAGCGGCCACAACGGCGGCACCGGCTCCTCTCCGCTCACTTCGATCAAGAACACCGGCCTGCCTTGGGAAATCGGCCTCCGCGACACGCACGAAACTCTGCTCCGCGCCGGCCTGCGTTCCCGCGTCGCTCTCCGCGTGGACGGCGGCCTCCGCTTTGCCCGCGACATTCTCATCGGCGCCATCCTCGGCGCGGACGAATTCGGCTTCGGTACCGCGGCCCTCGTTGCCATCGGCTGCGTTATGGCCCGTCAGTGCCATCTCAACACCTGCCCCGTCGGCATCGCCACGCAGGACGAAACCCTGCGCCTACGCTTCAACGGCAAGCCCGAAATGGTCGTCGCCTACTTCCGCTCACTCGCTGAAGAAATTCGCCGCAACATGGCGGAGCTTGGCGTCCGCTCTCTCAGCGAGCTTCGCGGCTGGTACGATCGCCTCGAAACTAAGTCCGGCCTCGACGCCCTGCTCGTCATTCCCGTCTCGAAGCCTGCTCGCGTCGTGCCGCAACAGACGCCTGTGCCCGAATCCAGCGGCGTGGAAGTGGAGGAGCTACTGCAGCAAGCGCAGTCGCATGCAGCAAGTCCAACCGTTATCAACAATTTTCACCGCAGCATCGGCAGCCATCTCAGCGGTGAACGCATGCGCCAGAGCATTAAGCAACCCGGACTCGCCCCATCCGTTCATGAATTTCACGGCACCGCCGGGCAGAGCTTCGGCGCCTTTCTTTCCGAAGGCCTCGCGCTGAACCTCTACGGAGAAGCGAACGATTACGTAGGCAAAGGTCTCTCGGGCGGCTCGATCACCATCCGGGCCAGCCACAACGCCTCCAAGCGTGGCGACGTGCTCGCAGGCAACACGGTTTTGTATGGCGCCACTTCCGGCCAGCTATTTATCGCCGGACAAGTCGGCGAGCGATTCGCTGTCCGCAACAGCGGCGCCGTCGCCGTCGTCGAAGGCGTCGGCCAGCACGGTTGCGAATACATGACTGGCGGCATCGCCGTGATTCTCGGGCCCGTCGGTCTCAATTTCGGCTCCGGCATGACCGGCGGCCTCTCCTACATCTTGCGCAGTGAAATGGAAAATGTCCTGAATCGAGAATTTGTCCTGGCGCACGAGCTCGAAGAGCACGAAGATTCCTGCCTCCGCGCGCTAATCGAAGTTCACCGCCAGCGCACCGGCAGCCCGCGCGCCGCGCGTTTTCTCGCGCAGCGCTCCATGCACAATTTCGTCCGCATCCAGCCGATTCACCTTCAGGAATCCCTCGAAGGCGTCTGGCGCGCGTTTTCCGGCGGCGTGCGCGACCCGGTTGCCGTCCCCGAGCCGGCGGTGCTTTCCGTTCCGGCTTCGTCTGCTCCGCACTATGCCTGACGTATTCGCATTTATCATTTTCTAATGTAGAATCCGCTATATTTATCTCTAGAGAGTGGGGGACATGGATTTCGATCAACTTACTACTTTTGTCCAGGTTGCCAAGCTAAAAAGCTTTTCGAAAGCCGGCCAGAAGGTATTTCGCTCGCAATCCGCCGTCAGCGCACAGATCCGCCAGCTCGAGCAGTCCTACAAGGCAAAGCTGCTGGATCGCTCCGCGAAATCCGTCGAGCTGACGCCAGCCGGCGTTGTTCTCTTCGACTACGCCGAACGCCTTCTCCGCCTGCGCGATGAATCCATGCAAATCGTCGCCGACCGCGGCAGCGTGGTTCAAGGTCCCGTCACCTTCGGCGCGAATGAGGCCACCTGCCTCTACTTGCTCCCCGACATCCTTTCCGAATTCAAGCGCCGCTATCCGCTGGTCCACATCAGCATCTACCGCAATTTCAGCCACAAAATTCTGCAGCGCCTGGAGGAAGGCTCGCTCGATCTCGGCATCGTTACGCTCCCTCTGAAATCTCCCAATCTCAAGATGCATGTCATCAACCGTGATCGCCTTCGATTCATGGTCAGCACGAAAAATCCCCTCTCACAACGCAGCCACGTCACTCTCGAAGAGGTCGCCTCCGCGCCCCTGCTGTTTCCGAGGACCGGCTACACCCGCCAGGTCCTCGACAAGCTCTTCCGCCCGTATCGTTCCCGCCTGCAGGTCGCCATGGAACTTCCCAGCATCGGCATGATCAAAACCTTCGTCGCCGCCGACGTCGGCATCTCCATTATCAGCGAAAGCTTCGCCCGCGATCAGGTCAAAACCGGCGAAGTAAAGCTCCTCACCGTCGAAGGGGTCGACCTCTGGCGCGAACTCGCGCTCGTCTACCGTCGCGATCGCAGCTTGCCGCGCGCCGTTCAGGCCCTCATCAACATGATCCGCGAACTCCGCAAGCCCGCCGAAACCCACGCCGCCTCTTAGACTGAGGCGAACCGCCTTTTTTCCGGCGGAGCGTGGTCGCCTCGCGACCCGCGTGATACCTTTTCCTCGGCTGCTCATCTAACCCGTCATGGAACGCCGCCACTTCATTTCCGTCGCCGGGGGCCTCGGCCTGGGCTTGCTGATTCCGGGCGTCATCTATCGCTATCTCATGCGCGGCACAAATGTAGGCGACGCCAACATCCGCGCCTACATCAATGACGGGCCACAAGCCGCCCTCCGCGCCATCACGCCCACCGAAGACTTCTACCTCACCTCCTCTCACGGCGAACCCGCGGTTGACGAAAAGAAATGGTCTCTCGCAATCGACGGCCTCGTGAAAAATCCCCTGCGCTTCACCTACGACGAAATTCGCGCCCTCCCTCCGTATGAAACCATCCTGACCCTCGAATGCATCTCCAATTCCGTAGGCGGCCGTTTCATCGGCAACGCCAAATGGACCGGAACATTGCTCAGGCCAATCATCGAGCGCGCCGAAGTTCTCCCCACCGCGAAATACGCCGTCTTCTACGCCGCCGAAGGCTACACCACTGGCCATCCCGTCTCCCGCCTCGACGATCCCGCAAACTTCCTCGCCTACAACGTCAACGGCGAACCTCTCCCGCGCCAGCACGGTTTTCCTCTGCGCGTGCTCATGCCCGGCCGCTACGGCATGAAAATGCCCAAGTGGCTCACCCGCATCGAATTTGTTGACAGTGAATATCTCGGCTACTGGGAACGCCAGGGTTGGTCCAACACCGGCGACCGCAAGACGCAGGGCATCATCGACGATCCCCACAATCTTTCCCGCATCACCGGTGACACATTCGTCGTCACCGGCTACGCCATCGGCGACACCTCCGGCATCTCCAAGGTCGAAGTCTCCACCGACGGCGGCAGCCACTGGCAGGAAGTGGAAATCTTCAGCAACCCGAATCCATCGCAGGTCTGGGCTTTCTGGAAGTTTGTCTGGAAAAACGCACCGAAAGGGAAGCAAACGCTGAAGGCCCGCGCCACCGACGGCCGCGGCAAACTGCAATCATCCATCGACAGCGGCGAATGGCCCGATGGCGCCACCGGCTACCACACCATCGAAGTCACTGTCGGCTGAACGTCCGGTGATACCCGCTATTTCACGTTGAAATCAATGCTCGCAATCGCCCGCGAGATCACGTTTTCCTGAATCTGGATCAGGTCCGTGTCCGCGTACGTCATTCCCAAAACCGTGAACACATCGCCGTTGCGAGCCACCACCGCCAGCGTGCCCGACCAGTCGTGCCCGTCGGCCATTCCGCGATATTTGTATTCCAGCGCGGGCAATCCCCCGAGAACGGTTTTGCGCTGCGAAATCAGCCGGTAATTGTCGTACACCTGGCTCAGCTTGTTTGCCACCTCTTGCGCCGAGGGCTCCAGCGCGCTCTTCGATTTTTCGTGCCCGATCACCAGCAGCGTTGATTCATTGCTCGTGCCCATCGCCACGATCGCATTCGGCAAGCTCTGCCCCGCATCCGCAATAATCTGCCAGCTCGGTGCCTTGTACATCCGAAACAGGAATTCGTGGTTCAGGTACAAGTTCCCCTGAATCTCTTCCTTAATCGGCGGCGGTTCTTCTTTCGGTGGAAGTGGCGGCGCGACGGGCGTCGCAATCGCCGTCTTCGGCGTGGCGCTGACCGTTTTGATCGGCGGCGGAGTCACGTCCCCCTTCACTGGGGTCATCGGAATTTCCGGCCGCGCCGCGGAACTGTTCACAATCGCCGACGCTTTCGCTGCGGGTTCGCTCTTCGCAGCGGGCTTGGCTGTTGCGTTCGTACCTGCTTCCTCGGTCGGCGTGTCCGGAATGATCGAAGCAATCTTGTCTTTCTCCACCAGTACGTAGCCAAAGTCCGTCTTCACCTTGAACATGTTGTCTTCGTACGCCACGATCACGCCGTGCAGTTTCTTCCCATCTTTCAGGCGGATTTCGTCCGCGCGCGCGGTGTTCGCAAGAATGCCCGCGCACGCGCCCGCAAAGAGCAGCGCGGCAAGGCCCAGGATGGCCCGGGGACGCCTGGCAGTGTTCATATCAAAAGTATGTGCCCGCCATTTGTTGCCTGCAACTCTCAGCCCGCCGGTGGTGTCCGGCGTGCCAACTCCGCCAGGATGCCCGCGATTCGCCGGATCACGCGGTCCAGTTCCGCAAGCGCCGCGTCCAGCCGCTCGCGCGCCGCGGGCGGCAACCGCGCGTGATTCTGCTGCAGCGCCAGCGCCTCCGCCAGCATTCGCAGCTCTTTGCGGTGTCGCGGATTCAAGCGCTCCCATAGCCGCCGCTTCTCGCTGCTATTGCGCCCCAGCCACCCTTCGCCGCTCGCCGCCGGCTGGCCGCTCTGCGGCTCGGGTGGGTGCTCGATTTTTTGCACGTTGCGTATCATGTTCGAGTAAACAATGTTTAGTTTTAAGTAGTAAGTCAGAGCTTCACACCAGTCACTAGTCACCACTCACCAGTCACCGCTCGCCCAACCGCTCCATCCTCTCCCCATTAATATGCTCCCCTTCCATCACCACTCCCGTCACCCGCATCGAGCGCGTCTCATACACCAGCCCTCCAAATTTGTCGTACACGTCCGGGAAGAGAATCACCTCAAACAGCCCGCGCTGATCCTCCAGTGTCACGAACATCATGTTCCGGTAATTTTTTGTGCCCACGTGGCGATACGTCACCACCCACCCGCACAGCGTCACCCGTTTTCCAACCATACCCGGCAATTCGTCGCTCCACGTCTCCCCGTTCCGCGGCAGGAAATCCAGCGGATGCCCGCTCACGCACACTTCTAGAACCTCCCGCTCATACCGCAACTTCTGCTCGCGCGTGTAATCCGGCGCATCAATCTCCCGCAGCGCCGCCCCAATCGCATCCTCCGTCTCCATCTCCGCAAACAGCACGCCCGCCACCATCTCCCTTTGTAGGGGCCGGGCTTGCCCGGCCCGCTCTTGGGTTTGTAGGGGCGGCTTTACGCCGCCTTCTTCCTCTTCAGGGGGTCGGAGCTTTAGCTCCGACACAGACCCGCTCGACGAAAAGGGCTTTAGCCCCTGAGGAAATGCCTTTCCCCGTCCCCCAGCCTGCAACAAATTCCACTGCCACAACATCGCCGGCCGCGTCATGCCGCACACCTCATCAAACGCGCCGCACTTGATCAGCGCCTCAATCTCATCGCGCTCCGCCGGCACCCGCGCCAGAAAATCCTCCAGCGAACGAAACGCTCCCTCCGCCTCTCGCGCCCGTACAATCTCCACAATCGTCTCTACCCGCAACCCCTTCACCTGCATCAACCCAATCCGTATCGCCTTTGTAAGGGCCGGGCTCGCCCGGCCCGCTCTTGGGTTTATCTCGTCGCCCCCATCTTCCGCCGTATACTCCATCCGCGAAGCATTCACCGACGGCAGCCGCACCTCGATCCCCCAGCGCTTCGCTTCCTCCACATACGCCGAAACGTGATAGAACCCCGCGCCCGCGCTGCACATCGCCGCCAGAAATTCCGCCGTGTGGTGCGTCTTCAGATAGGCCATGCGATACGAAGTATCCGCATACGTCGCCGCGTGCGCCTTGCAAAATCCGAATCCCGCGAATTTCTCCACCATGATCCAGGCTTCCCGGCGTTCTTCTTTTGTCAGCCCCATCATCCCCGCGGCTTTTTCAAATTTACTGCTAAGGCGTTCACGATCGGCGCGGCCGGAATACTTAACCTTGGACCGTCGCACCAGATCCGCCTCCGCCAGCGACATGTCCCCTATCGCTTGCGCGATCTTCATCACCTGCTCCTGGTAAATGCACACGCCCCGCGTATCGCCCAGAATGCTCTCCAGTGATTCATGCGCATACACCACCGGTTCTTTCCCTGTGAGCCGCTTTACGAATAATTCCTTCGACCCGTATTCCGCTGCTCCCGGCCGGATGATCGCCAGCGCGATAGCGATCTCTTCGAGCGTCCGCGCCTTCATCATGCGGAGCATGCTGCGCATCGCCGGCGATTCAATCTGAAAAACTCCTATCGTGCGCCCCGCCGCCACCACATCGCAAGTCGCCGGATCATTTTCCGAAATCGCGTCAAAATCAATCGTCCGCGCCTTCGGGCAAGGCGTAACCCCATCCGCCGCGACTCCGCTCCGATCCTTTACCTCCTCTACCTCCTTAACCTCCTTTCCTTCCTTCTTCTCAATATTGTCCAGTGCCAACGCCATCGTCGTCAGCCCGCGCTGCCCCAGCAGGTCCATCTTGATCAGCCCCAGCGCTTCGATCGCGTTCATGTCATACTGCGTCACAACGATGCCCTTCGTCGCCCGTTCCAGCGGCACCAGGTGCGTCAGCGGCCGCGCCGAAATCACCGTTCCGCACGGATGAATCCCTAAATGACGCGGTGCATCGTCCAGCCGCAGCGCCACCTGCAGGATCGTTTTCCACGGCTCGTCATTCACCGGCAGTGTGCGGCCCTCCGGCAAATGCTTGATCGCTTCCAGAATTTCGCGCACCGGCCGGTGCGGCAGCCGCTTCGTGAAGTGATTCACCTCGCCCGGCGGCACGCCAAACACTTTGGCAACCTCGCGCACCGCCAGCCGCGCGTGCATGGTGATGAAGCTGCCGATCATCGCCACATGCTCCGCGCCCCAGCGCGCGTACACGTAATCGAGCAGCTCATCGCGCCGCGCTCCGCAAATATCAATGTCAATGTCCGGGCAATCCCCGCGCTGCTCATTCAAGAAGCGCTCAAAATAAAGTCCCCAGCGCAGCGGGCACACACAAGAAATTCCCAGGCAATACAGCACCATCGAACTGGCTGCCGATCCTCGTGCTACCGCGGGTATCCCGCGCCGGTGGGCTTCCTCAACGATGTCCCACACCAGCAGAAAATACGGGGCCAAACCCCGTTTCTCGATGACTTCCAATTCACGCGTCAGCCGTGTGAGCACTTCCGGGCGCAGCGGCCGGTAGCGTTTCTGCGCACCTTCAAAACTCAGCTTCCACAAATACGAAAACGCCGATTCGCCCTCCGGCACCGGGAACTCCGGAAAAATTGTCTTGCCCAACTCAAGTTCCAGGTTGCAGCGGTCCGCAATCTCCAGTGTCGCCCGCAGCAGTTCCGGATGATCCGGAAACAACCGCTGCATTTCCGCCTCGGGCTTGAACCACGCCTCTGCAGTCGTAATTTCCGGCGCCGCCACCGTCGTCAACAATCCACCGGTCCGAATCGCATTCACCGCCCGATGATGCAAATGCTCTTCCGGCTTAAGGAAGTGCACGTTATTCGTTGCAACTAGCGGAATCCCCAGTTCCCGCCCCAGCCTCTGCGCCTCCCGCAACACCCGCCCATCGCCAGCCGACAAATGCTGCACCTCGATATATAACCGATCGCAGAAAAATTCCTTCAACTGTCGAAGGTGACTGGTGGTGATGCCTGTGTAGGGGCCGCCTTCTGAGGCGGGCGCTTTTGTGTTTTTTCCCAGGTGCCCCAGGTGCCGGTTTTCCACCTGGGGTTCTTCCTTTGTAGGGGCCGGGCTCGCCCGGCCCTCTTGCACAACCCCACCACGAAAAATCTCCCCCGCCGGCCACAACGCAATCACCCCAGCACCATGCGCCGCCAACTCTTCCACCGTAACCGCCCGTCCCGCCTCCTCCGCAAACGTCTCCTGCCCCGGCCGCAAAACTCCCAAATGTCGCAGCGTAGTCAACTGGCACAAATTGCTGTACCCCTCCGCATCCGCCGCCAGCAACACCATCAGCACGTTTGCGGCGTTGTCATCGCGCCTGCCCTGAGCGGAGCCGAAGGGAGCGGAGAGCCGGCCGTTTTTGCCGGCTCGCAGTCGAGGGATCGATGCAACACTGTTCGCTTGAGGAAACCCCACCTCCAGCACCACGCCAACAATCGGCTTCACCCCCGCCGCCCGCGCCGCCTGGTAAAACGGCACTGCCGCATACATACCGTTCATATCCGTCAGCGCCACGGCGGGCATCTTCTGCTCCACCGCCGCCGCAATAATCTCCTCCGGAGGATTCACCCCCCGCAAAAACGAGTAATGGCTGTGACAACGCAAATGCACAAACATGCGGCAACCTGTAGCAGCGACCGGCGGGAACACGATCGGAGAGTTTTTGCGGCGACCAATGCAGGGAAGAGAGGAGCGCAAGCAACCGGTTTTTGCCAGTCACCAGTCACCCATCACCAGTCACTTTTTCAGTAGAGAGGAAGGGAAATGCAGAATCACCGCGATAGACATGGCGTGGACAACACCAGCCCGTTCTCTTTGGTGGCGTAATGCTCGCGCAACTCCAGGCCTTTGCCGTAGAAGACGGCGTTCCAGCCGTAGCGCCCGCGGACGCGGTCCACTTCGCGATTCAGATACCACCGCCGGTTCGCATCCACATCGAACAGTTCGTTCTGCCGGCGGTCGGCGTCCAGATTCGTCACGCTCACGCCGATATGGCGGATGGCCACGCGCCGCGTAAACAATCTCGCGAACAGCTCTTTGCTGGCCGCCAGCAGCTCGCGCTCATCATTCGTTGCGCGCACCAGCCGCACCGTCTGATGCGCGGAGTAATGGTCCACATACCGCACCCGCACGCCAATCGTGTGCGCCTGCTTGCCGTGGTCACGCAGCGTCGAGCCAATCCGCTCGCTCAAATACTCCAGCAAGCCGCCGAGAAACTCCGTGTCAATCGTGCCGCCTTCAATCGTCGTTTCGCGCGAAACCGATTTCGGCGTCGCCAGCGTCATCACCTCGCGCCCGTCCAACCCGCGCGAACGCTCCCAGATCTGCTCGCCAATCACCTCGCCAAACGCCGCCATCAGCACCGGCTTCGGAATCATCCGCAATTGCCCGATCGTCGTCACGCCGCGCTCCGCCAGTGCGCCCGCGTGCGTGTGCCCGATGCCGTGCAGCTTTTCCACCGGCAGCGGCGCCAGAAATTTTTCTTCCGTTCCCGGCGCCACGATGCGAAACCCGCGCGGCCGCTCCAGCCGCGACGCAATCGACGCCACCACTTTCGTCCGCGCCGCTCCCAACGACACGCTCAATCCCGCCCTTCCCAGAATCTCCGCCTGCAGCCGCCGCAGCGTCGCCTCAAAATCCGGATACAACCGCTCCGTCCCCGCGAAGTCCAGGTAAAAATCGTCCAGTGCCGCCGTTTCCACCGCTGGCGTGTACGTCTCCAGAATCCGCCGCACGCGCTCCGCAAAATCCGCGTAGTGCTCGTACTTCCCGGGCACCACAATCGCCTTCGGGCAGATGCGCAGCGCATCACGAAAACTCATCGCCGTCTTCACACCGCAGAATTTCGCCTCATAGCTCGCCGAAGCGACGCAACCGCGGCCCACCAGCACCGGCTTCCCGCGCAGCTTCGGATTCAACACCTGCTCCACCGAAGCGAAAAACGCGTCCACATCCACATGCACAATGTGCGGCAATTTTTCGGCCGCGCGCGCTTTGCCGAACCCCAGCCAGTTCGCGCCAAACCAAGATCGCTTCTCTGGCGGAGTCGTTTCTTGTAGTGGCCGATCTTCAGATCGGCCCTCCGTCTCTTTCTCTTGGGTTTGTAGGGGCGGCTTTACGCCGCCCTCTTGTAGGGCCGCTTCCAATTCTTCCTGCGCCACATCGTGTGCATCAGGGGGCGCATCAGGAACGTGGATGACAGGGGCGACGCTTTCGACACAGGCTTCCATGGCAGCTCCTGGCAGGGAAGCAGCTCTTGCGCTACTTTAACGGGTGGCATCCGGCCTGCCTGGAGCAGGCACGGCTCGGGAGAGCCCAAAGGCAATGGAGCCTGCCTGCGGACCAGCAAGCCGAAGCCACCCGTTTCCCGTTTCCTCTACCGGGGGCGAATATAGGCGAACAAAAAGCGAAAGTCAATAGTTTTTTTTTACATCCCTCTTTTCTCCATTTCCGCCTGCTCACTCACCCTCTTCTTTCCCGTCTATCGCTTTGGGCGTGTTCACCCAATAAATTTCCACTTCCGCGAAGCTCCTCTTTTCGCGACCAGGATGGTGTGTCTATGCGCAATACATTTCGTTTTCTTCTCACCGGTTCTCTCGGCCTCGCCTTCTGCATCGGCAGCGCGCAGGCGCAATTCAAAAATGGCAGCCAGGCCACCGAGCTGAATCTTCCCCGCATCAGCCAGCACGGCGTCACCACGCAAACCATCGGCATCAGCACCATCTCCATCGACTATAGCCGTCCCCTCGCCGGCACGCGCGAAGTCTGGGGCAAAACGGTCCCCTACGGAAAGGTCTGGCGCTCCGGCGCGAACGAAAACACCACCATCACGTTTTCCGATGACGTCTCCATCGAAGGCAAGCCCCTTACGGCCGGCACCTACGGCCTGCACATGATCCCCGACAAAGATCGGTGGACCATCATCTTCTCCAAAAACTCCACCTCCTGGGGCAGCTTCAGCTACGACGAAAAGGAAGACGCCCTCCGCGTCACCGTGAAGCCCGCGACCGATCAAAACTTTGACACTCTCACCTACACCTTCGACGACGTGAAACCCGATTCCGCCGCGGCCACCATGCGCTGGGAAAAAATCGCCGTGCCCTTCCGCGTTTCCGTCGACGTGAAAGCCGTCACCCTCAAGAGCATTCGCAACCAGTTGCGCAGCGTCGGCGGCTTCACCTGGGCCGGCTACGACGAAGCCGCGAACTGGTGCCTCGACAACAATTACAATCTCGAAGAAGCGCTGAAGTGGGAAGACACCTCCATCCAGAACGAAGACCGCTTCGAGAATCTGGAAACCAAGTCGCGCATCCTCGACGCCATGGGCAAGAAAGACGAAGCCGCCAAGACGCTTTCCGCCGCCTTCGCCAAGGCCAACGCCACGCAGCTTTACGTTTACGCCCGCGGCCTGCAGCGCGCCGGCGACGCCAAGCGCGCCTTCGAAATCTATCCGCAAGTCGCCAAGCGCGATCCCAATCACTGGCTGAGCCACCTGGCGCAAGCCCGCCTCGCGTCCCACACCGGCGATTACGCCGCCGCCTCCAAGGAAATGAAGCTGGCCATTGCCGGCGCTCCCGACGCCAACAAGCCTTTCCTCGAGCCCATGCTAGCCAAGCTCGAAACCAAATCCGACATCAACAACTGATCCACATCTCTGATCTACTTTGTAGGGGCGGGGCTCGCCCCGCCCTCTTGGGTTATTCTCCAAACTCCAACACTCCAACACGTGTCATTCCTCACCACATTCTTCTTTTGAACGGGGTGAGGAATCTGCTTTTTCTTCGTAGTTGCCCCCCGCATTTGTTCGCATTTTGCACCCCGAATAGTGTCACGGGGCGGGCGCTTCTTCCCAAAACGTTCCACGTCCCTACCCGGATTCGCGCCCCATGTTACAAAATGATGAAAACACGCGTTCAGCAAGCGCCGTGGGGATTTCTGGGTCATAATTGCGGCGACACACAATCCTGCGGAGTGGCAAATTGCTTTCTAGGTTGGCATCTTCAAACTGCACCTCGTGGCTCGCTCTGGAAGCTCCTTCTCGGATTCATAGCTCTCTCGTTTCTAGTCTTCGCCAGCGAGCTCCGCGCCCGAGGGCAAACGGCAGAAACTCTTTCGCAGGTGAAGAAGGTCTACGTCGAATCCTTTGGCCAGGACGAAACCGCGGTCAATCTCCGCGAAAAAACGATCCAGCAACTCCACAAGAACAAGAAACTCGAAGTGATCCCCAGCCCGAACGGCGCCGACGCGATCATCAAAGGCAACGGCAGTATCTGGGTAGTGGGCTACACCTCTACAAATCCCCGCGCGCCTTCAAGCGTGCGCCAGCCGATCCTGCATGGCTTTCTTTCCGTCGAAGTTGTCGGCAAGAACAGCGAGCCTTTGTGGTCCTACCTCGTGACTCCGCGCAAGCTCAGGGCCGGCTCTATCACCGAGGACATGGCGGAACAGCTTGTGACAAGGCTTTCGGGAGCGCTTGAGCGCGGTGGGGAGAAAGCGGTGGTCTCTTCTGCTTCCGATCATGGCTTGGAGATCAACCTGCACGGCGCGGGGGCCACTTTTCCGGCGCCACTTTATCAAAAGTGGTTCGAGTCGTTTCAGCAGCGCTATCCCAACGCTCATATCTCATACAACCCGGTCGGATCCGAAACTGGTCTCCGGTTGCTCGCCGAAGGCAAAGTGGATTTTGCCGCTTCAGACGTGCCTCTCTCCAACGAGCGGATGGCTGACTCGAAATCTTCGCTGTTCCATTTCCCGACCGTGCTGGGTGCCGTGGTTCCCATCTACAACGTCAAGGGAGCTGAGCCGAAACTCAATTTTACGGCCGAGACTCTTGCGGGAATTTACCTCGGAAAGATCAAGAAGTGGAACGACCCGAAAATTCGCGAGTCGAATAAGAACGTGCCCCTGCCGGACACCTCCATCATCGTCGTTCATCGCTCGGACGGCAGCGGCACAACCTTTGCCTGGACCGATTATCTTTCCAAGGTGAGTCCGGAGTGGAAAAAGGAAGTGGGAGCGGGCTGGGCAGTGAAATGGCCCGTGGGCGCGGATGCGGAGGGGAATGAAGGGGTCGCCACGCTGGTTCAACAAACTCCCAATTCCATCGGCTACGTCGAGGTGGTCTACGCCCTGCGGCATCAGTTGAGCTTTGGAGCTGTGCGCAACGCCGCCGGCGAATTTGTCCAGGCCGACCTCACGAGTGTAACCGTCGCGGCCAAGGGCGCTGCCGAAGCGATGACTTCCGATTTTCGTGTCTCGATCACCAATGCTCCTGGAAAAGGCGCCTACCCAATCACCACGTTTACCTGGTGGCTCTTGCCGCAGGCCCTGGGAGGCGCCAACAAGAAACCTGCCCTCCTCGAACTCCTCAAATGGGCTCTCACCTCCGGCCAAAACGACTGCTCCGCCCTCGGCTACGCCCCTCTCCCCCGCGAAATCGCCAACCGTGAACTGCAATTCCTCGCCACACTGAAGTAGGAACCTCCGTCTACAAGTTGTGCCCCTCCCTTTGTTTTGCCTAAGTGGGGGAATAATTGGACTTACCCGGCGACATCCTGAGGCATGACCACTGACAAAAAATCTTCACCTGGGCTGTCGATTGGCGCGGCCCCCATTCGATTCACCTATAGAGGAACAAGTGAAATACATGTTGCTCATTTACGACGATGAGAAAGGTTGGGCCAACCTCAGCGAGGCCGAACGGCAGTATTACATGGGCGAATTCGGAAAGTTAAGGCAAGAGATCTCTGGCCAGTATGTGGCAGGTGCTCAGTTGCAGCCGACCTCGGCAACCACCACGGTCAGGAGGTGCGACGGCAAACAGCTCGTCACCGACGGTCCGTTCGCTGAGACACGTGAGCAAATCGGGGGCTTCTGGCTGATCGACGTTAAGGATCTTGACGCGGCGATCGCCATCGCTGCCCGAATCCCCTCGGGGCCTACGGGCGTCGTCGAAATTCGTCCCCTGGTGGAGGCCTAGGGTAGACAGCGGGGCAGAGTCGCGACGTAGGAACACATTGGGAGGTCATCTACGCTAATTCGGATCTCCAGGAGAAAACAAATGAACCGAAAGATAGTCAGGATGATTGCAGCGGGAACTTCGGCGCTGGTTATTGTGACGTGTGCGGTGTGGCAATCGCAAGCACAGGGCCCCAAAACCCCATATCCGAGCATGGCCCCGCTTGACCAATACCTTATTGCAGACCGGAATGCGGAGATAACGCTGGCACGGAGTGCTGCCCCGGAATCTGTCTCCCGGGATGCCGAGGTCATGGTCCTCGGACGGCATGGTTACGAAACCGCGGTAAAAGGAAAGAACGGCTTCGTGTGCGTCGTGGAACGATCCTGGATGTCCCCGTTTGACTTTCCGGAGTTCTGGAACCCCAAGATGCGAGGTCCGATTTGCTTCAATCCTCCCGCTGTGCGATCCATTCTGCCACTCACTTTCAAGAGGACG
>Ga0308309_10000680_pt1 | contig 20938 bp, 19 predicted proteins | sample HubBroMetageWFT5_FD_192491 | JGI IMG/M metagenome (GOLD analysis project Ga0308309, IMG submission 192491) | Warmed and freeze-thawed soil microbial communities from the Hubbard Brook experimental Forest, New Hampshire - Hubbard Brook CCASE Soil... | ecosystem: Environmental > Terrestrial >...
AGGTTGCGAAAGTTTTTAAGACGCCCGCTGGGGATACCGTACTGGACATGGGACAGAACATGGTGGGGTGGGTGAAATTTCGCGTGACGGCGCCGGCGGGAACGACGATCGCGCTGCGGCACGCGGACGTGTTGGACAAGTCAGGGAATTTTTATACCGCGAATTTACGGACAGCGAAGGAGACGATTCGGTATACGACGCGCGGCGGAGAAACGGAAGTGTATGAGCCGCACTTTACATTTCAGGGGTTTCGCTATGTGGCGGTGAGCGGATGGCCGGGCGAAGTGAAGACCGAAGATTTTACGGGAGTGGTTGTGCATTCGGAGATGCCGCGGACGGGGACATTTGAGAGTTCGAACGCGATGTTGAACCAACTCGAGCACAACATCATCTGGGGGCAGAAAGGAAATTTTGTGGATGTGCCGACGGATTGCCCGCAGCGAGATGAGCGGCTGGGTTGGACGGGGGATGCGCAGGTGTTTGCGCCGACGGCTTCGTTTAATTTCGATACGGCGGCGTTCTATACGAAATGGCTGAAGGACGTGGCGCTGGATCAGGAGGACGACGGGGCAGTGCCGTTTGTGATTCCGAACGCGTTGACGCACGACACGCGGAAGGGGGCGTCGGCGTCGGCGGGATGGGCGGACGTGGCGGTGGTGTTGCCATGGACGGTGTACCAGGCGTTTGGAGACAAGCGGATTTTGGAGGAGCAGTACCCGAGCATGAAGGCTTGGGTGGAATACATGCGGCGCGCGGCGGGAGAGCGGTATATCTGGAGCAGCGGATTCAGTTTTGGAGATTGGCTGGCGTTCGCGACGACGAACGCGGATTATCCGGGAGCGACTACGGCAAAGGACTTTTTGCAGACGGCTTATTTTGCGCGGTCGACAGAATTGCTGGCGAAAACGGCGGCGGTGCTGGGGAAGCGCGACGACGCGGTAGAGTACTCCGCGCTGGAGGAGAAAATTCGGGCGGCGTTTGTGAAGGAGTTCGTGACGCCGAATGGGAGGCTGTCGTCGGATACGCAGACAGCGTATGCGCTGGCCCTGGAGTTTGATTTGTTGCCGGAAGCGATGCGGGCGGGGGCGGCAGCGCGGCTGGCGGAGGACGTGAGGAGATTTAAACATTTGACGACGGGATTTTTGGGCACGCCGGTGTTGTGCAAAGCGCTGAGCGATTATGGATATCTCGATGATGCATACATGCTGCTGAACCGGAAGGAGTATCCGTCGTGGCTGTATCCGGTGACGCAAGGCGCGACGACGATTTGGGAGAGATGGGACGGGCAAAAACCGGACGGAAGTTTTCAAGATGTGGGGATGAATTCATTCAATCACTACGCGTATGGGGCGATCGGGGAGTGGATGTATCGCGTGGTGGCGGGAGTTGAGTTGGATGAGGCGGTGCCGGGGTACAAACATATATTGATAGAGCCGCATCCGGGTGGAGGATTGACGAACGCCAGCACTTCCGTTGAGAGCATGTATGGGTTAGTCGCGTCGGGTTGGAAGATTGCGGACGGAAAGTTGACGTTGAAGATTGAGGTGCCGGCGAATACGACGGCGACCGTGCGAGTGCCGAAAGCAAAGTTGGAGGAAGTGAGCGAGGGAGGGAAGCCTCTGACGGGTCGCGCGGATGTCACGAAGGCACAACAAACAGAAGATGCGGTAGTGGTGGAAGTGGGATCGGGAAAATACGTGTTCGAGAGTTCCTATCGAGTAACCAAATAAAATTGGCTGGCGCGCCGACAGATAATGCTTTGCGAAACGACTAAAGAACAACTTGGAAAAGATTTAAGACTAGCCGAGGCCGAGGTGGTCCAGCTGGTAGTGGCCTTTGGAGATGACTTGGTCTTCATCGATCCACACGTCGCAGTTGCGAGTTAGGACGTCGACGTGAGTTTTGGATTTCCAATCGGCGTGAGTTTGGCTGCCGTAGGGGTCGCCGAAGGCGATGTGGACACCGGGAAATTTTTCGTCTTGAAGAAGGATGCCGATCATTTCGGATAGGCCGAGGTTGGTGCCGAAAGCGAGTTCACCGACGCGGTCGCTGTTTTCGTCGGTGTGACAGTATTGCCAGAATTCTTCTTCGAGGTCCTTGCGGGCGCAATCGACGCCGGTTAGGCGGGCGCCCTCGATAGTCAGGACTAAAGGAGTGGTTTGCAGGTCGCCGTACTTTCCATTGAAATGATCGCCGGCTGTAGCATCGCAGACGAAGGTTCCGTCGACTGTGGCTGGAGTTGTGAAGACTTCGCCGGCGGGCAAGTTGGACCAGTAGCGCGGACTGATCAGGCCACTGGTTTTTACCCAGTCGAGGCCGCGGTCGAAATGCGCTGCGAAGGAAGTGCCGGCTTCAGTCTTTACCGTGAGAGTTTTCGCGCGGAGCATGCGCTCACGGAGTTTGTCGCTTAAGCGATCCACCATGCGGTAATCGGCGCGCATTCCTTGCTGCATGATTTCGGGAGTTACGCCGACCATGTGGGCGTAGCGGATTTGCCTGCGCTCGACGACGCGAACGATGGCCATGCGCGCGCCGAGTTCGCCGGGCTGAGGAGTCATGCACATCGCGCCTACGTCCGCGGTTTCGAGGGCTTGCAGGACTTCTGAGGGCGCGGCGGTCATGGGGCGAGGGCCGAAGTCTTCGAGGAGCAATCCGGTGTATTGCGCGTGACGGTCTTCGATGGCGGCAGCGATGCTGGCGGCGACCGAGCGGCTGGCTTCGTCTGCGATGAGTGCGACGTGCTCGCCGGGACGGACGCCGAGGCAAGTTTCCACGGCGTTCTTGGCGCCGGGCATTAACTCTGGGTCTGGGTGGCCAAAGTACATCTTTTAATTTTACAAGAATTGGTGAAAATTTGAAGAGGCGTTAATGGGTCTGGACGCTGTTATGTAAACAAACCGATCATCAATTTAGGCCTTCGCTAATTAGGATTAGACCGTTCGCGGGCTGACTCGAAACGCAGGGACCTGACCGCCGCCGCTGGTGACGTTGGCCAGGCCGGTGGCGCTCAGACGGGTGAGGAAGCCGCACACTTTTCCGCGGAAGAGATAGGGGGCGAAATCGACGAGCATGTCGCGGTAATCGACTTTGCCGACATTGGCGATGAAGGGGAAGACTTCGCGGCGGATGGGAATGCGTTCCTGGACGATCCAAGCCCCATTTTTTGCGGAGAGGGCGCGGCCGATGGCCCTGTCCCAGGCCGCTTCGTCGGTTTCCCAGCCGAGAGTTACACCGGAGCCTCCGTACTCGTCGCTGGGCTTGAGGACGAGATTTTCGCGCTCTTTGCCCGCGAAAGCGAGGAGTTCCACTGGTTCGCCGTAGTGGGAGGTCTTTATGTCAGCGACAACGCGTGTCCAGGGGATGTGGCGGCGGATTAGTTCACGTTCGTCGTGGGAGAAGAGCGACCCGTTTTGCTCATCGGTGAGGACAGCGAAGAAGGCTTTCACGTGGGGAATTTTGCAGCGGAACGTGTTGGCTACACAGACGGCGTTGGCGGTGTAGGCTTTTACGAGGGCAGCGCATTCAGCCGGCTTGGCGACGATATCATTGATCAAGACGCGGCGGTAAACGAGATCAATTTTTTTGTCGTGGGCGACGAGCTTGTTGCCGTCGAATTCCAGTTCGCGCGGGTCGGCGATGACCGTGGGCACTCCCATTTTTTCGAAGCGGGACTGGAGAATCTCGAACTCGCTGTAAGTGGGCACGTCTTCCCAATCCACAATGGCGATCTGTGGGGGACTGGCTGAGCCGCCCCAGTCCACATAGCTCATGACCAGAGCGTCGAGGAGTTTGGCGCTGAGCGGGTAACTGTGAACTGTATAGTTCTGCGCGAATTTCCCCATTACCGGGAGTTCGCGAAAAATCTCCGCCAGCGTTTCCGCATAACCGGCGCCCGCCGGGGATTCTCCGTTGTATTCTGCGAACTTCAACGAATCCGGGAGAAGGAAAGCATCGAGGCGGGAGGCGCTGCTGGCGCGGCCGTAGGCGGCGGGGAGGCGCGCCAGCCGTTCTTCTTCAGGACGCAAATGGAGCTGGGCAAAAAGATTCCTGTCTTCGAGCGCGGCGGTGACAACACGTTCGCCAAAATCCGCAATGGTTTCCGCAACGGCGCGCACTCGCTCTTCGTCTTCGGGCGAGAGAAAAAACGGTCGCAGGAAAGGGCAGTGGACACGATCGCCGAAGGTCAGTTTTGCGCGGCGCAATCGTTTGAACAAATCTTCGGGGAGAGCGGGGACACGCAGAAGCGTGGCCTTCAGAATGTCGTTCCATTCGTCGGCAGGATTGCGAGGGGCTACCGAAGGTGTCGCTGCGCTGGTCATTTTGTTTTGATTCCTGGCGATCCCGCGGAGAGGCTTGGCGCCGTTGATTGGCCTGCCGCAAGGCTCTTGGGCGCGCCGGTGAATCCGCTTGCCGCGCCGACGCCGAGCATCTCTTCCCAGCGGGGCCATGGAAACGAGGCTGCACCATGGAGAGCGCGGTCAATCACGAGCCGCGCCATTTTGTCGACGACGTGCTCGAAATAGAATTCGGTGATGCGGTCACGCTCCATATCCGGCGCGGGATTCAAGAAATCGATCGCGTACGGCACTCCGTCTTGCACCGCAAATTCGATGGTATTCATTTCGTAGCCGAGGGCCTCGTTAATCGTCTGCGCGTCCTTGACGATTCGAGCCCCTAGCTCCGACGACAAATAATTGTGATCGACGAGATATTTGCGTTCTTTCGGGTCGTAGTGAACGGGAGTGATATCTGATTTTCCAAACGTGAAGCAACGGACGTATTTATCGAAGTCGATGAATTCCTGGAGGGTCATGCAATACGGCGAAGTTTTGTCGTAGGCGGCGAGGAGCTCTTCCTTATTGTGGACTTTGTAGACGTGCTTCCAGCCACCGCCGGAAAAGGGTTTGAGGATGGCGGGGCGGCCGACGTAGTCAAGGAGGCCATCCCAGTCGACGGGATATTCAAGGTTGTGGAGCGATTCGGCAGTGATGTCGACATCACTGGGATATCCCTTTTGGGGAAGCAGAACCGTTTTCGGGATGGCGATACCGAGTTTCGAGGCGACCGCATAATTGAAAAATTTGTCATCGGCGGTCCACCAGAACGGATTGTTGATGACGTAGGCGCCCTGAAGGACTGCATGTTTGAGGTACCCGCGATAATATTCTACTTCGTGGGAGATGCGGTCGACGATCACACTATAGCCGGAAGGCTCGCCCATTCGTGTTCCGCCGAGTTTTGCGAATTCCGCCGCAACGCCGTCTCTCTTGCCAAGTTCATTGACGCGCACGATAAAGGCCGGAGGAAAGCTATATTCACGCCCGCAGAGAAGGCCAACCTTTTTCATGATTTCTCTCCTGACAGGTGAACCTGAGATCTGGCGCTTTGCAGATGCCGCTAATTGATCGCGTGTGCCGAGGAAGCCCGGTGCTCGGTGACGCCGCGCGTTTCCGAGACCAAATGTTTTACGACAGCCTTCAGGTCACCGGTTTGCTGATAGACGCGCAACTGACGCTCCGCGCTGGTGCCGTCTTTGAGAATGGTGTGAATATATTCGACGGCGCTGCGGCTGCCTAGATCGTCGACGACATCATCGACAAAATCGAGCAGTTCGAGCGTGAGTTCGCGCATGGGGACTTCGGCCTCTTTCCCGAAATCGATCAGCTTGCCTTCGATCCCATAGCGAGCAGCGCGCCACTTGTTCTCTTCAATCAAGGCACGGCCGTAGAGGCGGTAGCTTTGATTGCGTTCGTAGAGGCGATGGAGCTTGACGATGATGGCTTGCGTTAGCGCGGCGATGGAGACGGCTTCTTCTACCTTGGTGGTGACATCGAACATGCGGAACTCGAGGGTCCCGAACATGGGGTGAGGGCGAACGTCCCACCAGATTTTTTTACCGTTGTCGATGCAATTTAATTTCATCAGAAGATTTACGTAATTTTCGTAGGCGCTCCAGGATTCAAACTGTTCCGGTATGCCGGTGCGCGGGAAACGGCGAAAGACGGTGGTGCGGAAAGATTTCAAGCCGGTGTTGCGGCCCATCCAGAACGGCGAACTCGTCGAGAGCGCGAGCAGGTGCGGGAGGAAATAGCGGACCATGTTCATCATGTCGATGGTGGTCTGCTTGTCGGGCATAGCGACGTGCACGTGCATGCCGAAGATTAGAAGCGATCGAGCGAGCTGCTGGAGTTCCTCGACGATGTGTTCGTAGCGCTCGCCGGGAGAGATGACCTGGTCGATCCAGCTGGAAAACGGATGCGTGCCGGCGGCGGCAACCTGCAATCCAGCCCGCTCGGCCGCGGCCACCAGCTCGCCGCGAGTGCGGTGCATTTCGATGCGCAGCTCGCCGACGTTTTCGCAAATCTTGGTCCCGGTCTCGACGATGGATTGGTGCATCTCGTGCTTTACTTGCTCGACGATGTCAGGAGAAGCGGCCGAAACAAGTTGCATGACGTGAGAACGCAACGCGCAGGTTGCCGGATCGATGATCTGGAATTCTTCTTCAACACCGATAGTAAAGCGGTGAGCCATGGTGTGGCCCTCCGGATGGCCTGATCTGTCTGGGGACTTCTCGAGCGGTATCATACCGCGCAGGCAGGAAAAATACACCCATTGTCGAGTTCGGACACTGGAGGTTTTTCAGCGCTAACGGGGGGGCTCCCCCCGGGGTTTTGCATAAGTGTTCATTCTAGAGGGAGTTAAAGTCATTTGTTTTCAAACACTTTTGCAAGTGTTGATTCTAAATATCTTGTGCGTGCGAATGTGCACCAAAATTGTGCAAGACCTTGGTGTGTTTCGTAAGTGTTGCGAATGAAAGACTTACGCCGAAAGGCACCGAAAAGCAAAAACGCCAGCAGGGATGCTGGCGCCACTGGCTCTGATGACAATCTGACCTGGAACCAAGTATATATGAGGGACAATATTTGTCAAGGACAAAGTGACAGGACCGGCAAAGACAGAGAGGGACAGACACGCATTTCTGTCCCTCCTGGTGCGCGGGGGCGCGACCCCGTTAGAGCGAGCGCAGGAAGTTCAGCAGATCCTGCTGTTGTTGCGGACTTAGCCGCCTGAAGTTTTGGATCACGCCATTAGCTTCCGATCCCGAACTGGCGTGTTCTTTAATGGCATCAACCAGGTCCGTCGTGCGGCCATCGTGCAGCAAGAATATTCGCTGCCCGAGTCCCCACAAAGGTGCGGAGCGGAACTCGTCCGGACCCGCTCCGCCTTGCGAAACGCCATCGGCAAGGTTCGCACCCATGTGATGGACGAGCAAGTCGGAGAAGAGACTGGCAACGCCCGGACCCAGGCTAGGCATGATTGCCGAGGGCGAGGTGCGAAGCGCCGGCGTGTGGCAATTTGCGCATCCGATCGCATTGAACACTTGGGATCCATTGGCGATGGAGCTTGCCCCGCCCGGATTTGTGGTTGAGGCCGTCGGCGGAGCCAGAAGCCGCATGAACATCGCAAACTGCACGACGTCGCTGGGAACCGCCGAGTCTGGAGACGCTGTAAAATTGGTCCCATCTTCGGGCGTGGGATTAATCCTGCACTCTCGCGGCAGACCGCCACGTTGTGCTTCATCTGGACTGGCGCGCTCGTTTTGAAACAATTCGTTGGTGACGCCCATTTCGACGTTGTACGCTTCGCCAGCGAATATTTCGAGCGACTTGTTTTGCGCTTTCCAGCCAAAGCGAGCGATCGCGCCGTCGTTGCCATCACGGTTGGGATGGCCGGAGATGCCGAGGGCTTCCTTGGTTCGTTCGTTCTGTTCCATGTTAGCCATGATGGTCTCGTCTGAGATGTTTTCGATCAGGCCCGCACCAAAAACCGGCGTGGGTATCCGGAAGATGACGTTGTTCAACGCCAGATTATGAGCGAAGTCTGGCTGCCGAATGGAGCAAGTGCCCGCATCACCGCGGCCGGAAATGACGAAGAGGTCATGTACTCCACCGTCCGGCGTGTTGCTGAGCGATCCATCTGGACTCAAAAAGAATTTGAAACGGGCCTCGCGCACCGGGCCATCAGGAGTTATGAAGGATGGCAAGGCATTTTGGCCATTTTGACCCGCGAGATTGTATACGAGAGTTTCCGGATTTGGCCCCAGATGGGGAAACGCGCTGGTACTCGGACTTGTGCCGCCGACCGCGGGTTGAGCGTGGCAGCTCGAGCACTGGTTGGTGTTGAAACGCGGGCCGAGGCCAATGTTGTTGGGTTGGCCGCTCACAACTTCAACAGCAGTGAAACGGCTTAGTCCGTCGGTAAAGAACGAAGGCGCCCCGGCGGTTTTTGACATATCGAGCGGCTCGCCCGCGTCAATCGTGCCGCCGCGAACACCCGGATCGCGTGGCGAAAGCTGACCGAGCGTGACCGTGGCAAATGAAACGGCAAGCAAGAATGCGAGTCCAATAACGGGCTTGCGGACGGAAACGAACTTCGATTTCTCGTTTGTACTTGCGAACACACCTGGGGACATAGTTTCTCCTTGAGGCAGTCCAGTAGCGGGGCGTTTTCCTGGGCGAAAGCCATGGCCTTGCGGAGGATGGACACCTGGCTGCGCGGACGCAGTGATCAGGACGCTCGGAAAGAACTAGTTCGAAAAGGGCTGAGTGGAGGGAGCCCAAGCGTAAGGCCGGGTTGCTGTGCGGGAGAAGTTAGGGCGTTGCGGAAATTAAGTCACCTGACCCGAGGTACAGTTTTGGTACAAGTACGAAACGTGCGCGAAGCAACTGCGAGTTCGTCCGGAACCGGAGTTCCTGTTCGAATTGTCGACGGCGGTTAGAACGCGATGGCGAACAAAAATGGGACAGACACAAATGTCTGTCCCACCGGGTGTGCTTTTCGATAGGCCCTGCTATTCCGACTGCTGTCCTCCGACTTCGCCTCGCCCGCGTCAGGCTGCGCCCAGCGCGCGGCGCTGCTGGAAGCACTCGCGGCAAAAGACTGGACGTCCCTGCGTGGGGCGGAAGGGTACGGTAGTTTCCTTGCCGCACTGGGAACAGGTGGTCTTGGTTTCCGAGCGCATCTGCGAGGACCCACCGCCTCCTCCACCGCCTTCAGCGCGCTTGGCCTTGCAGCCTTTGCATCTCTTCGGTTCGTTCTTGAAACCCTTGTCGGCGAAAAACATTTGCTCGCCGGCAGTAAAAACAAACTCAGCGCCGCACTCCGCACACTTCAGCACCCTGTCGTGGTATTCCATGAGCCGCTCTCCCCTTGCCCGAGTCAAGCAGGGGGATGGGCACATTTCGCAACGGGGGCCAAGTGATGTGATTGAACCTATAGTCCGGGGGTACCGGGCTGGGGTCCCTTGGGCCTGCGTACGCGAATCTGTAACAGAAACCCAACGTCTCTGCCTAACCGGGGTCTAAATCACGGAAGTGCGGCGCTGAGATGCAGCGAGGCGGAGGTTAGTCCGCTTCTCGCCGCTGCTTCTTGCGCAGTCGCTTCCGCGAAAGGGCTTCCTTGGCTCGGCGCTTCTCGCCGGGCTTCATGTAGAAGCTGTGCTTCTTGATTTCCTTGATGATGTCTTCCTGTTGCACCTTGCGCTTGAAACGGCGCAGTGCATTTTCCAGAGACTCGCTCTCCTGGATAATGACTTCAGCCACTTTTACATTCACCCCCAATCCGGTTCGGATTGGCTACGTGCGATGTCACTGCTTGGTTCGAACACCGCCCCTGGTCATTATCGCATGGCAACCGCTGCGCGGTCACGCACACTGCTGACGGCATGCAGCTTCGAGTTCCCACAGGACAATCTAAAAATACACGCCCCATGGACCACATTTTGACTTGCGCACCATTGATCGTAGTGGACTCACCCTGATGAGGTAGATGGCATCTTCTAATCAATTGGGGGCATGGAAGTCAAGGAATCTTTGCAGAGGCCGGGGGTGAAGCGGATTTAGTATCCCTGTAGTTACTGAGCTAATTTTTGAGTACATAGCAAGCGGAGAGGGCGCGCCGAAGGATGGGCTGTTCTTAGATTCCTGGCGGTTCTTGCGCTTCGCCTTGCAGGTGCTGTTAGAATGGGCCGCTTTTCAAAAGCGTGTCCGGAGGCCAGCCATGTCGGCTATGAGCGATGCCATCGGAGTACTCCTCGCGGGCGGCCAGGGCGAGCGTTTGTGGCCGCTGACGCGCGACCGCGCCAAGCCCGCCGTCCCTTTCGGCGCTTTGTACCGCATCATTGATATTACCCTTTCAAATTGCATCAACTCCGATTTGCGGCGCGTGTTTGTTCTGACGCAATACAAAGCACTGAGCCTCAACCGGCACGTCCGCGCCGGATGGTCTCCGCTGGCGGGGCTCGGCGATTATATAGAAGTGCTCACGCCGCAGATGCGCGTTTCGAAGGAGTGGTATCAAGGCACAGCTGACGCCGTCTATCAGAACATCTATTCGATCGGCAGCGAGCGCTCAAAGTACGTGTTCATTCTTTCCGGCGACCATATTTACAAAATGAACTACGCCAAGATGCTGAAGCAGCACGTGGACTCTGCCGCTGATGTGACGGTTGCCACGATCCAGATTCCCGCTGCACAGGCCGCGCGGCAATTCGGCGTGATTGAAGTGGATAAGGACTGGCGGATCATCGGGTTCGAAGAGAAGCCTGCCGAGCCTAAGCACTCTCCGCATCATCCGGGCCATTGCAATGCTTCCATGGGGATTTATATTTTCAATACGCAGCTCATGATCCCCATACTTCTGGCGGACTCCGAGGATCCCAAGTCGCACCATGATTTCGGCAAGGACATTCTTCCTCGCATTATTTCGAAGCACCGGGTATTCGCGTATAACTTCGTGGATGAAAACCAAAAGGACGCTTTGTATTGGCGCGACGTCGGCACGCTCGACGCCTACTACGAAGCCAACATGGATCTGGTGAGCGTGTCCCCCGTTTTCAATCTGTACGACAATAACTGGCCGCTGCGAACCTGGCAGCACCAGTATCCGCCGGCGAAATTTGTCTTTGCTGATCCCGAGCGAATGGGCGTGGCGCTTGATTCCATCGTCGCGGGAGGGTCCGTCATCTCCGGAGGCCGGGTACAGAAATGCGTGATCGGGAACAACGTCCGGGTGAACAGCTATTGCGAAGTGACCGATTCCATTATGTACAATCACGTGAATGTCGGCCGACACTCCCGCATTCGCCGCGCAATTATTGACCGTCACGTGAGCTTGCCTGAACGCACGGAGATTGGTTATGACATAGAAGCGGACCGGCGGCGGTTCCATGTGACGGATTCGGGGATTGTCGTGGTGGTGCGCCAGGAATCTCTCATCGAAGAACCCGAATCCGCATAGGGTAGACGTCTCGAGGAAACCTCGAAGCCCGTTACAATTCTCATTCCAGATGGGAAATAGACCTCTGGCTGTCTGATACAATCTCAAGTTCAATTCAACTCAGGAGATTGCTAGGACATGTCCACGAATATCACACGCGTCAACGCGCGGCAGGTCATCGATTCGCGCGGAAATCCCACTGTCGAGGCCGACGTGTACGTCGGACCGGGCGCGCGAGGCCGGGCTGCGGTGCCATCGGGTGCGTCCACCGGGGAACATGAAGCGCTGGAGCTGCGCGACGGGGACAAATCGCGTTATCTTGGCAAGGGCGTGCTGAAGGCCGTGGCCAACGTCAACGGCGAAATTGCCAAGGCCGTTGTAGGCCTGGACGCCGCGGACCAGCGCGCCGTTGACAAGCGCATGATCGATCTCGATGGCACGCCCACCAAGTCCCGTCTCGGCGCAAATGCGATCCTCGCCGTCTCCATGGCGGCAGCGCGAGGCGCCGCTGCTGCACAAAATCTTCCTCTGTACAAATATCTTGCGCGTTATTCCACGGATACGAGCGCGAATCTCTTGCCCGTTCCCATGATGAACATTTTGAATGGCGGCGCGCATGCGGACAGCTCCGTCGACTTTCAGGAATTCATGGTGATGCCTGTGGGCGCGCCTAGTTTTTCGGAAGCGCTGCGGTGGGGCGTGGAAGTGTTTCATTCGCTGAAAGCGGCTTTGAAAAAGCACGGATATTCGACCGCGGTGGGCGATGAAGGAGGGTTCGCGCCGAGCTGCAAATCCAACGAGGAAGCGATTCAGATTGTGCTCGAAGCGATTGGCGCCGCCGGTTACAAGCCCGGCGAGCAGGTCAGCATTGCCCTCGATCCCGCCGCCAGCGAGTTCTACGACAAAGCGAGCGGTAAATACGTATTCAAGAAGTCGGATGAGTCCGCACACTCTTCGGAACAGATGGCGGCGTACTGGACGAGTTGGGTCGAAAAATATCCAATCGTCTCAATCGAAGACGGGATGGCGGAAGACGATTGGTCCGGTTGGAAAGCGCTGACGCACTCTGTTGGCGAGAAGTCTTCGAAGAAAACGATTCAGCTCGTCGGAGACGACCTCTTTGTGACGAACACGACGCGGCTCTCGCGCGGAATAAAAGAGAAGATCGCCAACGCTATCCTCATCAAACTCAATCAGATTGGAACTGTGACTGAGACCATAGATGCCATCGAAATGGCGCGTAAGGCTGATTACAACTCGATTATTTCGCACCGGTCCGGCGAAACGGAAGACACGTTTATCGCCGATCTCGCCGTAGCCACCGGTGCCGGCCAGATCAAGACGGGTTCTGCCTCGAGGACGGACCGGATTGCAAAGTACAACCAGCTCTTGCGCATCGAAGAGGAACTGGGGACGGCGGCACGTTTCAACGGCAAAGTGGCACTTAGCTGACGGATTCCCGGCTTAGATTGTCGAATGTGAACGTGGCTGCGCGAGCGGCTAAAGCGCATTTGCTGCATTTTTCTGCGAACCAGCGCAAGATGTCTTTTCGTTTTCGTGGAGGAGTTTCCCATGAAACACAATTGGACTAAGTGCGCAATCGTCGCGCTGCTTTTGTCCGCTCCCGTCACACGCTTATCTGCGCAGACGGCAAATGCCCCCACTCCCCCAACGGCGCCGCCGAATCTTCTGTTGCTCGTCCATCAGCAATTCCGGTTCGGGAGCGAAGACGCACGCAAGAATTATGAGACCGAGATAGCAAAGCGCTGCAGGGATCTGAGTGTCCCCAATCAATGGATCGATTTGCAGTCCATTACCGGAGCGCCCGAAGCGCTTTCCTTCGATCCCTTCGACTCGTTCGAACAGATGGACTACGCCTACACTGGGTGGGGAAAGATTTATGCCACTCATTCCGAATTGGCCCGCTTGCAACGGGAAATTCGGGAACTCGAAACGAGCGAACGCACAATTATCGCCGTACGCCGAAACGATCTCAGCTACCATGCAAGCTTTATCGACCTATCGAAGGCGCGTTTCATGCGTGTGCTGGAGGTGCGGTTGTTGCCCGGCCATGAGGCGGAATTTGTCGAGGCGTTTAAGACGCTACGAGCTGCGTACGAAAAAATCAAAGCGGATACGCCCTGGGTCGTGTATCAAGTAAACGTGGGAATGCCGTCGCCCACTTTTCTTGCTTTTGTGCCCATGAGTGCTCTGAGGCAAAACGATGACCTTTTGGCATGGCGGGGTCCGTTGCGGGACGCCGAAGGCGAAGCGGGCGCCGACCGGATGCAACAAATCGCCCGCGATGCATACGCCAGCACGGAGAGCAACCTCTACGCCATCAGCCCCGAGATGTCCCATGTCTTCAAGGAATTTGCTGACGGCGATCCAGATTTCTGGTCGCCAAGACCGTCCGCAAGCACGGAGAATGCAACAAGCAAAGGAACGAAAGCTGCTGTGGCGTTTCGGAGTGGCGCGAAAACACAGCAAAAGCAATAACTTCTAGGCTTTTACGCAGTGATTTCATGAAATACCAATCGAAATCTTCGCAACGCGACCAAACTGTTGCCATTCGCCACGCTGTAAATGCAGATATTCCAGCGCTCGTCAGGCTGATCAACGCGGCGTTTATTGTGGAACAATTTGTGTTCGATGGAGATCGTATCAACGCCGAAGAGACGCAATCCTTCATGGAAACTGGCAAGTTCCTGGTGGCGGAAGACTCTGCTGGGTTCGCCGGTTGCGTCTATATGGAAGTCCGTCAAGGCCGAGGCTATTTAGGTTTGCTAGCCGTGCATCCGGGGCGACAGGGCACAGGATTGGGCCGGACGTTGGTTGCCGCCGCGGAGGAATGTTTTCGAGCCGCGGGTTGCAGCGCAGTCGATCTGCGGGTCATTAGCCAACGTACTCCGCTTCCACCCTTTTATCGCCGCCTTGGCTATGTCGAAGTCGGCACCGCCCCGTTTTCTCCATCTCTGCAGCCAAGAGTGCCGGGCCACTACATCATCATGTCCAAACGACTCACTTGATCCGGCGGTTCAATTCTTGCGGGTTGAAGAATCAGTGGGCTTCTGCCGTAGGTGGTCCAAAATATCGGTAGTGTCCTGTAATTTTCCAGCTGAACAACACATCTTCCATCTTCGGTCCCTGCCCGATGTTGTGGACGATTAGCAATCGCCCGCTCTCTGCGGACTTCACGTTGACCACGATCCCTATGTGCGGCACGTGGCCGCCCAAATCCCACGTTACGATGTCGCCCGGCGAATAATCTTCGGCGCGCTGTGTAACCGGCAGGCTCTCTCCCTTGCGCGTGAAAAACACCATCAGATTCGGCACGCGGCGGTGGTCAATGCTAGGATCCGCGTGCGCTTGGCGCCACTTCGATTTCGGCGGGTATTCAGCCCAGTTCTTCACCATGTCTTCGTGAACTTCCTTTTGCAAATCCACGCCAACGGCTCTATAGGCGCGAATAATTTCGTCGGAACACACGCCGGTGTTCGCGGGAACGTCTCCGCCCGGATAATCTAGATGAACGTACTCGGAAACGTACTTCACGGAATGATTCGTCCGCTCAATCGCCGCGGCCACTAACTTGTCCAGAAATTCCTGCCGCAAGTTCCCGCGCGCAGGTCTGGTCTGCGCGACGCCAACGGCTGCCGCGACGCACGCGCAAAGCAACGCCAGCCAGCCTCTTTTTCGGACGGGGTTCCTCACGCCATTATTTTATCAGCGGTTAGTCCCATATTCGCGCGCGTCCACGTCGCGGTGCGGCAAGCGCAACGGCCCAGCCTAGGGGAGCGCTTCCAGCAGCGCCGGAACGGTGGCGTTGTCGCCGAAAGTTTTGCTGATGTGCACGAACCGATCCACATTTCCCGGTCCGAAGACAAAACTCCCGCCAAGCTGAAACGGATTTTGGCCTAACTTGTGCTGATGATGGCCGGCAGCACGGGCACGCTTTCTTGCCACCGCGTTCTCACTCCGCAGGAGATGCAAGAGGTTCGCGGACTTCAATTCCGCGACGCGATAAGCCTGACGGGATTCGTCGATCAGAAGAGGAAAGGTGATGCCCGTTTCTTCACGAAACATCCGAGCATAATTGCGGTCGCCTAATCCAACCGCGGCAAGAGCGGCTCCTTTGTCGCGGAAAGCTTGCTCGTATTCGCGCAACTGCGCGACATGCTCGCGGCAAAAGATTCATCCGTAGTGCCGGAGAAAAACCAGCACGGCTGCTTGCCCGGCCCACAAAGAGCCGAGACGAATCTCCCGCCCATCGCAATCGGGAAGGCTGATCTCGGCGAGTTTGCTGCTTAGGAATTTTTCCATGCTTTCCCAATCTTGTACAGCGTTCATCGCACTGTCAAGCGTTCCGCTTCCGGGCCCTCACGAGTTTCCTGAGGTCTTTTGGACTTTGATCATCTCTTCCACAGCGTGGCCAGAGGTTAATCTCTGATTGCGCACACGGGTACTGCTTCCATCGCCGTAGGTGGAGGATTCAAGCTAATTTTGAACTATACGCGGGAGTGTGAAGCCCTTGGCGGATCAGCCGATTCTTACGTCTTTGCCTGTACCCACGCAGGACGAACGCACGATGGCGTTCCTTGCGCACCTGCTCCAGATTTTTACGGGCTTTATGGGGCCGCTGGTCATTCTAGTTATCAAGCAGAATTCGCCGTTTGTGAAATTTCACGCGCTACAAGCTCTTATGTGGCAGCTCTGCTACATGGCGCTCTTTCTTGGCGGCTTCACGCTTTTCTTTTTTGCGGCGTTCGTAGGCGTCTTTCACGAAATATCCCGGCCTCACAATCCAAGTACGTTTCCCGCCTTCTTCCTTTTCTTTCCTTTGCTCTGGCTTTTCGCGGTGGGTGGCTGGATTGCAAACGTCATCCTTGGTGTGGTGTACGGGATCAAGGCCAATCGCGGCGAGTGGGCTGGCTACCCGATTATTGGCAGGTGGTGTCTCCCCAAGCTAACTCCGGGTGCGACATCTCCGTCTCGACCCTGGACACCTTGATCTCTCAGCCGCGTCCCTTCTTCCTGCGTGTATAATCCTGCTCCGCCATGAGCGAACAAACTCCAATTTCGCCGATAGCATCGGGCCCACTGCGGCAGCAACAAATTTACACGCTCGGTTTGACTGGCAGCGCGCTATCGGTTCCGGTCTCTCTTTCCCTTCTGGAGCAGAAGGCAAAGGAAATACTCTCTCCGCCTGCGTTCGACTATGTCGCCGGTGGGGCAAGCGGCGAAGACACGATGCGCGCCAATCGCGAAGCCTTTTACCGTTGGCGTATCGTACCGCGCATGCTGCGCGACGTCTCGCAACGCGACTTAAGGGTCGAGCTCTTCGGGGTGCAAATGCCTGCGCCGGTGATACTCGGTCCTGTGGGCGTTCAGGGCATTCTTCATGCGGAAGGCGAGCTCGCGTCGGCACGAGCGGCGGCTGCCCTCGGATTGCCCTTCACGCTTAGCACTGCGGCAAGCCGTCCCATCGAGGAAGTTGCGCTAGCTGCGGACAGCGCGGGGAATGGCGTCCGCTGGTTCCAGCTCTACTGGGGGAAAAATCCGGAATTGACCGCCAGCATGCTGCAACGCGCCGAGCGCGCGGGTTACAAGGCACTCGTGGTCACCCTCGACACAAGTATGCTCGCCTGGCGGGAACGCGATCTTCAGCACGCCTATTTGCCTTTTATACTAGGCCAGGGTCTCGGAAATTATTTCAGCGATCCGGTTTTTCGCTCGCTTCTTCCGCAGCCGCCGGAGCAGAATCCCGCTGCCGCCATTCAACTTTGGAGTACCCTCTTTTCCAATACCGCCCTCACCTGGCGCGACATTCCCTTTCTTCGAAAGCACACGTCACTCCCCATTATTTTGAAGGGCATTCTGCATCCGGAAGACGCCGCCCGTGCTGTTGACGCTGCCGTTGACGGCCTGGTTGTCTCGAATCACGGCGGTCGGCAAGTCGACGGCGCCATCGCCACGCTCGACGCTCTCCCTCCCATCGTCCGCCAAGTAAACGGACGCGTTCCCGTGCTATTTGACGGAGGCATTCGGCGAGGGGCTGATGTTTTCAAAGCACTCGCTTTGGGTGCGCGGGCTGTTATCCTTGGACGGCTCTATACCTGGGGACTCGCGCTTGCCGGAGAGCAAGGCGTGCGCGATGTGGTTCTAAATCTACTAGCCGATCTCGACCTTACGCTGGCCCTTAGCGGCCACGCATCCTGCAGGGCATTGGATGCTTCCGCCTTAACCGACTCGAGGTAACTTTTTCATCGATCATGGCTTTTCAGCCACCATGAGACCGTAGATAAAATTCCCCGAGTCGTATCCATCTCTCATCGCTTTGAACGCCCGCAAATAGTCCATAAACGCAATGCCATATTTTGCGGCCAGAACCCAGAACGCTTTGTCCTTGATGATATCCAGACAAAGGTCCCATGTTTTGGCGCAATGCTTATTGAGGATTTCGGTCTTTACGACCTTCAATCCATTCTTGTCCATGAGAGTCTCGTACTTCTCCATGGTGTGCAGCTCGACGAGCATGCCTTTTTCAATGGGCTGAAGGAATTTTTTATACTCACGCGGTGAAAGGCCATCCTTCTTGAACCAATCCGTTATGGCCATCCTGCCATTTGGCTTCAGCAACCTTGCCGCGTCGGCAAAGAACTTCTCATTGTTGGAATAGTGGGAGATGGATTCCACCGACCAAACCACGTCGAACGGTTTCTTGAACTTCATGGCTTCGGCGTCCATACACAGAAATTCGGCCCGGGCGTTGGCCTTTCGCGCCGCTGCATTCGCCATTTCCACTTGAACGGGAGAGATCGTAATCCCCGTGGCCTGCGCTTTGTACTGTTTGGCCAGATAGATACTGCTTGCGCCAAAGCCGCAGCCGACGTCAAGAACCTGGCACTCCGATGGGAGATTGGCTGCGCGCGCGAGGTGCTCGATAAGCTGGAGTTGCGCTTTTTCTTTTGGCTCGTGGCCGTGAATCCAATAGCCGTGGTGTAGATGCTCGCCCCAGAGAGTAAGGTAGTATGGGCTGATCAGATCATAGTGCTTCCGGACTTTTTCCTTCTCGTTGTAAGTCGGCATGGCCACATGATGCTATAAACTGACGCGGACTTGTAGTCCGGACCAATATGCAAAATCCGAGGGCTCTCTGGGATTCCTACAAGCTTTCAGCGAACTAAAGGGCGATTGGGCTGCCAAATGAGGCGGACCAAAAAGGGTGAACCCTTTTCGCCCGGTCGCGGCAGAGGGTCGCTATTGACGGCTGGCATCTGCGGGAGTCTTTGCTCTGAACGCGAACTGAAGCCAGGCGCGAACGATTCGGCTTCTCAGCGAATCACGAGCATCCATTTAAAACAGAATTTCTTGTAAACTCCTAGAATCTATGTAACTCTTTTATATTCAATGCATTGCGAATAGAGAAGCGGGTCTTATTCAGCCGCTAGGCTAAACACGCACTTTGTTGCGTTTTTTCTGGGAGAGCCTGACCTTTCCTATCTAGTACTAGAACTTTTGGTCAGACAAACTCTGGATTGGACTGAACCTATGGGACCGGCCCAATTTGGGACATCCAGCCCATTGCCCCGACTCACTCGTGATTGCATAATGGGCGAAGTTGAAGGCCCACCAAGGGTGGGGCCAAGACCAGGTCCCAAAGGAGAATTACTGGAATGCGCACTCGGCAAAAAGGCTTCTCTCTCATTGAGTTGCTGATCGTCGTGGCGATCATCCTGATCATCGCGGCTATCGCAATTCCGAACCTCCTCCGGTCACGTATGGCGGCCAATGAGGCTTCGGCAGTCGGTTCGATTCGCACGATCAACACCTCCGCAGTGACGTATTCGTCCACTTACCCGAACGTGGGTTTCCCAGCCACCCTCGCAGCTTTGGGTGGACCGTCCCCCTGCCCTGCGGCGACGGCGGCACTTTCCTGTTTGCTTGACGCAGTTCTCGCGGGCGGCACGAAGAGCGGCTATGTATTCGCGTACAACGGCGACGGCAATACGCCTTCCGTCGGCTACTCAGTCACAGGAACCCCGGTCACGGTTGGCACCACTGGTCAGCGCATGTTCTGCTCCGACCAATCTGGTGTGATGCGCTTTGACCCCTCCGGCGCTGGTTGCACGGCCGCGAGTCTGGCGCTTCAGTAAAGTTAAGTCTCGACTGGGCAACTGGTCGGGAAAGAAATCGACAGAGCACGGGATGAAAGTCCCGTGCTCTGTTCTTTATTTATGCGTGTTTAAGGCATCGATTTGGCCTCCGATTGCCATCGGTGAACCAAGCTGTAACTCCCTTACAGTCTCCACAAGAGTGCTTGGCCGAACCTTGCCCTATCTCGAATACGAAGAATTCCGAAACGGGAGCTCTAAAGGGATTCCAGATCTCTCGGGCCGCCTTCTGCCGATCCCTGCATAAGAAAAACGCTCGGCATTCATCCATAGGAGGAACGTGCTCCTGAGGTAAAAGTGCGAGAGTCGCCGTTTTTCGTCAGAGTCTGTTGCTAAAATGACGATTAGTGTCATGCGCAAAGCTGGAGAATGGACGCACTGCCTCAGCTTAATGCTAACTTCCGTAAATTCATTAACTTACGATGTCTCTACCTGCACGAAGAATGGCCCCAAGAGTGCTCCTTACAAAGCTGTATCCGAGGCTCTGACGCTTAGATGGGTGTGCGGTTTGGGACTCTTCTATGAGATCTTCTATGAGAAGAAAGCAAAGCGGGTTTTCCCTAATTGAGCTGCTGATCGTTGTGGCGATCATCCTTATAATGGCCGCCATAGCAGTTCCGAACTATCTCCGGTCGCGCCTCGTGGCTAATGAATCCTCTGCCGCGCAATCTTTGCGCACCATAAATACAGCAGTGATTACGTACTCGAGCACCTACCAAAATGTGGGATTTCCGCCGAGTCTGGGTGCACTTGGTGGACCGTCGCCTTGCCCGGCAGCAACAGCGGCAAACTCTTGCCTACTCGACCAGGTGCTCAGCGCAGGAACGAAGGCAGGCTATTCCTTCGCTTACACGGGAGACGGGAACACACCTTCGGTGACATATTCGGTATCGGCGACGCCAATTACTTTGGGCATGTCCGGCCAGCGAATGTTCTGCTCGGACCAGACAAGCGTGATTCGATTCGATCCCAGCGGAGCCGGTTGCACCAACGTGAGCGCTCCTATCCAATAATCAAGTCTCCGACCACAATCTTGGATGTATTCCTAAGGAGCACGGGAGAATCTCCCGTGTTCTCTTTCTTTCAGGTCCGGATAGCCCGTCAAGGCGTCGTTGGCTGCTGTTGGTAGGCTTGCTAGACTACAGACTATGCTAGCGACATTGTCCCTTGTCTGCGGGATCTTGACCACGCAGTTTTCTGTCACCCCCGAAGCAAAATTGATTGGGGCAAAGCTCGAGGCGCGGTACCGCGGCGCACACACTCTGGTTGCGACTTTCCTTGAGCGCTACTCCGAAAATGGCCGCGTGGTTCGCTCAGAAGCAGGAGTCGCCTATTTCCGGCGTCCAGGGAAAATGCGCTGGGAGTACGAATCTCCGGAAAAAAACATCTTTCTTGTGGATGGCAAGACAGCCTGGTTTTATGTCCCAGCGGATCACACCGTGACCAGGGCTCCGGCAAAACAAAGCACGGATTGGCGGACCCCCCTG
>Ga0308309_10000681_pt1 | contig 20938 bp, 14 predicted proteins | sample HubBroMetageWFT5_FD_192491 | JGI IMG/M metagenome (GOLD analysis project Ga0308309, IMG submission 192491) | Warmed and freeze-thawed soil microbial communities from the Hubbard Brook experimental Forest, New Hampshire - Hubbard Brook CCASE Soil... | ecosystem: Environmental > Terrestrial >...
GGCTCGCCCTTGTAGGAGGGATTGTTCTGCTGGTGGCTGGAAGAAAAGACGCCTAGCTGCTTCTCCGGGCATCGCTCGCGCATGGCAATAAACGCGGCAAGTCTCAACCCAAGACAATACGAATGGAGTGGACCGCCCCGTCGTCGGCCAGAGGAATGCTTGCGGAACCCGGCAGAAGCTTACCGTCTAGTTCAGTGAGAGCCACACCTCGCGCGACATTCGAAGGATTTTCCACCTTAATTTTGTATATTGCCGAGTGATACCGAAAATCGATCGAGTAGCCGGGCCAATTGCGAGGTATGCAAGGGTCGATGTTGAGGATCATGCCGCGCACGCGAAAGCCCAGTATCCATTCCATCCCTGTGCGGTAGAGCCATCCTGCTGAACCGGTATACCACGTCCATCCGCCGCGCCCGACGTGCGGAGGCTCGGCGTATATATCTCCGGCCACGACATAGGGCTCGACTTTGTAACGTTGCGCATTGGCTCGAGAATTGGACCGGTTGATGGGGTTCATGAAGCGGAAAAGTTCTGTAGCTTTATCTCCATTACCGAGCTCGGCAAAGGCAATGGCAGTCCAAGTGGCCGCGTGCGTGTATTGCCCGCCGTTTTCGCGGATGCCCGGCACATATCCCTTTATATAGCCAGGGTCGTCCGGAGTTTTGTCGAAGGGCGGCGTTAAAAGCAAGATTAGGCCGTCCGCGGGACGAATGAGTTGGCGGTCGACAGCAGCCATGGCGCGCGTGCCGCGGCCGGGCTCCGCGGCGCCGCTGATGACCCCCCAGGTTTGGGCAATGGAGTCGATGCGGCATTCTTCATTCTGCGCAGAGCCAAGCGGCGTGCCGTCGTCAAAGTAAGCCCGGCGATACCATTCGCCATCCCACCCTTCGCGTTCAAGCGCCGCCTTCAACAGGCTTACATGAACGCGCCATCTTTCTGCGCGCTCGCGTTCTCCGCGAGCGTCCGCGACTTTCGCGAATTCCCAAAGAACGATGTGCAGAAACCAGCCTAGCCAGACGCTTTCTCCCTTGCCGAGATGGCCGACGCGGTTCATTCCATCATTCCAGTCGCCAGTGCCCATGAGCGGAAGACCGTGAACGCCTACAGACAAGCTGCGGTCCAGAGCGCGAGCGCAATGTTCAAATATCGTTGCGCGATTTTGTGAGACGCGAGGCTGGAAATAAGATTCGGTTTGTCCTTCCGCCAGCAGATCGCCTTCGATGAAGGGAACCTGTTCTTCTAGAACGGTCATGTCAGCGGTGGCTTCGATGAAATGGACTACTGCGTAAGGCAACCAGAGAAGATCGTCCGACATACGCGTGCGGATGCCACGTCCAGAAGGTGGATGCCACCAGTGCTGAACGTCACCTTCAGGAAATTGATGAGCAGCCGCACGCAGCAACTGCTCGCGAGCGACCGCTCTTTTGGCCACGGTGAGAGCCATTACGTCTTGCAGCTGATCGCGGAAACCGTAGGCGCCGCTTAGCTGATAGAACGCCGCACGGGCCCAAACCCGGCTGGAAAGAGTTTGATAAAGCAGCCAGCGATTTAAGATGATGTCCATACTTGGGTCGGGAGTGTTCACTTGCACTGCGCCCAAAGTGTCGTCCCACTGACGGAGAACGTCGCGGAAGACCTGGTTCAAGTCTAAAGCTCGATAGCGATTGATCAGTTCTCGCGCCTTTTCTCTGGACTCCGTTTCGCCTAAAAAGAATACGATCTCCATGCGAGCGCCCGGGCGCAATTCAACGGTCGTTTGCAGCGCGGCGCAAGGATCAAGAGCGGCGCCTGTCTTGCGCGCAAGCGGACGGCTGGTCTCGATCGCGGCGGGACGCTCCGGCCCTCCATTTCGCCCGAAGAATTCCGTGCGATCCGCAGTGAACGAGGATTGCCGTCCGCCCAGATCGGCGAAAGCGATACGGCCACCGAAATCTCCGTTCCAGGCGCTGCGTGCGAAGAGCGCTCCGGTGGCTGAATCGATCTCCGTGATGATGTAAGGGGCCGCGGCAGCGCGCGAACTTCCCAATACCCACTCGGCGTAGGCCGTTATGGAAAGCCGCCGCACGCGACCGGAATCGTTCTGCAGCGAGAGCCGGGAAATTTTTAGGGGGTCTTCAGCAGGCACGAATTGAATCAAGTCGAGCAAAATCCCGTGGGAGCCGTGCTGAAAACGAGTGTAACCCTGACCGTGACGGCACAAATAGCTGGCGGCTTCGTCGCGAATGGGCAACGCCGTCGGACTCCAGACTTCCCCAGTAGCTTCGTCGCGAATGTAGAGCGCCTCGCCGGGTGTATCGAACACATGGTCGTTGGACCAGGGAGTCAGCTGGTTTTCATGGCTGTTGATCGACCAGGTAAATCCCGAGCCTGATTCCGAGACCAGAAATCCAAACGCCGGGTTTGCAATCACGTTGATCCAAGGCTCGGGGGTGCGCAGGCCTTCGTTCAGTACCGTGACATATTCGCGGCCATTCTCAGCAAAACCGCCGATGCCATTGAAAAACTGAAGGGCGGGCTGAGGCAATTGCACGTCCTGACGCTTGCTTGCTCGCGCTTGCCGAGAAATATAAGTAGGGATGGGTTCCTTATACTGCGATCTCGTTATTTGCTCCGCCAATGTGCCGCGGCGGCTAAGAAGGACAGCCCGAGCGATCATCTGGAGTTGCGTGCGGATTTGTTGGGAGACCAAGTCTCCGCGCAAAAGGAAAATTTTGCCGCGCACTCCGCTGGTATCCGGAGAGAGCCTGAGCTGACTGCCGCGCACTAAGGATTCCAAAGACGAATGCAATTCCTGGACGTAGGAAGGGGCTTTCTCGTTAATGATCACGACATCGGCGGACAGCTGCTTCATGCGCCAGTATTCGTGGGCCCGCAACAGCTGGCGAATGATATCCACGTCGTCCGCATCGTCGATGCGGGCAAGGACGATGGGCAAATCGCCGGAGATGCCCTGGGCCCACAGCGTGCCTATGTCCAGAGAGGTGGTGCTCAGGACATCCGTAGAGGGTCTGAGAGAGGAATCCGAATAGAGGACCGCGTTTGCCAGCCTCTGAAAGAGATGGGCCTCTTCGGCGCTAATGCTCAGGTGATGAAGCTGCACTTGCGCCTGGGTCCAAGCCAGAGTCAAAGTGCGCTCGAATGTTCGGGTGTCGCGATACTTATCAGCGAGATCGAGCAATTCTTCTCGCGTGGGGGCGACGATGGTGGAAAAAATGAGATGGGCGGTGGTTCCCGGCGGTATACGCACGGTGCGGCGCAAGCTCACGATGGGGTCGAGCACAGATCCAACGGAATTGGACAGCGGACGGCCGTCAACGATTGACACCGCGTTGCACAGGTTGCGAGCGCGTCCCACGAATTTCGAGCGGTCGGTCTCGAACTGCAAATCGCCTACCGTGGTGCCGTCCACCACAAGCACCTGCGCAGCCCAGACAGAGGTTTCTTCGGGCGAACGCTTGCGCCGTGTGGCCACTACCGCGCCCAGGTCGGCTACAAACTCAGTCTCAACGAACAGGTTGGAGAACGCAGGTTGGGCTACATCGGCGGCCTGTGAAGTAAGGCACAATTCGGCATAGGAAGTAACCTGCACGTCCCGCGCGCGTACTCCCAAGTTGGTGATCGTGACGCGACGAACTTCTGCGTCATCTTCGGACGATACAACCACTTCGAGAGTGGTCGTGAGCGCCCGGTCACGGCGAATGATTTCGGCGTGATCTTCATAAAAAACCGCTTCGTAAGAGTCCGGATCGACGCCGGTGGGCTGATATCCGGCGGACCACACATTTCCACTTTGCTCATCGCGCAGAAAAATATAGCTACCCCAACAATCGCGCGTGGCGTCTTCCCGCCAACGGGTAATGGCAATGTCACGCCATCGGCTGTAGCCGGACCCCGCCGCCGTGAGCATAACGCCGTAACGCCCGTTGGAAAGAAGCTGGGTTCGCGGAGTGGCATCGTGCGGGGTCATGAAGCGGCGCACGACCGGGGGCACGAGTTCACGGACTTTAGCGGATGCCGAAACTTCTTCGGCGCGAGGACGCGCGACTAGCACATCGCGAGGCGTGCGCTCCTGCATCAGCAACTCGGTCGCGCGGACGATGGGTTCGGCGTGGAAACGAGTCTGCATTACGCCATCAAGCAGTACGTTGGCGGCCGACACCAGACTCATCCCCTGGTGATGCGCCATGTACGCCCGTACTACGGCGACATTTTTGCCTTCGGGCAATCGCGATCCGGTGTAATCGAGCGCTTCATAAAAGCCGTACAGTCCCCGGCCGCCAGCCTGTGATAGCCGCTCGAAATTCACGACCGCGGCGGAAGGCTGAATCATGGCAGCCAGCGCCGTGGCGTAGGGCGCGATAACCAGATCCTCGCTCAGCCCGCGTTTGAGACCCAGGCCCGGAATACCGAAGCTCGAGTATTGATAGGTGAAATCCATGTCGCGGGCGTTGTAGGCGGACTCGGAAATCCCCCAAGGGACGCCGCGCTCTTCACCATATTCGATCTGCCTAGCAATTACCTGCTCGTAGGTTTGGCTGAGCAAGCTGCCGGCTGGAGAGCGCAATACAAGCGCGGGCATGAGGTACTCGAACATGGATCCCGACCAGGAAATCAATGCCGAACCGCGGCCTACGGGCGTGAGCGCGCGTCCAAGCCGGAACCAGTGCGCGGAGGGAACGTCTCCTTTGGCAATCGCAATGAAACTCGTAAGACGGGCTTCGGAGGCAAGCAAGTCGTAGCAATTGGGATCCAGACTTCCATCCGTGCCGCGATAACCGATGGCAAAAAGCTTGCGCGAGTGATCGAACAGGAAGGTGAAATCCATGGCTTCGAATAATTTGCCTGCGGCTTGGGCCACGGCTGTAAGACGGTGAACGAGAGAAGCTGCGTCCCTAGCCGAATCTTGCATCGCTTGTATAAGAGCAGTTACCCGCCCGAGCAATTCCCGATTGCCAAGAGGATCTTTTACCAAGCTTGCGCCGAGAGCGGTCAGCTCGCGGACTGCGGCTTCAAAACGCTCGGGCGCGTCCGCCAGGGTGGGAAGAATGCGGAAGAACGGTTCGATGGCCAGCCATTCGGCAGCTTGTGCGGAAGGACGTTCGGCCATCGCGGTGACTTCTTGTGACTCAAGGCGCAGCCAAGGAATCAGGACTCTAGCGTCGCGAATGTTCGACTCAACGCAGGCCTTGGCAGCTTCGGCCCAATATCGCAATTCGGAACTGGGAGTATCTCTGAGCTCTTGCTCGAGCGTCTGTGCAATGTCTGCAACTGTTTGAACGCGATCTTTCAATTCAACGAACCGAATTGCCCAATCCGCAGCGTCGGTAGGCGCGGAATAACACAGGACGGCAACCGAGTCGATCGCGTTGGAAAGCTGCTTGCGGGTGACGGTATGGGTACGCCGAGTGTCGGTAATGCGGGCTAGGGCTTCGCGTAACAACAGCACCGTATCTTCGACTCCAGGCAACCGGGAAGGTTCGATCGATGATTTTTGAATCAACTCCCTGCAGCCGTTGCCCAATGCCAATAGGTGCCCTGCGATATTTCCACTATCGACGGAGGAAACGTATTTGGGATCCAAAGGATGGAGATCTCGAGTGTCATACCAGTTATAAAAATGACCCCGAAACTGTTCCAGTTTGTTCATGGTCTGGAATGTGGCTTCCAGTCGTTCGATTGTTTCGTGAGTTCCGATCCAGCCGAGATCGCGGGCGGCCAGTGTGGAAAGTAAATACAGTCCGATATTCGTCGGCGATGTTCTGTGAGCCACGATCGGTTTAGGGTCTTCCTGAAAATTATCGGGAGGAAGGAAGTTGTCCTCGGCGGTAACAAATTCTTCAAAGAACCGCCAGGTGGAGCGCGAAGTCAAGCGAAGAGCTCTTGAATCGACGGCCGAAAGCTTCTCGATATCCGGAAGACTTGGAGGCAGACTGATCCATCGGGCTACCGCGGGAGCGGCGATCCACAGCGCGACGAAGGGGATAACCATCGGCAGCGATGGGCGCCGGCCGTACATCACGGCGAGCAGCGCTGCCAGCGCGAGAAAGACACTGGAAATCATGCGTTTGTACACGCCAAAAAAATTCAAATCGACGGCGGACTTTGCCTGGGCCGCGGTGACCCATTGCAACAAGTTTCTTCGGGTGATCCATATGCGAGCAAGCGTGCGCAAAATTGCGTCGGACATCAGCCATGCCTGATAGGCCAAAAAGGTGATGGTCAACGCGATCTGATCCAGACCGAGCGTGAGGTCTGAAAGCACGCCGCGGAAATGGCTGCGCTTGGAGATTCCGCCGACGCGCGGGCTTAATCCGGTGAGAAACGGAATCAACGCGGGAATCGATACTGTGGCCAAGATAAATCCGGTCCACATCCATGGAGACATTCCAGGGACCAGCCAACCAACAAGCAATGTAAGAAACATGAACGGCGGGGAGAGGCTCCGGCGCAAGTTGTCGATCATCTTCCAGCGGCTGATTGCCGGAATTTTAACCTTTTTGCGTTCTTCCTTGGTTAAACCTCCGCGGCCGAAAATCCAGGGAAGAAGCTGCCAGTCTCCGCGCGCCCAGCGGTAGTGACGTAGCGCGGCTGCTTCATAGTTCGACGGGAATTCATCGAATAGTTCGATGTCCGTAGCCAGCGCGGTGCGAGCGAAGATGCCTTCAAAAAGATCGTGGCTGAGCAAGGTATTTTCTTTGACTTTGCCCGTTAACGCCGTTTCGAATGCATCGAGATCGTAGATTCCCTTGCCGGTGTAGGAGCCTTCCCGAAATAAATCCTGATAGACATCTGAAACAGCCGAGGCGTACGGATCAATTCCGCTGGGACCGGCAAAAATTTTCTGGAATAGCGAACCTTCACGATCCGTCGTCAGTGAAGGAGTAATTCTTGGCTGCACGATGGAGTAGCCATCCACCACGCGACCTGAATCGGGATCGAATCTGGGTCGATTCAAGGGATGGGCCATGGTCCCCACCAGGCGCGCCGCAGTTCCGCGAGGAAGCCGGGTATCGGCGTCGAGGGTAATTACGTAGCGAACGCCCGGGATCATTTCCGGCGGGTGGCCGCCGACGGGCAGGAAGGTAGTGTTCAAAGAGTTGCGAAGAAGCTGATTGAATTCGTGGAGTTTTCCGCGCTTGCGCTCCCATCCCATCCATTTTTGTTCCGACTCATTCCACATGCGCTTACGGTGGAATAGGAAGAAGCGGTCACCGCCCCCGGGTGGCGGACCGTGGCGCGCGTTCAAAGTTGCGATGGCGTCGACAGCGGTCGCCAATAGCTCCTCATCGCCCGCCAAATTCTCCGTCGGTGCATCGACCCAATCGGACAGGAGCGCGAATCGCAAATCCCCATCGGAGTTCGCCAAGTAGTGGACTTCGAGGTGTTCGACCTGCTCTTTGATCGAATGCTCGGAAGTCAGCAGAGTGGGAACCGCGACGATAGTCCGCAAATCAGTGGGGACGCCTTCTTTCAACTCAAAGCGGGCCAATGTGCGCGGACCGAGCAAGTCGGTGACCACGCGATGGATGAGAGAGATAGCGAAATCCGAAGCGGGAATCGCCGCGACAATGCCAAGCAATATGAGATAACCGGTGTGCAGTCCAAGCCTGTGGGCGTGAACGAGCGGGAAAGCCAGGATGATGGCGGTCAGTAAGGCGATCGTTCCTAGATAGCCGGGCACCGCAGCTCGCACGTAGAGGCGGAGCAGCCATCGGCGCCACGAAATGTGAAAATCCAACTCGCGTTCGAAAGCCCAACGTCCCCGCGAGATCAGATAGTAACCAGGGTCCGAGCGTCGATCGTCCGGCGGCTGGCCATTGATACTCTCCGAGCGAGCGCGTTTGGCGCGATGTACGGCGCGTTCAGCGACTTCAATTTCGGCGTATTTCGACCCGCGCGAAAGATCCTCGATGGCGTGGCGATAGTAATCTCGGGTGGCAAAATCCATGTCGGCAAAATTGCTCCCGGCGCGTAAGACCTGATCCACCAGGCTGACGCTTTCAAAGAAAGCCTGCCAGTCAAACTCGGAGGTCAGCCGCATGCTGGTGATAATGTTGCGGACGGTGACGGTCATCGCCGCCTGTTGCTGGTGCTCGGCGCGGACGATTTCATCCGCCGTGGTGCCCTGCGCAGCGAGCCGCTCGTCCAGCCAGACCAGAACCGGACCGACTTTCGGATCCAGGTCTCGCAGTCGCTGCACGAGCTGAACGGCAAAGGCTCTCTCAAGCGGTTTTTTTTCAAAATTTCGGAGAACGCTTGCCGGAGATACGGTGGCCTGTCCGCCCGCTCCCAGCAGGCTATCGGCGAGCAAGTCGGCCCCTTCGCGAGCGCGCCGACTCAGCACCAGACGCTCCGCGATTCTGCGCAAATTCTCCACCAGCACGATCCTGAGGGTAATGGCTACAGCCCATAGCTCGCCGATGGTCAGAGGCTGCACGCGTTGGTAGGCAGTAACGAAAGCGCGCAGCACCGTCGGATCAAAGCGGCTGTCTGTATGCGCCACATAGGCCCAGGCCACACCGAAGACGCGTGGATAGCCCTGCAAATGTCCGGTGGCAAGCTTCGGCAGTTTCTTATAAAAGCCGAGTGGAAGGTCGTCGCGAATTTCGCGAAGCTGTTCCTCTACGATGTAAAAGTTGTCTACCAGCCATTCCGCCGCGGGGGTAATCGTCAGTTCCTGCTGAGCGGCTTTCGCGGTTTCGCGGTAGTACTCCAGCAGAACGCGACCGTTTTCAGCTACGCGCGGGATCAGCGGGCGTCCGCCGTCAGAATCTGTTGTAATCGTCTGGGCGGCGGCGAGACTTTCGGCGTGCTGTTCCAGGCGCTCTACGCTGAAAAGCTCCGCGCGAATGGGTTCGTCAACTTCAGCGAAGATGTTTTGAGCTTGGGGGACGCTGGCCATTATTTTTCTACAGAACTTATGAAAGCGCTGGAGCGTGTCAACCGAGTGTTGTCAACTCACTACAATACAACCTAAAGCGTGAGTCGGGGAACGAGAATGCAAGGCCAGGAGTATGAAGTGTGACACCTGTGGCCGGCCTATCGGCAGGGACAATTCAACTAACTTGCCGCAGTCCAGAGACTTCCCGCATCGGAATTGGGGAAACAGGCGAAGGAGAGCCTAAAGGCACGCGTATTGCGGAATGCAGGATTCGCTCAACGTCCGCCTTTTGATATGGGTGGCAGATGAAATCGAACGCGCGGATATTCAACGCAGCCAGATAATCTCTATATTCATGCGGGCAGGAAGGGGCACAGACAATTATGGTTGGAATTTCCGCGCGTTGCGATCTTAGGACCCGCACAACGTCACGGTAGGTTCCATCCACGAGCCAAAAGCCGCACAAGCAGGCAGCCACATTCTCCCTGGCAAGGATAGTTCTTACTCCTTCCATGCCTGTGGCCCAGGAAGTCTTGAAGGGATAAAACTGGAGGATGTCGGAAATGTTCGTATGGATTTCCGAGTCATTGGTGGCCACCAATACGGTGAGCTGAGGCCTAGGAAGCTCAGCAGATTCCGAAAGCCCGCTAACTGACATTCTGTTGTTCCACTCTGGTACCTTCATAGTCGCGATTCCTCTCCGTTCCGAAGCAGAGAATTCACTATGTTCAAGCGAATCAATATTCTGCGAAGGGTGCGTTGCAATCAATACAGGCAATTCGTTAGGCACTTAGGGAACTTACTGTAGATGGACGAGAGCAGGAGTGGGGTGCGACCCAGTCGTCCGTTTACGCCAGTCGCCTGACCGAACACACCTACGGCGGATAACGAAGATTGTTCGCGCCGGGAAAGGGAACCTTCGATCAAGCAGAAGGTCGATTAAGGCTCGATAATCTGGTTCCTTACGGCATAACGCACCAATTCGCTCACCGTATGCAGCTGCAGCTTGCGCATTATGTTGGCGCGATGCGTCTCCGCAGTTTTTACGCTAATGTTTAGAGAAGATGCGACTTCTTTGCTGCTCTTGCCTTCGGCCAACAATTGGACGATTTCTCGTTCGCGGGAAGTCAGGCGATCCCGCATTGTCTCGGGAAGATCCGCTTTGGTTTTTCCTTCATTGAAATTCGTGAGCATGACTTCGGTCGCGCGCGGTGTAAAAAAGGGTTTGTGATTTGCCAGCGTTTCGACAGCAATAACCAAATCGCGATCCGAATCTGACTTTACGATATATCCGCGGACGCCGGCCTCGAGAATGTCCCGGATCAGCTGGTCGGAATAATGCACCGAAAGAATGAGGACTTCGGTGTCCGGCGACGCTTTGCGAATTCTCTTGGCGGCATCCACCCCATTGAGATCCGGCATGCTTATGTCGAGAATCACCACGTCGGGCTTAAGCTCCTCCGCTTTTGCCACCGCCTCGCGGCCAGTGTGGGCTTCGCCGCATATTTCCCAGCCGGCATGAGATTGAAGCAGCGCTTTAACCCCGCGCCGCATAAGATCGTGATCGTCGGCTATCAGAATACGAAGTGTTTTCATTTTTATCTCCAACTTTTGGTTTTGGGCCAGAATGGCCCCGTACACTCAGCATTCCGCAGTAGGTAGACACCCCAGAGGCATTAAATTCCGTAAAACGCGCCCAGTCAAGAGCTGAAACTGCCGCCGGCTCGCTGAACCGCCATGATCTGGAAAGTTTCTGAGAGGCTCTTGCCAGTGAAAACCTAATCGCATTTTAGAAATTTGCAGAGTTAACGTCTCCTTCAGAGGAACTACGCCTGGCAGAGGGAACAGCTATGCTTCTTACTTGATGACACCAATCGTCCGCGACCAGCCGCGTGGTAAAGGATTGAATGGGCTCAGCAAATAACGTGTCGGTTGATCTGAATCCACGTAAACACTGAAACTCGCTGCCAGAACGAGCGAAAGCTGAATATTCCGAAACGCCGTGATCTGCCGCTTTCGACTTCGTTGCTTGGCTGCACATGATTACTCCTCCGAAGCGGATTGAGCTTCTTCGATTACACACGTTCTGCGAGGCACTCACGTAATTGCTGCCGCGCGCGCGAAAACCGGGTCTTCACCGCCGATTGCGAGAGCTTCAAAATGGAAGCCGCTTCTTTTGCCTGCCATTCCTGCATGCCCAGGAGCCAGACCACAACTTTTGAGCCGCTTCCCAAACCATCGATTGCCTCGCGAAGAGCGCGGTGATCCTCCGCTTTCGAATACAATTTTTCAGGGTGGTAGGCATCGCTTGCGCTTAACATTTCCACCGGGCTCGGCTCATCCCCCGCACCGCTGTCATAGGTTAGGTAGTGGTCTTCGGACCGGCGCTTGCGAACTTTAATGAGCGCCTCGTTCATTGCGATTCGCATGAGCCAGCTTGAGAAGCGGGATTGGCCGCGAAATTGATGGATGTGGGCATAAGCGTTCAGCAGGCTTTGTTGCGAAGCGTCTTCCGCGTCTTCTCGATTGCGGGTGATTTTCAACGCCACGTGATACGCCTTGCGAATATAGGGCTGGATCAAACGCGCGAACGCATTCTTATCCCCCGATTGGGCCCGCTTCACGAGATAAAGTTCATCTTCGGGACACTCCAGGTTTGCATCATTAGACAAAGACTGCATTCTGCTGACTTGCTTAGGATTGCCTTCCACGAATCACCTCGTTATTTGTATGAACCGCTTGTTAAAAAAACGCGATTTAATAAGTGAAAAAAAGCGTGCCGAAGAACTCACCGCCGCTACCCGCTCAAAATAGTGGAATTCGGTGGCAGCGTCTATCGGCGGCATCATGTACCGCCCTTAGGGGTATTCCTGTATCTTTAGGCCACAAAACTATTTAGAGAAAGCGACGGTTTTGCTAGTTTTCTGCGCTGGCAGGGCCGAAAATGGCCCGGCCCTGAGATTCGGGAGATTCCGACCGGCTCTGGCCGGCTCCAGGAACGGTAGTCTAAGGAACCGACTGAATGGATTGAACGTGGATTGTTTTCGTGGCGCCGTCATAGGTGCCGATGATGGTCACCTTCTGGCCCGCGTAATCGCTGGGCTTTTCCTGATCGTCGAGCTGGTAGGTTGTCTTATTGGAGGCGTAAAGAACGAACTGCCCCCCGGCTTTGACACATCCCAGCGTGCAATCCTTCGCAGATTTGAATCCCTCCTTCTGCGACATGGCATCGTGAGATCCTTGCGCGGCACATTCGTTGTCCATGATTTCGCCGGTGAAGGACATCGGTGTATTGTTCTGCTGTTGCCCAACTGAAATCGTCGCAAGCAGCGACATGGTGACCAGCAAAAGGAGAAGCTTTTTCATCGATCCCTCTCGAAGGATGCAGGCAAATTCTAAAGGTTCCTGGTTTGAAAGAAGGGTTGGTGTTTGCTCACCGCCTCGACGGCTGCCACCAGCCAGTGGGCTTGAGACTTCAACAAGTAGCCGCTGGCTCCGGCTTTTTGGGCTTCTCGAACCATTTGACTTGAATCGTGCTGGGTGAAAATCAGGATTTCAGTCGACGGAATAGCCTTCTTGATCTCAGGCGTGGCCTCCAGCCCATTCATTTCCGGCATGGTGACGTCCATAATTACAACGTCGGGCTTCAGTTCCTGGGCTTTCTTTATGGCGTCCAGTCCGTCGGTGGCTTGGCCTACAATTTTCCACTCTGGCTGGTGGCTAAGGAGTCTTTCGAGCGCGGAGCGGACGATTTTCTCATCATCAACGACTAAAATGGTCAGTGGCATTCGAATTCCTTGAGTATTGGCGCGTTTCTCTCAGAGCCTGCCCATCAAAAACAGAATCAGCAGAATCAGCAGGATCAGGCTTATGCCACCGCTCGGATAGTAGCCCCAGCTTCGGCTGTGGGGCCAACTGGGGAGGCTGCCGAACAGAGCAAGCAACAGTACGAATACCAGGATCATGAGCAGCAATGGATTACTCCTCCCGAATTTTGCGCCCGCCGCTGTGGATCTCGATCCGCCTGGAACGCCGAACGTCTAGGTTAAAGCGCCCGCCGGCCGGACACCATCAAGGTAATCCTGTAAGGAACCGGGAGAGTTCTGGTAGTTGAACTTTAAGACCAGCCGCGAGCGAAGGACCACACGGAAAACCAGATTTGAGTTGGAAGGGTGTCCGAAGCATCTACTTCAGGGTTTTTTCCAGACGCTTAACCGCAGACTCTAGTTTTTGTCTGGACTTCCAAAAATCGGCCCAAAGGTCCCCCTTTTCGTCAATGCGGCGCCTTATAGAGGATAGGTTCCAGGTGTCCGGCCGGAGCTTTGAGGCCAGCTCGGCAACTTGAATTGGCGTGGATATGGGCGCGCGAGGAAATGCGCGGACTGAATAAACAGAAGCCAGCGATTGCGCTTGGGAGTTTTGATGCGCATCGATGTAAATGCTGCCCTTGGGCCGCCTGCTGACGGTGCGATCGAGCGTGATCATGCCTGGTTGCTGCTGCATCGTGAGGGAAGCAATCGTGGAAACAAACTGCCTGACTTGCTCATAGCTGTAGAGGGGTTCAATGGGAAGGAAGATGTGCAGTCCCGTTGCGCCGGAAGTTTTCAAAAAGACGTTCATTCCGATTTCTTCCAGCTTCGCTGTCAATATGTTTGTGAGCTTGGCCACCGTAGTGAAGGGAGTTCCTTCCGTCGGATCCAGGTCGAAAAATATGTAATCCGGATGCTCGGGATCGTCGCTGCGCGATGACCATGGGTTGTGATCGATGCAACCGAGATTCGTCAGATAAAGCAGACTGGGACGATCGTTAGCCAAGAAATATCGAATGGCCTTCGATTTGCTTTCGGACTGAATAGCGGCTGTTTTTATCCACGCGGGCGCGTCTTTACCCGCATCCTTTTGAAAAAAAGCCTGGCCTTCGATTCCATTCGGATAGCGCCGCAATACCAGCGGTCTGTCTTTAAGAAACGGAAGCAGAAGCGGCGCGATATGGTAGTAGTACGCCAGCAAATTTCTTTTGGTGCAGCCATCGGCTGGGAAATACACCTTATTGAGATTGGTGAGATGAAGCGAAACGCCATCCACTTCGGCATGAACATCCGCGCGTGAACCACGGTCAAGCTCAGCCGCGATCTGATCTTCTGTTTTCAGGCTTGCAGTTAAAGCGGGAGGCTTGAATGAATTTTCAGCCTCGGGTACAGAGGTTTTAAGTCCGCCTGGATCTCTTCTCTTTGTCAATTTTGGTTTGGATCCTTTCTTCGGGCGGACCGAGCTCACCGCTTTCGTTTCCTTCTCAAAGGTGCAGTCCTTTGGATCGTGGTCTTCTTGGAATCCGAGGAAGGTGGGCTGGCGAAGGTGCCGTCCTTCGGTCCAGCCTCCGTATTTCACCCGCGCGACAAGCTCCGGCTTCACCCAGTGGGCTTTTTCACGAGTGACCGGCTTGCTTGCAAACGGACATCTCTGGTTTTGCAGCGCTTGGAGCTCTGAGGCCACCCGCTCTTGAAGCTCTCCGGAAAAGCCGCTTCCGGCCCCGCAGATAAATTCAAGCTTCTTGCCGTCGTATAGTCCTAAGAGGAGGGCGCCGAAGTGCTCTCGGGTGCCGCGAGGTTCAGTCCATCCGCCCACCACCGCGTCCAATTCGCGAACCAATTTAAACTTGAGCCAGGATGTGGTGCGACCTTCCGGGTAAGGACTATCAATTTTCTTTCCGAGAATCCCTTCTAATTGATTCTCAAGAGCCAATTCGTACAGTTCTTTTCCTTTCTCGATTTCGTGATCTGAATAGCGGATGGTTTCATCTTGTTGAAGTATTTGCTTCAGGAGCTCCTTGCGTTCGAGAACAGAGATCTTGCGGAGGTCATAGCCGTCGCAATAAAGGATGTCGAAGACATAATAGACCACGGGAATTTGCCGCATGAGTTCGACGCTGGGCTTGATGACAGAGAATCGCTGTTGAAGACTCTCGAAATCGCTGCGCCCCTCCCGGTCCAGGGCCACAATCTCACCGTCCAGCCAGAGGTCACGCCCATTCGTATTTCTTGGCACCAAAGCGGCGACTTCAGGATACTCGTCGGTGACATCGCGGCGAGAGCGCGACCACAAACGAACTTCGCCTTTTTGCACGCGAGCGAGGGTACGCGCGCCATCCCATTTGATTTCGAAGAGCCATGCGGGATCAGAAAATATCCGGTCGGACAACGACGCGAGAGCGGGCTGAATCCAATCTGGCATGGCCGCTCGCCGCGCTCCGGTTGGAAACTTCAACTCAGCTTTCTTTAAACGAATCGTGCCTCTCGGATTGCTTGCAAGGCGATTGGATATCCACTTCTTTTTAGGCCCTTTTGTCTCGGGGAGGACCGATCCCGGATGGTCGTTTATATTCCAGGTGTCGCTTGAAGAAGAATCGCGGTGCTTGATCATCAGCCATTCTTGCTTACCAGGCTGCCGGCTGCGGATTTTGACCAGCACAAAACTTCCGGTCAGTTTTTTCCCGTACAAGATAAATTTCAGATCGCCACGATTGAGCTGCTCTTGCGCCGGTAGATCTCCTTCGACTTCAAACGTGCCGTTGTCCCAGATAATTACGTCGCCCGCGCCATAATTTCCCTGGGGAATCTCCCCCTGAAAGTTCGCGTACTCCAGGGGATGGTCTTCAGTCTGAATGGCCAGCCGTTTATCATCGGGATTCATCGACGGGCCTTTGGGCACGGCCCAGGATTTCATCACACCGTTCAGCTCCAGGCGAAAATCATAATGAAGACGCCGGGCGTGATGTTCTTGAACCACAAATCGAGATCCGCCACGCCAGGGACGGCCACCGGCTGGCTCTGGAGTGGAATCAAACCGTCTCTTGCGCTTATATTCTGTAAGCGACATCGGCAGATTATAGGGCCGGGCACTCGCATGAAAAACGTAAATCCGAATACAACAACTTTCCAAGAGGCCTACAGGTTTCGCCCGATAGTCTTCAAGGTGTATTCGCTATAGACAGGTAAATTGCGCTGGAGGCCTGAAAACCAATGGCATTATCCGCTTGGAAAGGATTCATTACTTTCGGGTTGATCTCCCTACCGGTGAAGCTCTACCCGGCGGCACGCAGTGCGCGGGTCGGACTTCATCAGCTGCACAAAGTCTGCAAGACGAGGCTTCGCCAGCCGCTATTTTGCCCCACCTGCAACCGTATCGTGGAACGTTCGGAAGTGGTCAAAGGCTATGAATACGAGGATGGCGAATACGCGCTAATCGATCCGGAAGAAATCAAAAAAATAACTCCGGAATCCGCGCGGGCCATGGAAATCCTCGCGTTCGTCAAGCAGTCCGAAATCGATCCGCTGTTTTTCGATTCTTCTTACTTCGTCGTGCCGGAGGACCAGGGCAAAAAAGCTTATCACCTGCTCTTGAAAACGATGGAGGACAAGGATCGCGTGGCGATCGCAAAGATCACCATGCATCAGCGTGAGTACACCGTCTTCCTGCGGCCCTATGACCATGGAATCGCGCTGCATACCATGTACTTCGCGAATGAAATCCGGGAAGCTCCCGGCTACGGCAACGCCGATCACGTGAAGCTCACTCCGCAGGAAGTAAAACTTGCCGACCAACTGGTGGACAATCTTTCCGAACCGTTCCAGGTGAATAAATATCACGATCAATTTGAGACACGGCTCCGCGCCCTGATCGAGGCAAAACAGAAAGGACGCGACATCGGCGTCACTCCGCATCCGCGGCGCGCTCCGGTGATCGACATGATGACGGCGCTGAAGAAAAGTTTGGAAACAACCGCGCAAGGCCGGAAAGGTCCTCTTCATGCGAATAGGGAAAACCCTACGCCTGAGAAAAGGACTCGGCGCAAAGCGAGCTAGTTATCGAGTTTTTTATTCTGGGCGATTCATTTGCTGATATCACGTCCGGAAAATTAATCAGCGGTATACCAAGATGCTTGCCGCCACAAAAACCGCCAAGGATAGATTCAAAATGCTCGAGAGGGAATTAGTATCCAAGCGCGACGAGATACGCGGCCGTTTCGCAAATCAGTTAGCCGACGTGGCCGTCGAACGCGAGCCCGACGACGAATGCGCGGAAGCCAATCATAACCTTAACAAACATCTGATTCTCTCGATCCTGGATCGCGATCGCTTCCTTTTGAATGATGTCGAACTTGCTCTCAAACGCATGCGAGCCGGCTCGTACGGGATGTGCGATACTTGCGGTGGGGCCATTCCCGATGCTCGACTTCGCGCTCTACCTTGGGCGCGGTCATGCCTGCAGTGCGCGGAACGCGCTAGCTAGTCGCCCCATTCTGATTGCCAGTTCGCCGATAACGCTTTCTCTACCCGATGAATATTCTCAAAGCAACAACGGATTTCGAGCGCTGGCTTCGAAGCAGGATTTCCGTTGTCGAAGCGGATCTCAAGCAGAAACACGAATTAATGGCGGAGGACGAGTTTCGATTTTTCCGCGGAACCTTCTATCGCTGGGCTCAGTCGTGGCCGAAGCACTGCAAGGAGCTCGTCTCGGCGCCATCCGTGTTGGCGGTGGGGGATTTGCACGTAAATAGTTTTGGAACCTGGCGAGACAAGGTCGGCCGGCTGGTTTGGGGAATTGACGATTTCGATGAGGCCTACATTCTGCCTTACACCAACGATCTGGTGCGGCTGGCGACCAGCGCGCGTCTGGCTTATTCCCTCGGTCATCTCCAAACGAATGCCAAGATCGCGTGCGAGGCCATCCTGGAAGGTTATGCAGACTCACTCAAGGAAGGCGGAACTCCGGTAGTCTTGGAAGATCAGAACGCGTGGTTTGCTCCGGTTGCATTGAGCCGATTGGATAATCCGCCGTCCTTCTGGAAGAAGCTCGAAAGTAACCCCGCGCTGCGACATTCTGTTCCTTCCGCCCCCCAGAAAGCATGGAAAGATCTGTTCCCCGCTCCCAATCTTGTTTATCGCGTATTGAAGCGGACCGCTGGCACAGGCAGCCTGGGCCACCCGCGCATGGTGGCGATCGCCGACTGGGAGGGCGGGAAAGTTGCGCTGGAAGCGAAAATCCTGATTCCTTCCGCCTGCGTATGGGCACAGCAAGGAAAAAATAACAGTACCATTTACTACAAACGGATTTTGGAGAATTCTATTCGCTGTCGCGATCCCTTTGTGCGGGTGAAGGAGAACTGGCGCATCAGCAGGCTATCTCCGGACTCTTCTCCAGTGGAAATTGAAACCCTGCCTAAGAAAAGAGACGAAGATCGAATGTTGAACAAGATGGGGTGGGAAGCGGCAAACGTACATTTGGGATCGAGAAAATCAGTGAGGTTCATTCAAAATGACTTGCGAAAACGCCGCGGAAATTGGCTAAGAGCGGCGGCTAAGGAAATGGCGCGGGTCGTATCCAGAGATTGGAAGCAATGGCGGGCGCAAAAAGCGTAATTTCGGTATTCGAAACTTTCGGTTCATTGTATGGCAAGCAGAACAACCCGAGACGGGTCGAGCTTTCCTCCGGCGGTGACCGCGGTCATCTGCGTCGCCGCTCTTTATTTTGCCAGGTCGGTGCTGGTTCCGATTGCCCTCGCGGTTCTCTTCGCTTTTTTGCTTGCCCCACTCGTTAGCTTGTTGGAAAAGGCGCATCTCGGAAGGACCGGGCCGGTGATTGTAGTCGTGCTGCTCTTGGCTGGACTTTTGACCGGTCTGGGATGGTTAGTCGTCGGTCAAGCAATTGGCCTGGCAACCCAAATTCCAAATTACAAGACTACCATCTCCAGAAAAATTCAATCGTTCCGAGGAGTCAAAGAAAACGGCATCGGCAAGGCGGAGGCTACCGTAAAAGAATTGGGAAAAGAATTGTCCGCCACGATCGAAACACCCACGCCGGACGAAGATGCTGATCAAAATCCGCGAAGCAAACGTTCACTGTTTCCAGGTGGCAGCATCGCCCACCCTGTTCCAGTAGAAGTGGTTCAGCAAAACAGCCCAATTGCCTCGGCTCGCGCCCTGCTAGGACCGTTTCTCGGCCCCATTGCCACGCTCGGAATTGTGATGGTTTTCACCGCCTTTATTCTCCTCCGTAGCGAGGATCTGCGCGATCGGCTCTTCACCCTCGCCGGATTAAACAGATTTCATGTGACCACACAGGCCTTTGACGAAGCCACCAAGCGCGTCGGCCGATATCTTTTTCTGCAATTCCTTATGAACCTTGGGTATGGCGCGCTGTTCGGCACGGCTCTCTATTTCATCGGCGTCCCAAATGCATTCCTTTGGGGAGTCCTTGCGGCAGTTCTAAGATTCATTCCATACCTGGGGACACTGGTGGGCGCCGCCATGCCGATTTTGCTCTCGCTCGCCGTATTCGATGGATGGCTGAAGCCTCTCCTGGCTTTCGGAGCGTTCGTCGTAATCGAGGTGATAACGTCTTATGTCATCGAACCACTATTGTATGCAGCGCAGACTGGAGTTTCATCGCTTGCGATTCTAGTGGCGGCAATCTTTTGGGCTGCTCTGTGGGGTCCAATCGGTTTGCTGCTCTCGACACCCTTGACCGTCTGTATCGTTGTGATTGGCCGCTACATTCCGCAATGGGAATTTCTCAGCGTTCTCTTGGGTGACCAACGCTCACTTGGAACGGAGGTTCAGCTTTATCAAAAGCTCCGCCGAATGGACGCCGATGGAGCTCGCCAAGCTGTTGACGGCTTTCTTAAAGAAGGTTCGATTGAAAAGCTATATGAATCGGTCATTACACCCGTATTGATTTTTATTGAGAAGGACCGAGCAGAGGTGGGACTGGGTGAGATGCGCGAGCAGTTCGTATTTCTAACCTTGAAGGAAATTATCGAGGAGCTCACGCTCAGGCCAGTCGCCGAAAGGGAATCCCAAGAAGTGGAAGAAGAGGTGAAGGATTCCAGAATGGCCGTTGGTGTTGCGAAAAAGGCCGATGGAAATGGCTGTGCCATCACTTGTATACCCGCTCGCGATGAAGGAGACGAAATCCTGGGGATGATGCTCGGTCACTTGTCGAATCGGACGGGATACAAAGCGCAAGTGATTGTTCCGGCTTCCGTGGAAGATATGATGGAAGAAGCCTCTGAACAGCACTGCGAAGTGATTTACATTTCGGCTCTGCCGCCTTACGGCGTTTACAATACGCGCCGGCTCTACAAGAAACTCCGCGTCCGGTTTCCGAAATCGAGAATCGGAGTTGGTTTGTGGGGATTTGCCGGAAATCTAGAAGTAATGCGAGCGCGCCTGGGAATCGTTGAAGCGGACATGATCGTTACGAGTCTTTCGGAAGCTATCAGCCACGTGCCCTCCTTGGTCGAAGCAATCCCTCAATAAGTCTGCTTGGGATTTCCCCTACGCACGATGGTTTCGATAACTACAGCCTTTGCCGGATGGACCGCGGGTTGAACTTCGTAAATAGTGGGGCGTTGGAGGACCACCATGAGCAGACGGCGTCCAGAAGATTCAAGCAGCGGACCGGGTCTTACCCCGATCGATAGCCCAAGTCCATCTTCACCGACCGATAGCAGAACCGAGCCCGACCGCACGACCGGGCGCATTCCGGCCCACGGTGACCAAGGCGACGCGGCGTTAAGGGACAAAAACAAGAAGGCCGGCGAACATAACCGCTGACCTGGAGTTGCAGAGGTCGTAAGCGTAGCGGAGGCTAATATGAGTGATCTGGCATCGTATAATTCGGCGATTCAAGTGGCTGCCGCCTTTTTGATCTTCGTGGTTGGATACCTGGCGCTTCTTATCCTGCTTGTCGCTTGTATTCTCGCACTAGAGGGTCTTCGCCAAGGTTTTATCTTTGCCCGCAAGTCTTTTTCCAAGCCGGTTTTGGAACCTGCGCAACTTCGAGCGGCGGTTGTACCAGCGATTCACAGAAGTTCCGCCTTCTTCGGGTGGACTCATAGGCTGACCGAAGGCCTAGTGCGTGGCTTAAAGCACAATTGATAGAAACAATCAAAACGGTTCTGGGTAAGGATGACCGCGGGTGAACTAGGCTTTCCACTAGGTTTCCGAGCTAGTGAAAATTGTGTGAAGTTGTTTCGGCTCGTGTGATATGCAGCGG
>Ga0308309_10000682_pt1 | contig 20904 bp, 19 predicted proteins | sample HubBroMetageWFT5_FD_192491 | JGI IMG/M metagenome (GOLD analysis project Ga0308309, IMG submission 192491) | Warmed and freeze-thawed soil microbial communities from the Hubbard Brook experimental Forest, New Hampshire - Hubbard Brook CCASE Soil... | ecosystem: Environmental > Terrestrial >...
ACTGGTCCTCGTTCAACGGCAGGCCGAAAGGCACCTCAGGCTTTGACAGCACGATGCCCTGCACGCCGCCGGTCAGGTCCTCGAGCCACTTGTATTTCAGGATCTGCGGCACCGAGAGCGCCAGCGCGAAGGTGGCAAGCGCGAGGTAGTGGCCCTCGAGCTTGAGAGCCGGCAGGCCGAACAGATAGCCGACGACGAAGCACATCACCGCAGCGATCGGCAGGGTCGCGTAGTAAGGCATGTCGAGCTTGTCCATGAGGATCGCCGCCGTATAGGCGCCGACCGCATAGAAGGCACTGTGGCCGAGCGAAATCTGCCCGTTGAAGCCGGTCAACAGATTGAGGCCCAGCACGGCGATCGCCGCGATGATCATGGTGCTGACCAGGAACAGCCGGTAGTTGGAGACCACGTCCGGCAGGAGCGGCTGCAGCAACGGCACCAGGAAGGCCAGCGCGAGCAGGACCCACAGCCACTTCTTGGGAAAGACCGGCATGTCAGACCCTCTTCACGACGACGCGGCCGAACAGGCCGGCTGGCTTAACCGTCAACACGAAGATCACGATGATCAGCGCCACCGTGAGCTTCTCGCCGTTGCCGATGATGTAGACGCCGGTGATCTTCTCGATCTGATTGCCGGCATAGGCGACCATGTTCTCGAGCACGCCGACGATGAAGCCGCCGATCACCGCCCCGCCGGGATTGCCGATGCCGCCGACCAGGGCACTGGCAAAGGCATAGAGCAGGATGCCGCCCATCATGTTGGGGTCGAGATAGACGATATGGGCCACCATCGTGCCGGCCACCGCCCCGACCGAAGCGGCCAGTCCCCAGCCCAGCGCCAGCATCCAGTCGACCCGGACACCGACCAGCCGCGCCATCTGCGGATTCTGCGCGGCCGCGCGCATGGCGAGCCCGAGCGGGGTATAGCGGAAGAAGACAAACAGGAGACCGAGCACGATCAGCGTGACCAGCACGACGCCGAGCTGGTGCGGTCCGATGACACCCGCGATGCCGAAGCTGCTCTTTGGGAAGGGCGAAGGATATTCCTTGATCAGGTAGCTCCAGATTGCGCCGGCCATCGAGTTGCAGATCGCCAAAAGGCCGATGAAGACCACGACGATCGACAGGACAGGCGCGTTGTGCAGCGGCCTCAGGATCACTCTCTCGATGGTCACGCCCATCACGAACGAGAACGCCACCGCCGCCACGAACGCCACCCAGAAGTCGGCGCCCCAGCTCATGAGCTGCCAGCTGATGTAGGTCGAAAACATCGCCAACTCGCCCTGGGCGAAATTGATATGGTCGGTCGAGACGTAGATCATGACCAGCGCCAGCGCCACGCAAGCATAGATGGCGCCGTTGGCGAGGCCGGATGCGATCTGCTGGAGGAACTGTTCCATTTCTCTGCCTCAGTACCCGAGGTACGACTTGCGGACGTTCTCGTCATTCTTAACGACTGACGAGGGACCCGACATCACGACCCTGCCGGTTTCCAGGACGTAGGCGGTATCGGCGAGCTCGAGGGCAAGTGCTGCATTCTGCTCGACCAGCAGGATGCTCACCCCCTCCTCCTTGTTGATAAGTCGCAGGATGCGAAAGATCTCGACCACGATCAATGGCGCCAGGCCGAACGACGGCTCGTCAAGCAGCATCAGGCGCGGTTTCAGCATCAGGGCACGGGCGATCGCCAGCATCTGCTGCTCGCCGCCGGACAGGGTGCCGGCCTGCTGCTGCACGCGCTCCTTGAGCCGCGGAAAATAGCTGAAGACCCGCTCGAGCTCGTCCCTGACGCCCTGCTTGTCCTTGCGGGTGTAGGCGGCGATGCGCAGGTTCTCGTCGACGGTCAGTGTCGTGAAGGTACCGCGGCCCTCGGGCACGTGGGCGATCCGCAGCCGCACGATCTCCTCGGTCGCCATGCCGTTGATGTCCTTGCCGTCGAACCGGACCAAACCCTCGGTGCGCACCATGTTGCAGATGGCGCGGAGCGTCGTCGTCTTGCCAGCGCCATTGGCGCCCAGCAAGGTGGTGATGCCGCCGTTCTCGATCGCGAAGCCGACGTCGTACAGCGACTGGGTCTGGCCGTAGAACGCCTTGAGCGCCTTCACTTCCAGCAACGCGGCCATCACGAGGTCCCCAGGTAGGCGCGGATCACCTCGGGATCGCGTTGCACTTCGGCCGGCGTGCCGTCGGCGATCTTCTTGCCGAAGTCGATGGCAACGACCTTGTCGGATACCGACATGACGAGGCTCATGTGATGCTCGACCAGCAGCACCGTGACATGCTGCGTGTCGCGTACCCGCTTGATCTGGCCTTTCAGCACCTCGATCTCTTCGTGATTGAGGCCGGCCGCCGGCTCGTCAAGCAGCAGCAGCTTGGGGCTCGAGGCAAGCGCGCGCGCAAGCTCGACCCGCTTGCGGATCGGGAACGGCAGGCCGCCAGCGATAGCGCTGGTGAACGGCACGAGATCCATGAAGGCGATCAGTTCATGAGCGCGTTGAGCGATATGCGCCTCCTCGGGCGCCACCTTGGGCAGGCGCAGTGCGTTGTCGAAGAAGCTGGTGGAGCTGCGGCTGTGGCAGCCGACCCTGACGTTGTCGAGCACCGACATGCGGTCGAACAGCGCCACGTTCTGGAAAGTACGACCGATGCCGATCTGCGGGATGTTGTAGCGCGGACGCCCGAGGATCGACTTGCCCTCGAACAGGATGTCGCCGCCGTTGGGCGTGTAGAGCCGGCTGAGGCAGTTGAAGAGCGTCGTCTTGCCCGCACCGTTGGGACCGATCAGGCCGGCGACCTGGCCGGGAAAGACGTCGAACGTCACACCATCGAGAGCCACGATGCCGCCGAAGCGGACCGAGACATCGCGCACGCTGAGCAGCGGCGAGCCGCTGGATGAAGACGGTCCTGCCATGTTCCCGCTGGTTTCGTTGGCCGGCAGATATAACGCCCCGGCGCCGCGAAATTACCCTTGCCTCCCAAGTACTTGCGACCCTTCTCCGGAGTCGGCGTCGCGGCCACGATGGCCTATCCAAGTGAGGGACGCAACCCCAATGGCGCCGCGCCATGCTTTGGGCGCGTTTGCGCCGCAGGATTGATCCGCAGCGCGGACGTTGACACGCCACGCGTTGCCGACGATACGAAGCCACCCTCCCAATGCGGATTCACCGCCGATGAAACGCTTTTTCACTCCGATCCTTTTCACTGCAACTGTGGTAGCGCTGCCGGTGGCCGCGCAGACTCCGCCAACGCAAGGCTGGCCAGCCAACCGGCCGGCGGACCAGGCCGCCCCTGCGGCCAAGCCACCACAGACCACTCAGACTCCGCCGACGGCCAAGCCTCAAGCGACCGCCACGACGCCGGCTCCGGGCCCATCGCCGGCCCCGCAAGCCGCCGGCACGCCGCCGCCTGTGCCGTTGCCGCAGTGGTTCGTCGAGATCGACACCGAGAAGAAGGGCGAGGTCACGCGCGCCGAGTTTCTGAAGTACCGCATGAAGTCGTTCGATGAACTCGACGTCAACAAGGACGGCAAGCTCACGATCGAGGAGTTCATCAAGGTTGCCGAGCCGCCCTTCTCGCAAGACGTGCCCAACGGGCCGACCCTCGAGGAGCGCAGGAACCGGGCGCGGTCCGAATTCCAGAACCTCGACACCAACCGCGACGGTTTCGTCGAACGTGCCGAGGCCGAGGCGCTGGTCCATTCCGAGTTCAACCAGTACGACACTGACCGCGACAACAAGGTGACCGAACCGGAGGTGCGCCTGATCGTGCAGCGCTCGCTGGCGCGCGAGGCCGCCGAACGCCAGCAGATCGAGGCGCGCCGCCGCCAGGGCATGGCGGCGATCAACGATTTCATCGACATGCAGCTGCGCGAGGCCGACAAGCTCGACAAGAACAACGACGGCAGGATCAGCCAGCAGGAATACATCGTGCTGGCGGGGCCGGCCGACGGGCCGCAGGCCAAGGGCCTGCTGCCCTTCGACATCCGCAAGCAGCTCGTCATGCGCAAGTTCCAGGAGATCGACGACAACAAGGACGGCCAGCTCGATCGCGTCGAGCTGACCAACCACGCGGTCAAGCAGTTCCTCGAGATGGACACCAACAAGGACCGTTTCCTCACCGAGGAAGAGTTCAAGAAGGCGCAGGAAGCCGAGACCAAGAAGATGCGCGCGATCATCCAGGCGATGCAGCCGGCACAGCCTGCCCAGACGCCGCGGCCGGCGCCCGCGCAGCCACGGGCTGGCCAGGCGCAGCCCGCCCCCGTGCCGCAACCCCAGGGCCTCGCGCCCGGCCTGCCGCAGGGTACGCGGTAGGCAACGACGGCGGCCAGCGGAGCCATCTCACTCAATGCGGGCTCACCACCGATGAAGCGCTTTTTCAGCTCCGGCCTCTTTGCTGCGGCCCTTGTGACCCTGCCGGCGTTCGCCCAGACTCCCCCGCCGGTGCCGCTGCCGCAGTGGTTCGTCGAGATCGACACCGGCAAGAAGGGCGAGGTCACGCGCGCCGAGTTTCTGAAGTACCGCATGAAGTCGTTCGATGAACTCGACGTCAACAAGGACGGCAAGCTCACGATCGAGGAGTACATCAAGGTTGCCGAGCCGCCCTTCTCGGCCGACGTGCCCAACGGGCCGACCCTCGAGGAGCGCAGGAACCGGGCGCGGTCCGAATTCCAGAACCTCGACACCAACCGCGACGGTTTCGTCGAGCGCGTCGAGGCCGAGGCGCTGGTCCATTCCGAGTTCAACCAGTACGACACTGACCGCGACAACAAGGTGACCGAACCCGAAGTACGCCTGGTTGTCCAGCGCTTGCTGGCGCGCGAAGCCGCCGAACGCCAGCAGATCGAGGCGCGCCGACGCCAGGGCATGACGGCGATCAACGACTTAATCGACTTGCAGCTGCAAGAAGCCGACAGGCTCGACAAGAACAATGACGGCAAGTTGAGCCAGCAGGAATACATCGTGCTGGCGGGGCCGGCCGACGGGCCGCAGGCGCAGGGCCTTCTGCCCTTCGATATCCGCAAGCAGCTCGTCATGCGCAAGTTCCAGGAGATCGACACCAATAAGGACGGCCAGCTCGACCGCGTCGAGGTGACTGCCTATGCGGTCAGGCAATTCCTCGAGATGGACGCCAACAAGGACCGTTTCCTCACCGAGGAAGAGTTGAAGCAGGCGCAGGAAGCCGAGGCCAAGAAGATGCGCGAGCTCATCCCGACGATACAGCCGCCACAGCCCCGGCCGGCGCCGCCACCAAAACCCGCCCCTGCCGCGCCGCCAGGCCCGGCGCCCGGCCTGCCGCAGCGCACGCGATAGGCACCAACGGGCACTACTCGACCGTCACACTCTTGGCGAGGTTGCGTGGCTGGTCCACGTCGGTGCCCTTGGCGACCGCCGTGTAGTAGGCCAGCATTTGCACCGGCACGGTGTAGAGGATCGGCGCCACCACCGGGTCGACCGACGGTAGCGTGATCGCCGCCGCCGCGTGGCGGCCCAGGCGGGCATTGCCCGCCGCGTCGCTCAGCAGCACCAGCTTGCCGCCGCGCGCTTTCACCTGTTCGAAGTTGGAGGCGATCTTGTCGAATATGGCATCGGTCGGCGCCACCACCACGACCGGCACCGATTCGTCAATCAGCGCAATCGGTCCGTGCTTCATCTCGCCGCCGGCATAGCCCTCGGCGTGGATATAAGAGATCTCCTTCAGCTTCAGCGCGCCTTCCAAGGCGATCGGAAAGGACGAGCCGCGGCCCATATAGAGGACGTCGCGAGCCTCGGCGAGGATGTCCTCGGCGATGCGCTTGTATTGCTCCTCCATGTTCAGCGCCTCGTTGACGTGCGCCGGCAGCTCGATCAAAGCATGTGCCAGACGCGCTTCCTCTTCCTCCGACAGCACGCCCCGCGCGCGGCCGGCAGCCATCGCCGTAGCGAGCAGGACGGTGAGCTGCGTAGTGAAGGCCTTGGTCGAGGCGACGCCGATCTCGGGACCAGCTAGCGTCGGCAGCACGACATGCGATTCACGGGCGATGGCGCTCTCGGGAACATTCACCACCGACAGGATCGTCTGCTTGTGCGTCTTGGCGTAGCGCAGCGCCGCCAAAGTGTCGACGGTTTCGCCCGATTGCGAGACGGCGATGCAGACGCCGCCTTCCGGCAGCGGCGGCTCGCGATAGCGCAGTTCCGAGGCAACCTCGATTTCGACGGCCAGACGCGCCAGCTTCTCGAACCAGTATTTCCCGACCATGCAGGCGTAGAACGCCGTGCCGCAGGCTGTCATGGTGACGCGACTCACCTTGTTCCAATCGAACGGCAGCGCCGGCACACTGACCGAGCGCGTCGTGGGATCGAGGTAGCTCTGCAGGGTGTCGCCGATCACCGCGGGCTGCTCGTAAATCTCCTTCAGCATGAAGTGGCGGTGATTGCCCTTGCCCATCATGGCGCCGGAGATGCCGCTCTGGCGAATCTCGCGTTTCACCTCTTCACGACCCTGGAAGACCGTGGCGCCCTCGGCGTTCAGCACCACCCAGTCGTCATCCTCGAGGTAGGTCACGCGCTTGGTGAAGGGGGCGAGCGCCAGCGCATCGGTGCCGATATACATCTCGCCGTCGCCGTAGCCGACCGCGAGCGAGCTGCCGTGGCGCGCGCCCAGCAGGATGTCGTGGCGGCCGCTGAACAGTGCGACCAGCGCGAAGGCGCCGCGCAGGCGCGGCATCGCCTTGCCCATCGCCTCCTCGGGCGACATCTGGCGCTCGAGAAACGAGGTGAGGAGCTGCGCCACCACTTCGGTGTCGGTGTCGCTGTCAAAGCGGCGGCCTTCGGCTACGAGTTCGTCCTTCAGCTCCTGGAAGTTCTCGATGATTCCGTTGTGCACGATCGCCACCCGGTCGGTGGCGATGGGATGGGCGTTGCGCTCCGACGGCTTGCCGTGGGTCGCCCAGCGCGTATGGCCAATGCCGATCGTGCCGGAGAGCGGTTCGGCGCCCAGCCGCGCCTCGAGATTGACCAGCTTGCCCTCGGCACGGCGGCGGTCGATGTGGCCGTTGACCAGCGTGGCAACGCCCGCCGAGTCGTAGCCGCGATATTCCAGCCGTTTCAGCGCCTCGACCAACAAGGGTGTGACGGGCGATTTGCCGATGATTCCGATGATGCCGCACATGGGAGGATCGTCCAGCCGACTGGCGTGAGAGGGGTTTACTGTTTCTTCTTTCGGGCCCGCTTGGCTGCCGTCGCGCGGGCCTTCAGTTTCGCACGAAGCGGGGCAGCCCGCCCCTTCTTTATGACCTGGCGGGCCCGCCCGAAGGCCACGGCGCCGGCCGGCACGTCGCCGGTGACGACGCTGCCCGCCGCCACGTTGGCGCCCCGGCCGATGCGCACCGGCGCCACCAGCGAGCTGTTGGAGCCGATGAAAGCCTCGGCCCCCACCACGGTCCGGTGTTTGCCGTAGCCGTCGTAATTCACCGCGATGGTGCCGGCGCCGATGTTGCTCGCCGCGCCGATGTCGGAGTCGCCGAGATAGGCGAGATGATTGGCCTTGGCGCCGCGTGCCATGCGGGTCGCCTTGAGCTCGACGAAATTACCGATATGGACGTCCTCGGCCACGTCGGAGCCCGGCCGGATACGGGCGAAGGGTCCGATCAGGGCGCCGCGCCCGATGCGCGCGCCCTCGATGTCGCAGAACGCCTTGATCTCCACCTTCGACGCCACCGTGACGCCCGGCCCGAAGCGCACGTTGGGGCCGATCGTGACGTCGGCAGAAAGCCTGGTGTCGGCCGACAGCCACACCGTGTCGGGGTCGGTCATGCTCACGCCCGCCTCGAACGCCGCCGCGCGCAGGCGTTGCTGCAGCGTCCGCTCGGCCGCCGCCAGCTCGGCGCGCGAGTTGATGCCCTGGAATTCCGCCTCCTCGCCTTCGACGGCGATGGCGGTGTGGCCCGCGGCGCGCGCGATGGCGACGGCATCGGTGAGATAGAACTCGCTCTTGACGTTGTCGTTCCCGATCGCCCCCAGCAGGGAAGCGATCAGCCCACCGTCGAGGCACATCACGCCGGAATTGCAGAAATCGACCGCCTTCTCGCTCTCGTCGGCGTCGCGGCTCTCGACGATCTTTTCCAGCGCACCGCGGTGCATGATCAGCCGGCCGTAGGGCGTGGGATCGTGCGCGATGAAGCCCAGCACGCCGACGGCGGCCTTCGCCTTGCCGCAGGCCGCGACCAGACGCTGCAGAGTGGCCGTCGTCAGCAGGGGTGCGTCGGCATAGACCACCAGCACCGGGCCGCGATGGCCCTTGAGGGCGCCCAGCGCCGCCTTGGTGGCATCGCCGGTGCCGCGCGGCTGGCGCTGGACCGCCGTGGGATGCGGCGTGAACGCCGCGGCCACATCCTTGGCGCCCGGCGCCACGACGCCGACGACCCGAGCGGGCCGCAGCCGGCTCACGTTTTCCAGCACGTGGCGCAGCATCGGCCAGCCGGCCAGCGGATGCAGGACCTTGGGGAGTGCCGATTTCATGCGCGTGCCGGCGCCGGCCGCCAGCACCACCACGGCGATAGGCGGTTTCATGGCTGTCCGATGCCATGGGGCTGGCGGTCCCGCAAGGTGGATGTGCTAAGGAGGTCGCATGCACCCCAATGCCGACAGCCTCATCGCCACCCGCTTCGACACCGTGATCTACGACCTCGACGGCACCCTGATCGACAGCGCCCGCGACATGTGCGTGGCCGTGAGCCGCGTCCTGGCGGACCACGGACTGCCGCCGATCAGCGACGAGGACGCCCGGATCTTCATGGGCGAAGGCAGCAAGGTCACCATGCGCCGGGCTTTCGCCAAGAGCGGCCGCACCCTCGACGATGCCGAGCTGAGCACCGTCACCCGCGAGTTCGTGCAGTATTACGAGAAGGATCCCGTGCACTATACGACGGCGTTCGACGGCGTGGCCGAGGTGGTGGCCCGGCTCGATCGGTTGGGCCTCCGCCAGGGCGTATGCACCAACAAGTTCGAAAAATCCGCCCGCATGATCCTAAAAGGCCTGAAACTCATGCCGCCGATCGCCGATGTGGCCGGCGCCGACACCTTCACGGTGCGCAAGCCCGATCCGGGCCACATCCTGCAGCTGATCGACAAGATCGGCGGCAATCGGGCGCGCGCCGTCATGATCGGCGATTCCATCCACGACGTGGAGGCGGCCCATCGCGGCGGGCTTCCGGCGGTGCTGGTGAGCTGGGGCTATACGGCTCAGCCCGCCAGCGAGCTGGGCGCCGACGCCGTCATCGACCGCTTCGATGCCCTGCCCGCGGCCTTGGGCCAGATTGCCGCCCGCTGACGGGCCTCTTGTTGACGGGTGGGCCGGCAAGCCCTATACGCGCCCCTTCCGGGCGCTTAGCTCAGCGGGAGAGCACACCCTTCACACGGGTGGGGTCGTAGGTTCAATCCCTACAGCGCCCACCATTTCCTTTGCCCACGCCGGACTCCAATGACCAACGCGCTCAGCCTTCGTCCCGGTGATCGCGTTCCCGATTTCGCCCTGCCCGGGCTCGACGGCAAGCTGCGCAAGTTCATCTGGTCATTCACCGGCAATCCCGTCGCTTTGCTCGCGGTCGACGATCTCGGCAATCTTGACGCCGCGCAGTTCGGCACCCTGCTCGCGGCCTGTGAGACCTCCTCGGTGACGCCTGTCGTGGTCGCCGGCAACACCGTCGCTGGCGCCGCGCAGCCCTGGGCCAAGCTCGGCGGGTCCGCCGAAACAGCCCTGCTGCTTTGCGATGCTGACAAGAAGTTCCTGCCCGCACTGCTCTCACCGGGCGGCATCGGCTTCGGTCCGGGCGGCAGCCTGCGAATGCGGGTGATCTTGCTCGATCCCAACCAGCGGATCGCCGCGACCTTCGACAGCCGCGCGCTGCCGGCCGCTGCCGAGGCGATGGACGCCACGGCAGCGGCCGTGCGCGCCGACGGCGGCGCCGACCAGGTCGTGCTGACGCCGATGGCGCCCGTCCTGGTGCTGCCGCGCGTATTCGAGCCCGAATTCTGCACCCAGGTGATTCGTCTGTGGGAAAAGGGCGACCACCGGGACAGCGGCGTCTCCAGCCGCTACGGCAACGTCAACGTCTCGCATCTCAAGCGGACCGAGGACTACACCGTGGTCGAACCGATGATGCAGAAGGCCATTTCCGATCGGCTGGCCCACCGCATCGGGCCCGAGCTCACCAAGGTCTTCGTTTTCGACCGCCAGTTCGCCTTCGACTCCCATGTCGTGCTGTCCTACAGCCTCGAGGGAAAGCATTTCTTCGGCGCCCATCGCGACAACGGCGCACCCACCACCGCCGACCGCGCCTTCGCCGTATCGTTGAATCTCAACGACGATTTTGAGGGCGGCGAGCTGGTGTTCCCCGAATATGCCGGCCTCAAGGTCAGTCCGCCGACCGGCGCCGCCGCGGTGTTCTCGTGCTCGCTCCTGCACCGTGCCTTGCCGGTGACTCGCGGTCGCCGCTTCGTGCTGACGACTTTCTTCCGCGCCAAGCCGTCATGACCGCGCGGTGCTGCCTGCTGTCATGTGCTCTTGCACTGCTGGCGACAACCGATGCGGCAGCCCAGCAAGTCAAGGCGCACATGGAGGCCTGCACGGAGTGGGGCCGCGCCGGCGGTGCGTTCGGCACTCACAATAGCTGCGACAGGCCGATCAGCATCCTGTTCATGGCCCTCGCCGACCAGCACGTCGTCGAACGCGATGTACCGCCGGGGGCGTGGTTCGGCCCCGGTGCAGCGACCGATCTTTCCGGCGGCTGGATGTTCACCGCCTGCCCCGCGGGCTACGTGCCGAACATTCGATTCGCCGCCGAGAACAAGTCCGCCATCCTGGACAGCCTGTACAACTGTCTGCCCACGCGCCCCGGCGTGTAGGCCGCTTCGCGGATCCTACTTTTCCGCTTTGCTCTTTCGGTCGGCGTCGTGGGCGCGGGTGAGCTCGATCCGCGCCTGATCTATCGCGGGATCCCGAATGTCGATCCGCGCCGCTTCGTTGAGCGCGCCGTCGGCCGCCGCGAAGTCATGGCGCGCGATCGCTTCGCGCATGGTCGTCAGCAGCTCGACGATGCGGCTGTTGCGATGCGTTTCTTTCTGCTGCGCGGCCTGCAAAGCCTGGCGCAGTTGGGCGATCTCGGGCGCCTGAGGGTTCAGCTTTTCCGCCTCGGCCAGCGCCTTGTTCGCCGCGGCGGCATCGTTCTGCCCGATCGCCGCCCGGGCGCGGTCGAGCTGCGTGGCAAGCTGGCCTTGCGGCGTGCTCATTGCGGTTATCTCGCGCCGGACCGCAGCCGTATCGTCGGAACCCGGCATCACCGCGTCGGCCTTGTCCAGAGCCGCCTTGGCTTCGGCAAAATTGCCGTCCGCGGCAAGCCGGTGAGCATCGCCCAGAAGCCGCGCGATTTGGTTGGTCTGAGCCTCGCTCGGGACAACCGGCTCGTTGGGGTTGACGGCTGGCGTGGCGGGGTTGGCAGCAACAGGCGGCGTGGCGGCAGAGGACGAATCGACGGCAGCGGGCGGGTTGGCGCCATCGGCAGTCGTCTCCGGACTTGCAGTGGGGCTGCTATCGAAGAAATAGACCGCGCTGGCCACCACGACGACGGCCAGTGCGCCCACAACGCCGTAGCGAATCAATTGCCTGGTAGACAGGATCACAACCCGGCTCCTCCAAATAGAAGAAACGCTAGCCGCGCACTGCGGTTCCCGCATAAGGGTCATTCACACCGTCGAGCGGCCAGATCGGCCGGCGCAGCTTGGTGAATTTCACTCGGCTGATGTCGGGCGAGCAGATGCCGCCTGAATCGACCAGGACGATCTCGCGTGCGATCGGGGCATAGGCGGCGCGGTAGTGCTGCACGCTCTTCACCACCAGCACGCTCTTGGCGGTCGGATCGATGCCCTGGCTCAGGAAGACTTGCAAGTCGATGGTCTGGATGCGGCTGGAGATGGTCACTACGTCGATGCCGCCGATGCGCAGCACGGCGGTCGGCCCCATCGAGGTCTCGACTCCGGCATTCATCGGCCCGTCGTTCCTGAAACTGCCGTCCGACAGCATCTTCACGATGGCTGTCGCCTTCACTGGCGCACCCATCGAGGGATCGGTGTGGCCGCCCAGGCTGACCTCGATCTCCGATCCGACGCCCGCCTTGGTCGCCTGCTGCACCGCCGCCGGATCGTAGATCGTGCCGAAGGCCACGTTCTCGATGCCGGCGTCCAAAAGCGCTTTTAGGACGGGCGTCGTGTCGTTGTAGCCGCCGCCACCCGGATTGTCGGTGCCGTCGGCGATGACCAGCGGTCCCTTCTCGCCGATCCCGGCACGCGCCGCGGCGATGCCGTCGGAGATCGGGCGGTAGTAGGTCGCCGCCCCTTCGTCGCGCCGCCGCCAGATCTCATCGATCAGCTCGTGCGCGATGGCCCGGGCCCGCGCCGCGGCCGCAGGCTCGTGGCTCACCGCCACCGACGGGCCGGTATAGGGGATGTCGGCCCAGGTGAATCCTGCCTGGATGCTGACCACGTCGATGCCGGGTTCCTTCTCGAACGTGTCGGCCTTGGCCAGCAGGTCGAGCATCAGGCCGGGCTGGGTGGTGCGCCCGTGCTCGGCGCCCTCCAACATCGCCGGCTGGACCAGGAGGCAACGCGGCTTTTTCCTGCCTGCCATCGCCTCCTGCACCAGGGCCGCGGCCTGCACGGCGCGCTCGTAGCCGTCGATGTGCGGATAGGTGCGATAGCTCACCAGCGCATTGGCGTTCTTCGCCATGCGTGTCGTGGCGTTGGCGTGCAGGTCGAGCGTCGTCGCGATCGGCACGTCGGGTCCGACCACACCGCGCAGCAGCTCGAGCAGCGCGCCCTCGGCGTCGTCCTCGGTCTCGGTCACCATGGCGCCATGCAGCGACAGGCAGACGCCGTCGAGCTTGCCGGCCTGCTTGGCGGCGTTGACGATCATGTCGCGGATCGTCTCCCAGCATTCCCGGGTGAGTTTGCCCGAGGGCGTGGCGTTGGCCGCGCCCGCCCACACCGGTTGCCAGCCGTATTTCTTCGCCGAATCGATATAGCCGCCGATCTCGTTCTTCGTGCCGGTAAAGCGCGGCACCATCGCCTCGCCCTCGATCAACCAGCGCTTCCTGTAGTCGTCCAGCGTGGTCGGCAGTTTCGAGAAGGTGTTGGTCTCGTGCATGAACTGCGCGATCAGAACGCGGTACGCCATTTTGCCAATCCTCATTGCGACATCTATCGAGTAGCAGGCCCCTCGGCTCCGCTCGGGGTTTACAACTTCGCCGTCTTCAGCCACTCCGCCTGGCCTTCCTCGCCGTCGACGCCCAGCGTCTCGAGGAAGCGGCAGACCATCATGTAGTAGCCGATGGTGAGCGTGAGCTCGACCAGCGCGCCGGGCGTGAGGAACGCCTCGACCGCCTTCAGGGTCCTGTCCGAGGCCTTGATGTTGCGCACGACGTCGTCGGTAAAGCGCAGCACGGCCTTTTCATTGTCATTGAACGCCGGCGCTTCGATAGTGGCGTCGCGCAGGGCGGCGATCTTGTCGTCGGTGACGCCGACCTCGAGGGCGATGCGCTCGTGCTGGAAGACCTCGTAGGCCGCGCGGCTCAACCGGCCGACACGCAGGATCGCCAGCTCGCGCAAGACAGGATCGAGCTCGCAGCGATGCAGCAGCGCATTGCCCATGCGCACGAAGCCCTTCATGCCGTTCTCGGAGTTCGCCAGCATGCGGTAGATGTTGAGATGCGGCTTGAGCTTGTCCAAAAACTCGGCGTGCTTGCCGGTGGCGCCGTCGACCTCGTAGTACGGAATGCGCGACATCTGGTCTCCCCTTCAGGCCGGCAAGCCTGTCAGATCAGATCGCGTCTCACCAGCGGATTGAGCCAGCGGCCGATCGGGCCCGTCAGCACGATCGGTCTTTCGATCACGATCAATGCAATGCAGGGCTCGCCGGGATCGGCGATCGGTTCGTGCTGCTCAGGCCCAGGGCCGACGGCAAAATCGCCGACGCCGTAGTTGCCGGTCGAATCGGTGTAGCCGCCCTGCAGCACCACCGTGTACTCGGCACCGACATGGCGGTGCATAGGCAAGCCGCGGCCGGGTTTCAACCGCAGCAGCGACACGCGATGGCTGTCGCCGGCCAGGCGAAGACGGATTTCCTCGAAGCCGCCGAGCACGTTTCGCCAGCGCGCATCCGCTGCGATATGGCGGGCGAGCGGCGGTGGCGCCCATTCGAAGCCGGGCCGCGGCGTGCGAGACGCCGGCCGCGGTTCGACGGCGATCTGGTCGAGCTTGGCCAGCGTGCGTTCGAGCGCCGCCTCGTCCAGCGCGCTCTCGCCCTGGTCTTCCATCAAAGCGCCGCCCAAGGCGTCGAGACGCTCGACCGCCCGCCGTGCCGCCGGATCGAGCGCCACGTGGAGCGCCACCGCGAGCGCCGGCCCGTGGGCCAACGCACCGGCGGCGTAGTCCAGCAGCAGCTCATCGGGGGCCGGATGACGGCTCATGGTTCGTCTTTCTCCAACGCTTCCCGCAAGCGCCCGAGGGCCAGTCGAATGCGGGATTTTACCGTGCCGAGCGGCAGCTTCAGTTCCTCGGCGATGACGATATGGGTCTTGTCCTCGAAAAAGGCCTTTTGGATGACCACCAGCTGATCGGCCGAGAGGCTGCCTAAAAGTTCCTTCACACGAGTATACGTCTGGCCGGCGAGGACGGATTGGTCGGCGTCGTCCTTTTCGGGCGCGAAGACGGCCAGCCAATCCTCGGTCGAGAGGACCGGCCGGCCGGCGCGACGCAGCAGGTCGATCCGCTTGTTGCGGGCGATGGTGAAAATCCAGGTGGCGGCGGAGGCGCGGCTGCGATCAAAGCTGGCGGCCTTGCGCCACACCATGATCAGCGCTTCCTGCGCCACTTCCTGCCCGGTCTCTGCATCGGTGCCGCCGCGCATGATGAAAGCTTTTATGCGCGGCGCGTAGTGGCGGAACAGGCTGGCGAAGGCCGCGCGATCCTGCCGGGCCGCGATGGCTTCGATCAGGTCGGCGGCTTCATCGGGCGACATCGTTATCTTTCCTCCCCCGTCACACGGGGGAGGTGGCCCGCAGGGCCGGAGGGGGAGAGCCGCCCGGATGATTTCTGAAATGCCATGATCTGAAATCGGCAGGCGCTTTGATTGCCGCCTTCCCCCTCCGCCCCCTTCGGGGCCACCTCCCCCGTAAGACGGGGGAGGAAAATGAATTAAGGCGCACTGACGCCCAAGTCCCAGAAGATGCCGGTCATCAGCCGCAGGCCGTCACGCACCACCGGGCCCAGCAGATGCTCGTTAGGCGCATGCTGCGAGCAGGCCGCGTAGGAGTGCGGCACCCACACGGTCGGCATGCCCAAAATGTCGGTGAAGACTTCGTTGGGCAGCGAGCCGCCGAGATTGGGCAGCATGTTGGGCTTCTGGCCGCCGGTCTTCTCGATCGAGGCGGCGGCAAATTTGGCCCACGGATTCTCAGGGTCGAGGCGCGTCGCGTTCATGATCACGTCGCGCGCCTGCTCGAGCTCGATCTGCGGGAAGCCGTGACTGTCGAGATGGCGGCGCAGCGCCGGCAGGATCTCGTGCGGATCGGTGCCGACCACGAAGCGGAGCTGACAGTAGGCGATGGCGCTGGGCGGGATGGCGTTGACCGGCCGGTCGGGATTGCCGGTCTTGAAGGCCAAGACCTCGAAGCTGTTCCAGCCGAACACACGCTCGACCGGCGTGAGCGACTTCTCGCCCCATTCCAGATTGATCTCGGGCGCACCCTCGCCCGCATCGACATGGGCGTCGGCCAGTGCGGCACGCACCGAGTTGGTCAAGGTCTTGGGCCGCCACTCCGGCACTTTGATCTGACCGCGCTGGTCGGTGATGGAGGCCAGCGCATGCGCCAGGATGATGCCCGGGTTGGCGAGCAAGCCGCCCCAGTTGCCCGAATGATGGCCGCCCTCGCGCAAGGTGAGCTTTAAATTGAAGTTGAGCGTGCCGCGCGTGCCGCCGAAGATGGTCGGCCGGCGATGGTCGAGCCGCGGGCCGTCCGAGCCGATCAGGGCGTCGGCCTTCAGCGCCACCTTGTTGGCCTTGCAGAAATCGGCCAGGCCCGGCGAGCCCGTCTCCTCGCCGGTCTCGATCAGGATCGTCGAGTTGAAGCCGAGCGCGCCGCGCTCCTGCAGTACGCAGGCCAGCGCTGCGATATTGATCGTGTGCTGGCCCTTGTTGTCGGCCGTGCCGCGGCCATACAGCCGATCGCCCTCGACCACGATCTTCCACGGCGACAGGCCCTGCCGCCACTGCTCCTCCTGGCCGCGGATCACGTCGCCGTGGCCGTAGGTCAGGACGGTGGGCTTGGCGGGATCCTCGACCCGTCGGGCGATCAGGAACGGGCCGTATTCGGTGCGCGGGTTGGGCAGCACGGTGCAGTCGTAGCCGAGCTTTTCGAGCGACTCGGTCATCTCGCCCGAGACGTACTGCTGCAGGGCCGGCATGGAATCCTGCTCCTGGCTGGTGGTCGGAATCGCCACCCGCCGCTGCAGCTCCGCCAAAAAGCCGCCCTCGTCGAAATACTTTTCCGCGCGCCCGATGGCGCCATCTCTTGTGCCGGTCATGAGGTTCCTTGCATGGTTCGAAGGCACAATAGCAAAATATCGGCGTCGTAAGCCTCCCCATCGTGCCTTCTGAGGCGCGATGGGCAGGTGACCACGTAGCGGTCGGAGGGGTCATGGGCATCATTAATGTTGCTCATGACCCCTCCGGCCCTGCGGGCCACCTCCCCAACTTCGTTGGGGAGGAAAGTAGGTAGGGAGGACACAATGCTGACATTGGGGCGCGTCGTTTTCACCAGGATGGAAGAAGTCCACTACGGCAAACCGGCCGACCTGTCGGTCGCCGAGCTGGTCAAGGAGCACGGCGCCGAACGCGTGTTCCTGATGGTGAGCGGCACGCTCAACCGCGAGACCGACGAAGTCGAGAAGGTCCGGCGCGCGCTCGGCAACAAATGCGTCGGCACCTTCGACAAGATGCCGGCGCACTCGCCGCGCGCGGCCGTGATCGCCGCCGCGGCACAGGCGCGCGCGGCGCGCGCCGACCTGATCGTGACGCTGGGCGGCGGCTCGATCACCGACGGCGCCAAGGCCGTCCAGCTCTGCCTCGCCAACGACGTCACGAGCGTCGACGGGATGGACAGGATCCGCGGCACGTCGGAGGTGAAGCCGCCGACGGTGCGGCAGGTATCGATCCCGACCACCTTGTCGGCCGGCGAGTTCTCCGGCCTCGCCGGCGTCACCAATGAGGCGACCAAGGTGAAGGAGATGTTCCGCCATCCGCTCTGCATCCCGCAGGCGGTGATCCTCGATCCCGAGGTGACGCGGCACACGCCGATGTGGCTGTTCCTCTCGACCGGCATCCGCGCCGTCGACCATTGCGTCGAGGGCGTGTGCTCCAACGAATCGACCGAGTTCACCAACGCTTCGGCGCTGCACGGGCTGTCGTTGCTGGCGCGCGGCCTGCCCCGGGTGAAGGCCGATCCGAAGGACATGAAGGCCCGGCTCGAGTGCCAGACCGGCTCGTGGCTCTCGATGGGCGGGTTGGCGGCCGGCGTGCCGATGGGCGCGAGCCACGGCATCGGCTACGTGCTGGGCGCGGTGTTCGACGTCCCGCACGGCCACACGTCGTGCATCATGCTGCCCGCGGTGATGCGCTGGAACAAATCGGCCAATGCCGATCGCCAGGCGCTGATCGCGACGGCGATGGGCCATCCGGGCAAGGACGCCGGTGACGTGCTCGACGAATTCATCCGCGGGCTGGGCATGCCCCGAAGCCTGGGCGAGGTGAAGGTCGGCCGCGAACATTTCGAGCGCATCGCCAGCCAGGCGATGGGCACGCCCTGGGTGCCGCGCAATCCGCGACGCATCGATGGCCCCGCGGAAGTGCGGGAGATTCTGGAACTGGCGGCCTAGAAACATGGTGACTGCAGTGCTGTCACCTCTTGGCGCGAGCTGACCCTTTTTCGCATCACCCGGTGGGAGGGGGTTTCCGCAGTTTCCGCAAGCGTTATGCCAATCAGCGTCGGATTGACGTCCCAACGCAAGGCCGGCCAGCCGTTGCCGGCATGGTCGACCCTGGCCTTGCGTGACTGTAGGCGGATGCACGGCGATGCTTCTCGGTTTTGATGCTGGACCCAAGATAAGTAATGCTGAAGCAAATGTCAAGTAAAATTATAATAACTTAAGTTCCCGAGTTTTTGCGCACCATGTCGCGCAGAAACTCGACCCGCCTTATGTGCCTAATATGGGCACAAATATGAGATGAGTGGGCCTGGAGGCCCGCGGTCCGGCAAGAATGAGTCTATCTTGTCGGGACCCACCCTAGTCGTGGCGGACGGCGAGTTCGATATCGCCGATCCTGAGTCTCGCGCCGGCCTGAAACCGCCGCAGCGCGCCGGCAGCCACGGCAAGGCCGTCGACCGACGTGCCGTTGGTCGAGCCGAGGTCCTCGATCTGCAGGGTGTTGTCCATGAGGATCAGCCGCGCATGGCGTCGCGACACCGTCGGATGCGACAGAACCGCGTCGCAATGGTCGAAATCGCGGCCGATCACGAAGCCTTCCTCCCTTCTCTCCACCAGCCTGTCGAGTGCCAGCTCGAAACCAAACTTGCGGCCCGCCAGGTCGGTGCCGTGGAAGCGAAGCGTCGCGCGCGGCACGACGGAGGTCGTGGTCCGCCGTGAAGCGCCCACCCGGGCGCGCACATGGTAGATGTGGAGCGGCCGGCTGACATTCTTGGCGCGGTGTTCGCCGCCATCGACGAAGGCGTAGTCGACCTGCAGCTCGGTTACGTCGCGCACCGCGCGCGACACGGCGATGCCGCCCGGTTCGGCCATCGCCTGTATGCGCTCGGCGAGATTGACGCCATCGCCGAAAAGATCGTGGTTGTCCTCGTCCACCATGACCTCGCCGAGATGCACGCCGATGCGAAACAGCAGTTTCTGCTCCTCGGCCAGCAGCTCGTTGAAGCGCGCCATGCGCTCCTGGATGTCGATCGCCGCCGTGACCGCGGCCAGGGCCGAGCCGAATTCGGCCAGCATCGCATCGCCCGTGCCGTGGACGATGGAGCCGCCGGCGATTTCGACGGCGGGCCGCCAGACATCGCTTTTCACCGACTTGAGATTCCTGAAGGTGAGCTCTTCCTCGCCTTCGGTCAGGCGGACGAAGCCGGCGAGGTCGGCGTGAAGGATCGCGGACAGATGGCGTCGAGGCGTGTTCGAGATATTCATGACGATCCAGGAACCATAACCCGTGAACAAAGCCGTCTGCGGCGGCTTCGTCAATATCGCTTATGCACGGCTTCGTCAGGAAGCGGCGCACGCCCTCACCGCCTCGGCGGCCTCCGCCACGCTCGGATAGGACGGAGCATCCGCGTCCGGCGCAAGCGACAGGCCGCGCTCGATGTCGCGTCGCACCCGGTCGCGCAGGTTGCCGAAGGCCAGCCTGATGCCGCGTTCGCCAAGCTCGCGGTCGAGCTCGACCAGCATATCGCAAGCCATCAGGTCAACATCGTGGATGGCGCCGCCATCCACCACGACTCCTGTCACCGGCCGCGGCGCCGTGTCGATCAGCGCCGCGATGCGGTCGCGGAAGAGGTCGCAATTGGCGAAGAAGAGCGGCGCCGAGAAGCGATAGACCAGCAGCCCGGGCACCGGCACCGCGTCGGGCCGATGGACGGTGTCGTGCCAGCCGCCGTCCGGCGTACGGCCGAGCACGGCGGCCGGCGGAAAGGCGAGCGCGCGCAGCAGCAGGATCAGCGAGAAGACGACGCCGATCAGGATGCCCTCCATGATGCCCAGGGCCAGCACGCCCGCGAGCGTCACCAGCGCCGCGGCCAGGCTGATGCCGCGGAAGCGCCAGAGCCGGACGAACTCGCCGAGGTCGCACAAGGTCCAGGCCGAGGCCATCAGGATGCCGCCCAGCGCCGCCAGCGGCAGATGGTAGAGGAGGCCGGCGAACCACAGCATGACCGCAGCCACGACCAGGGCGGCGATGGCCGACGTCACCTGGGTGCGGCTGCCGGCCGCCTCGGCCACGGCGGTGCGCGAATCGCTGGCGCTGATCGGCAGGCCGTGGCTCAGGCCCGAGGCGAGGTTGGCCACGCCGATCGCCAAAAGCTCCTGGTCGGCGTCGATGCGCTCGCCGCTGCGCGCCGCGAAGGCGCGGGCCGTGACGACGGTGTCGGAGAAGGACAGCAGCGCCGCCACCAGGGCGATCGGCAACAGGCTGTCGAAGTCGTCGAGCGACAGCAGCGGCAGCGAAAAGCCGGGCAGGCCGGTCGGGATGCGGCCGATCACGGCGACGCCATGGCTCTCGAGGTCGAGCAGCACGACGGCCAGGCCCGCGCCGACCAGCGCCACGACGGCGCCCGGCACGCGCGGCAGGAAGCGGCGGCAGAGCAGGATGACGGCGAAGGTCGCGCCGCCGATCGCCAAGGTGACGGGGTTGGTATCGCCCAGACGCTGCAGCACGTTGGCGAACTGCTCGAGCGTGGTCTCGCCGCCGGACGTGATGCCCAGCACCTTGGGCAATTGCGCGACCGCCACCACCACGGCGAGCCCGTGCATGAAGCCGACGATGACCGGCTTGCTGAGGAAATTGGCGATGAAGCCCAGCCGCAGCAGGCCGGCCAGCAGGCACAGCATGCCCGTCATGACGCCGAGCCCCGCCGCGAGCAGCGCCAGCCGGCCCGCATCGCCCGCCGCCAGCGGCGCCACGGCGACGGCGACGATCGCCGCCATCGCGGTGTCGGGGCCGACGATGAGCAGGCGCGAGCTGCCGAACAGGGCGTAGGCGATCAGCGGCAGCATGCTGCCATAGAGGCCGGCCAGCGGCAGGCCGGCCAGCGCGCCATAGGCC
>Ga0308309_10000683_pt1 | contig 20888 bp, 22 predicted proteins | sample HubBroMetageWFT5_FD_192491 | JGI IMG/M metagenome (GOLD analysis project Ga0308309, IMG submission 192491) | Warmed and freeze-thawed soil microbial communities from the Hubbard Brook experimental Forest, New Hampshire - Hubbard Brook CCASE Soil... | ecosystem: Environmental > Terrestrial >...
CTCAAATGGATTTTCTGTCGCACATCATGCACCAGTGGAAATTCAAGACCGGCTACGCCGTGCGACGATTTCGACACCATTCCGGGGCGTTCTGGCAACCGAGGTATTTCGATTTCGTCTGCAGGCACACAAGCGATGTCTCCAACAAGCTCTCCCATATCCACGAAAATCCTGTGGTCGCAAATCTTGCGCAATTCCTTGAGAAGGGGAAATGGTCCAGCGCCGCCTTTTACCTCGACATAGGCGGGTCGCCAATTCGACCGGACTTAGTGGATCTCTCCGGTGATCCCGACCAGCTCCTCTGGCCCGTCCCATAGCCTGTGACTCACCCCTTAAGGGGTGAGGATTTCCGTAACCTGGCGACTTCCGCCACGCAATTGAAAATCCTCAGGGCTGAAAGGCCTGAGCTACACGGCGCCGTTGTCTTCCGGCATACTATTCGCTGCATGCTGACACATCACGATGTAACCATACGGGTCCGCTACGCCGAGACCGATCAGATGGGCGTGGTCTATCACTCGAACTATTTAATTTGGTTTGAAATTGGACGCGTCGAACTGATGCGCGAACTCGGCTTCGACTATAAGCTCATGGAAATCAATGACGACACCTTCATTGTCGTCGCGGATGTGCACTGCCGCTATCATGCGCCAGCCCACTACGACGAATTGCTTACCGTCCGCACGCGCATCCTGGAGACCAAATCGCGCGCGCTGAAGTTTGGTTACGAAATCTTTCACCAGTCCGATGCCAAACTGCTCGCAACCGGCCACACGGTTCACGTCGCATGTAACCGAGCCGGAAAGGTGAAGCACTTTCCTGAAAAGTATAAAACCGCGTTCCTCAGAGTCTCTCCACCCATCTCCGAGCGGAGCAGCGCATGAGCATTGTCCTTACCGGCAACGACCTCACCTTCTCCCAACTCTACGCGGTAGCCCTACGTCACGAATCTGTCAGCCTGGCAAGCGAAGCCATCGCACGCATGAAAACCTCGCGCGCGGTGGTGGATCGCCTCGTTGCCTCTGGCGAAACCGCTTACGGCATCAATACCGGATTTGGAAAGCTTGCCTCGGTTCGAATCTCGCCCGAGCAAGTTCGTCAGCTTCAAGTTAATCTCGTCCGCTCCCATGCTTGCGGCGTCGGTACTCCACTCAGTGAAGCCGAAACCCGCGCGATGATTCTCCTCAGAGCCAATGCGCTAGCCAAGGGACTCAGCGGCGTCCGGCCCGTTGTTGTGGAAACGCTGTGCGCCATGGCTAATGCAGGCGTGCACCCCGTCATCCCATCGCAAGGCTCGGTCGGGGCTTCCGGCGATCTTGCCCCGTTAGCGCATCTCGCGCAGGTGGTCATCGGCGAAGGCGAAGCCTGTTACAAGCGGGAAAAACTCCCTGGCGCGGAAGCGCTAAAACGCGCTGGAATCACTGCCGTTGCACTGGAAGCGAAAGAGGGTCTTTCGCTTCTGAACGGCACACAAGGGATGCTCGCGCTCCTCAGTCTGGCGTTGCGCGAAGCGGACGCACTTGTGGACACTGCCGATATTGCCGCAGCGCTATCGCTCGATGCACTGCGGGGGAGTCCAGGCGCATTCGACGCGCGCATCATGCACGCCCGTGCTTATCCAGGGGCAGCAACAACGGCACGCAATCTCGCGCACCTCAACGAAGGCAGCCAGATCCGCGAATCGCATCGTCCCGCGGACAAGGATAGCCGCGTGCAGGATGCTTACAGTCTGCGATGCACGCCACAGGTCCACGGAGCGGTGCGCGATTCGCTCACCCAAGCGAACGAGATGGCGCTCGTTGAACTAAACAGCGCGACAGACAATCCCCTGGTATTCGTAAAAGAGAACGGTACAGGTGACATCGTTAGCGGCGGCAATTTCCACGGTCAACCGCTAGCCATGGCTGCCGACCAGGCCGCGGTCGCTATTGCCACCCTCAGCGGCATCTCCGAACGCCGCATCGAGCAAATGACCAACCCGCTGACCAGCATGCTTCCGGCGTTCCTCACGCCCGATCCCGGACTCAACTCCGGCTTCATGATCGCGCAAGTCACCGCAGCGGCGCTTACCAGCGAGAATCGCGCGCTGGCCACTCCGCATTCGGTCGATTCGATTTCCACTTCAGGTAATCAGGAAGACTACGTTTCCATGGGCATGAGCGGCGCTCGCCGCCTGGAGCGCATGCTGGACAATCTTCGCTACATTCTCGCCATCGAACTGCTGTGTGCTTGCCAGGGTATCGATTTGCTTGCGCCACTGCAGACCGGCGCGCTCGCCAAGAAAGCCTACGAAGCCGTCCGCGCCGCCTCTGCCAAACTTACTACCGACCGGCCGCTTGCACCTGACATAAATGCCGTCGCCCACCTTGTCGCTACCGGCGCCTTTGCCAAAATCCTCCACGAGCCAACGCCTCCGTGAGCTCTGTGCGTTTCTCTCAGTGCCGTCCGCCCCAAGCCGCGCGAGCGTTGTCTCTGCCGGAGGCCTCGGTACGAAAATCAGATTTCTTCAGGTTTTGTTTCGAAAGGATTGATGATGAGTAATCCATCCAGATCCTGTCCGGTCTGGAAATCCTCGCTCAGCAGAAATCCACACAGGCTGGCCTTTGCCGCGGAAACGATTAGCGAATCCCAAAACGAGAACCCATACCTATCTTGCAACGCCCACGCAGCCAGCAGAACATCAGCGTCGACGACCACAGGCCTCCAGTTTAAGAGATCTGAGATTTCGGATCGCGCCGACTTCTTTGCCTCTGGCCACTTTCGACAAACGTTGGAATAGAATTCCTGCAAGACTTGAAAGCTTAGTCGCCCGCGGCGTGAGGCCCACAGCCATTCTCGCCAGCGCCGGGCTATCTTGTGTTTCCGGGGATCTGCCCGGTCAATTTGGTACAAAAGCACGTTCGTATCAACGAACAACATCGCGCTCATGGGTTTCCTCGCGAGACAGGTATCTCCCGTCCGTTTTCAGAAAGGCTTTTCGTCCCATGGCCCTTTTCATCGCCGCTGCGTATTGATCTTTCTCCTCTTTTTGCTTCTTGAGGAGCAGCGCGAGAAAACGCGACATGCTCATTTCGTTCCGGGCGGCCTCGATGCGCGCCCAGAGCGCCAATTCCGCCTCCAGAGTTACCGTAATATTTTTAAGTTTGCTTTTCATGACAAGAACATCATATCACGAGCACTGCGTAACACGATAACACGGACATCGTGTACATCAACGCAGCGCCTTCAAAAAATACGAGAACATCCGGTAGCCCGCGATGTAGCTGAACGGCCGCAACTCCAGCGAATAGTGCCCCACGGGCAGCTCCATGACTCGCGGATTGGCCCCATGTTCGCGAAGCGCGTCCAACATCTCGTGGGTGAATTCCGGCAGAAATGTTGGATCGTACTTCCCATACACCATAAACGTGTTACGCCCGGCGCCCATGCCGCGCTCGACATAAGGCATCGGGCTTATCGGCGCCCAATAGTCCCTCAGTTTGTCAACACTCACGTCGTTCCGCAGCCCTTCCCAGACGTGGGTAGTCGTCATTCCCTGGCTCACTACATCCGCAAAATATGTGGACACGTGGAAAAACCCACCCGCCCGGACCCGCTTATCATGCACCAGCGTGATATATCCCACCGAAGAGCCGATGCTCGTCCCCAAAATCCCCAGGCGGTCGTAACCCTGCTGCTCCAGCCACGTCAAGCATGCCCGCGCATCCTTCACTGCCTGCCGGTTCGCCTGCAACGTCAGCCCAATATTCGGGCCTACCAACTGGTCCGCGCGCTCATGGCCCTTGGCCATGCGCCGGTCGTGATACGGCAAGCTCATTTTCAACGCGCTGATTCCGATGCGTTGCAGCCAACGGCAGAGCGACACCTGTCCGTGCCACTTCGCATTCCAGTTTGGCAATACCAGCACCGAAGGAGCCTTCTTGCCATTCGATTGTTTCTTCTGAGAAGGAAAGTATTGGCCATGGACGACGTTGTTTTCCGGCCAAGGCGAAACCACCGGACTCGTGAACGTCAGGACGTTTTCCGGGTCCAGCTTGTAATCGTGTACTTCTTCAGGCGCATACCACTCTTCACTATTCTCGATTGCACCTTGCGCGTATTCCTTCACAAAACCACCGGGATCGTCATGCACCGCCGAGCCGTTGATATGCTCCAATCCCCATTCAAACGGCCGCACCATACGGTTGTCGTCGGTCTTCCACCGCCGGTGTTCGTACTCCCGTATCCATTGCTCGTACCTGCTCATCGCCATGTCTCTAGTTTACCGTGCTTCGACAAATTCATCCTTCTTGAACAACCAGGTTTTTCGATTCCTAAATCACGGACGGGGGTCCCACAAGGTTAGCCATCCGACACGCCGCGCGCCGCCGCGCATTGAGCCGTTCCTGCGACTGTGTCAAATTCGACTGTGTGATTCCCTTCTTCTTTTTTCTCTTCGGCCTGATCATTGGCAGCTTCTTGAATGTTTGCATCACGCGCATTCCGGAAGGGCTGTCTGTGGTTTCCCCAAGCTCGCGCTGCCCCCGCTGCCTTACCTCCATCAAGCCTTACGACAACATCCCGGTCCTTGGCTGGATTTTCCTGCGCGGGAAATGCCGAACCTGCGGTCTCGCTATCTCGCCGATGTACCCCATCATCGAACTCATCACCGCCTTGCTCTTTCTCCTTACCTACTACGAATTCGGGCTGACAGTGACCGCCTTCAAATGGCTTTTGTTTGCCTGCCTGATGCTGATCCTGATCGTGACCGACATCCTCTACCGCCTGCTTCCCGACGCCATCACCTGGACGGGGTTCGGCATGGGACTGGCTTTCGCTACAAAGATTTTTCCCCCGTACAGCGCTATCCCAGACATTCTGCTGCTCTTGCATGTCCGGTCGCTCCCTCGAATTCCACCGGCAGTGTTTGGCGTTGCGGACGCCCTTCTTGGCGCTGCGATCGGCGCATTCTTCCTTCGGTCAGCTGCCATGCTTTACAAACTCATCCGCAGACGCGAAGGGATGGGTATGGGCGACGTAAAAATGATGGCGCTGGTTGGCGCCTTTCTGGGCGTCCGTGGCGCGTTTCTCACTATTCTAATTGGCACACTGCTGGGCAGCATCTTCGGCATCATTCTCATTTCTTCTCTTTATCTGGCCGGCTGGAAAGGCAAACTGGCGGAGCGCGCGCATCGTCGGGGCTTGGGCGAGCTAAACGCTCTGCGTTGGACGCTGGCCAGCCAATATCATCTCCCGCTGGGCACGTTCCTCGGCATCGCGGCGCTCTTCGTCGTCTACGGCTTCCGATATGCTGTCAGTCGCATTTTTGCCTAGCCGGCTACCGTAATTCTTACGACTAACACCGCGCCGAGCTCTACCGGAAGCGGTACAATCGAAGAGTACCTAGTTCCGTAAGCTGTGTTCCGCGCCGCTACAAGCGCCCTTTACGGTAGCAATGTCTGCGGAGGTCCAAAGTTATGCGAATCGAACAACTGTCGCGCTTCGCGCTCCTCACTGTGCTCGTAGCCGGGTCCGGCTTCGCTGTCCGCGCCCAGCAGGATTCCTCCCAGCAGCCTGCCGTTGATCCCGTCGCCGAGGCTGCCAAGAAAGCCCGCGCCGAACGGAAGACCGAGCCAAAGCCAAAGAAGGTCTACACCAACGACGATTTCTCTTCTTCCTCGAAACCGGCGGCAGCGGCGGACTCCAACGCGCAGACTGACAAGAAGGATGTAAGCGCCGAGGCGGATGCCGACAAGGACAAAGACAAAAAGGAAGACACCAAGGGCGAAGAATATTGGCGCAAGCGCTTTGCGACCGCGCGCGAAAAGCTGGCCTCCGCGGAAAAAGAACTCGACGTTTTGCAGCGGGAACTAGAAAAAGACCAGGTTCAGTATTATCCGGATCCGCAAAAAGCCATGGAGCAGCAATTCAATCGCTCGGATATCAACGAAAAACGCGGCAAAATCGATGCGAAGGAAAAAGAGATCGGAGAACTGAAGCAACAGCTCTCCGACATGGAAGACGACCTTCGCAAGGCGGGCGGCGATCCCGGCTGGGCGCGGTAACCCCTTCTTCTCACTTCAATTCCGAAACGCTTCCTTGGCTTCCCGCCCTGGGTTAGAGACAATATGCTTTGTTTCTTCGCCTACTCCACAACCTCTTTTATGAGCCAGTGAGTTGATGCCCGACCTTCATAGCGCATCGCCCGCATTCCGCAAAGCCCTGCTGCGCAGCGAACGCCTCCGTATTTACATCCTGCTCGCTTCTGTGCTCGTCATTCTAGTGAGCCGAATTATTCGCACCATCTTTATCTGGACCCCCGAAAATCGCCATTTACTTCTAATGCTTGCCGTCTTCGGCGTGGTCGTGATGGCCTACGAGATTCTCATACTTGGCAAGGTCAAACGCGCGGAACACAATACTCAGGATCTGCGCCGCCATTCCTGGCTCCTCAATATCGTCGCGGAAACTTGTTTGCCTGCCTTCGGGCTCGTTTTGCTGGCAAACAGAACGGTCGAGCCTGCCTTTCAGCCTCTGATCAGCCCATTTTTCCTGTTCTATTTTCTGCTTATCATTCTTTCGACCTTGCGGCTGTATCCGTGGGTATCCTGGCTTTCGGGTCTTCTCGCGGCAGCAAGTTACCTCGTGGCTGCGTGGCTTCTCGGTTGGCGTCCGGTTTTCATCGGAGTCGAATCGGTCCTATCACCATCCAACCTCGTGTGGACGTACGCGTTCAGCCTGCTCCTCGCAGGTGCGGTCGCAGGGCTCGTAGCGAAGGAAGTTCGAACACAAGTGGAAGCCGCACTCCGCGAAGCGGAATCCCGCCGGGAATTGGAACGACTCGAACACGATCTTAGCGTGGCGCACTCCATCCAGCAGTCGCTGCTACCTGCGGCTATGCCCGAAATTGACGGTTTCGAGGTCGCCGCATGGAACAAGCCTGCGGATCAAACGGGAGGGGATTATTACGATTGGCAGCCACTACCGGACGGAAAAACTCTCGTTGCGCTCGCGGATGTAACAGGCCATGGCATTGGTCCGGCCTTGCTTGCCGCCGTCTGCCGGGCTTACAGCCGCGCGCATTTTCATGTCGGCACCGAGCTGATGAAAACCATGGGTGAGATAAATGCCGCGCTCGCTGCGGACATCACCGAAGGGCGGTTCATTACCTTTGTGGCTGCCGTTTGCGATCCTAAGAGCTCAAGACTGGAAATCCTTTCCGCCGGCCAAGGCCCGCTTTTCCTCTACTGGCTGCGCCAGGATCGCTTCGAATCCGTAGAGGCCCAGGGTCCGCCGCTAGGCGTTTCGCCGACGCTGCTGTCGGAACCGCCCCGTATCCTAGACCTCAGCCCCGGCGATCTCGTGGTGCTTACAACCGACGGTTTTTTTGAGTGGGCGGATAGCAGCAAAGAATTTTTTGGAGTCGAGCGATTGACGCAAAGCATTCGCGCCAACCGCGAAAAGCACCCTGCGGAAATCATCAAGAGTCTCTATAAGGCAGTCATCAAGTTTTCCGGAGGGACGCCGCAGAAAGATGATTTGACGGCGGTCATTATCAAACGACAGGGCTGACCTGGCTTAGAAGCACGCTCGGCGGGGCGTTCGCCTTCTAGTGAACGAAACCACCTTCTTCCAGCAGTTGTTTCTCGCCACTCAGCATATCCAGGCCGTCGCTCAGCATCTCCGTGCCGCGTTCCAGAGCTCCCCAAGCCACACGTTCCGATTCTTCGGCAACCATTTCCAGGCAAGTCTTGATGGCAGAGGGGTCGTCCAGGATTCGCGTATCCAGCAACCTCACCAACTTCTCCAAAGCGCGGTCCTGCAGTTTCTCAAAAGCCATTTCCAGAGGTATTTGCTCGACACACAATTCGCAAGCCAGGCCAGTCAAGGCAAACTCTAGCCGCGTCGCCTCGAATTTTCCGCGCAATTCTTGCGCGGCGATGCTTGCGTTCGCGCTCTTTTCGACCACCGTTGTACTGTTCATGGCGGCTGTACCTCCGCTACTTCTTTTGCTGCACCTGCGAGACTAAGGGTTGCCTTAGTCGGCCACAATAGACCGGGCGTATCAGTCAATACAGTACTGCGCACAATCCCGCAGCCCTTGCCCGATCGGGCAAACCGCCGGAATGCCCACAAAACAGCGCCTTTTGATTGGAATTTACTTATTCTTTTTGCTGCGACTTACGTTGGTCAGCTTCGAGGACTTGATCGCCCACATCTGCTCTAACCGGGTCACGACCTTGAGAACCCTGCGTTCCAGAGCTTCCTGACTCTTCACCGACGTAATATTTCTCACGATTTGCCGTCGAAGCGCGGTGGTCATGCTCTTGAACACGGCTTGGGCGCGGGGTGACTGTCTCAGTGTCACAACCAGCGCCGGCGGAAGGACCGGTTCGCGCGACTCTTCGTCTCGCTTGATGGTAATTTCCAGAACCGCTCCGGTGTCCACGCGAAGCTTCTCGCGGATGTCTCCGTGGATGGCCATGCGATGGCAGCGATCCCCGCGCGAGACCAGTGTGGTTCGAACCGGCACACCCTCCACCGTTCCTCGCACCGGCAGATTTGCCTGTTCCGCACCCAATGCTTTCGATATCTGAGCAGGCACGTCTACGTACCGAATGATCCCAACTCTATATATTCGTCCCGCAAATATCTGAATGGGTTTAGACACTATGTCCACCTGCCTCGAATTGGTTATAGTGTTCGATCCTTATCGGATTACTTTCACGATATTTCGAGTTCGACAAATCTATCGCAAGATACATGTGAACTTGCGGACATGGGGCGCAGCAATGCTGCACCCTACACGCTACACGAGCTTCGGTTTCGTTGCGATGTGGAGTGCCACCGACTGGAGCATCATCAGGTGATAGCGCGGGGATTCGAAACCAACGCTCGTCATCAACGATGCCAACTCATTCGGCCGAAAAAAACGTGCCACGGATTTGGGAAGATATGCGTACGCGGCGGAATCTCCGGAAATGACCCCACCAATCGCCGGCAGCACCTTCTGGCAGTAAAAACGATAGGTATCGCCAATAATCCCGGGCGCGGGTTCTGTAAACTCCAGGATCGCGATGGTCCCACCTGGCTCCAAAATACGCAGAATCTCGCGCAAACCTCCTTCGTAGTTCGCCAAGTTGCGAAAGCCAAACGCGGTGGTTACCAGGTCAAAGGAATTACTCGCGAAGGGCAGTCGCAACGCATCGGCCTCGAGAAACGGAATGAGTGCGTTCCCGTTCGACTGCGTCAACGCCTTCTTTTTCGCGCGGGTCAGCATGGTGTGTGAAAAATCAGCGCCGATGATTTTCGCTCGCGCGTTCTTGGCCAGTGAAAACGCCAGGTCACCGGTACCGCAGCAAAGGTCCAGAACGACAGCGTTGGGATTCTGCAAGATCGGCCGCAACTCTTTCGCCGCGCGAGCCCGCCAACGCCGGTCCATCTGCGCCGATAAAAGATGGTTCAGCAGGTCATAGCGAGGCGCGATTCGCGTAAACATTTCGCGGACTTTTCGTGACGCATCCGCTTCGTTCGCGGCGCCCTCCGGCTTCGTCCCTTTCGGAAGTGTCACAAGTTCAGCCATTGAATTTTCCGCGTAGCTTTCCACTTGTCCTGGTCAATTGCGGCGCAAATCGCAGCACGGATTCGACCGCCTTCTCCGGCACGTCATCGTAAGTAGCCGCTTTCCCGATGCGACTCGCCAAAACGAAACGCAGCTTACCCCTGCGAGTCTTTTTATCCGACCACATCGCCTTCAACAATTCTTTCGCACTCCCCGGGGGCCAGGATGGCAGCATTCCGATCCTTCTCACCAGCGACACAATCCGCGCCACATCCTCCGGCGGCGTGAGGCCACGCTCATGTCCGAGCATCGCTGCACACATCATGCCCCAGGCCACCGCTTCGCCGTGCTGATAGCGCTTGTATCGCGTCACCGACTCCAACGCATGTCCAAACGTATGCCCGAAATTCAATATCTCGCGGAGGCCGGATTCGCGTTCGTCCCTGCCAACTACATCGGCTTTTATCTCCAACGATCGACGAATGATGCGCTTTAGAGGGGCGGTATCTCTGGCAAGAATCGCGTCGAAATTCCTCTCCAGAAACGCGAAGAGTTTCGCATCCGCAATCACACCATACTTGATCACTTCCGCAAGCCCCGCGCGAAATTCGCGCTCAGGGAGACTGGCAAGCACATCGGGATCCACCAACACTAGTCGCGGCGGGGAAAACGCCCCCACCAAGTTCTTCCCTTCCGGAAGGTTTACGCCGGTCTTTCCGCCGACTGCGCTATCCACTTGCGCCACCACCGTCGTCGGCACCTGTATGAACGCAACGCCGCGCAGATACGAAGCCGCCACAAACCCTGCTACGTCGCCGACAACCCCGCCGCCAACGGCCAGCAGCAACGCTCGCCGGTCCGCGCCGCCTCGCACGAGTTTCCGGGTCAGCAACTCCACGCTCTGCAGGTTCTTTGCCGCCTCCGCGTCATCAAACAAATGCACGTGGGTATTTCGGTGCTTCGACAAGGAATCGCGGCCGCGTTTGCCCAGCGCCCTCCAAACTTTCGGCGAACTAACGATATGTACGCCGGAAAATTCTCCCAGCTCCCCAAGCTCGCGGGCACAGTGCTTCAGCACGCCCGAACCCACCTTCACCAAATAGTCACCAGCACTGGACCGAACGCGAATGGACTTTGGGTTCCTGTTTTTCATCGCAAGAGGTGAATTGGTGCAATAACGTCCGGCATCACTTCTTCTGCAATTCGTTTACGGATTCCAACACCACGTGCCCAACAATCGCCAGCGTCTTCGGGCTGATTTTGTCGATCGTATCCTGCGTCGTATGCCAGTACGGAACGTCGTGCGCCGAATCCAAATCCATGATGTCCACGGACGGCACTTTGCGCGCTGTAAACGAATAGTGGTCGTCGCCACCGAAGTTCGTAAGTTCCTTCCCAAAAACCTGCCCGTACCCGAGCCTGTCCGCAACGTTCCAGACCATATCCTTCAGCCATTTGGTCGACTCGCCATCGCGAAGGAAGTGCGGGTTACGTCCGCCCACCAAATCCGTAAGGATGAATGCCTTTATCCTTGGCAAGTCTCCGCTATTCGCAAGTCGCGCCGCCATTTGCCGACTGCCATACGTGTGGTCCGGGTCCGCCCACTCTTTGTTGAAAGCCTCTTCCGCGTCAAAAAACGCAATCCACACGGCGTATTTTCCGCGATGCTTGCAAAGCAATCGCGCCAGCTCCAGCGTCACGCCCGTGGACGAACCCGCATCGTCCGCCCCCACAAAATTGTCCATACGCTTTGTGTCGTAGTGCGTGCCCAACATAATGATTCCCGGCTTTTCGCCTGGAATCTTCACCAGAATATTCTTCATTGGTACGCGCCCCACCGGGGTGTCCGCCGAGAACGAATCCGTCTCCACGGTGCATCCGTACGATGTCAACTCCGCTTCAAGATATTCCTGCAATTTCGCTATCGCGGGAGTTCCCGGAGAACGCGGCCCGAAGCTAACCTGTTTCACCACCTGTTCGTAAGCACGCTGGCCGTCGAAGCCGCCAGTTTTTTCCGGAGGTGGCGCCTGATCGTCGGGGGGCACGGCAGGCGGAGTTCCCGCCACCACACTCATGAACGGTGGTTGGGCAGGAGCGGTTGTGGTGCCGTTCTCCGATTTGCACCCGAATGCAAAGGCCGCCGCAATCAGAAGTGGCGAGAACAAAATCCGGATTGCTTGCCCGCGGATGTTCATGAAGGGGTGCCCGCGCTTTCCGCGGCAAGCTGCTTATTCTTCCTGCGCACCACGATCCAGGAAACGAAAATTCCAACAACGTAGAGGCCCACCATCGGCGCCATAAAAATCAACATGGTGGTCGCGTCCGGCGTCGGAGTGATAATTGCGGCCACCACCGCAATTATCAAAACCGCATAGCGGAAGTTCTGCCAGAGGAATTTCGGAGTCACGATTCCAAAAAGCGAAAGGAAGAAAATCAGGACTGGTAATTCGAACACCAGCCCCAATCCGAGCAGGATCATCAGGATCAGGTCAAAATATTCATTAATACTGATCAGCGGCGCCACCGTTCCGCCAAATTGCTGGAAGCTGACCAGAAATTTCAAGATGTAGGGCAATGTAATGAAATAGCCGAACGCAATTCCCGCCAAAAACAGAAATACCGTGGAAAAAAGAAATCCGGTCACCGCGCTGCGCTCGTGCTTGTACAACGCCGGCGCCACAAACAGCCAAAATTGGTACAGCACCACCGGCGACGCCAGAACCAAGCCGATGTAAACGCCCAGGGTGATGACCAGATTCACCGCACCAGCAGGATGGTTGTAGTACAACTTGTCCGCATACCCCGCGGAGACCAGCGCCTTCTGCATTGGCTCGTTGATGAAATGAATCACCTTAGGAGCGATGTACACTCCGGCAAACGCACCGACGCCGATGGCATAGAGCGAATTGATAATTCGCTTGCGCAGCTCGGCAAGATGCTCGAAAAACGTCATCTGGCCGCCGGCCTCTTCCAGGCGAGCGGCAAGCGACGTATCAGGCTGGCTGCTGTTGGTCATGAGAAGGGGCGGATTCCGCAGTACGTTTGGCCGATTCGGCCTCTTTTTCTAGAGTTGCTTCGGGGCTTGCTTCTGGATCTATTCCGGATCCCACTTTGGAACCAGTTTCGCCGGCCAATCCCGTATTCGTTGCTTCCGTAGCTCCCTCCGGCCCGTCTAACCGAGGAACCGCCTCCGCTAACGGTTCGATTCGGGGGGTATCCGTCACATGCGCATCCTGATCAACCGCCGGCAACGTGCCATTCGCAGGCGGACTTGCCAGCGTGGTCAAATCCGTGGGCAATTTGAGCGCTTCCCGCGTCGCCGCAGCAGCCTCGGCGGCCTGCTTCTTCAATTCCGCGATCCGTGCCTGGCGCTCCAGGTCCCGCATCTCTTCCTCAAACGCGGACTTGAAGTCCCCGGAGGCCTTGCGGAACTCCGCCATCAATTTCCCCAGGCTTCGTGCCAATTCGGGAAGCTTTTGCGGCCCAAATACCACCAGGACCACTATAAAAACCACGATCATGTGGGGGATACTGAGCATAGGCAAGAATGAACGCGAAACGCGCTCTCTGCATCATAGAAAGGGACCGCTGGAGTGTCAAACGACACTTCTGGAACACCATGTTATACTCGGCTTTACTCGGTAAATGCGAGGGAACGAATGAAACCTGAACGTCGTGGGCTGATTCTCGTCATCGTAGTTTTGGCCATTTCCGCGGTCCTGGGGGGCGTTTTTGGTCCCTCTGTGAAGGCCACCACCGCCTCCAGCGACGATTACCAATCCGCTGTGCGCGATTTCACGAAGGTTCTGGACGTAGTGCAGTCGAACTACGCCGAGCCTGTCGATGTCGATAAGACGGTTTACCAGGGCGCCATTCCCGGCATGCTCCGCATGCTCGACCCGCACTCCAACTTTTTCGATGCGCGCCAGTTCGCGCTTCTGCGAGAAGATCAGCGCGGAAAGTACTACGGCGTCGGCATGGTCATCGCCCCTCGCGAAAATCACACCATCGTGATGTCGCCGTACGTGGGCGCGCCCGCCTACAACGCAGGCATTCGGCCGGGCGACGTCATCTCCAAAGTGGATGACAAAGCCACCGACGGTCTGAGCACTAGCGAAGTTGCCGATTTGCTGAAGGGCCCCAAGGGCACGATCGTCAAGATCACCGTTACGCGCGAAGGCTACAACGACCCACTCATCTTCACCGTTACGCGCGATGAGATTCCGCGCCACTCCGTCGAGATCGCTTTCCTGCTGAAGCCCGGCATTGGCTACGTTCGCCTCACACAATTTAACGAAACCACCGATCGCGAAATCGCCGATGCCCTCAAGATGCTGGGCGCAAATTCGCTGGATGGCTTGATTTTGGATATGCGCGGGAATCCTGGCGGCTTGCTGAATGAAGCCGTGGCTGTGGGCGACATGTTCCTCGAAAAGGGTCAGCTCATCGTGTCCTATCACGGCCGCAGCGCACCAGAGCGCCGCTTCGTCGCACTGCGCGGCAATCAGGGGCTCACCGTTCCGCTGGTGATTCTCGTGAATAACAATTCCGCCTCCGCAGCGGAGATCGTCACCGGCGCGGTTCAGGATCATGACCGCGGCCTGGTGGTCGGCGAAACCACCTTCGGCAAGGGACTGGTTCAGACCGTTACTCCGCTCGCGGAAAATACCGGCCTCGCGCTCACAACGGCGCGTTATTACACTCCCAGCGGACGGCTCATCCAGCGCGATTACAAATCCATCTCGCTGTACGAATATCACTACGAACGCAAGGTTCCGGATCATCCAAGCGAGATTCGTCAAACCGACAGCGGCCGCCAGGTGACCGGAGGCGGCGGAATCACTCCCGACATTATCGTCGACTCTCCCAAGCTGGATAAGTTCCAGGAATCGCTCTATCGCGACGAAGTCTTCTTCCCCGGCGAGCAAGGCGTGGGCGGCTTCACGCGCTCCTATCTCGGCACCAAGCCCAGCGTCACTCACAGTTTCGAAGTCGACGATCACGTCATCAGGGAATTCAAGGACTACCTGACGAAGCACAACGTGAAGTACAGCGAAGCCGAGTACTCCGAAAACCTCGATTGGGTGAAGCGCAAGATCAAGCAGGAAGTCTTCATGTCCGCCTACGGCACGCAGGAAGGCTTCAAGGTTCTGCTCGAAGCCGATCCGCAAGTCCAAAAGGCGGTGGAATCCATCCCGCAAGCCCGCGCGCTATACGAAAACGCCCGCAAAGTCGTGGCCCAACGCAACGGCGTCGCCCCCGGCGATCAGCCCTGACGTTAGGTGCACGGCAAACTTGTCCACGGGCGCCGTTTGCGGCGCCCGTTATTTTTCGGGAGTTCCTCTTCACCATCCCCCAAAACTACACCATTCACAAAATTCTGATGAAAGCCCCCGAAACCCAATACATCCTTCAGCTCCAATCCGAGCCTCCGCGAACTCCGCGGCCCTTTGCTCCTCTGCGGTGATCTTTTGCTTTTCCTCTAGCGATGTAGCGGTCGCATCGCCGCCTGCCCAAATCCGCGAAACACTCCCTCTCGCATCTTGGTAACTTCCGCATCTCTCTGCTAAAATTCTAAAAGTTGCTACTCGTGGGCGAGTAGCTCAGCTGGGAGAGCGCCTCGTTCGCAACGAGGAGGTCGCCGGTTCGATCCCGGTCTCGTCCACCAAACAAATCACTTCCGTGCAATAACATCCGCGGTAGTGCTCGCACCGCGAAAGCGCAAAACAGAGCCTGTGCCAGTTTTTGTAACTCTCAAAATGGCAGGTTGATCGGCCGTGAACTCGTTCCGCTCGCTCAAGTTTTAGACAAAAAAGATTGATCAATTAACGCAAGCTATTATATGATCTTCGCGTTGGACCGCCCGGCCCAACACTCCCCTAATGACCATGTGGTGCGGGATGGTGTCTCTTTGACATTGCTATTCAGTAGAACTGAGCCTCGCATTCCCAAGAGCATACTGGTGCGATTGTTTGACCCTGAGAAACGCGAGTTTGAAATAAGTCTCACGGTCGACGTCAGTAGCCATGGTGCACTTGTGGTGTGCAAAAATCCTTGGCGGTCTAACGCATACATTTCAGTCCACTCGATGGGCGGAAGTATGTATTCGTCCGCCCGAGTGGTTCGTTGTCAACTTCTCAAGGATCGTTCCTACGCGGTCGGGTTGGAGCTAGCCGACCCATTGCCGGATTGGCTCGAGATTCAACGGGCAGCCACGCCAAACCGACAAGGGTTGAATGCCTGAGGCAGATCGGTTCCTTGGGCAGGTTCGTGAACATTCTTCGTTCGACCCCCTCAGAATCGAAGAACCTTTGTGCATGTGCGCGTCCCAGCGTAACGGCATGAATGGATTTATACACGGTAAGTGTTCCCCTTCCCCCTCTACTTATCGGCTGTAGATACGCAGAATCACGTATAGGTCGGTTTCGGTCTAATCGATACGATTTATTGGGGGTTCCCCGGCCCTCCTCACTTCCATTCTTACTGGGGAACAATTTTGCGAGTTCTTATCGTTGACAACCAGGAATTCATGCGGCTTGGCCTACGCGAGACGCTAGCTGAGGCCGGAGACATTGATATTTGCGGCGAGGCGGTAGATGGGAGAGATGCTCTCGCCAAGGCCGAACGCCTGAAACCTGACTTCGTGCTCATGGACGTCGGCTTGCCCGTCAGGGATGGTATTGAAGCAACGCGACAGATCCGTGGCAACTTGCCCGAAACTCGAGTCGTAACCTTAAGTCATTACGACCATGACCATCCCGAAGTAGTTAGAGAAGCGTTGAAAGCTGGCGCGTCGAAACACGTATTTAAGTTGGACGTCGGGACAGACCTGCTGTCGACCCTACGAAAGCTGCAGGACGAGCCCATGTCGCGGGATGTTATTGCTGCAGCGCCCCCCATCGCTCTCGAATTCTCATCGGCAACAGGCCTGAACCGAACCCAGGAGACCACGCCTGCTCTGCAAAGAGAGATACACCATCCAAGAAGCCCGATTACCACGCCCCGTCGCGACTGGAGGGCCACTGAGGAGAACCAAAAGTCCAAAACAGCGGTACTTGTCTGCAGGGCTATCTGCATTGGGTTTGCACTAATTGAAACCTTCTCACAGTTACGATTTATCAATGAAGACGGGGTCTCCTACCTGGACATGAGCGATGCGCTCATACGGCACAATTGGCACTTACTGATTAATCCGATCTGGAGCCCGCTGTACCCCTTTTTGATCGGTTTGGTAACGTGGTTTACACGCCCTTCTGCGCAATGGGAAGTCCCATTGGTGCATGCCATGAACCTCCTCCTTTTTCTCGGAGCACTGGCATCATTCGAGTTTTTTCTGCGGCGCGTGATCAGCGTTCTTCGCCCCGAAAACGGGCCGGAAGATGCAAATTCAGGCGCTCCCCTCCCCGCGTGGGCCTGGCAGGTTCTCGGTTATAGCCTCTTTGCCTGGACCACGGTTGGAATGATCTGGGCACCCCGCATGATTACTCCCGATCTATGCGTTGCGGCCTTGGTCTACCTTGATGCGGGGCTTCTTCTCAGTCTACGCGACCGCGGTAAGTGGACACGGACATGTCTTTTGCTTGGAGTCACGCTTGGATTGGGTTATCTCGCCAAGGCCATCTTGTTCCCCATGGCTTTCCTCTTCATGGTCCTCGCGTTTTTCATGATGGGCGAATGGAGAAAAGCGATACGTCCTCTTGCCGTCACTTTCCTTCTCTTCTGCGCGATATCCGCTCCGTTGTTGATCTCCATGTCCCACAGGGTTGGGCGTCCCAGCTATAGCGAGGCGGGAAACCTGAACTACGTCTGGCACGTGAATGGTTTTAACCCCTACGTCGCTTCGGCTTCCCCTTCCGGTCCACCCAGCTATTTGAAACACCCGATGACCTTGGCTCACAGGAACCCTGACGTTTTTATCTTCAAGGAGCCGACGGCATACACATACCCTCCCCGGCAGGATATGGAGTACTGGAGCGCAGGCGCCATCGCAGCGGTCAACGCAGGGGACCAACTGAGAGCGGTCGCCAATAATCTGCGGGTTCTGCTTACTGACGCGCACATTATGTATATGTGCCTTCTCATCGTCGGAGCGCTCATCTTTGTGCTCCTAAGCCCGAATTCGTCTTGGCGCTTCAAGAAGATTTCGAGAAGTTGGCCATTGCTCCTCGCCGGAATTGCTGGGCCTTTCCTATATTTGCTTATCTCGGTTGAGCCGCGTTATATCGCCCCTTTTCTTCTGTTGGTGTTACTTGGCTTGTTTCCAGGAATAGTGGTCCGGAACTCGAAGGATGCGGAGAAACGAGCTGCGAGATGGACGATCGTTTTTGCCACCTTTGTGATGGTTCTGACTGGACTGGTGGTCGTTTATCACCTGGCAGGTTATCCTCGCGCGCAACGACAGCTTGGAGAGGAGTTTCTTCAGGTGGGTGAGTCTTTGAATAGAACGGGTGTCCAGCCTGGACAGGATGTGGCCATCATCGGTGATAGTTCAGATGGGTGTCGCTGGGCGCGAATGGCGCGAGTTCGAATTGTTGCGCAAATACTTCGCGGAGATGTGGCCGACTTTTGGCGCGCAGATCCTGGCGTGAAGGCAGATGTGTATGATGCCTTTGCGAAAGCTGGAGCAAACGCAGTCATTGCAGAACAGACACCTCCTCCTGACGAGGCCGCCGAGTGGCAGAGACTTGGCGATTCACATTACTACGTGCATTTCGTGGCTCCTATCGCGCTGCAATCGTCCTACAACCATTGACTCTCGGAGATTTAACCAGACGTTAACGACCTCGCGAACGAAATCGCGCAATTCCCGCCCGATCTTCACTTGTTCCGCGCAGTAAGACACACGCGTATGAAAAATACTGCATTACGTATCGCCTTGCTCGCCTTGGCCTTTGGACTGTTCGCCGCAGGGGACGCCAAAGCCCAAATCAATCTGCTCGCGTCGGCTGTCTCGATCAATCGCGCGGGGGTGCTTTCGCCGACGTTTCCGGCCTCACCTACCTTCTCGAAATCGGCGTTCCTGCCAACTCCCTCGGCGGTTTCGGCTCCGCCATCACTTACGCGTCAGGCAACACGTTCCTTGCCCTGCCCGACCGCGGTCCCAATGCGGTGACTTTCGATGCAGCGATTGACAACACCGCCAGCTACGTCACTGCCGCTCAAGCTGACTCCCACGTTGCGTGCCACCACCCTTTTCTGGAGCTTGACTCCGCTCGTTTACGGCACCGGTGAAGGCCTCGGCGTGGGTTCCGGCGTGCCGCCCATCAACAACTTTTCCCAGCACTTCTTCACCGGGCGTTCCGACAACTTCGATCCTAAACACAACTCCGGCGATCCCAACGATGCCCACTTCGACTCCGAAGGTATGCGCCTTTCGAACGACGGGTTGAGGGTATATGTCTCCGATGAGTATGGTCCTTATATCTATGAGTTCGACCGGCTCACCGGCCTGGCCTCCGGTCGTTCCAGTTGCCTGCGTCCTTCTACGTATCCATCCTGTCCCCGGTTGGCACTACCGAAATCAGCGGCGACAAAACGCAGACCCCGCCTATTCCTGCCAATACCTCCGGCCGAGTTGCCAATAAAGGTATGGAAGGCCTGGCCATTACACCAGACGGCCGCACGCTGGTGGGCATCATGCAAAATTCTCTAATCCAGGACGGCGGCTCCAAAGGCAGCCTGCTGCGAATCGTCACCATCGACATCCATTCCGGCAAAGTCACTCACCAATACGGCTACCTGCTCACCGTCGGCTCGGGTGTTAGCGAGATAGTCGCCCTCAACGAACACGAATTCCTGGTGGATGAGCGTGACGGCACCGGACGCGAATCCGGCGGCGTTCCGCTTGGGGCTAGCACGAATGCCAAGTTCAAACAACTTTTCACAATTGATCTGAAAAACGCGATTGACATCAGCGGGCTCGACGACGGTTCGTTAACCCTGGCAACAGTGCTGGGCGACCCGACGTACCACACTGTTCAGAAGAAGCTATTTCTGGATATTGTCCACGGGCTCAACAGCATTGGTATCCCACTCGACCACATTCCGTCCAAGGTTGAGGGTGTCTCCTTCGGTCCGGATGTAAAAGTGAAGAGCGAAACTCTCCATACCCTCTGGATTGGCAACGACAGCGACTTCATTCAGGAGGTTCTCGATGCAGCTGGAAACGTGATTCTGAATCCTAATCAGTTTTTCGTTTTTGGCTTTACCGACTCGTCCGTCGAACTGGGCGGATCGAAGTTCGTGCCTTAGCAGTTCAGTAAATTCCTCGGTCCCTTGTCCTGGTAAGTGTTACTCATGCGCGCGGACGCTCGCAAATAGCGTCCGCGTCGCCTTCCGATTTTGCCTTTGTTGCCCGTTGCGCTCGATGCCCTACCTAGATAATATCTATACGCGTCCATGAAGCAGCAATATCCATTATCCAGAATGAAGGAACTGAAGAACCGTTACGCCGGCAAGAAAAAGGCTGTGGGGATCAACTTAAGTCCAGAAGTCCTCGACTATTTCAAGGGACTCGCGGACGAGACGGGCCTTCCCTATCAAAAACTGATCGATCTCTATCTTCTCGATTGCGCAAAGAAGCGCAAGAAACTCACCATGAAATGGGTGGCATAAGGTAGCGTTGCTCGAACCGGACAGGTCACAGCTCCCTATTCAAAGCTCTTGACGCCTCACGCGATTAGTATCACAATGTGCTTCTAATCATGCTTGGTGAATTCGAATATCTCTTGATCACCGCGGCCGCCGGACTTGGCGACGAAGCCTACGGCGCCGCCATTCGCGAACACATCGCCGCCACCACCGGGCGCAAATGCTCCATCGGAGCGCTCTACACCACCATCGACCGCCTGGAAACCAAGGGCCTGCTGGAAACCTGGATGGGCGAAGCCACAGCGCAACGCGGCGGACGCGCCAAGCGTATGGTGCGCGTCACTGGGAAAGGTGTCCGCGCCGCGAAAGATTTCTTCGATGCCGTCACGCGCGTAAGCCGCGGCGCATCCTGGGTCTCGACCCGCACCGGGAGCCGCACATGACCCGCGCCGACTGGGCCTTGGTGAACTACGCTTCCCGCTTGCTCGCGCCCAGCGAACGAGAAGCGGTCCTCGGCGATCTGGCGGAAGCGCACGAAAGCGCCTGGCAAGGCCTGCTGAGTGTGCTCGGCTTGGTCTTCCGCCGCGAAGTGCTGCTCTGGAAAAGCTGGCGCCCGTGGCTTGCCGGCTTCGGACTCGCGCTTCCAAGCAGCTTCCTGTTGATGGGAGCCTCAATGTCCGTGAGCTGGAGTTACATGCGCCTTCTCTGCCCCGAACTTCTGCTGCAAGCCTCGTTGACGCGGCCCTCCGCCACTGTG
>Ga0308309_10000684_pt1 | contig 20877 bp, 23 predicted proteins | sample HubBroMetageWFT5_FD_192491 | JGI IMG/M metagenome (GOLD analysis project Ga0308309, IMG submission 192491) | Warmed and freeze-thawed soil microbial communities from the Hubbard Brook experimental Forest, New Hampshire - Hubbard Brook CCASE Soil... | ecosystem: Environmental > Terrestrial >...
AATCCATTAAAGAACCCCTCTACCATTTAATCGAAGTCGCTCATGAAATTGGCAACACCGGCGATCTCGATCAAACGATCGACATCCATCGCGACGACGAGGTCGGCGTCCTCGCTCAAAATTTCAACAAAATGATCACCCACCTCCGCGAAATGGCCGCTGTTTCCGCCGCCATCGCCGAAGGGCAGTTGTCCGTCACCATTCAGCCCCGCTCCCAGCAAGACACGCTCGCCAAAGCCTTCTCGCGCATGACCCAGGGCCTTCGCGACATGGTCCGCCAGGTTCGCGACTCCGCTTCCCAGGTCGCCAGCGGCGCCGGGCAAATGGCCAGCGCTTCCGACGAATCCGCCAAAGTCAGCGTCCAGGCCGCTTCCGCCATCGACGAAGTCACCAGCACGATGCACGAGATGAGCATCAACGTGCAAAACGTCGTGAAGAACACCCAGGTGCAGGCTTCCAGCGTCGCCGAAACCTCCGCCTCCATCGATCAGATGGTCACTTCGATCCAGCGCGTTGCAGACACGGCCAAGCTTCTCGTCGATATTTCTCATCGTTCGCGCGAAGAAGCCCAGACCGGAATGTCCACCATGGACAAAGCCACCGAAGGCCTGAATCGCACCAGCCAGGCCATTCAAGCCTCCGCCGAAATTATTGACGTTCTCGGCCGCCGCGCAGACGATATCGGCAAAATTATCGAAGTCATCGACGATCTCGCCGAACAGACCAACCTGCTCGCGCTCAATGCCGCTATCGAAGCCGCCCGCGCCGGCGAACACGGCCTCGGCTTCGCCGTCGTCGCCGAAGAAGTCCGCAAGCTCGCCGAAAAATCTACGCAATCCACGAAAGAAATTTCCGAGCTCATTCAAGGTATCCAGAAGGAAGCCCGCGAAGCTGTGGACAACATGGAAAAGAGCACCACCATGGTCGGCGAAGGCTTGCTGCTCAACAAAGACCTCAGCGTCGCGCTCGAAAAAATTTCCGACGTCGTTTCCGAGGTTTACAAGTTCTCTCAGGAAATCGGCCAGGCCACCATGGAGCAGTCCAGCGGCTCCTCGCAGATCGCCAAGGCCACCAATCGCCTCACCGAAATCACCCAGGAGATCAACTCTTCCGTCGAGGAGCAAGCTTCCGGCGCGCAAGCCGTTGTCCGCGCCATGGAACGCATGCGCGAACTCGTCCAGCAATCCACCTCCAGCTCCACCGAACTCGCTGCCGCCGCCGAACAGATGTCCAAGCTTTCCCGCAACCTCCTCGAGTCCATGGACCGCTTCGTTCTCGAAGAGCGTTTTGGCGATTCGCGCCGCTCGGCTTCCCGGCGTCCGGCACTTGAATCCGAAAGGCAGGACTCGGAAGAGTACGCCGAATCCATCCGGTCCTAGGCGAGCCCTCAACTTTCATGGAAAAAGAACTCCAGGTCGTCGGCTTTCGGATCGGACGTGAGACGTTCGGCGTTCCCATTGCCATGGTTCGCGAAATCGTTCGCGTTCCGGAAATCACCTCCGTCCCCAACGCTCCCGAGTACATCGAGGGCGTCATCAATCTGCGCGGCAGGATTATTCCTGTCGTGGATCTCCGCAAACGCTTCGGCGAAAAAGAAATTACCTCGACCAAGAAAAATCGCGTCGTCGTCGTGGAATTGGAAGCTCGGTTGATCGGGCTCCTCGTCAATTCTGCTTCTGAGGTTCTTCGCATTCCGCCGTCGGAAATCCAAGCGCCGCAGGACGTATTTCAGGAAGGTGAATTGAACTACATCACCGGTGTGGGAAAGCTGAAAGGCCGGCTCGTGATCCTTCTCGATCTCAGCCGCATCCTCCAGCGCGGCGAACTCCGCCGCCTTGATGAATTCGAAGATTCCGTCGCCCCCGAACCCGTGGGCGCGGAAAAAGTTTTAGTGAAGTCGTAACACCTTGTGAATTGTTTATTCGTCATCACGCAGGAACGGAGCGAACGAGGCGCGAATGTCCACTCTCACCACGCAGGTGCAGCTCACAGACCCTGAACTAAAGCTCCTGCAAACCCTCGTCTACCAGGAATGCGGCATGTTTTTCGACGAGCGCCGCACCCATTTTCTCCGTGACCGCCTGCAGCGCCGCCTGAAGGCCTGCCAAATGGACTCTTTCTATAGCTACTACCGCCTTCTCACCAGCCGCGAAGGCAAGCAGGAGCTCGTCGCCCTGTTGGAAAATCTCACCGTCAACGAAACCAGTTTCTTTCGCATTCGTCCGCAGCTCGACCTCTTTCAGAAAGTCACCCTGGAGGAAATCCTCAAGCGCAAGCAGGAACGCCGCGATTGGTCGCTGCGCATCTGGAGCGCCGGTTGCTCCACGGGCCAGGAACCCTACTCCCTCGCCATCATGGTCTGCGACGCGCTCGCTTATTATTACCTGCGCAACCCGCTCCCGTTCGATATGCCCACGCCGAAGCCCCTGATTCCTCCGCCCTGGAAGGTGGAAATCATCGCGTCTGACATTAATTATTCCGCGCTGCTCACCGCCCAACAGGGCCTTTACAACGAAGCCCAAATGGAAACTGTGGACTACACCTGCCGCCTCCGCTACTTCGAAAAGGTCGGCGACAAATACACGGTAAAAGCGGCGCTCAAGAGTCTCGTCCAGTTCGATTTCCACAATCTTAAAACCGAATACTTGCCGCAGCGCAACGACGTTATTTTCTGCCGCAACGTGATGATTTATTTCGACGAGGCCGAGCAAAAGCGCCTGATCGAAAAATTTCATCGCTGCCTGAATCCCGAAGGCTATCTGTTTGTGGGACACGCCGAAAGTCTCTTCGGCCTCACCACCCGGTTCCACATGATTCATCAGAACAACGCAACCGTGTATCAGCGGATCGAGGCGGCCCAGTGACATTTTTTCCCGACGAACGCTCCTCCGAGCTTCGCGATCTCTTCTTTGAGAGCTCGGCGGAAATTCTCCAGGGCATGAACGAAGCCGGGCTGAAGCTCGAAGAGCATCCCAACGACAAGGAAAGCCTTCGCCGCGTTCGCCGCGCCGTTCACACCCTCAAGGGTGATTCCGCCGCTTGCGGTTTTCGCGAGCTTAGCGAGTTGGCTCACGAACTCGAAGACGTTCTCACCCCCGAGCTCGCCAGGGAAAATGGCGCCCTCGTTGCCGAAGTCGTGCTCACCGCGGCAGACACGTTTCACGAGATTCTCGCCGCCTATCGCAATAATCTGCAGCCCCCGGATGGCGGCGCGCTCCGTGAACACATCCGCAAGCTTCTGAACAAGCCCGCGGAGAAGTCGCCCAAGTCCGCAACCGAAGCGAAGTTTGCCTGGACCGAATACGAGCGCTTGATGATTGCGGAGGCTTTCCGCCGTGCCGAAGTCGTCTATCACGTCGCGCTCCATCTCGATCCCGATTCGCTGCTTCCCGCGGCTGCCTACGAGTTGGGCAAAAAAGCGCTCGAAAGCGCCGGAAAAATCCTCGCCCTTCATCCGGAATCGGGCGCCGTCCCTGCGGGGATCGCCCTGATCGAAGCGGCGATTTCCAGTGCCAGGTCCTCCGATTGGATTCGCCAGCACTGCCGCGTCCCCTCTGTCGTCTCCAAAATTTCCGTCCTTAAAGTTCAAGCGCCGCAGGCCGCTCCCCGGGACCTTCTGGAAATTCTTCTCGAATCCGAGGCTGCTGCCGTTTCCGCGGGCGTCAAGGCGGAATTGCCTGTGCTTCCTGCGATTCACGAGGAAGAAGAGCATCACGATACTCCTGCGCCCGCGGGTCTCGCTCACGCGGCTGCGGAAAACACGTTGCGTGTGGACGCTGGCCGCATCGATACCGTGATGAATCTCGTGGGAGAAATGATTATCGGTAAATCCATGCTCCAGCGCGCCATCGCGGAATTCGAAAGCCGCCACGCCAAGGATTCTCTCCGCGGAAAATTTGCTGACGCGCTCGCTTTCCAGGCCCGCGTGCTGGGCGAATTGCAAAAGTCCGTGATGAAAATCCGCATGGTTCCCGTGGACCAACTTTTCCGCCGATTCCCGCGCGTCGTCCGCGATGTGGCCAAGTCGCGCAATAAGGACATTGCCGTCGAAGTCGCCGGGCAGAACACCGATCTCGACAAAAGCATTCTCGACGCGCTCGCCGAACCTCTGGCCCATGTCGTCCGCAATGCCGCCGACCATGGCATCGAGATGGCCGCCGATCGCGAAGCTGCCGGAAAACCCGCGCGCGGAAAAATTCGACTCAACGCCTACCATGAAGGCGACCAGGTTGTGATTGAAGTTTCCGACGATGGCAACGGTCTTGACCGCGAAAAAATAGTTCGCCGCGCCCTTGAAAAGAATATTCTTTCGGCCGAAGAGGCTGCCCGCCTGAACGAATCTGAAATCCTGCAATTGATTTTCGCGCCCGGCCTCAGCACTGCCGACGAAGTCACGGAAATCTCCGGCCGCGGCGTTGGCCTTGACGTTGTCAAATCCGCCATCGAGAACATGAAAGGGTCGGTGGAGCTTCTCAGCGAGCCGGGCAAGGGCACCACCTTCCGCCTGCTCGTTCCGCTCACGCTCGCCAGCATTCAGGCGCTCCTGTTCCGTGTGAATGGCCGTCTCTACGCAGTTCCCCTTGCTTCCGTCGTTGAAATCACCCGCGTCACCACCGAAGAAATCCATCGCGTGGACAACCGCGAAGTTTTTCAATTGCGACACCAGGTTCTCACCCTGATCCGCCTCGATCGTCTCGGACCGCATACCGTCGGCGAGCCCTCCAAACGCACGTTTGTCATTATCATCGGCGCAGGCAGCCGCCGTTTCGGCCTCGCCGTCGATAGCCTCATGGGCGAAGAAGAGCTCGTCATTAAGGCGCTCGAAGATCATCTGGTCAGCTCTCCGCTCGTCAGCGGCGCTTCGATTCTTGGCGACGGCACCGTCGTCTTGATCCTCAACGTTCCTGCGGTGGTTTCTTATCTCTCCCGAATTCCCGCGGTGGGGGCCACGGCATGAGCGAAAAAATACGCGTCCTCGTTGTGGACGATTCCGCGCTCATGCGGAAACTCATTCCCCAGGTCTTGCAGCGCGATCCTTCCATCGAAGTCGTTGGCACCGCCATGGATGGCTCGATCGGCCTCAAGAAAATCGAAGAGCTCCATCCCAGCGTGGTCACTCTCGATCTCGATATGCCGCGCATGGACGGCCTTGAGATGCTGCGCCAGATTACGCGCCGCTTTCACATTCCGGTCATCGTTGTCAGCGCCCACACCGCGCATGGCGCTTCTCTCACTTTGAAAGCCCTGGCCCTCGGCGCTTTCGATTTCGTCACCAAGCCCCAGGAAGCCGCCGTCGGCCGTCTCGACCAGATTGCCACCGAACTCGCGCTCAAAATTAAAGTTGCCCAGGCCTCTGGCGCGCCAAAATTGATCATCACGGAGCCGGCTCCCAAGCAGAAGTTGCCTCCCAAGGATTCCGTTCAGCCGCGCTGGCCCTCGCGCATCGTCGCAATTGGCGTTTCCACCGGCGGCCCTCAGGCGTTGCAATATCTCTTCTCGCAGCTTCCCGCGGATTTTCCTGGTTGCATCCTTATCGTTCAGCATATGCCCGAGGGCTTCACGGAAATGTTTTCCCAGCGGCTCAACGAATCCTCAGCCATGGAAATCAAGGAAGCCCAGTCGGGCGATCTGCTCCTCGCCGGCCGCGCGCTTATCTGCCCCGGCAATCGTCATATGAAAGTGCGCCGCATGGAGCACGGCAACATCGCCATTCTCGTCGATCAGCCTCGCGTCAACGGTCATCGTCCTTCTGTGGACGTCCTGTTCCAATCTGTCGCCCAGGAATTCGGCGCCAAGACCATGGCCGTCTTAATGACCGGCATGGGTGAAGACGGCGCTGCCGGGCTCGGCGCCGTCCAAACCGCCGGAGGCTTCACCGTCGCGCAGAGCCCTGATACCTGCGTCGTGGACAGCATGCCGCGCTCAGCCATCAATCGTGGTTTTGCTACCCGTGTCGTTTCGCTTTCGAATCTCGCCAGCGTCATTCAATCCAAGTCTGTGCCCGATCGTTCGCTGGGCGGCGGAGATGCCACCGCATCTTCCAGCCCCGAAACGATTGGCCAAGGTTCTTCGAGGAGATCGTCATGAAACAGTTTGAAGCTTTGACACGCAAGAAAGACAGCCAACCGGTCCGCTATCTCGTCGTGGACGACTCCGTCTTCGCCCGGAAGAGCCTCGCGAAAATGATTGAGTCGTTTGGCGGCCAGGTGGCTGGCGAAGCGGGCGACGGCTGCACCGCCATCACCGAATACGCCCGCATCAAGCCGGATATCGTCCTGATGGACATCACCATGCCGCAGATGGAAGGCATCGAAGCGGTCGAGCGCATCGTCCAGGAACATCCCGATGCGCGCGTCGTGATGGTTTCTTCCGTCGGCTATCAGGACAACATTCTCGCGGCTCTCCAGAAAGGCGCACGCCATTTCGTCCAGAAGCCCGTGAAGCCGGATGCGCTCTACGAAATCATCCGCTACGTGCTCAACGACGACGGCGTCACCACTCCCGTCGCCGCAGGGGAGAGCTCGCGATGAGAATGGATCTGATTCAGCCGTTCATCGGCGCGCTCGATGCCGTCCTCGCCGAAATGATGAAAGAGCCGTCGAAGATTGCCGACCTCACCATGGAAGAGGAAGGTTACCGCCGCAAGGGTCTCGCTGCCGTCGTCATGTTTAAGGGTCAAATCGAAGGCCGCATCGTTCTCGATATGGATCCGTCCGCCGCAACGCAGGTTGCCGGATTTCTTTCCGGCGCCGAAGTGGATCCGTCCGAGCCAATCGTTCCCGAAGTCGTGTGCGAGCTGGCCAACATGGTGATCGGCAACGCTGTCACGCAGCTCAACGACCGCGGTTTTCAATTCAAGGTGCTTCCGCCCGCCGTCCTCACCGAAGAACAGTGCGCCGCCACCGGCCAGGATTCCGAAGCCACGATCCTGCGCTTCGAAACTCCCAGCGGGAATGTCCATCTGAACATCGCCATGAAGTATCACGCCCGCCGCGCTAGCGAACGTACTCCGGTCGCTGTCGGTTAGTTAGCGGCAGTCAAGTGATGGGCTTGCGGTAGGCTTGCGGTGGACCACGCCGCGACGGCATCCAGGCGAACGGTTGAAGTCATCCAGGCTAGTGCGCGCGCGGACCAATTTTGCGATATTCAGTCCCGTGCCGGAACAATCCCGCCTTCGGCAGCTCTTCCGAATACACAATTCGCGCCGGCAGAAAAATATTCGCCGCATCCGGTGAGTAGGGCACGGCTACATCCACTGGCGCCCCGCCATCGTAGCGCCGCTTGCTGCGGAAACACATTCCAATCGGCGAAATATCCTCGCACACAGCCAGTTCGTCGTCCGCGCCCGGCTGTCGAATGCAAGCCGTGAGGCGCGTCTTCAACCGCAAGCGAGCGCGCTCCCGTTGTTCGCCGCTCGAGGGCACTGAACCCGCGCCATCGCCCACGCGGCGAGTGCGTGCGGCGCGAGCGGCGATCTTCTTTTCGTCTTCATGTGGCGCTTGCGTCCAGATGCTCGGCACCTGGCATGTCTTGCAATGGCGCGCGATGCCGCGATTGGTTTCGAAGCCGCGCAGCTCGAGTTCGTTCAGGTAAGCGACTTCGCGGCCGCGGCAGTAGCTGCATTCCAGCAGCATGCGCGCGACGGCGGCGGTGGAATCCGAAATTTCCGGAAACTCGATTCCCCAGAGGTCGTTCTTGTCGTCAATGATTTCGATGCCGTAGAGGTAGCCGTCTTTTTGGCGGCCGAATTGGCCCACCACGCGAACGCGGCCCTCGCGATGCTTCTCCGCGGGCGCCTGACGGCGGAGGTGAATCTCCTGATCCGGCGCGAGGTCGCGCTCCAGAACGATTACCGCGCCGGTGCGATTGATCAGCAGCGTGCGGCACGCCTCGACGAATTCCTGCCCGGTCGCGTCTTTGCCGGAAGTCTCCAGCAGCAACGTCAACGAGACGCGATCGCTGCGGCGCAGCGAAGCGGATTCCATTCTTTCCTCCTCACACCCTTCATTCAAGATAGCATACAGGTTAGCGGAACGGAATGATTGGCAGAACGGTTTACCGTGGATTAGTAAAATGCATGTATCTGATAATAAAGGAGATGCGAAGAAAATCAATCCCTGTACCGTGGATTAGAAGGGCAGTGGTTAGCGCAAAACCGGAGGGCGCCGAGCTATTGGGGAGGAACTCCTTCGGCGATGAACATGCGGCCCTTCACTGAGCTTAGACGGAGCGGCTTGATGGCCTGATAGGCAGGCGAGCCATACCAGGCGTGAGCCTCCTCCGCGCTATCAAACGCGATGACCACAATGCCCTGGGGCGGCGCGCCGCCGTCGAGGGTTTCGGTTTTGCCGCCGGCGACGATGAAGTGGTAATGGCCATCGAAGGGCGCGAGGGTCGCCGCGACCTTCCCTGCATATTCCTTTAAGGTAGTGAGGTCCGTGATTGTGTCGGCTTCAGAGATGATGTAGGCAGGAGGCGCCTTAACCTGCTGGCTGCGAATCGCGCTGCCCCCGGCCGCGCCGATCGAGAGGCCGACGAGCACTCCCAGTCCGAGTTTGTGGTTCGTCTTCATAAGTTAATTCTCCATCCGGCAATGAATGATCGCCGCGTTGCCTGAAATTCTCTCTCGGCGTGCAGGCATGGTGGCAAAAAGCGTGGGGGTTCGTATTGTAAAAATGGGAAGCGGACGCGGATTTAATCAAGCGGCCGGGCGTTGATTTACTCGCGATCGCGCGGAGGCCAGGTAGGCGCCGGGAGAGATGCCGGAGAAAGCGCGGAATTCGTTGGCCAGATGCGCCTGATCGCAGTAGCCGCCGGCGAGCGCCAGGTCGGCCCAGTCCACCGGCGCACCCAAGGCAATCTGCCGCACCACCTGCTGAAACCGGCGGACGCGGCAATACAGCTTCGGCGTCAGCCCGACTTGCTCGCGGAACAATTGCGCAAAGCGGCGGCGGCTGAGTCCCGCGTCGCGAGCGACGCCGAGCACGCTGAGAATGTGAGGCGCGCGCGCGAATTCTCCCAGCGCATACTGTACGGCGGCATGCAACGCGAGCCGTTGGTTCACGCGCTCGAGAAGCGCCGCTTCCAGCACGCGAAATTTTTTTGCCGGGCTGCCCGCTTCGCGCAGCCGCTCGCGCAACGCGCCGGCCGGCGAACCCCAGATCAAATCGAGCGGCACGCGCTCGTTGAAAAACGCGTCGGCGGGCGCGTCAAAGAAAGCTCGCGCGCCGCCCGGCCAAAACACAACCCACATCGCCGATTGCAGAGTGGCCGTGTGGATTACGGTGAAGCGCGTTCGCACGCCGCTCAGCAGAGACGTCGCACCCCGGCCCACTTCCCAATTCTCGTTTCCCGGTCCACCGATGGGACCGTCCGAAAGGCTGATGGATAGCTGAAATTTTCCGTCGGGCAGGACACGATGATTTCCAGCGCCCGGCGGATGTCCATCGCAGTAGCAAAGCCTTTCTATGTAGGACGCGAGGGGGCCGGTCGGGAGGTGCGCGAGCAGCACAACTCCATCACAGCACAGGACAACCGGCCGAGGCAATGGTGGGGTTCGCCTAAGCGGACGGAAAATACGCGCCGCTGGGATGACAACGCCAGAGCAGGGAAGTCGCGGGGAAGTTGCGGCGAAGGGGCCGCGTGCGCGGGCACACTCGAAAAACCCCTATCCCGGCTGGGGAAAGTCTCCTACGTAAAGTTACAGAACTTGAGAATCCTACCCGAGAGTACCGAAGTTAAATACAGCTTCCCGAGGATGTGTTGGCTTATGCGGAATCGATAGAGTTCGGGCTGATTTTGAATTCTATTTAATCTGGAGGCCAAAATGGAAGAAAAGGACTTGAGGGATTTGTACATCGACGAACTTCGGGACATCTACAACGCGGAAAATCAGCTGGTGAAGGCGCTGCCAAAAATGGCGAAAGCATCCACTTCCGCTGATCTCCGCGCGGGATTCGAAGGGCACCTGGAACAAACGAAGGGTCACGTCCAGCGACTTGAAGAAATCTTCAACGCTCTGGGCGAGAAGCCGACCGGGAAAAAATGCAAGGGGATGGAGGGCTTGGTTTCGGAAGGCGCAGAGATGATTGAGGATGAGGAACTGGATGGGGCCGTGTTGGATGCGGGTTTGATTTCCGCGGCGCAGCGCGTGGAACATTATGAAATGGCCGCGTATGGCTGCGTGCGAACTTTCGCGGAAGTGCTTGGAGAAGAGGAGGCCGTTTCTCTGTTGGAGAAAACTTTGAACGAGGAAAGAGAAACAGACGAAAAGCTGACAACGCTGGCAGAAAGCATAAACGTTGAAGCAGCCAAGTCCGACCACGCTCCCGAGGCAGTTGCTCCCGAGGCGCGCAATGGAAGGAAGAAGGCCGCCCGGGCCTAAGCAGCTGCAATTTTCAACTCCACGATGCGGGCGAATGCTATCCAGGTTCGCCCGCCTTCTTTTTCTGCGAACGCGCGAGGGCGGAAGAATAGCGGATCCGTCGTCGCGGACGTCGCGGATGCCGCGACGGACGCAAAATGTGCGTGATAGAGGCGAGAGCTTAAGGGCAGGGAAGCGGCGCGAAGGGGCTGGGCGCCCGCTCGTCGGGCCGCCGCTATTTACTCGGGGGCGGCGTCACCCAGGACTTTTGCGGTGATGGTCACGCCATTTTTATTGGCATCGAATCGTTGTTTGCGATCCATTTGTTTTCCGAGGATGTCGCGAAGCGCCTTTCCAATGCCGGCAGCCAATCCACCGGCTTCCACTTTTGCCTTGCCGCCGACTGTTCCAGGACCAGACTGACGGTCGTGAAATTGCAATTCAACTTCAATTGTTTTTGGCACGGAGTCTCCTTATCGCATTCGATTGATTGAGGGCATTTTGCACACAACAACTATAGCGGCCTGTGGAGTTTTCTTCACGGGTATTTTGCTGGCGAGGTCTTTGGGGATGAAGGAGAATCCGGGACCGGGGTAAACAGTCGTTTGTGTCGCTTGGCGAGCGGGTGGCACACCACGCGATCGACGCCGCCATTTGGTGAAATTTTCAACAGGAGTTGACTATTTCAACGGAACGACGAGCGACCGCCGGATTCTACAGCCAACGCACGCGGATGAAACGGCGGGAGATAGCCAAAATTTGCGAGGAGTGTGGACATTGGCGAGCAATTTGCATATAAGCAACTGCCCGCCTGATAGGGCGATCGAAAACGAGGAGAAAACCACATGGCAACCAAGAAAGCGACCAAGAAACTAAAGAAGAGCAAGGTATTGCCGTCCGTGAAGACTCTGACGGTAAAGAAGTTTTGCAGCGGCCCCCCGGTTGACTAAATGCTGGGCGCGGGATCGCCCGGAGTGGTGCGCGATGCCGGCTGAGGAAACGAGGCATGGGCGGGTGAACGTGCGCCCGTTCGCTTCGGTCAGGGCAGGCAAGCCGTAGACAGGCACTGTCGGAGTTTACCCCGGCCTTCCGGCCGGGGATAACCTCTGCCGCGCCCAGGGCGCTGACAGTCAGGAAGGTTTCAGCGGAGCCTTAGTGCTCGATGCCGATATTGAACGCCTCGGAGTGGCGCGTCAGCCGCCCGCGATCTACGTTGTTCGTTTGGGGATGACGATGGTTCGAGAGATGTCCGACTGGGCAGAACGCGCGAGAGGTTGATCCGTATGGAAGTATTTTTTGTAGGCGGAAATCCAATCGCTTGCGACATCTTGCTGTGCGGTGGCGAGGCTGAGCTTGCCGCTGCATACTGATTGATGAAGGTAGTCCTCAAGCTGATCTTTTACGAATGAATTCCAGGTTGTGTTGTAACGAGGTTCGGGCCAAAGATTTCGAATGTCGTCAGCACCGCCAAGCCCGGGCGTGATCAGGTAATCCACTTCGTAGTTATCCGCAAATGCATCGCGCAGACCGTATTCGTCGAAAACTCTTTGGCGCAGCGTGTTCGGCACGGGGTGAATTACGTCGTCGTGCTGCATAGAGCAAATAGCGCCGATTGTGACGGGCCTGCTGGCGCCGGGAGTGAAGTTGCGATCGGGGAGCAATCCGCTGATATTGCGCAAACTTGAATGAAACTCGAGCGATTTATGGTACTGAATCCCCGCGAACAAGACGAGAAGGAGCGCCACGGCGCAGGCAGAAACAGAAAGCTGGACGTTGAGGGGAGATTCTCGATGCCACCATGTTTCGCGGGGGGCTTTCTTCACTGACTCTGCCAATTGAGCTTTCAGGATCGCGCGTGGGCCAGCAACCGGCGGCAGCATCGAATCGAGATCCTGATTGCGAACCCGTACGAAATCCACGATGGTCCGTTCAATTTCCGCCATCCGCGCCCGGCAAGGCCAGCAGGCGGCAAGGTGAACACGAACTTCCGCGGCGCGACGCCGCGAGAGTTCGCCGTCTGCGGATAGCAACAATTCCTGATCCGATGGATGGAGCTTTGTGTCGCGCGTGGCGTCACCTCTCATCTGCGCACATCAGCCGGGCAAGAGATCGAGTCAACGAAATTGAAACGGCTCCTAAAGAGATGGCCATGACGCCGGCAATTTCGCGATAGTTGAGTCCCTCGGCACGAAGGCCCAGGCAGCAGCGATCCTGTTCCGGGAGAACCTGAAGAACGGCCAATAAACGTCCCTGGCGTTGGGCGGACAACATTTGCTCTTCCGGGTCAGGAGACGGATCGGACGGGTTTGCAGCGAAGGACACGCCCGATTGCAAATGGCTGTGGTGGCGCTGATTATTGTGCCGCTGTCTTAGGGCGAGGTTGTGCGCCACGCGAAAAATCCAGCCGCGAAGGTTTTTGCGAGATTTTCCAACCTGCAGGTGGCGAAACAATGCCATGAAAACTTCCTGGGTAACCTCTTCTCCGTCATGAACCGATAAACCAAAAGAGAGAATGTAACGGAGGAGAGGGTTCCGAAACTGGTCAAACAGGCCGATTACCTCACATTCAACCGCCGAGGGCGCGGCCAAAAACGCATTCCTGGCTGCTTTTGGAAATGCCAGCTCGTCAATCGAACGTGCTCGAGTAATCCCCATAGTCCATTATATATATTCATTTAAGCTTCCCGGTGTTCAAGGTTTTTGAAGATCAGCCGTCGTCCTGGCAGCAGGCCAAAAAGAGTGTGAACAAAACGCGAGGGATCGGAATATTCAATCGAGGAACCACGACGAGCGTGTCCGCGCAGGGGAGAAACCTGTCCGGGTGCGCGCCAATGCATTCAAAGGCGTACCGATGATCGGCAAATCCACAGGGGCCAAGTTCAAATGAAGAAACTTGCAGTGCTCTTTTTTCTCTGCTGCCTGCCGATATTCTGCCAAAGCAATAGCGGAGAATTGCGGCTGAAGATTGCGGACCCATCGGGCCTCGGCGTGAAGGCGAGCATTCAGATTGTGAGCGAGGCGAACGAGTACCACCGATCATTGGGAACGGACAATGCGGGAGTGTTGGATGTGCAACACCTGCCATTTGGTATCTATCAGCTGGAAGTCAAGAGTGGGGGTTTTGCGGATGCGACCCAAACGGTTGACATCCATTCGACGCTTCCTGCGGAAGTTACGATTCGGTTGAAGATCGCCCCGGTGGCGCAGTCTGTAAGCGTGGTCGCAGCGAACACGATCATTGATCCTGATCAGGCAGGTTCCGTGAGCCAAGTGGGTTCAAGCTTCGTGCAGGACCGGGTCGGATCTGTACCCGGACGATCCGTGCAGGATCTGGTTAATTCGCAACCTGGATGGCTATATGAAGGCAACGCCGTGCTGCACCCGCGTGGATCCGAATACCAGACGCAGTTTGTGGTGGATGGAATTCCGCTGACGGATAATCGCTCGCCCAGCTTCGGACCGGAAATCGAAGCGGACGACGTGCAGTCAATGAGCATTTACACGGCAGGGATCCCCGCAGAATATGGCCGGAAGATGGGCGGAGTGGTGGAGATCAATACGCTTGAGGATTCGCAGCCGGGCTTTCATGGGCAGGTCGTGCTTTCGGGCGGAAGTTTTGACACGGCGAGTTCTTTCGCGCAGGGCCAGTATGTGTGGGGGAAAAACACGCTTGGCGCAAGCGCCAGCGGCGGCATGACGGACCATTATCTGAATCCGGTTGTGCCCGAGAATTATACGGACGCAGGCACGATCGGGGATTTTTCCGTGAACTACCAGCGCGACATCACGCCGAAAGACAGGCTAAATCTGATCGTGCGCCACGAGCTTTCCCGTTACGAACTGCCGAACGAACAAGTGCAAGAGGCTGCAGGGCAGCTTCAGACAGCGGATAACTTCGAGACGATGGGCATCATTTCCTATCAGCACACTTTTTCGCCCAACGTGATCATGGATTTGCGCGGCATGGTTCGGGACAATTCAAACGATTTCTATTCGAACGCGGAATCAACGCCGATTGAAGTTACACAGCACAATTGGTTTCGCGAAGGGTATTTCAAGGGCAGCATAACAATCAGCCACGGTCACCACGAAATCAAGGCGGGCGTTGAATCGGACAACACATTCCTGAACGAAAACACCGCCTATAACATTACCGATCCCGGCGATTGCGGCCCTGGTTCCAGCGGGTCATCTTCCACCGGTGGGACGTCTTGCACGTTTGGATTTATAGCCAACCGCCCCGACCTGGAACAATCTGCATACGTGCAGGATTTCGTCCATGTTGGGAACTGGACGATCAATGCGGGCCTGCGCTGGGATCACTACCAGTTGATTCTGAACCGGCACGCCGTGGATCCGCGTTTTGCGATTTCCCGTTATTTCCCGTCACTGGGCGTGGTGGTCCATTTTTCCTACGATCGTGTTTTTCAAACGCCGTCGTTTGAAAACCTGCTGCTTTCGAGTTCGTCGCAGGTGGAATCGATCGATCCAACGAATTTCCTGCGCCTCCCTGTGGAGCCCTCCGAGGGAAATTATTATGAAGCAGGCGTGACGAAGGCCTTCGCCGGCCATTTTCGATTAGACGCCAACTACTTTCGCCGTCTGGTGGCGAACTATGCAGACGACGATCAAATTGACAATACGACGGTCAGTTTTCCGATCGCTTTCCGAAAGTCCGTCATCTATGGCGCTGAAACAAAACTGGCACTGGCACCGTGGGGACGCTTCTCGGGTTTCCTCAGCTACTCCTATCAAGTGGGGAATGCATGGAATCCCGTGACGGGCGGACTCTTTTTCGGGGATGATGCGGCTGCGGCCGAACAGCAACTTACGGGGCATTTTCCAGATTCTCAAGACCAGCGGAACACGGTGCGCGGCCGCGTTCGATTCCAGGTGACTTCACGACTTTGGATTGCAACCGGAATTCAATATGACACAGGATTGCCATTCGAATTTGAATGCCCGGATAGCGAGGCACTCTCTGCTTGCATCGCCGGAGTAACGCAAACGTATGGCCAGCAGGTGGTCAACCGCATCAACTTCAACCGCGGCCGCATCCTGCCATCTTTCCAGGTAAACGCCTCGCTGGGAGCGGACATTTATAAGTCCGACCGATTGAACGTGAAATTTCAAGCGGATGGACAGAATTTGAACAACGTGCTGGACGTGATTGACTTCGGCGGCCTCTTCTCCGGCAATGCGATTGGCCCTTCGCGCAGCTACGCACTGCGGCTGCAGACGAGCTTCTAGGCGGTAGAGGCAACTGCTCGGGAACTTGGGCGCAACTCTGGTGGACGAATATCGGCCGTGCGGAAATTTCTGCCTGGCTTCCTGTCAACTCGTTTAGCGGGCGAGTTTTGAGTCAAATGCTAAACACGATCTCATTTTCAACGGATGATTCGGATCAACTTGCTGGGTCTCGACCTTGAGAGACAGATTCATTGCGTGACGCCCGGCGTTTCGCCGCCAGACTTACTTAACGCGTTGGACCGCTTTTCGGATCGCGCCGAAATTCGAGGAGCTCAACCGGCGCGCCGCTGTCGAGGATCATCGCAACTGTAACGCCTTCCGAAGGCGAATTCGGGGGAGTGAGAATTTCCTTTCCTTCGAGCGCGGCCTGAAGGTCGTCTACTTCAAACGCAATGTGAGGGACCGACTGAATCAAGGCGTGCACTGGGCTATCGGGTTCGAAGCGCATCCATTGAATGCCACAAGGGCTCGTCTCATATGCGGAGACGTGCATTTTGAATTTTTCCAGATAATATTCGCCCGGGCGCGGTACGGCAGTCGGGATGCCGATGTGGTGGTAACGCCAGCCGCGTACCGAAGTGGCCGCAGGTAGGTCGTGCCCCTTCCGCGGAGTTATCGGGCTATCAGGCTTGGATTCTGAAATGGACATGATTTTTTCTCCGGCCAAGATACCACGGCAAACTGCGCGGAGCGATGGCCTAGGCAGGAAGTAATACTGCATAACGTCGTTTGCGTGTGGTGCTACTTCGCATCTCTTGTAATCCGACTTGTCGCGCAAGTGAAATTGCTTGTTAAGCGAATTACTTCAGGGTTGCACGACACTTGGAAACAATTGCCCGGAGAAATGACGAGCTTCATCGGCTGGCTTGGATTCATCTAGTGTTGCTAGAATCGCGCATCGTTTTCCATGACGCATGGGAGTTGGAAAATGGGTAGCGGAACAATCCACTGGGGACGAATTCTGCTCGGCGGGCTGCTCGCGGAACTAGCGCTCATTCTCGCAATTGTTCCTCTTGGCCTGCGGCTGGGCGACAATTTCCTGCACTACACTGCTCCGCCCGGTTCATTCCTCATGTGCTTCCTGGGAGCGCTCTGGGTATGCCGGCGCGTCGAATCCCATTTCATACTGCATGGGACTTTGGTGGGAGTGGTCGCGGCGCTGATCTACGTTGCCTTGACGCGAGCGCAGCCTGAACCTTTTGCATATTTTCTGGCCCATGCGCTAAAACTGACGGGTGGCGCATTCGGCGGGTTCGTCGCCCGACGGCGCCGCTCACCACCTCCAGCGCATCAAGTTGAAGCGAGGACCAATTGAGACCCCGAGACTTAGCAGGACTTAGCCAAGGAATCCGACGACAATGAAAAATAATTCGTCAGTTTTCATTTTAAAAGTGCTGCTGGCAGTTCTGCTTCTGGCACCGCTCGCCGTTGCGCAAGAGCATGTTTCCTTTCCTACGCAAGACGGAGGCGTGGTCTACGCCGACATCTACGGAGCAGGTGAACGTGGCGTCGTGTTGGCGCACGGAGGCCGCTTCAACAAGGAAAGCTGGGAAAAGCAGGCGTTGGTGCTTCAGAAGGCGGGCTTTCGTGTAATGGCAATCGACTTCCGCGGGTATGGTCAGTCTCACGGACCCAACGGGAAGTCCGGCGACGACGGAGTTGAGTACGACGTGTTGGCCGCAGTTCGTTACCTCCACAAGACCGGCTCGAATTCAGTATCCGTAGTCGGAGCCAGCTTTGGAGGCGAAGCTGCTGCGGATGCCTCGATAGATTCTGAGCCCGGTGAAATTGACCGGCTGGTATTGCTGGGAGCGTGGACTGATCGCTCACCTGAAAAAATAAAGGGTCGCAAGCTCTTCATCGTGGCACGAGATGATTCAAACGATGACGGACCGCGCTTACCTATGATTCGCGCAAATTACGAGAAGGCCGTCGGGCCAAAAGAGTTGATCATCCTCGATGGGTCCGCGCATGCGCAGTTTCTGTTCGCCACGGATCAGGGAGAGCGGTTGATGCGCGAGATTCTGCGATTTCTTTCCGAACCGTAAACGCTTCTGATTAGTGAGTGTTGCATCGACGGCCTGAGCCCGCGCGACTTCTCTCGAGTTAAGCGCGGAGTCTGATGGATTACTTCCTGTTTTCCGGCAAACTGCCCAGAATCGCCGGGACCCACATTTGCCCAGATACAATGGCGCAGGTTTATGCCTCCGATTTCTGGAATGCGATTAGATCTCAAGAAGTTCTCTCCTTACTTGGCGCAGAGGGCAAGGGCAATCCGGGAGGAAACGTGATTGGTTTCGACCGCGAACCGGGCCGGGCAACTGCTACCGAATTGTTTTTAGCCCGAGACGACGGATTCGTTATTTTCGCGATTGCGCCCGTATCACGGACCATCCCAAAGAAATCCACATCTCGACTAACGCGCAAAGCGGGCAAGTGAAATGCCTCTTCGAATCTCCGGTCGTCCCACCAATCAGCAAAGTAAAATTCGCTGGGGAAAAATACATACTGCGCAGCAAGGGGAAAGCCTACGGCGCGTTGGGCAGCACGTTGCACGCCGGAATTGGTGAATGGTCAGTTGGTCTGGCAAAATGAGAATGGCGAGCGCGTTGCCAGGCTCGACCGTCCCTGCAAACCATGCGAAGTCTCTCGAACTGGAATATTACGTGGCCGAGAAAAACCAGGTTCAGTCGGAAGGGCCTCCAGTGTATAAGTGCGCTCATCTGGCGGGTGGAGACCGAAATCCAAGTTGAATTCTGTTTTACGCCAAGGAGATAAAAAATGGAAACCGAGGACGAGAGAGAACATTTGTCGCGGCGTGGATTCATAGGAGTAGGCTCAGCGGCCCTGGCTACGACAGTCGGAGCCCTTTCCGTTGGCGTCGCAACCGGCCAAGAGCAGTCCAACACCCCAAAGGCCGCAGGCGATAGGAGCAAGAGCGATCCTGGCCCGGCGAATCCTGCCCTCGACGGGCAAAATCCGGATTCCATATGGCCACCTTCAACGGATTCCAAAAGTTTGGTTCAAACATTCAAATATCCCTTCTCGTTCGCGAACAAGCGAACTTACGAGGGCGGATGGTCGCGCGAGGTAACCGTTCGCGAATTGGCCGTCTCGAAGACTTTGGCTGGCGTAAACATGAGACTCACGGCGGGAGGTGTTCGTGAGTTGCATTGGCACACGGCGGCTGAATGGGCAATCATGCTCTACGGGTCGGCACGCATCACGGCGATAGATTTGGAAGGGAAAAGTTTTGTCGCCGACACAAACAAATACGATCTATGGTTTTTCCCCAGCGGTGTTCCGCACTCGATCCAGGGTCTGGAGCCCGATGGATGCGAATTCATGCTGGTTTTCGACGATGGGAATTTTTCCGAATCAGAAACGGTGCTGTTGGGCGACGCGATGGCGCACCTGCCGCGCTCGGTCCTGGCAAAGAACTTTGGTCTTCCCCAGGAGGCTTTCAAAAATCTCCCCAGGGAAGAGTTGTTCATCTTCCAGACCGCGGTTCCCGGGCCGCTGGAGAACGACCAGAAAATTGCCGCGGGAGGGCTTTCGAGGTCGCCGCGCGATTTTGCTTTTCGCACCATGGACATGGCTCCGACGAAGCGCACCAAAGGCGGTGAGGTGCGCATCGTTGATTCCAACAAGTTCAAGGTCACTACAACCTCGATGGCGATGGTCACCCTTCACCCGGGAGGGCTGCGCGAACTTCACTGGCACCCCAACGCGGACGAATGGCAGTATTTCATCTCCGGGAAGGGAAGAATGACCGTGGTATCCACAGGCAACAAGGCGCGCACCATGGAATTTCAGGAGGGCGACGTCGGCTACGTTGAAAAAACGCTGCTGCACTATGTGGAGAACACCGGCGATTCGGATCTTATCTTCCTCGAGATGTTCAAGAGCCCCTTTTACCAGGACCTTTCATTCACCGAATGGCTCACGCACACCCCGCCCGAATTGGTGATGGCGCACTTGAAGATTGACAGGGCGACATACGACGCCATTCCTCGAGGCGAAGCAATCGTCTTGCCGGAATAAAGAGTTGTGCATGGTCGGCCGAGTGAAGCGCCGATTCAACCCGCGCGACTTATCAGGAGTTCGCTCGCAGCTGAAATTGCCGCGGTAGCCGCAGGCCTGCTTGCATTCGGATCGCTTCCGGCGGGCGCGATAAACTCGATCGACTAATATTCCTGTATCGCTGGCGAATCTTTATATTCCAGGATATCTCCCGGCTGGCACGCCAAGGCCCTGCAAATCGCCTCCAGGGTTGATAACCGCACTGCTTTGGCTTTCCCATTTTTCAACACGGAAATATTCGCCATCGTGATGCCCACTTTCTCGGCGAGTTCGGTGACGCTCATCTTCCGCTTCGCCAGCATCACGTCGATATTAATAATGATTGCCATCCTGGTGTCGTTATACCGTCAAATCGTTCTCGGATTTTATATCCACGGCGTTTTGCAAAATCCGTTCAAACACCGCCGAAGCCGTGGCGACGATCATCGCCGCGAAGGTAATCAGGATACGCATGAAAACTCCCGCCGGTCGGTCGTCTTTGTCGCCAAACAGAATGAAAACTACTCCTACCGCCACAAAACCGATAATCGCTAACGCGCAATATTTTATCGTCCGCAAAGCTCTCACAGTCGCCTGCGAGAATGTCCTGTTTTGTCTCACGTACGCCAACACCTTGAATGCCTGATAGAGCGCCGCGAAAAACGGAATGGACGCTATATACGCATACGCCAAAAACGGATCTTTGAAGTAAATCTCAAAGAGCGTGGCGTGCACATTCCTGCCCTCGATCCGGGGTTCCCAAAGCATCACGCAAACCGCGCCAACACCTATGAGCACTATTACTGTCTGAAGGAATACGGTTGAGCTTCGTTTCATAAGTCGTGGCCTTACCTCTGTACACTCCCACCTTAACCCGATTCTTATCGTATATCAATACATATTTATCGTTAGTCGTGAATTCCTGCGCGGGAAAGGGCAAACCTTCCGCTTTCCCGCACACTCCTAATCGGTCACCAGAAACCTTGACCACATGCTTGCGCTAACTTAAATTGTTGACTGAAATCGGAAGGCGAATCCCAAACTTCCCATCAGCCCTGCGGAGGAGTAATCCATGAAGACAACTCTATGCGGATTGGCGGCGATCGTCGCGCTGGTGATCGCCATGGTGGCCGGCAGGTCCAGCTCCGCGCAGGAGAAGCAGGACAAGTACGCGCTGCAAATTCCGGGTGGACTCTCGTTCT
>Ga0308309_10000685_pt1 | contig 20876 bp, 17 predicted proteins | sample HubBroMetageWFT5_FD_192491 | JGI IMG/M metagenome (GOLD analysis project Ga0308309, IMG submission 192491) | Warmed and freeze-thawed soil microbial communities from the Hubbard Brook experimental Forest, New Hampshire - Hubbard Brook CCASE Soil... | ecosystem: Environmental > Terrestrial >...
TGTGGGGGGGAGAGTGAAACGTTCGTGGCGAGCTTTGGGAGGTAACGAGAGAACCGGGAAGCCGATCTAAAGATCGGCCACTGCAGGCGGCGGGTACGACGGAGAAGTATTTCAATTGGTGGACCGTCTAGGAAGACGGTCCCTACAAAGGCAAGAAAACGCAAAAGCAAGACGGCGCAGGGTGCAGAGGGGAACCAGAATTTGGCAGGGTGGGAATTACGCGGCGATGATTAGAGTATGTTAAGAATGGCGTAACCAAACGACGATGGCACGCGTCCCAAAATCAGACGGAGATGGAATGGCTAAGCCGGCTTCCCAGGAGCCAGGCCGGAAGTCCCGGGTGGAGGACGACCGCGAACTGGTCCGACGGGCGCAGAAAGACGACAAGGCTGCGTTCGAAGAGTTAGTGAAGCGGCACCAAAGCAGGGTTTTTGCGGTAGCCGGAGGGATCCTGCGGAACCGTGAGGACGTCGAAGATATCGGCCAGCAAGTATTTTTGAAGGCATATTTTTCGCTGAAGCGATTCGATCAGCGAGCGGCATTCAGCACGTGGCTTTACAAAATTACGGTGAACGAATGCTGGGACCTGCTGCGGAAAAGAAAAGTACGGCCGCTGGTATTTGAGGCAGAGTTCAGCGACGAGCAGGCCAGGCAGTACGACGGGATGGAAGAAAAGGCCGACGGCGTGCCGGATGTAAGCGAACGGATGGCGCTGCGACAGGAAGTGGAAGAGTTGATGGAGTGCCTGGAAGAGCGGGACCGGATGATGCTGGTGATGAAAGAAGTGCAGGGATTTTCGGTTGAAGAGATTGCGGAGATCCTGGACATCAACGGCAATACGGTGAAGGTGAGATTGTTTCGCGCAAGGCAGAGAATCACGGAGCGAGTGAAGAGACGGAACGCAGCAGGAGTTTGAAGAGAAGTTTGGCGGCAACAGGAATCTGAACAAAGAGGTGACCGGTGGATGTTTGACCTGGAAAGTACGACCAAGGATTGTCAAAAGACGTTGGATGAACTGGAACGGGTGCGGATCGAGGACGACGGAGTGGTGAGCGGCGAAAACGTGCTGGAAGAACTGTCCGCGGATTCGCGGGCGCACGCCGTGAGATGCCTGGACTGCCGCGCGGCAGTGGAGCAGTTCGCGGAGGCTCGCAATTTGCTGCAGCCGCTTACGCAGATGCAGGCGGAGCCTGGGCCATGGTTTGTGACGCGGGTGATGGCGGCGATCGAAGCGCGTGAGCGAGAAGAAGAGCGCGAAGGCGTTTGGGCAAACGTGCGCAGGCTAGCTCCACGGCTGGTGGCGTTATGCACGCTGCTGCTGGTGCTGGGAAGCACGTGGGCTATGCGCGTGAGACAGACGGAAAAGCAACAGACCGTGATGGCGCCGTATGAGGCCCTCTTTGAGCCGGGTCCGGGGGCGCCACTTAACGATGATGTGATGATTGGCGCTAGCTCGAATGAGGTGCGTCAATGACGGTAGAGACGCGCCGAGCGGCGGGATTTTGGCTGGCGGTGGTCTTTTTGATGGGAGCAGCAATTGGAGCGGTTTTCGGGTATACCTTCGCGCACAGGAGTTCTGTGTATGCGAATCCCATGATGAGCGAACCCGAGCGGCGGGCAAAGCGTGTGGCGGAGATGACCCAGGAGATCGGGTTGACGCCGGAGCAGGCGCAGAAAGTGGACGCGATGCTGCTGAAGGCACATACAGAGATGAAGCAGATTCATGATAAGTCGGAAGCGGACATCGACGCGGTACGACAGAACAAGAGAGCCGAGATAAGGACTTTTTTGACGGATGAGCAGAAGCCGAAGTTTGAGGCGTTCATACAGAAGATTGATGAGGAGAGGAAGAAGCAGCAGGGGCAGGGGAAGTAGAAGAAGTTTTTGGTTAGTAGTTTTAAGTTTCGGAGAAAAGAAAAGAAGAGAAGAGAAGAGAAGATCCAAGCCCCACGCGCAACTTCGGCGCATGGGGTACCGACGGAAAAGACAACTCAAGGACCCACCCTGTGCTGGGAGACGCAAAGGGTAGGCCACCCACAGAAGGAATCCCCAACAAACAACGTTGGCTGGCACACACGAGCAGAGAAACAGGTGTTGTAAATAGCTGCGCGTGGGAGGCGCTTGCGTATATACTCCGGCATAATCTTGAGGTAAAGGCAGGTTAATGCCGGATCCCAGCGTGCCGGGGAAGAAGCTCGATTCGGTACCCCCACAAAATCAAGACGGAGAGCTCCTGGAGTCCTGGGGAGAGATTGCCAATTTTCTCGGGAGAGATGCGCGCACGGTCCAGAGATGGGAACGAGAACTGGGCCTGCCGATTCACCGAGTGAAAACGGGCAAGCAGGGACAGGTGTATGCGTACCGGGTGGAGCTGGAGAATTGGCGGAAGCAACGAGACGAAAAACCCGATACAAAGACGGGTAGCGGGGACGAGGCGGAAGAGGATGTGTGGTGGAAGTGGCGAGGGTGGAAGTGGGTTGTCGGAGTAATTGTACTGCTCGGGGTGGGAATCGTAATCGGGATACTGCTCCCGCCCAAACAAAAGCCTGGAGCGACGAACAAAATCCTATTATTTGTGCGACCGTTTGAGAGCCAGGGGACCGCAGACGGGGAAAAGGAATTCGTCAGCGGGCTGACGAATGAACTGATCACGCAACTAGGCAAAGTGAATCCCGCAAGACTCGGCGTATTTGCGCCAACCACGTCGGCGGAACTCGGCAACGAACCGATTCATCAACTACAGCACGAAATAGGAACGAATTATGTTTTGGAAGGAAGCGTCCGGCGAGTGAAGGACGAAGTGCGGATCAATGTGTCGCTGGTGTCGGCGGAAGATCAGAAGACGGTGTGGGCGAATTCGTACACGACCGATATGAAGGATGTGTTGAAAGCCCAAGATGAAGTGAGCGGTGACGTGGTGAGGCGAATTCAAGGGACGCTACCGCAGGGCGCGGACGTAGTGGCGTCGAAGCGGTCGCTGGACCCGGAGGCATACGAAGCGTACTTGAGCGGCCGGCTGTATTGGCTGGACCGGGATATTCAGCGGAGCCGCGCGGCCTACGAGAAGGCACTGTCGAAGGATCCGCAATTTGCGCCAGCGCTGGCAGGACTGGCGATGACGATGCTCCTTTTGGGCCAGTCACCGAACGACCTGATGCATCCGAAAGAGGCAGTACCGCAGGCGAGAGCGGCCGCGAAAAAGGCGCTGGAGCTGGACCCGACGCTGGGAGATGCGTACTGCGTGCTGGCAAACATTGCGCAGAATTATGACTACGATCGGGCGGAGGCAGAGCGGTTGTACAAGAAGGCTGTGGAAGTGGATCCGTCAAACGTGACGGCACATGAGTGGTATGGGTATTACTTCCTGGTGCTGAACAAAATGCCGGAAGCAGAAAAGGAATTGAAACAGGCGTTGCAGCTCGATCCGGCGGCGGCGCTGTTGAATACGCAGGCGGCGGAGATCCAGTATTACCGGCGGGACTTTGATGTGGCGATTGCGCAGGCGGAAAGGGTATTGCGCGACAATCCGAACTTTGTGTACGCGCGTATCTGGAGGGGCTGCGCGATGCGCGAGAAGAAAATGTATCCGGAGGCGCTGAAGGAGTTTGCGCTGTTGCGGCAACAGACGAACGATAGTCCGGCGAGCTTGGCGTTGTACGGAAATGCGCTGGGCTTGTCTGGAGACAAGGCCGGAGCGATGAAGGTGCTGCAAGAGTTAGAGAAGGCGAAGCAAAAGAGGTTCGTGCCGGCGATTTATATCGCGGGAGTGTATTTGGGGATCGGAGATTTGCCGCAGGTAATGGTGGCCATGAAACAGGCGTACGAGGAAAGGTACGACCGGTTGATTTATATGAACGTAGAGCCGATGGCGGATGCGCTGCGTGGGAGAGCGGATTTTGGGGAGTTGATGACGGAGGTTGGAGTGAGGTGAGGTGAGAGAGTTTTGGGTTATTGGTCGTTAGTTATTCGTTTTCGGAGAAGAGATGCTGCGGTGTTCCTCAGGGGCTGGAGCCCAATCTAGCTAGTGTTTAAATGTCGGACCTAAAGGTCCGACCCCCTAAAGAGAAGAGAAACCCGAGGACCAACCTTTTGCTGTGATACGCGAAGCGTAGGCCGTCCTCAAGTACGTTTGTGTGAGGCGTTTGAGCGTTGGCGGACCGCCTCAGAAGGCGGTCCCTACAAAACGAGATACCCAAGGACCCACCCTGTGCTGGGAGACGCAAAGGGTAGGCCACCCACCCCAAGAGGATCCCAACAGACACAGCCTGAGAGGCTGTGCCACGGAACCAAAGAATGCCCAGAACCCACCCAAGAAACTCCACGGACCTTAGCGAGGGCAAGATGGGTGGATTTGTGTGTTTGGAGGTACGACAAAGTGCGACATATCACGCTAAGTGATTGATTCCGTTCAATGTCGCTTGCACGCCGTGGGCCGGGTCTTTTAGGTTGGCCTGGCACGGAGAAAAACCGCCAAAAGGCGGAGGTGAAACAAAATGAACCAGGAGGAACTTGTGAAAAACCGAATGGCGGTGATGGCTGTGTTTGGCTCGTTACTGGCAAGCGGCGTATTCGCGCAGGAAAAGCCGACGGTGGTGGTGAAGGAATTCAAGACCGCGGAGGGGGTGTCCTGGCCATATGACATGGCACGGATGACTACTCAAGTAGTGGCGGAGCTGCAGAATAAGGAAGCCAAGAAATTCCTGGTGGCTTCGCAGGTGCCGGACAGCGCGGCGCGGCATTTCACTCTAGAGGGAGAGGTATTGGAGTGGCATCCGGGGAACCGGGCAAAGCGAATGCTGGTGGGAGCTGGAACCGGCCGCGAGACCGCAAAGATCCGCTTTTGGGTGACGGATGCGGGAGGGAAGAAAGTGTTTGAGCACCAGGACACGATACGCGCGGAGTTCTGGGGCAATGAATACGCGGATTCGGTGGGTCAACTGGCGCATCCGTTTGCGGACAAAATCGCGGGGCGACTGGCGGAGGCGAAGTTGGAGTGAGCCAGGTTGGTTTCGACCGATGATGTTGGAGCAGCAGCAGGCTGATAAGGGGCGGATGCCGGCTGCGGTCCGACAGGGGGAGTTGCGGAAAGGTGGCTCCCCCTTCCTTTGCAGTTGGGGGACGTCAACAGCCGCCGAGAAGATTAAGAAGAGCCCCGGCGCTGGATCGTAAGAGCCCACCCTTTGCTGGAAGACGCAAAGGATGGGGCACCCTCAAGTGCGTTTGAAGAGCAGCTATCGGAGAGTGCGATGAATCACGGAAATTTCGAGGCGAGTGCGGTGGGAGTGATGGGGACGATCATAGGGAGCATCTTGCTGGGAGAGTTCCTTGGATACGGACTGCACCGGATGATGCACAGCGGGAGATTTCCACGGATGAGTCGCGCGCACATGATCCATCATTTGGCGCTGTATGGGCCGAGCCAGCCGATGCGGCATGAAGAGTACAAGGATGCGACGGAGGGACGCGCTTCGCTGGGAAACATCGGGAAGGAGTGGGTGATTCCCGCAGTGGCGATACTGGCGGCTGTTTGGGCGGTGCTGTACCTGGCGGGAGTGGGATGGATGCACCGGCTGCTGGCGGTGGGCGTGCTGGTGGGGTGGTCGATGCTGATGTTCAGTTATTTGCACGACCGAATGCATTTGAAGGGATTCTGGATGGAGCGCGCGCCGCTGGTGAAATGGTGGTACGCGAGGGCGAGGAGGCTGCACGACATTCATCACCGGTCGTTGAATGATGAAGGAAAGATGGATCGGAACTTCGGGATTGGATTTTATTTTTTTGATCGAGTGTTCCGGACGCATGCGAGGAAACATCGCGCGTTTAATTGGCATGGCTATAGGGAGGCGCTGAGGCGGGAGGCGGAGAACGGAAGGGAGTTGGAGAATTTTCCGACGGATTTTCGGGTGGGGGGGAGATAGCTTTTAGTTATTGGTCATTAGTTTTAGGTTTTGGAAAAGAATGACCCAAGAGATACAACCAGGAGCTGAAGAAAAGTCAAAACCCGCACCTTCGAACGCCACAAGGGTACGGCACCCGGCGAGGACCCACCCTTTGCAAAAGGCAAAAAAACAAAGGGTAGGCCACCCCACAGCGGGGAGTTAGGTTGCGGCTTGGCGCGGAGTTGAGGTTGTGAAAGCGGCGGCAAGCCGCCGCACTCCAAGTTAGGGTTCGACGATTAGTTTGCCTATGTTGTCGCCACGGAAGAGCATGTTGATGGCGTCGGGAGCGTTTTCGAGGCCTTTGACGAGGGTTTGGCGGTCTTTTAGTTTGCCGGTCATTTTCCACATGCCGAGCTGTTTGCCAGCTTCCATAAATCTCGAAAAATAGTCGATACAGAGAAAGCCTTCGACGCGAAGGCGTTTGATAATCAACTGGCCAAAGCTGGCGAGGCCGGGATCCTGTTTGGTATAGCTGGAGATGAGGCCGCAGAGAACCACGCGGCCGTGGAGATTCATGCGGTCGAGAACGGCTTGCATGATCTCTCCGCCGACATTTTCGAAGTTGATGTCCACGCCCTTGGGAGTTGCGGAGAGGAGTTGCGCTTTCCAATCGGGATGCTTGTAGTTGATGGCGGCGTCGAAGCCCAGTTCGTCTTTGATCCACGTACATTTTTCATCGGTGCCGGCGATGCCGACTACGCGGCAGCCATGAATTTTGCCGAGTTGGCCGGCGATGCTGCCGGTGGCGCCGGCAGCGGCGGAGACGACGAGGGTTTCGCCGGGTTGCGGCTTGCCGATTTCAAGCAGGCCGAAGTAGGCGGTGAGGCCGTTGATGCCAAGGATGTTGAGGAAATTGGTGTCGGATACGAAGGGGATGTTGGGGATTTTTTGGAAGGAGCGAGTTTCTTTGCCATCGATGACGACAAAATCCTGGAGGCCGGTGAGGCCGGAAACTTTGTCACCCTTTTTGTAATCGGGATGGCGGGATTCGACGACTTCGGCGAGTCCGAATGCGCGCATGACTTCGCCAATCTTGACCGGGGGCATGTATTGCGGCATGTCGATCATCCAGATACGCATGGTGGGATCGATGGAGAGGTATTTAACGCGGGCGAGAGCTTGGCCTTCCTGGATGGTGGGGATGGGAGACTCGGAAAGTTGGAGGACGTCGGGAGTGATCAGGCCGCTGGGACGCGCGGCGAGTTTCCATTGGCGATTGGTGTTGGGCATGGGAAAAGATTAGGGGAGCAGGAGGAGAAGTTCAAGAGTTCAAGGACTAACGGGCTTTTAACCGGCGAGTGAGTTCAGCGGCAGTTTTGCTGGCTTTCTTGATTTGATCCACACTGCGAATGGCGTATTGGGAGCCATCGACTTGCTCGGCGAGGATGTCGGCATTCGCGCTGATAATGCAAAGAAGATTGTTTAGAGCGTGAGAGATGAGTTCAATCTTGCCAGCAGGAACGAGTTCGGTGCCGGGGGCGTCAGGAAGAGGTTGCATCTGAACTCCTATTGGAGAAGAGGTATTGGATTTGTTGTTTTGGATGGCTGCAAGAACGGCATCCCCAACAGACTTGGCGGTGATGGTGTCCAGGACAAGACAGGATCCCACGCCAGCGGAAAGTGCAGCAGCTTCGAGTTGGGGGTTCGAGGAAGCGAGCAGGGCGATCGCGGGAACGGCGTGAAACACGGAATGAAGCTTCAAAGCGGCAAGAAGTTCCCGGGCCGGGGGATGATCGAGATCGAGAAGTACCGCATCCCATTCTTCGGCAGCCAAATGGCGCATGGCGTCCCGAAGCGAGGCTGCGCGGTGCAGTTGAAGCGAAGCGCCTTGCGCGTCAACGAGAGTCTGCGCGACTTTCAGCCAAACAGGCAGCTCGCCAAGAAAAAGAATCTGGATGGGGTCGTTCGACATCGGTCTTTCCAAAAGCTCCTGACACGTTGAATACGAGTCCGTTCATCGTCGAACCCTCGCTTTTTGCCACCTACTGCAAAAACCAAATCAGGCCGGGCCTGCGTTGCGGGCGTTTTTAGGAAGCACGGTCTGAAAACAAACGGCGAATCTCGAGAATCAGTGCGTCCGGCAACTCGCATTTAGGGACAAAACTATCGGCCCCAAAGCGCTTGCATTCGTCTTTGAGTGAAAGGCCGTTGAGCTCGGAGAAGATGATGACGCGCAAGGTGGGGAAGGCTTGCCGAAGCTGTCTGGCAGCTTCCAGACCGTTCAACCCAGGCATGCTGAGATCGAGAAGAGCCAGATCGGGTTGATGGCGCTCGGCCAATCGGACGGCGTCCATGCCATCCTTGGTAGTGCAAACCACCTGGAAGCCACCCGCGAACTCGAGATATTCGCGGACGGAGCGCAATGCGGTTGGAGAGTCGTCCGCAATCAGGACGCGGATGAAATTATTATCGTCGACCACAGCGACCTCCAACCGTTGCGTTGCTACTTGTATGGATGATGAGGAAAAAGGGGGCGGAGGGGAATTGGACAGAGTGCCTAGTGAATATTCACTAGAAGGGTGAAGAGAGGATTACTCACCACAGAGGACACTGAGAGCACAGCGTGGGAACGGAGAAGAAAGAGGTGAAGTTTTCAGGTGGGAGTGGTGATGATCTTTTTGCGGATGGCGTAGTGGACGAGTTCAGGGAGGGAGTGGAGATCGAGTTTGAGCATGATGTTGGCGCGGTGGGCTTCGGCAGTGTTGACGCTGATTCCGAGGAGATTGGCAACGTCCTTGTTGCTTTTGCCTTCGGCGAGCAACTGAAGAATTTCGCGTTCGCGAGGCGTGAGGCGATGGCGCGAGGACTTGGCGGAATCGGCGCCGTCGGTGTCGGGCACTTCAGCGGCAGAGGATACACGCAGAGAGAAGTACGGTTTGTGCTGGCGAAGGGCATCGACGGCTGCGAGCAGGACGCGGTCGGCATCATCTTTGAGAATGTAGCCACGAGCACCGGCTTCGACGACTTGTTGAACGAGGTCGTCGGATTCATGCATGGTAAGAATCAAAACCTCGGAACGGGCGGAGACTTTTCGTATGCGGCGCGCGGCTTCCACGCCGTTCAGGAGGGGCATGCCGATATCAAGGATGGCGATATCAGGCTGATGTTTAGCGGCTTGATTGACGGCGTCGCGACCGTCGGAAGCTTCGGCGCAGACCTGCCAGGTATCCCGTGATTCTAGAAGAGAACGGAGGCCGGCGCGGACGACCGCATGGTCATCCGCGATCAGGATACGAAGGGGTGGTGTCATTGAGGGCCTCCCTGAATACAGCCGCGAACAGAGGGATGGTAGCGCGAACGGACGTGCCTGAGGGGCTGGACTGAATTTTCAGATGACCGCCGATCTGGGCCATGCGTTCGCGCATACCGGGAATGCCAACACCGAGGCGAGGCTCGCCGGGCTGTTTTGCTCCGTTTGAGGGTACGAGCATCCCGCAGCCGTAGTCGGTGACTTCGAGAGAGACCTCGGAAGAGTCTTCCCGCAGGGAAACGGTGGCGGAATCGCTCCCGGAGTGGCGCTGGATGTTGGCCAAGCTTTCCTGAACTATGCGGAAGAGGGCGGTTTCGACAACCTGGGGCAGGCGTGGAAAGGGAGTCTGGAAATCGAAGACGGTTTGTATGGCACTGCGTTCGCTGAAGCCGATAACGTATTCCTTCAGAGCGGAGACTAATCCCAAATCGTCGAGGAGCGGGGGATGGAGCAGATACGAGAGGGTGCGGATTTCGCGAGACATCTGCGATAAGAGTTTGCGCGCCTTATCCAAGGCACGTGTGGCGGGTTCATTTAGATCAGTGGCGGCTTGCCGAACTTGTGCGAGGCTCAAGTTTACGGCGAGGACCGTTTGTGCCATGCCGTCGTGGAGTTCCCGTCCGATGCGGCGGCGCTCCTGGTCCTGAAGCTTGAGCAATTGCGTGGAAAGTTGATGGATGGCTTTTTCCGCATTTTTCAATACGGTGATATCGGTGAAGGAGGAGATGACCCGGAGGATGGAGCCGTCGGAGTCGAACTGCGGGATGGCGTTACCGAAAATCCACAGGAGTTCCGGCACGCCGGGACGCCGCCAACTCATTGTGCCTTGCCGAACGGGCATGTTGGTGCGAAGAACGGTGGGGACGGGCAGATCAGGGAAAGGAATTTCGCGCCCTTGATCATCGACGGCAACTAGTCCCAAATCCACGACGCGGCGGCCGAGAACCTCGGGCGCGGGGACAGCGAAAATGTCCAGAGCGGCCTGGTTGGCGAATTCGATGGTGCCATCCGAGCCGTGAAGGATAATTCCAACGTGAAGGTCGCGGACGAGAGTGCGAAATCGCTCTTCACTTTCCCGGAGAGCCTCGACGGCATTGCGCTGTTCCGTGATGTTGGTGAGGGAAACGAGGACGCGGGAGAGGTTATTTGCGGCGTCAAATTCAGGAATCGCGTCCATCAGAGTCCAGAGAATTTCCTTGGAATGGGAACGGCGCCAGCCGAACACCTGACTGTAGAGGGGCCGGCCGGTGGCGATGACGGTGAGAAGCGGCCGGGAAGACTCGGGGACGGGAGTGCAGTCTTCACGCAACGGCTGCAGCCCAGCCTCCGCGGCGGTCTGTCCCATGATTTCGTCGAGGCGAAGGCCGAACATGTCCTGGGCTGCCTGATTCGCGAATCGCAGGCGGCCCTGAGGATCGAAGGAGGCAATGCCGACATGAAGGCGCTCGACCAGAGAGCGAAAACGCTCTTCGCTGGAGCGCAGGAGTTCCTCGGCGGCCTTGCGATCGGTGATATCGCGCAGTGCCAACAATGCGCAGCGCTTGCCATCGAGATCGAGAAGGGCGCCGGACAAAAGGCCAACGTGGTGCTGGCCGGATTTTGAGCGGAATTGGATTTCTGCGTTGCGAAGTTCGCCGCCGCTGCCGAGTTGAGCAAGGAGCTGGCTGCGGCGATTGGGATCGATCCAAAGGTTTATTTCCAGGGGAGTTTTGCCGAGGACTTCTTCGCGAGCGTAACCGGTGAGACGGGTGAAGCTTTCGTTGACGTCGAGGAAAGAACCCTCAGGGAACACCCCAATGCTGAAGGCGTCCGGACTAGAGCGGAAGGCGGAGACAAACATGTGCTCGGAGCGGCGCAGTGCTTCCTCGGTACTGAGGAGCTCGTTAGTGATTCGACGTTGCCGGTTGTTGGTCAGGATGAGGCGCAACGCAGCGCACAGGAAGGAAGCCGCGACCGCGAGCCAGGCGAGGATGACCTGGTCCTTGGCGATGCGGCGGCCCATGAAGATGACCAGAAGCGGGATGCAGAGGGGCAGAACATGCGAGGCTGCCAAATTACCGATGCGCGACGGCGGCTCCGCGATGGGATCGCGTTGGTCGTATTTCCATCTGACGGCGATGAGCACGACGAGGAAATAGGGCACGAGGTAGAGGAAATCTCCCCATGATGCGGCGCCGGAGTAAGTCTTCAGGTTAAAGAGATAATCGCCGTCGGTGAGCGCTGCTCCCAGAAATACGAGGAACAACCCAAGGGAAAAAGAACGCAGGCCGGAGCTTGAGGAGGTGCGGGAGCGGAAAAAGAAACCGCCGGCGAGAAGCAAGTCGCGAACCATGTACAGGATCAACATTTGACGAGGGAGGTCCACGGCGTTGGTTTGCCAACGGGAAGGGACATAAAAAAAGTAGAGAAACGCAGTGGCCGCAACTATAGCAATTTGGACGAAATCTAGAATCCGGAGCCAATCCCACCCCGAGGATTTTTCGCTGGAACTGGGCAGAAACATCATGAAGACCGGGGCGGCCCAGACGAAAAACAGAACGTCCGATGGCAAAGGAATCTGGGAGTAGCCGGGAACGAAGCTCTGGTAGTACGTGGTGATTATCTGGGCAACGGTCTGCAGTGCAAGGGCAACTCCGAGAAGGGTCCAGAGTTGGCGGGCGTAGCCAGAGGTGCGGCGGGCAACGTAGAACGAGCATAGGGCGGCGAGAAGCACCATGACGAGATCGAGAGAATTGGAGAAGAACAGGCTTTTGGCCGGATTGCGGACGGCTTCGAGGTCGAAGAAGAGGAACGCAGCCACAAGGGCAGCGAAGGCGAGGACGATTCGGGGAAACTTGCCGGGCGGGAGCAAGATCACCTGACGAAGGGTTAGCATCTGTGATCGGCCGAGACTCGGGAATGAAGAAGAGTGTATACCAAACCCAAGAGACACGGGCGAATTCGGCGTGTGAGGCACGGTTTGGGAGGCAAGACGCGAAGGTTGAGATCCTTCCGCGATCCTTGTCGGATCGCGTCAGGATGACAGGTTGCGCGGTGGGCAGGTGGCGTGGGCGTTGTTGAATTGGCGGACCGCCTCAGAAGGCGGTCCCTACAGAGGCAAGAGAAAGGAGGAGACACAACCAAAATGGCTGTGCCATACGAGAGAGGAACCCAAGAGAAAACCGGCACCCTGAAATGCGCAGGGTGCGGCACCCATAGAGAAAAGAAAACCCAAGAGACTCGGCCTGAAAGGCTGTGCCACAGAGAAGAAACCCAGCAGAAAACCTGTGCGCTGAAGGTTGCGAGGTTAGGCGGGGGCGGCTTCTACTATGGATTCGGCGGCGGCGGTGGGGATGACGCGGGTGAGGCGCCAGCCAGAAGCGGCGAGGAGTTCGCGAAGTTCCTTTTCGGTGCGCTCGCGGCCGCCCGGAAAAATGAGCATCTGGAGATCGAGGAATTTTCCGGGCGCAAAATCGTTGCCCGATTGGATGACGTTGTCGACGACGAGAAGCACTCCGCCCGCGTTCACACCTTTGCGACAGGCCTGGAGAATTTTCACGCAGGCTTCGTCGGGCCAGTCATGAATGATGTGCTTCATGATGTAGGCATCCGCTCCAGCGGGCACGGAGGAAAACATGTCGCCTGACGCAAGGGTGCAGCGATCGAGGAGGGGCTTTAGCGAGCCATTTTTCGCGCCCTCAGTGACGTGAGGCTCGTCGAAGAGCGTGCCTCTCATGTGCGGGTTTCGGCTGAGGATCGCGGCGAGCAGGGAGCCGTGACCGCCGCCTACGTCCACGATGGAATGGATTTTGTCGAAGGAATAGGCTTCGGCAACGGCGGGGGCGTCGATGCTGGACAGGTCGGTCATCGCCTGATTGAAGAGTTTTGCCTCTTCAGGACGGTCGCGGAAAAATTCGAAAATTGGAGAACCGTAGATTTTGTCGAGAGCCTGTTTCCCGGTGCGAACGCAGTATTCGAGATTGGACCAGCCCAAGCCGTGCCAGTCGCGTGCGTGTATCGCGGCGAAACCGCGCAGGCTGGGGTTGGCGTTGGTGCGCAGTACAGCGGATAGCGGCGTTTGTGAGAATTTGTGATCGGGGCCTTCGGATAACACGCCGACGGAAGCGGTGGCGCGCATGAGGCGGTAGAGAGCGCGGGGATCGGCTTCGATTTGGGCAGCCAAATCTTCGGCGGAGCGTGGCCCGGAATCCAGTAGATCCGGGATTCCAAGTTGCGCGAGGCAAGCGATGGCGCCGGTGATGAAGGCTCCGCTGAGCAGTTGAAGCATGCCCACGTGGGCTGGGGGCGCTTGCGGCGAAGGTGCAGTCATGTGTTCTCCGTCGGAAAGAGTTGCGGAGAGTTTATATAGAAAGCGGGGGAAAGGGGAAGGTGAAAGTTGGGGCGCTGCGTGTGTGAGGCGAGAATCTGCGGGCGTCACATCGATTGGTGAGATGGTTAGGAGCTTGCCGCGATACCTCCACTGCGTGCCCGGCGCGCCACACAGCCGCCTGCCTGCGGCAGGCAGGCGCGCAAGAAAAAACCGGGCACTCCAGTCGGGATGATCGATTTCGGATGAAAAGAAGAAAACCCAAGAAAGTCCAAGACCCACCCGCGAAACCGGCGGATGGGGCACCCAAAGAGGAAGAGACACCCCAGAGAAAACCCGCACCCTGAAAAACGCAGGGTGCGGCACCCGGGGAGGAGAGAAACCCAAGAGCACAGCCAGGAATCATCTCGCGAACTGCGCGAGATGCAGAAGAGTTCGCTGTGCCACACAGAAAGAAGTTTAACGCAGAGGGCGCGGAGTTCGCGCAGAGAACGCTGAGAAGAGATGCTAGTTTTTTTGGAGTTTGGGGGCGAACTGGATTTGGCTGCCGGGGAGGATGCGGAGATCGCGGGTCCAATCTTGATAGCCGGAGAGACGGAGCGCGAGTTGATGATTGCCGGAAGGGATTTGGAGTGTGGAAGGAGTGGAGCCGGCAAGTTGGCCATCGAGATAAATTTCGGCGCCGGAGGGATCGGATCGGAGAGAGACGGAGGCAGAGGCGGAATCGGGTTGAGTGACGGAGACGAGCTTGCCGTCTTTGATGAGGACGATGAGCGCGGGGTAGTGCAGCCAGGTTTGCGATTCGAAGCTTACTTCGCGCTGTGGAGCGCCGAGGACAGCGACGACTTGTTCGCGGGACATCCCAGGAGAAAGCGTGGCTGGTGCGGAAGGTGCGGGAGCTGGAACCGGAGTTGGAGCTGGTATGGGCGTGGAAGCGGCGACGGGGGGCGCCGCGGCTGGGGCGGTCACAGGAGAAGTATCGGGCGCGACTGGCTGCGGGGATGAGGAGCGACTCTCGGGGAGGAGCCACTTATCAATTTCGCGGTAGACCGTGTCCTTGTCGCCTTTGGCCAGGACTTCGTCGGGAAAGTTGAAGGCGACGGTAGTCCAGAGACGATTTGTGCCCGCGGGAGTGGTGATAGGACGGACGGAGAGGAAACCAATGTTTACGGCAGAAGGACCGACGTGAACGTTGGTGACGTAAAGGCGTTCACCGACAGGCAGCGCGAAATCCTGATGGCCGCGGAAAAGTTTTGCGTCGAGGCCATCGACGGCGGAGGAGGCAATTTCGTTGCGAACGATCGAGCCGTAGAGCCCTTCGCGCTGTACAACGACGATGGTACCGGTCTTGCGGACGTCGGTTTCCGCGCCTACGCCCATTACGCGTTTGCCGAATTCGGCGGATTGGTAAGTCTGGGAGAGAATTTGTTCGAGGACGACGCGCTGATCGAAGGACTTTTGTGGAACGGAGAAGAGCGAGAGAAGGAGAAAAAGAGCGGCGCGAGTTGCCATAGAAAAATTATAGAGGGTATGGCGAGGAAGAGGAAGATGTAAGGAAGAGGGCCTGGGAGAAGTTCGCGGTGGGATGTCGATTGCCAGATTGGGAGGCAAGACGCATTGGTTGAGATCCTTCGGCGATCCTTGTCGGATCGCCTCAGGATGACAAGTACCGTACCGGTTCTACAGTAAGAAACCCGAAATCTACCGCGCTTCGCTGAAGGCAAGCGTGTGCGGGATTAGGGGTGCGGGCTGCTTGGCGGACCGCCTCAGAAGGCGGTCCCTACAAAGGAAGAGGAAATTCCAGGGCACCTGTTTGAGTGCGGAGTCTGGTGCACCCAGAAGATGGAGATGGGCGGCGAAGGAGGAGGAGCGAGGAGCGGGGTTGGGTGGCTAGTAGGCGAAGCCGTAGTGCAAGTGATCGCACTTGAGGCAGCGGTATGGGCGGATGCCGATCTTTGAGGTCAGCTTCTGGAATCCCTCGCACCGTTCACGATATACGCTGCCGGAAAGGCATTGCGGGCAGCGTCGATTGCCATGGGTCGAGAATCCCAGGCGTTGAACGAATGGCATTGACGAAACATCGCGCGGGAGTTTTTCTGTTTCCACTAGGGGCCTCCCCTTTGGGGTTGAGAGTCTCCGCTGGGGACAATGATTGTAGGAGAAGCGACGAAGCGCGGCAAGATGTGGTAACGGAAGTTACTATTTGTTTTGGTTAACCGGTGTGAGGCGGACCAGCGATATTGAATCCCGGATTGGGAGACAAGACCCATCACGCAGATTGGTGCGGCGGCAACTGGAGTCTATCGCGAACGGTTGTAGGTGCGGGCAGCTTGGCGGACCGCCTCAGAAGGCGATCCCTACAAAGGCAGGAGAGACCCAGAAGACACGGCCAGGAATCAGCACGCAAGAAGCGTAGGGCGGCGCGGAGTTGGCTATTCGACAGGAAGAGACCCAAGAGGGGCTTGCCCCTCCGCTACAAACGAAGAAAATTGGTGAATTGTTGTTTGGAGATCAGCCGGGGAGGAGGGTTTCCTGGCTGGAGATGGCTTGCCAGCCGCGCTGGCCGTAGACGTAGACGTGGGTTACGCGAAACTGGCGATCGAAAGGCTGACCATTTTGCGTGCCGCGGGCGGTCCAGAGACAGTTGACCACCGCAGTGTCGAGAAAGATGCGGACCTGAATGTCGGAGGCAATGAAGACGGAGTATCGCGTGTTGGTGGAAGCGACGGTGGCGAGGAGACTATTTCTGTCGATGACGCGGCCTGTCGAAGTGGTTCCCAAGAAATCGTCGCCATAAACGCGCTTAAAGAAAGTGGTGTTGTTGAGGAGCAGGGCGTGGACGGTTTCCTTTTCGAGGTTGACAAGCTCCTGTCGATTTTCTTCGGCGCCCGCGGCGGCGGCGGCGGCTTGCTTATCCGCGCTGGATTGTTGCGGACGAGCGGGCAGCGCGAGAACAAGCAACGGAGTAAGCAGAGCGACAGCGAATCGAATTTTCATGCGACGCAACCTCGATGAATAGGGGGTGAATCGGGCAAGCAAACCCCTACAGAGCAGTATAGCGAGATTGAAGAGAAGCAAAGGAGTACAGGAGATGGAGTAGAGGAGAGAGTAAATGGGGTGGGCGGCGGGCGAAGGGACGGGAGGCGCGGGCGGCTTGGCGGACCGCCTCGCTTCCTTTGTCAGGGCAAGCAGAAGGCGGTCCCTACAAAGGCAAAACCAAGAGCATAGCCAAAATGGAGCCCCAGATGGGAGACAAGACGCGGTGGTTGAGGTCCTTCGGCGATCCTTATCGGATCGTCTCAGGATAACTAATTGAGGATGAAGCTTAGTGGGTGGTGATGGAGATGGAAGTAGTGGTTTGGCCGAAGGCGTTGGTGGCGTAGAGGGTGTAGGTGGTGTTGGCGGTGGGAGTGACGGAGATGGAAGTGCCGCGGACGGCGCCGGGTCCAGGGGAGACTATGACGTAGGAGGCACCGGTGACTTGCCAAGAGAGAGTGACAGACGTGCCGGAAGCGACGCTGGTGGAGCTGGCGGAGAATTGCGTGATGGTGGGGGCGTTGCCAGAGGGATAGCTATTGTTGTTGTAGAGCGGAGTGATCTGAATGACGTCGAAGTCGGAAGCGGTGACAGAGCCGAGATTGTGGAGATCGTCGTTACTGAAGCGGTCGTCGGGAGCGCCGCTGAGATAAATGGCGGCGCCGTTGTCGGCAAGGATGAGGCCATATTTTTTCATGGCATTGAGAATGGCCTGATTGGCCGCGGAAAATCCGGACACATTGAAACTGGCTTTTAAGCGGAGGCGCATGCCCATCGGCGGAGCATTGGTGTTGCTGGAAGTGGAAGCGGAATGGGAGGCGGGCGGTGTGAATCCGTCACTGGAATTGGGCACGGTGAAACGAATGGCGTGGTTGATTGCGCCGCCGGCGACTTCATCGTAGCGAACGAGGCCAGGGAAGATCGGGAGGCCTGCGGCGTCGGCGCTGGTCCAGGTGTAGGGACGCTGCTCGTCGGAGAGAAGATCCCAGACGGCTCCAGAACCAGCGTTCCAGGAAGTGGATTGCGGATAGGAGCTGAAGAGTTCGTAGAGGAAGCAAGTGGAAGTGTCGAGGACGAGGACGTGGCGATCACCGGTTCCAGGATTGGGGTAGCCCTCGATGGGCGCGGTGAGAGGGATGGGCATGGGCCCGACGTCGCTCTCGCTGCCGTAGGCAGTGTAATCGATGGGGATGAGCGGTTGCGAGGAATCGACTACCGTGTAGGGAATGCCGATGGTGGAGCCTTGATATTGGCCAGCGCCGAAATCAGCGTGCAGGCCGACGGATGCGCCAATGAAATTGATGATGTTGGCGGAATTGGGATCGACGGGTGCGGAGGAAATATCTTTGTTCCAGAGATTGTCGGAAGGAAATGGAACGAAACCGTTGAGGCTGGCGCCTTGACCCACGGACATTTGGGAGCAGTTGGAAGTCTGCACAGAGCCATTCACTTGAAAATTTACGCTGGAAGAACTGCTGCTGCCGGGATTGGGATTTTGCACGGAGATGGCGAGGGTGCCAGCGGATGAGGCGTTGCCGGTGGCGGTGAGCTGCGTTGCAGAAACATAGGTGGTGGGGAGAGCGGAATTACCGAAGAAGACTTGCGCGCCCTGCACAAAGCTGCTGCCGGTGATGGTGAGAGAGAAGCTGCCGAGATTGGTGGAGGCGGGCGTAATACCAGTGAGGACGGGCGTGGGGTTCAGGAGAGAGACGGCGCTGGTGGCGGATTGAGTGGCGTCGGCGGCGCTGGTGGCCTTGATGGTGACGGCGTTTGAGGATGGGAGAGTTGTGGGCGCGGTGTATTTTCCGGTGGAGTCGATGGTGCCAAGAGCCGCGGAGCCGTTGGCGGTGCCATTGACGAACCACGAGACGGCGGTGTTGGTGGAACCGGTGACGGTGGCGGAAAAGGTGAAGGAATTACCAGCGCGGATGTTGGCGGTGGTTGGAGCGACGGAGATGGTTACCGTGTTTGCGGTGGGAGGATCGGGCGCGGGAGATTTTGATGTGGAGGAACCGTTGCCCCCGGCGGCGCAACCGGTTATTAGCGGGACGAGACAGAGGAGTTGGATGAGCCGAGCACGCATGTGTGCATAAGTTTGGAAGCGGAGAGTGGGTGGGACAACTGTACGAGGGGACAGAAAATGGGCAGAGGTGTGGGAGCGCATTTGGGGGAAGGGTTGCCGGTGTTTGGGAGAGTTTCAGGCTATAAGTTTTAAGTTTTTAGTAAAGGCAAAGAAAGAAGTGCGCGAGAAGGGGAGATCGTGCGGACATGGGGTGCAGCAATGCTGCACCCCTACACGGAGGCGAGTGCGGGCCGGTTAATTCGCTTGTAGGGTGGGGCGGGGGCTGTTATATGGAACAAGCTAAGTTTTGACACTCAAGGCGAGGGAATGATGCGGAGATATTTTGCGGTGACGGTGGCTGGCGGTTTGGGGCGGATGTTTGTGATGGCGGCGTTGTTGGCGCCGACTTTGGTGGTGGGGCGCCCGCAGGGTGGGGACAAAGGGTGGACCGCGTATGGCGGCGATGCGGGTGGGATGCGGTATTCGACGGCGAAGCAGATTGATCGGGGGAATGTGGGGCAATTGAAATTGGCGTGGAGTTACCGGACGGGTACGTTGGATGTGAAGACGAAATTGATTGACAAGGCGGCGTTTGAGGCGACGCCGCTTTTGGTGGAGGGGAAGCTGTTCTTGAGTACGCCGTACAACCATGTGATTGCGCTTGATCCGGAAAACGGCACGAAGTTGTGGGAATTCGATCCGGGAGTGGACCTGGACAAGAGTTATTCGGAGGTTACTTCGCGCGGAGTTTCGGTGTGGATTGATCCAGCAGGGAAGGCTGGGCAGATTTGCCGGATGCGGATTTATCTGGGGACGTTGGATGCGCGGTTGATTGCATTGGACGGGGAGACAGGAAAAGTTTGCGCAGATTTTGGAGAGAAGGGACAGGTGAGCCTGGGACGCGATGCAGAAACGCAGATGGATTGGAGAGGCGGGTACGAGGTGACTTCGCCGCCGGCGATTGCGAAGAACGTGGTGATTGTAGGATCGTCGATTGCGGACAATTGGAGAGTGGATACGGGGCGGGGAATTGTGCGCGGGTTTGACGCGCGGACGGGAAAATTGCAGTGGACGTGGGACCCGATTCCATGGGCGCTGGAGACGAAGCCGCACACGGGAGCGGGGAATGCATGGTCGATGATTTCCGTGGATGCGGAACACGATTTGGCGTTTGTCCCGACTGGGAGCGCGAGTCCGGATTATTTTGGCGGGATACGCAAGGGCGATAATAAGTGGGCGAATTCGGTGGTGGCCTTGCGGGCGTCGACAGGGGAATTTGTTTGGGGATTCCAGGTGGTGCATCACGATTTGTGGGATTACGACGTGGCACCGCAGCCGACGTTGTTCACATGGAAAGATGGAACGCCAGCGGTGGTGATCAACACGAAGATGGGGCACGTGTTTGTGTTGAACCGGCTGACGGGCGCGCCGCTGCTTCCGGTGGAAGAGAGGAAAGTGCCGCAGACGGATATTGCGGGAGAGCAAAGCTGGCCGACACAACCCTTTTCGATGATTTCGCTGGTGCCGGAGAAATTTGAGGCGGGTGATGCGTGGGGGCCGACGCCGGAGGACTTGAAATTTTGCCGGGACAGGATCGAGGAGTCTCGAAACGAAGGAATATTTACGCCGCCGAGTTTGAAGGGAACGGTGGTGGCGCCGGGAAATGTGGGCGGAGTGAATTGGGGGAGCGCGGCTTACGATCCGCAGCGGCATTTAATGTTCGCGAATACGAACCAGTTGGTAGCGTGGGTGAAATTAATTCCGCGAGAAAGGTTCGACGAAGAGACGAAGAGCACGCAGAACAACCGGATTTTTGGTGAATTTGGAGACCAGACGCCTTCGCCCTACGGAATGTACCGGACATTTCTGTTTTCACCGAGCAAGACGCCGTGCAATGCGCCGCCCTGGGGAACGACTGTGGCGGTTGATCTTTTCAGCGGGAAGATTTTGTGGGACGTGCCGCTGGGGACGATGATTCCGGGGAAAGAGACAGGGTCGATTAATTTGGGTGGGCCGATGGTGACGGAGGGAGGGTTGGTGTTTACGGCGGCGGCGATTGAGCCGGTGCTGCGGGCGTTCGATTCGGAGAGCGGCAAAGAATTGTGGAAGTACGAAATGCCGGCGAGCGGACAAGCTACGCCGATGACATATGTGGTCAAAGGGAAGCAGTATTTGGTGATCGCGGCAGGAGGACATGGGAAGTTGCATAGCAAGCAGGGGGACTATGTGTTGGCGTTTGCGTTGCCGTAGGGGAAGTGGAAAAGTTTTAAGTTTTAAGTAAAG
>Ga0308309_10000688_pt1 | contig 20813 bp, 16 predicted proteins | sample HubBroMetageWFT5_FD_192491 | JGI IMG/M metagenome (GOLD analysis project Ga0308309, IMG submission 192491) | Warmed and freeze-thawed soil microbial communities from the Hubbard Brook experimental Forest, New Hampshire - Hubbard Brook CCASE Soil... | ecosystem: Environmental > Terrestrial >...
CCCGCCGTCGGTCGACTTATAGACGCCATCTCCCACCGAAACGCTGTTTCGAGTCCAGGCTTCGCCGGTGCCCACCCAGACAATTTTCGAGTTCGATGGATCAATCGCCACCGCGCCAATCGACTGCACGTCTTCCCGGTCGAACACGGGCTTGTAGGTCGTGCCGCCGTTCACTGACTTCCAGATACCACCGCTGGCTGCGCCCACAAAGACGGTGATGCGGCCGTCCTCTTCCACCGCATCGAGCGCCGCAATTCGTCCGCTCATGGCAGCTGAGCCGATGTTGCGCGCCGGCAATCCTGAAACCGTCGCCGCATCGAAGCGGTACGGCGCTTGCGCTGCGGCCTGGAAAGGCCAAAGCGATACTCCAGCGAACAGCACGGTCACTGCCCAATTGCGAGCGGATGCTTTCATGTTTACGAGTCCTTTTTCACGCAAATGATTTCCATTTCTATATTCTTCGGGCGAATCGGATTCAAGGAATCAGTGAATTCCAACCATCCCAGACTTCTTTTCCTCAGTTTGCAACGCCGGCGGAAGCATAAAGTCTGCGGGATCGATGGTCACGTTCACTTCCATCTTCTGCACGGTGACGGTCTGCGCATCGGGATTATTCTTCGGTCCCTGCGAAATTGAGAACGGATACATCACTCCCGCCACCGGCTTGTACGATCCCAGGCCCATCACGCGATCGCGCACCGAGCCTCGAATAAACTGCTGGATCTCCCTGCGAATCTCGATAAAAGTGTCGGGATCGAGATAGTCATAGATAATGTCGCCGTTTTTTAGCGTCACTTTCAGACGCAGCGCATCGTCTCCATCCACCACGTCGTGTCCTAGAAACTCGACCGTGCTGCCTTTTTCCTTGTAGTCAACCAGGGGTCCGTCAAAGTCGGCGTCCAGCAGCAGGTCGCGCACGTCGTCCTCACCCATCAACTGCGGATCCTTCTTCCCGCCGAAGGGTTGGATCTGCCAGCCCGACGCGCCGTCATAAGCCTGGACAGCCGTCATCCCCTGAAGTAGGAATGTCTCCCGAACCAGGTTGGGGCGCTCGTTCTCCTGGCCGATGGAAGCAGTGAAGCCTCCTCCACCCTCGAACTTGCCCGTCATCCGGATATTCTTGATGGCCTTCATTTTTTCGATCCCGCCGCGGGCCTGGATGTTCTTGGCAATCAATTCGTCCGCAGTTTGAGAGTAGGAAAGCAGACCGAAGCAGCAGACAGCAATCAGCAAAGTCAGGGCGTGACGCATCGAGCAGACTCCTGTTTGTGAGGGACTCTAAGAACCCAGGGAACGAGAAACAGTACTGTACTCGGTAGTAGACGCATCTTTCAAGTTTTGGTGAGCGGGAAGCGGCCAGGAGATCAGCCCGAATTAGCCGTCCCGCGGACGAAGAAAAGCCGCTCTCGCGAGCGGCTTGGGCATTCACAAGTGCGAAAGACCCTTAGTGAGTGAAGGTGAAGTTCAGTCCGGTCGTCAGGACGACGTCATTCTGCTTCAAGCCCTCAGGTGGGTTCGAAACGTAGATATCGCTGAACGCGTTCTGCCAGCCCAGCCACTTGCTGATCTTCGTGACCCAGCCCAGGTCAAACGTTCCGCGGTACTCGCCCGTCTCTGACAGGTTTGGATAAAGATACAGCTTCTCGGTCAATACCGTGCTCTTGCCTAGCTTGTGCGTCAACTCCTCACCCAGAGTAAGAGCGCCGTAGTTGTGAATAGTCTTCATCGCCGGGATTTCCGGAGTTGGCGGAGTTCCGGTCGGGTTCGCCGGTACCGCTGGTTCCGAGTAGTCCTCGTCCGTGAAGTTGCCGCCGGCCAGGAAGTCAAGCGTAGTCCTGTCGCTCTTGACGGCATGGTAGCCTAAACCAACGCTGCCTACTGAGCGCAGATTCAAGTCCTGGAGGGCGTTGCTCATGAAGTCCGCGCTTATAAACCCAAACATGCGTGGATTGATGTTGCGGTCGTAACGAATGCCACCAGTCTCAATGTTGGCCGTGGTGCTCGGGGTGGCTAATTTGTTTGTCCCATACACTATCGTCGAATACAGGCTGATCTTGTCGTTCTTAGTGGCACGTGCTGCGTTGAAAGCAAGCGAAAGATTCTCCGTCTCGCTGTTGCCGCCGGTAAACGAAAAGCCGACATTCGCTCCACCATTCCAGCCCTCCAACAGGTTCGGATGTAGAGCCTTCTCATAAGCAAGCTGGTCGGCATCGTTGCGGATCGCCACCACGCTGTCTTTTGGCGCCTCCACCGGACTCCCGTTCTTGCCCGCAACCTCCAGATTGCCGTCGCTGGTGGTGATCGGTCCCACGACCGTCTGGCCATTCTTCAGTGCAACGTGCAACGCCTTCTCGGTCGTGATCTGCGTGATCGCGGCAAACTGCAATGTAACGTCTCCCGCGAACTCCGTGTGCAGCACTAGAATTTTGCCGTCAGACTTCACGACTGTGCCTGTGAGGTGGTCGCCATTTTTCAATGTAATCTGATCGGCGAAGACCGCCGTGGCCAATCCTAAGAGCAGGATGAGAGCAACAACTTCAATTTTACGCACCACTACTACCTCCAGATTTTAGAGTCAATTTCACAACCCAAATGCTATCTAGGGCCCGGAACTACTCGGAACGGGACAGAAAACGGCAACAAAGCGGCGGTGGAAACAAAGAGGATTACTGCCCGCGAAGGGAACTCGGTCAGGCCTTGGTTTCCTTGGATTCGGCGGTCTTACTCTGCTCAGTCGAAGCCGGGGGTGCAGGGTTATCCTTCATCCCCTCTTTCAGAGCACGATATCCTTCGCCCAGCCCTTTGCCCAGCTCAGGCAACTTCTTAGGACCGAAGATCAGCAGGGCAATGGCAAAAATGATGATCAGGTGCCACGGTTGGAACAAACCTTCCACGGGGAACCTCCTGAAAAGACGGTGCAACCGCCTCTTTCCCTATACGGTACCGGAGGGGTAGGTGGAAGTCAAACCAAGCACCACCAAAGTCCCAACTTCCCTCGCCGCGATTGTAGCGCCGCCGTCCCGGCGGCGGTCCGGCGGGCGTCTCGCCCGCCGGGCCGAGAGCGAGGACGCCCTCGCGACAGCCGGCAAGATGCCGGCGCTACTTTAGTCCTGCAACCTGCAGCGAAATCAGGACACCGCCCCTCTGCCATCCTGCCTATTACTTCCGTGACCTTACCTTCGGTTCTGCCCCGGGGATAGAGTGGAATGTGAGGTTCGGGCCAAAAACCTTGCCCCGCGCCGCAATCAGCGCCACCAGCAAGCCAAACCGTCACCGGAGAGTCGAGTGAAGCGTAAGGGCCCGTCAGTTTTTCTCTTGCTTCTTGGGATCGTTCTGGTAGCAGCGGACTTGGCTGCCCAGTCCAGCGCGAGTCAGCCCGTGAACTCTAGCCAATTGATGGCTTGGCTGACGGCCGGTGTGCCCGGCAACCGCCTCGTTCGCATCGTTCAAGAGCGCGGAATCACCAATGTCCCCGGCAAAGAACCGATGCGGCAACTTGAAGCCGCGGGTGCCGATGCCAATCTGGTTCGCGCCCTTAGGAACTCAAAACCGTCGAAGCCGTCTGCTGCCACTGATTCCCCAGCCTCTGAGATTCCCGCAGCCTTGGTGCAGGCCGCCACTGATGCCCACGCCCAACGCTTCCACGAAGCCGAACTTGCTCTGCGCCAGGCGCTGAGTTCCGATCCCCAAAATGCCGCGCTGCACTTTGCCCTGGGCACGATGCTTCGCCAGCAGGAGCGCTGGGATGACGCCTTCGACGAGATCACGCTCTCCGCGCAGCTTATGCCGGACTTCCCTGAGAACCACAGCAGCCTCGCTTATATTTTTTACCGGCTGGATGACCCCGCCAACTCGATCGCGGAGGCGCGTACCGCTCTGAGCATGGATCCGCAGAACGCGGAAGCCTATCAGTTCCTTGGCCTCGCCCTGTTTTCCGACGGACAATACGGCGCATCAGTTCACGCTTTTGCCGAGTCGCTCGCACGCGATGCCGATAACACGGATACCTACTACGACCTGGGCATCACTCTGCACGCCGACGGAAATCTGCCCGCCGCTATCGCGGCATATCGCCACGCCATCCGTCTGAATCCGGCTTTCTGGCAGGCCCACTCCAACCTGGCGCTCATCTTGCATGAACAAGACAAACTAGATGAGGCAATCGCTGAATATCGCGAAGCCAAAAAGCTTGCCCCTCAGGAAGCTTCAGTTCGCAACAACCTGGGCAATACGTATTGCGACAAAGGCGACTTCGACGCCGCCATGCTCGAATTGCGAGAGCTTTACCGCAAGCATCCCGAGTGGGAGCAAGGACACAGTTGCCTGGCCCGCGCCTTCATGGCGAAGAAAGATTACGGCAGCGCCATTACTGAATTGGAATTGGCAGTTCGCCAGAATCCGACTGGTTCCGCTGAACACCGCGTCCTCGGCGAAGCCCTGTTGCTCGATGAGAAGCTGGAAGAAGGTATGCGCGAGTTGCGTCTTGCGGTTGCGCTGAATCCCGACTCGGACGCGGCTCACCACTTTCTCGGCACGGCGCTGTTTCAACAGAGGCAGTTACAGGCCGCAGAAAAGGAATTCCGCGAGGCGCTGCGCCTTAATCCTTCCCCCGACAACCACTACGCTCTTGCGGCCTGCCTCATGACCATGGACCGCTATGAAGAGGCTTTGTCGGAACTGGAGACGGCTGCGCATCTTGATCCCGAGCGCCAACTCTACCGGGCCCGCCGCGAGGAACTGCTGAAACTAATGCAGATGAAGGATACGAACTCCCGGTAAACGCTCCGCAGGGACAGTACCACGAAGTGTACTCCCGGCATGTTCGGCCGGCCTGCGGACTGCTTACACTGGAATGCAAGGGCCGCGCCAGAGTCACCGTCTCCAGGCGAAAAGATGATTGTGCGTGCCCACGCATTGTTGGAGTTATTTCATGGACGTGACGAGATCCGTATCAGCCGCCGCCGCCAAGCCAGCGCACTCTACGCCACTGGAGAGTGGCATCCGGAGCGTCGTGCAGAGTGAGGTTCGGAAGGATGTTCGCAGTGACGTCAGAAACGATCTGCGGAACGCGGTGCGCCGCGACGCCAAGAACCAACAGTCCTCGGGCTTCGGCATGCCTTGCTCCAACTGCCGCCTCTATTATCCCGCCAACCTCGATGTCTGCCCCGCCTGCAACAGCCAAGTCCGGGTCTCTCCCCGCGCTGTTCCGGCCATTCCGAAGGCGCAGGTTGCAGCCGAATCCACGCCCGACGGTGCTGTCGTCGAGCGGGAGAGAGAAGCGTTCCTGAAAGAGCTTGAGTCCAAAATCTCGGCAGCCCCTGCGGAACTCGCCGTTTCGAGTGCTTTTTGCTGTCTGGGAGATCGCCACCTCGAAGATGCCGAGCCAGCCTCCATTTGCAAGCCATGTTACGACCGTCTGCAGGAGCGTGTGGATGTATTCGAGGCCGCTCTGCACATGGATCTGAAAGAAGCGGCACAGATCATCTACGACGCGGTCTGGGCCGATCCCTCCGATCCCAGCAAGACCTACACCAATGCGGCCAGCGCGCTGCTCAGCGAGTTGCGCAAGCGCTCCGGAGTGTCGAGCGTGCTCGGGCCCTTTCATCCGCGGGGTAATTGAGGCCGAGAGATGAGTCCCTGGAACTGACTCGCGATTTCGCTTTGCCCGCAAGATTCGGATAGTCCGCTCGTCCCCTTCGCCATACGCTGTTCCTATCATGACTTCCACGAACCAGACTTTCCCAACACTGACCGCGAATGCCATACTCACAAACGAAACCTTGAGCGAAATGCCGACCGTGCGCTCCAATTCGGCGAAACCCACCGAAGCCCAGTCAGGCGACGACCAGCGCTGGAAGGCAGTCGTCGCGCGCGACTCCGCACACGATGGTGAGTTCGTTTTTGCTGTCTCCAGCACCGGTGTCTATTGCCGGCCCTCGTGTGCGGCACGCCGTCCGCGGCGCGAGAACGTGACCTTCTTCTCGCATCCCGAGTGGGCGGAGAAAGCCGGTTTTCGCGCGTGCTTGCGTTGCCGGCCACGGTCGGTCAGCGGCCATGCGCTATCGGACTGGGCGAAAGAGGTGTGCCGCTATATCGAACAGCATCTCGATGAGCCCATCACCCTTGAGCGGCTGGGCAAAGTGTTTCGCCAGAGCCCTTTCCACTTGCAGCGGCGCTTCAAAGCCGCCCTCGGAATCACTCCGCGCGAGTACGCGGACTCCTGCCGCCTGCGGCTGCTCAAGCGCAATCTGCAGGCGGGAAACAATGTGACCCGCGCCATGTATGACGCCGGGTATGGCGCCAGCAGCCGACTCTACGAGAAGACTGCATCGCAACTCGGCATGACGCCCGACAAATACCGCCGCGGCGCCATCGCTGCCACCGTTCGTTATGCCATCGCGGATTCGCCGCTGGGACGCGTGTTGGTTGCGGCCACTGACAAGGGTGTTTGCGCCATCCAGTTCGCGCGTTCCGACGGCGAATTGATCGAAGGCCTCAAGCGCGAATTTCCCTTTGCCGTGCGCAAGCCCGACCAGGACGGACTGCAGGCCTGGGTTGAAACCTTGCTCTCGACGATGACCGGCCAAGAGTCGAACGCCGCTCTGCCTCTGGATATCCGGGCGACCGCATTTCAGCGGCGCGTCTGGACCTATTTGCAATCGATCCCGTTTGGCATGACGCGGTCCTACGGCCAGGTGGCGAAGGCGATTGGACGGCCGAGCGCCAGCCGCGCCGTGGCACGGGCCTGCGCCACCAATCCTGTCGCAGTCGCAATTCCGTGCCATCGCGTAGTGCGCGAAGATGGCAACATCAGCGGCTATCGCTGGGGCGTGGAGCGCAAGAAGGCGCTTCTCGAGCTGGAGCAGCGGGGGTCATCGGCGAACCAGTGAGGTCGAAATTCAGATCAGGAACCTGCTAGCGCTTGGGAAGTCAAAATCCCCGCCCTGCCCTGCTAAGAAGCGCAGGGACGAGGACGGGGGCACCCGGTTCATTGAATTGCTCGGCTTCTTCGCGCCACTACGGCCCAGTTCACGAACGCCAGCGCGATGGTCGCCACCAGAATCAGGGACTGGCCGAAATCCACGCGCGTTACCAGGACTGCGCACAAAATGATTCCCAGTACAGCGAAGAAATTTCCCGCAGGCAACTGGAACATCGCGCTTGCTCCTTCCGGCTGTTTGCGGCGGAGGATGATCAGGGCGGCGCAGGCTACGCCGTAGTAGAGAAGCCGAGCTACGGCCGAGAGCGTTACATTCCATTTGAAGTCGCCGATCAGCGCTAATCCCCAGATCATGGCCGCGAAGACGAGGATCGAGACGTACGGCGTGTGAAAACGGCGATGGACGGCGGCGAAGGCTTTGGGGAAGTCTCCTTGTTCGGCGAGAGCGAAGGGAACGCGGGGCATGGCCAGAATTTTTGCGCTCAGGTATCCGTAGAAAGAAATCAGTGCGCCGATGGCAACCAGTGCTGCGCCTACGGGCCCGACCGCCAGCCGCGCGACGTCGGCTAAGGGGCGCTGGCTGTGCGCCGCGTCGGGCAGGACTCCGATGACTACCCACTGGATTAGTGCGTAGATCACAGTGCAGGCTATCAACGCGGTGAAGAGCGCGAAAGGAGCGTCACGCCGAGGATCTTTCGCTTCGCTCATGGGCGCGAGTGCAGTCTCGAAACCGCCGTAGGCAAAAACGAGAAGCAGCATGGCTTTCAGCCACTGGTTGGTACTTGCAGATGCGACGGGCGCAGAGGCGATGGCCCAGTGGTTGTGTTGAAGCACAAGCAATCCCAAGACAATCACTGCGAACAGCGGCACCAGCTTCGCTGCCGTGAACAAATTGCTGACCTGGGCTCCGGCGCGGACGCCGCGAATGTTGATGAACGTCAGCAGGCCCACCAGCGCGGTCAGAATGATGGCGCGGGGCAAGGGATCTTTGGCGTGCGGAAAGAACTCGCCGACGTAAATCACAAATAGGTTGGCGTTTGCGGCGGGTGCAGCCACTTGTCCCAGCCAGAGCATCCAGGCGGTTTGAATCCCCATGAAGCGCCCGAAGGCAACGCGGGCATAAAGATAAGGACCGCCGGCTTGCTGAAAGCGCGATGCAACCTCGGCAAAGCAGCCCATGATCACGCTCATTCCAGCTCCGGCTGCGAGCACGGCATAGGGGCTGTAGTTGCCGATGAGCGCAGCCACGGTCGAAGGCAGGCCAAAGACTCCGCTGCCGATAATGGAGTTCACCACCAGCGCGACAAGGCTCCAGCGGCCGATGGCGCGGACCAGGTCGTGGCGGTTTGCCGAAGACGGTTCCATCCGCGTGTTTGTATCACATGTCCGTAGCTACGAGACAGTGGGTTCTCCGTAAAGCCCTTAGTAGAGTCTTCGTAAAGTTCTCCGTAACTATGGCTTCAGTAACTAGCGTTGGTGACTTTGGAGCAAACCACGATTGTGCCTTCGGCTGCCAGGGGAAATGGACGCAGAGAAATGAATTTGCCAGGGGCGCGATGTGCCCTGTAATCACGCTAAAACCCTTGTCAGTAGCGGAGTTCAGCGTGGTCGCGCGCCGGGCATGAGTCGCTCGACCAAAGTAATCGCTTGAATTACGAAAGCGCATGATCGTGGGACATCTATCCGCTGGGCGTTCGCGATGAGATGGTGAAAAGCACGCGAACATCGCTGCGACCGAACATCGCTTGGACCCAATGGGGAACGACACTCAGATGGACGATCTTCACACGCGGATGGTGCGAGTTACGGAAGATTTGCGCGCGATTCAGCGGGAGCTGAACTACGCGGCCATGCAAGCGCCGAGCGATCCGGAATTGATGGAGGCGCTGAGTGCGCTGCCTGAGACCGAAGCCATCCAGGTTTTGTGCAAGGCCCTCGATCAGATGCGACACTTCCTCTGGTTCTACACCCAGGTGATGAGCAACGAACCCGAACTGGGCGATAAGCTCCGTCAGTCGAATGCGTCGAAAACCGCGGAAGACAGCAAGGTGGATACTTCCTTCCTCGATCAGCTCACGCGGGCCGATGAGGCCGTGCTGCTGCGCTACCTGGTGGACGCTAAAGAGCGCAAGCCGAATTAGCGCAGAATTAACGATACTTACAACCAACTTGCCACGGATCTACGCGGATTCACGCGGATCTCAAAACAGAATTCTTTCTCCTGGATGTTCTGGTTTAGCAGTGGCCGCGGACGATCGTTCTGCGCACTTCTCCGGCTGGATTCAACACAATAATGTTGGCTTTCGCGCCGGGAGAAAGTTGTCCGTGTTGGGTGAGGCCGACGGCGCGGGTGGCATTCACTGTTGCGGCGCGGACCGCGTGCTGCAGACTCCAGCCAGCAAATTTGCTTATGTTCCGAACGGCGCGGTCCATGGTCAGGACACTGCCGGCGAGGGTTCCGTTACTCGTGCACTTTCCATCTTTCACCTCGACCTGAATGGGACCGAGCTGGTAGGTGCCGTCGGGCATGCCGGCTGCCGCCATAGCGTCAGTAATCAAGACGGAGCGTTCAAGGCCCATCGCCCGCAGGAAAATCTGAATGACCTCGGGCGCGAGGTGAATTCCATCCGCGATAATGTCGGCGCTCAGCTGGGGGTCGGTAAGCACTTCGCCAAGGATTCCGGGATCGCGATGATCCAGCGGACGCATGGCATTGAAGGTGTGGGTGGCGTGGCGGGCGCCGGCGTGGACTCCGGCGCGGGCGGCTTCCAGCACCGCGTCAGAGTGGCCGATGCTCACGCAAACCTTGCGCCGTGCTGCTTCGGCGATGACTTCGAGAGCGCCGGGAAGCTCTGGTGCAATGGTCATCATGCGCACGTGGCCGCGCGCAGCCTGCCACAGACGCTCAAAGACTCCGAGCGTGGGTTCGACCAGGTACTCCGGGGGATGCACGCCGCGGCGCTTGTGGCTGAGAAACGGACCTTCCAGATGGATTCCGAGGGGCTCAGCATGCGCCGCGTCGCTGCTAGCGTCGGGAACTCGAGCCGCTTCGATGGCATCGGCCAACCGATCCAGCGCTGCACAGGTTTGATCGAGCGGCGCCGCGACTGTCGTCGGGAAGTAGCCGGTGACGCCATGCGTGGTCAAGAACTTGTTCAGATGTGGTAATTCGCCGGGCGCGGCGCGCATGACATCGAGGCCGGCACCGCCGTGCATGTGAATGTCGACGAAACCAGGTGCGATGATAGCGTCGCCAAGGCCATCGTTCGCGAGGTCTATCACCGTTGCATTCTTCGGGATTTCACGCTGGCTGCGCGACGAAACGGCGGAAACGAGGCCGTCTTCGATGAGGACGAGCGGGTCTGCTATTTCTTCTAGTGGCGTAAAGAGGCGGCTAGCGGAGAGGACGATCATAGCTTCAAATAAGGGCTTCGAATCAGATTGCGTTCGAATCAGGTTAAGTTAGAACCCTCGCCGGGTTCGATTACAGTGCATCATCAGTGTAGCGCGAAAGATGGATCGGATAAGTGGAGAGAACCATCCGCAGTTGCGATGTTATAATCGAAACGCATCGAGCAGCAAAGCGCGCGGGATGGCCTTCCTGTTGCCGCCCGCAAGAACGTCGGGGAGTGGCTCAGCCTGGTAGAGCACCTGGTTCGGGACCAGGGGGTCGGAGGTTCAAATCCTCTCTCCCCGACCAATTCCTTGCCCCTCATTTTGCCGGAAAACGCGGTATTTTCTGGATTCGCCGAGCACCAGAGTTTTGCCTGGACTGAATTGAAGGCCGGGCAGAAGTTTCACACAGTGACGGTGTTAGTACCGGCTGTAGTACCCGTTGAACCTGCATTAGTACTTCGCCAATTGTTCCCTCCAGTACCGCCCGCTTCCCGCCAGTGGATTCTGCATAGACCGCTTTTGAACCTTGTGCTTGCGAGGCCGCCGCCCTATGCTCTGCGCTGGAGTCGCTCCGTGAAACGAGTCCGTGTATTGGTGGCAAATCATCCGCGCCTGATGCGGGAATTGGTGATGGCTACGATCGCCGACCAGCCTGACATTGAGGTCGTGGGCGAAGTGCAGAACGAGACGGAACTGGCTGACATCGTCGAACAGGTGCAGCCCGATGTTCTCATCATCGCTTTCGACACTCAGGGCGCACAAGTCATCGTGAATGATCCCTTCATCGACCAGGACGAGCACGCCGGCACACGATGGACTTTCTTACCTCTTTCTCAGGCGGCAGCTGTCTGAGATCCATCGCGCACTTCGATCGTGAGGCCACACTTTGAAAGCTTTCTTGCTGGCGGGGGGGCATGGCACGCGCCTCCGTCCTCTTACCGGCTCCGTCCCTAAATGCCTTGTACCGATTCGTGGCCGTCCTCTGCTCGACATTTGGCTCGCGCTCTGTGCCCGCTCCGGCATCACGGAAGTCCTCATCAACCTGCATGCCCACTCGCAGCTTATCGAACAGCATCTCAAGCGGAGTGGTTCACCCGTGGACGTTCGCCTCGTCCGTGAAGACCAATTGCTGGGCTCGGCTGGAACGGTCGCCGCCAATCGCGCCTGGGTTGGTTCTGATTCTGCGTTCTGGATCCTCTATTCCGATGTTCTTACAAACACTGACCTCAATCGCATGAACGAATTCCATTCCCGCCACGGAGCAGTTGCGACCCTTGGTCTTTACCAGGTGCCCGACCCTTCGCGCTGCGGTGTTGCGATCATGGACCACAAGGGTGTCATCATCGACTTCGAAGAAAAGCCTCAAATCCCGCGCAGCAGTTGGGTTTTCTCCGGACTCATAGTCGCAGATCGCCGCCTTTTCGACGTCATCCCACCCGGCATTCCGGCGGATCTCGCGTTTGACGTGTTGCCGCGCCTGCTCGGTGAAATGCGCGGCTATCCCATCGAAGACTACTTGCTCGACATCGGTACCATGTCCAACTACCAAAAGGCACAGGTCATGTGGCCTGGCCTCGACCGTGACGGGTGCCGACATTCAAGCCAGAAGCCAGACTCCAGCGCGCCTCAGCCGGCAAGCCGCGGGTTTTCGCGGCATCGCATGTTGCCTGGAGAGATTTAGTGAGCGCTCGCCAGTTGCGCGGGGTCATCTTCGACATGGATGGAGTCCTCGTCGATAGTCATGGCGCGCATCGCGACGCCTGGCGGCAGTTTTTCCAGACCTTGGGCCGCGATGTCCCCGAGTCTGAACTAGATTTCATTCTGGATGGGCGTAAGCGCGGCGACATTCTGCGGCACTTCCTCGGAAATTGTCCTGATTCAGAACTCGAGGAATTTGGCCGGCGCAAGGATTGCATCTTCCGGCAAATGCGACTCAGTGTTGTCCCCGTTCCGGGCGTAGTCTGTTTTGTCCGCGAACTACGTCGCAGCGGCGCCGTTCTGGCTCTGGCTACCTCAGCCAGCCGCAGCCGGGCGCACTCGACGCTGCGGGAAATGGGATTGCTAAACTGCTTCGCAGAGGTCGTGACCGGGGAAGATGTGCTTTTGGGTAAACCCGATCCCAGTATCTAGCGGCTGGCCTGCAAACGTGTCGGGTTCGCACCCGAACGTGTGCTGGCAGTCGAAGACGCTATCTCAGGAATTCGAGCGGCAGTCGGCGCTGGCTTGCGTTGCATTGGCGTGGCATTGCATGAGACGCCGGAGAATCTCATCACCGCAGGTGCGGCTCATGTGGTGCGGGACTTCGAGAGTATTTCCCCGCTCGAACTCGAATGCATTCTGCTCCGGCGTGATTGGATTCCGCGCCAGGCTGCCGTGGCCGGCAGTGGCTAGATGCTAAGACCTTCGTTGCGGCACACTTCGACAATCGAGAGCCGGTCCTGCGCTCCCACCTTGCGCAGCATGCGATGCACGTGGTTCTTGACGGTTTGCTCGGACAAGTTCAATCGGCTGGCAATTTCCTTATTTGTGAGTCCCTGCTGAATCAGGCCGACTAATTCCTGCTCTCGGCGGCTCAGACCAAGGCTGGTCTTGAGGTGCAGGCTCGGAATGGCCGCCCGATGCCGCGCCACCCACTGAAACAGCACGACCGAGAGCGCCGCCGGACATACTGCTTCGCCGGTGGCGACCGCGCGAATGGTGCGCGCCACTTCCATCGCGGAAGCATCTTTGAGTACATAACCTACAGCGCCAGCTTGTACTACGCGAAGAAAAACCGCTTCTTCGGCTTCCATCCCGACCATTACCACTCTGATGGCAGGGTTCAGCCGATGCAGTTCAGGCACCACACCCTGTTCGGCCAAAACCGGAGACACCGAATCGAGGACCACGACGTTGGCACGCGTCGAGAGAATCTGCTCCAGCGTTTCGGGGCCGTACGATCCGGCTCCGACCACTTGGATGTCGTCCTTTTTCGAAAGAATGCGCAACAAGGCTTCGCGCAGCAGCCGATTCTCAGCCAGCAGGAAAACTGCGGCGGCCGTTCCCGAAAATCCTGAAACTACAGTTCCCATCTGCTGACCAAATCCCGCCTCGTACTGTTCCCCAGTTGAACCCCCGCCTCTAGCTTCTGTATTTCTTTCACGGATCACTTTCCCACGCTAGCTGCCTCGCAAACGTGAGGTCAAGGAGAAAGCCTGTCTTTGCGGACCTCCGTTCCCGCCGCGGGAAACCCACCCCTGCGTTCCGAAAATGGTCCTCAGGCCAAGTGCACACTCTACGGCTCGTTCAGATGTTCAGGGGGAGCGCAGCGCAAAGGAGTTGCGGAGCGCGATCGAAGAGTTAGTTGACTGTCCAACGTTAACTGTCCAGCGAGTTCCAAACTAGTGTGGAGTGGGTGCGGTCAACAAATCCACAACCATCTTGTAAAACTTCTCAAGGTCAAGGTCATCCTGCACCTCGACCGGCCGCATTTCCATCTTAGGTTTGTCCCGATCTGTCCAGCTCAGGGTATTGCCATAACCAGCGCCGCGGTCCAGGTCCACATCCATGAAGAGCGTTTCCTTCTTCGTAATCAAGCTCGGATCGAGCCACGCCGCCGCCGCCAGTTCATCCCACAAATAATTGTAGTTGCCTCGCAGGCGCGAATACTTGCCGATGTAGCGCGCCACCGGCGCATCTCCCGCTTTGATGCGGTTAATCAAGTCCGCAGTCAATCTTGTCTTCACCGAAATATCAACCGAAGTGCAGACAATTCTCTTCCACGGCGCGCGGAGCACAACGTGAGCCGCTTCCGGATCGAACCACAGGTTGAACTCGTGAGTTGGAGTGTTCGCGAACTCGGGGTCGTCAGTCCGCGGATTGAAGCTGCCTCCCATGAACACCAGCTCTTTAGCCAACCCTGCGAATTCGGGATCGAGCGAAATGGCAAGCGCCAGATTTGTCATCGGACCACCTGCGTAAATAGTCACCTGGTTGGGGAACTTATGCACCATGCGCAGCATGAAGTGCGCCGCGTCCTCATCGGACGGTTTCGCCGTCGGTCTGCCCTCCGGCATTTCTCCCAACTCCTCCGCCGGATGATAGAACTTCGGAGTCCAGGCTCCCAGCCACGCTACCTCGCCGTATTCTTGTTCCCATCGTTCCGTCTCTTCCTTTCGCCGAACCAGCGGATACTCCGCTCCCGGCACCACCGGAATGTCAGTTCGTCCAATGATTTCAAGCATGCGCAAAGTGTGCGCCACTTCCTCGTGAAGCCACTGATCGCCCGTCACTACCGTGATACCCAGGACTTCTGTCTGCGGCGACTGGATCAGCAACAGCATCGACTGCTGATCGGTTCCGGCAGGCCCAGCGGCGTCCTGATCGATGATGATCTTGCGCCTCGTTTGAGCCGAAGCGACAAACGCACTGAGGAAAAGAAAGGCGGCAATGCAACGGATAAGAAATGATTTCATAGTTGCCCTCAAGAATTCTAAAGCGCGCCGGATGATCGCGTCCCTCGACCTTATCGAGCCTTAGCGATTCCAGTGGCAGAACAAAGGGCAGACTGAACATCAGTCTGCCCCAAGCGGAATGCTCGTCCGGCTTCAGAAGTTCAGCCGCAGGGCAAATTGAATGAGCCGCGGATTATTCACCTGCTGGTTCAGCACCCCGAAAGTCGATGGTCCATTGATGTCCTGCAGTCCGATGCCGCCAAGGCCTCCGAGAAAGAACTGTGGATGGTTGAACAGATTGAAGAACTCAGCTCGGAATTGCAGCTTCATGGCCTCGCGGAACGTGAGCGGGAAGTCCTTAATGACTGAGAAATCCGTGTTCACGAAACGTGGCCCGTAAGCCGGAGCGCGAGGAGCCGTGCCGATCTCTCCTGCCGGCGCATGAGCGAACGCGCACGGATTCAACCAGTTTTGAATGGTGTGAACCTGGGTGGGGCAATCCGTCTGGCCGTTTTCGCTGCCGGGGCGATTGGGGTCGCCGACCAGAACCGGGCGATTGAGGCTCAGGAAGTCGTAGTTCAAGTATTGTCCGGTATTGCCCGCGGCCGGGGCCGCACCGAAGGTTGGGCCGGTGTTCGCACTGTCCACCACGAATAACGGGAAGCCGGACTCAGCGCGCTCGATCACGTTGATCTGCCAGTGCCCCAGGACCGTATTGGTGGCGGTACTCCAGTCGCCGCCGAAGCGCTTGCCTTTCCCGAAGGGCAAGTCGTAAAGAACGCTGGCGGTAAAGGTGTCATTCAGGTTCAGCTGCGAGAGGCCCCAATCCAGCTTCTGGGTTCCGGGCAGAGGCCAAAAGATCGCGCCCGCATTGGTGCCCAGCCCGTCGGTCAAGCCAGAGTCAAAGTTGCGGGCATAGGTGTATCCGAGCAGCGCGTAGATGCCGTGGCGCGCACTCTTGGTTTCCGCTTTGATTTGCAGCGAATCGTAGCGTGCCGCCCCCACGCTGTTATTGCTATTGACCACCTGAAACGGGTTGTTGGGAATAATCAGATTGCGGCCGCAGCCCAAAGTGTAACCGGTCACCGTAAACCCTGTACCTGGACATGCGAGAGGAGATCCGATATTTTCGTTCACCTGGCTGACCAGAATGTGCGCGCTGCGCGAGCCTGCGTAACCGGCCGTGAGAACTATGTTGCCGGGGAGTTGTCGCTCGAAGTTAAGGTTGAACTGCTGAACGATGCCCTGCTTGAAATTGCGGTTCATCGACTGCAGCGTGCCGGTGTAGTTGTCAGGGTTCACCGGCGCGTTATAAATAAATCCGCCCGGCACCGCCAAAGTGGAAGGCGCCTGGGCCGCGGGGAGGAGGAAGCCATCCGAGAGCGACCCGAATGGGTTGCCGTAAGCATAGGAGAAGGTCGTCGGATCAACTTCCGCGTAATAGGGAGGGTTCTGCCACAAACCCTGGCCGCCCTGGTTCCACGCGGAGTCGTGGAAGATCGCATAGCCCAAACGAATGGCAGTGCTCTGGCTACCCATCGGCTTCCAGGCTAGTCCGATGCGCGGCTCGAAAGCCGTTTTGTCAAACTGAATGCCCAGGCGTCCGTCCGAAGTGGTGCATGCGAAAGGTAGAATCGAGGGGGCGCAACCTCCTGGGCTGCCTTTTGGGACGAACCACGTGAGCGAGGCAACGTCAAAGTTCGCCTGCCGGTTCTCGACTTCCGTTTCGGGTGTAACCAGCGCCCAGGCTAATCCTAAGTTGACGGTGAGGTTATTGGTGACGCGCCAGTTGTCCTGCACAAACGGACGAACGAGTTTCCAGCGCCGGCCCACCGTCGCGCCCAGGAAAGTCTGGTCGTGCGCAGCAAACACTCCGATTTCGCCCACCAGCACATCAGCCACATCGTCACCGGTGAAAGCTCCCGACTCCGAGACAAGGCCGTCCTGCGAAGCATTGTTGCGGACGTTCATTTCGTTCGCGCGATAGACCACGCCGAAACGGATCTCATGCTTGCCGCGAATCAGATCTAACGTGTCGGAAACCGAGTATACGTTCGTCCCACCCTGGTAGGGAGCAAAGCCGCGGTCGCCCACCGAAAAGTACGACGACATGGAAAAAGACGTCATGCCGCAGCCGACGCAGTCGTTGCTCGCTTGGTTCAGGCTGGCGGGATAGCCGGTTATGGAATCGCACTGGCTGCCCAGATTGGCGCCGGGAATTCCGATGATCGAAGCTTCGCATGTCCCGGTTCCAAAAGAAAGGATGTGGTTGAAAATCCGGTTGAAGCCGGCGTTCAACTGGTTGATCGTGTTCGGCGAGAACACATGGGTTTCTGACAGCGCCAGGTTTCGCCCGTGATTGTTGATGAACTGATTGCTCCCGAAGGCCGTAGACTCCGACCACGTCGGCGAACCGCCTGGGATGAAGTTGGTTGCCTGGTCGTAGCTGAAGCGCGCGAAGACCGAATCCGCGCTCGAAAAATTGTGGTCGAGACGAACGTCCCATGTGCCTTCGTTGAGCTTTCTGGTGAGCTGATCAGCGTAGTTAAAACCGGCTGAACCAATTGCGTTTGGCGTGGGGTAGAGTGCAACTACCTTTGCGCCAATCGGATTGACCATCGCTGCCGGAATGACGTTGCAAGGAGTGCCGCCAGTCTGAGAGCCATCGCTATTTGGCACGATTCCGTTTCCTGAAGCATCGCACTGCAATGTTGAAAACGTGAATGGATTATTAATATTGGGGAATCCGTCTTGGTTGAATTGTGGCGCCCCAGGCGCGAAACCGGGGCGAGGGTTACCCGATGGATCGAGGCTATAGTCGTAATCGCCATTCGCGTCCGGCGTCATCATGGCAGTAGTTGGAACGAAACCCGGATACGTCACCCCCGAGCGCTGCATCTTGGCCTGATAATCCAGAAAGAAAAACGTTTTGTCCTTCTGGATCGGGCCACCCAGCGACCCGCCAAACTGGTTCAGATTGAACTTTTGCGGCGCCTGCGTGAAGTATTGATCGGTATTGAGCTTCGTGTTGCGGAAGAACTCAAACAGCGATCCGTGCCATTGGTTCGATCCTGACTTGGTCGTAACCAGAACAGTGGGACCGGCGCGCTCACCGTATTCGGCAGAGTACGTATAGGTCAAGACCTTGAATTCCTGGATGTCGTCGATCGACGAGAAGATGGCAATTCCGCCTTCATCCAACTGATTGTTATCGTTGCCGTCGAGCAGCCAGTCGGTTTCCTGTTCGCGAGAGCCACCCACCGAAAGCGAAAACGATCCGCGAGTGGAAGCTTCGCTGCTGGGCGCGCCGTTGAAAAAGCTTTGCGGGTTCGTCGATGCCGTTGTGCCCGGCGTCAGCGTCGCCAACTGCACGAAGTTGCGGCCGTTGAGTGGAAGGTCGGCTACTTCTTCGGAGGTGATGACCTGCCCCAGCGTCGGATTTGCAGTCTCTATAGCTACCTCCGTGGCGCTGACTTGAACGGTCGAGGAGACAGACGCCGGCAGCAGGGAGAAATCCAATTCGCGATGTTCGTCGACCTGCAGCCGGATGTCTTTCTGCTCGGCGGGCTGGAATCCCTGCGACTCAACGTGAATCGTGTAGAACGCCACCGGCAACAGCGGGATCAGGTAATAGCCCGCGTCGTTAGTCTTGGCCTCGCGGGAAATGCCTGTGCCTTGGGATGTGACCTTCACCGTCGCGCCGACGACTATCGCGCCCGCCTTGTCGGAAACCGTTCCCGAAAAACTACCCGATGCCTGGCTGTACAGCCGCGGACAAGCCGAAACCGCAATTGAAAACACAACCGCAACCAGCAGCGCCTTCTTATTCAGCATTCATACCCCTTTTTCGGCGGCCCCGCACCGAATGACGAAGTGACTTTCCGTTTGGCGATAAACCAGGAGGTCTCTGGACCGTAGAAGGGCCTTATAAATGGCATCTCCTTCCGAAGTCAAGATTTTTCGGCAGTAAAATAGGAGACTGCAGCCTGATTCCTTACCCTTTTTGCACAGCCGAGTGCGAGACGGTGCCGAGTCTCCGCGATGGGGATTTTTTCCCAAGATGACAACGAGAGAGCAAACCTGTTTCAGATTCGAGCCGCCCACTCCTCATCAAAGCGCGCGCGATTATAGAAGGATTTTTGCGTCCCGATACCCGTCGTTGAAAGTCCCGCGTACAGATTGGCACGTCTCGCTGCTGCTTGTTCCGGTACTCCCTCCGCGAGGAATACCGCAAAACTTCCGATGAATGCATCTCCCGCGCCCGTGCTATCGATGCTTTTCACTTCAAAGGGAAGAACGTGCTCGCTCACGCCGCGAGCTGCGAGGAGGGATCCATTCGCTCCGAGGGTGATGATGACTCGGCGAATACCGCCCGCCACCAGTTTTTCCGCGCACTTCTTCGCGTCTTCAACACTCCGCACGCTAACTCCGGTAATCGCCTCCGCTTCACTTTCATTTGGAACGAAATAGTCAAGCTCAGCAAGGGCTCGCATGTCGACGGGTTGACCAGGCGCCGGGTTCAGGATGCATCGAATACCATGCTTGCGCGCGAAAGCGACCGTGTAATAAACGGTTTCCAACGGGATCTCAAACTGTAGGACAATGCAGTCGACGGCTTTCAACATTTCAGCGGCAGCCTCAACATCCGCCGATTTCAGTGCGCCATTGGCCCCTTTTACCACCAGAATGCGGTTTTGTCCGTTGGGTTCGACGAAGATCGGTGCCACGCCACTGGACAATCCCTCAACCTTCTTTACTTGGCTTGCGTCGATGCCGAGCTTCTTGAAGTTGTCGATGGTAGCAGGACCGAACAGGTCGTCCCCAACTCGCGCTACCATGAGCACATCGGCGCCGCAAAGCCGGGCGGCTACTGCCTGATTCGCGCCCTTGCCACCAAATCCCAGATCGAATCTCTGGCCGAAGATGGTTTCCCCCGGCTTCGGAAACCGATCCGTGAACGTGGTCAAATCGATGTTGGCACTTCCAATCACCGCAATGCGAGGGCGCCGGGGCATGTTTTCCTAAGAAAAGGTGAGAACGCCGAGTCTATTTGGCTCCCCGAATCGTGTCAACGGAACGGTGCCACCTAACTAAGTAGCGACCGCCCGGTCCGGGTCGTCAGGTCGAAGGCTCTGCTATAGTTGCGTCCTTAGTCCTGCCTGTCTTACTTGCGGCTCGCGTGTACAGAAGAGTAGAGTTACACACTTTCCACCCGTCGCAATAACTTAAGGAGAACCGATGTTCACGCCTTCGAGTTTGAGCATTGCGCTGCTGATGATGATCACGAGCGCGGTTTGCTGGGGTTCGTGGGCCAACACTTATAAAGGCGTGAAGGGTTATCGTTTCGAATTGTTCTACTGGGACTACGCCGTAGGCATCTTCTTGATCTCAGTTGCGCTCGCCTTCACGATGGGCAGCGCCGGGCATGATTCCTCCAGCTTCCTGAATAACGTCCGCGCGGCAGACACTTCAAACATTGTTAACGCGCTCATCGGAGGGGCGCTGTTCAATCTCGCCAATCTCTTGCTCGTGGCTGCGATCGACATGGCCGGACTCGCGGTCGCGTTCCCCATCTCAATTGGCATCGCGCTGGTGGTGGGAACTGTATTGAGTTATGCACTACAACCGAGAGGAAACGCTATTTCCCTCGCGCTCGGTGTGGCGTGCGCATTTATTGCCGTACTGTTGGATGGCAAGGCCTACGGAAGTCTCGCGTCTGCGGGGCGTTCCGTCTCGAAGAAAAGCCTGATCACGTGCGTGGTATCAGGAATTTTGATGGGCCTCTGGGCGCCGTTCATGACTCACGCCATGACCCGCGGCAACCCGCTGGGACCGTATAGCGCCGCCGTGTTCCTGACCCTGGGAGCATTGCTCTCCTGCTTCATCTGGAATATTTATTTCATGAAGCATCCGCTCGTCGGGGAGCCGGTAAGTTTCGCTGGATTTTTCAGTGGGCCAGCTTCGGGCCATCTGCTGGGACTTTTCGGTGGATGCATCTGGGGCATCGGCACGGTTTTCAATCTAGTCGCTGCGAGCTTTACCGG
>Ga0308309_10000689_pt1 | contig 20793 bp, 18 predicted proteins | sample HubBroMetageWFT5_FD_192491 | JGI IMG/M metagenome (GOLD analysis project Ga0308309, IMG submission 192491) | Warmed and freeze-thawed soil microbial communities from the Hubbard Brook experimental Forest, New Hampshire - Hubbard Brook CCASE Soil... | ecosystem: Environmental > Terrestrial >...
CCTGCTGCCGTGTTCCGAATGGTCAGGACTTGCTGCCTTCGGCTTTCGCTTTCGGTCGCACGGTGACCGGCAAGGCAAAAAGGTTGATGAAACCTTCAGCGTCTTTCGGGTTGTAGCGGCCCATGGTGAAGCTCGCAAGGTCCGCGCGATAGAGCGAGTAGGGCGAAAGCCGCTTGGTGACGTTCAGCGTGCCCTTCCAAAGCTTCAGGCCGACCGAACCGGTGACGCGTTGTTGCGCCACGTTGAAGAAACCATCAAGCGCCTCGCGTAACGGCGAGAACCACAATCCGTTGTAGACGAGCTCTGCATACCGTACTGAGAACGCCTGCTGGAAGTGCGCGGTCTCCCGGTCAACCGTAAGTCGCTCGAGTTCCTGGTGTGCGGTGACCAGCAGTGTGCCACCCGGAGTTTCATATGCGCCGCGCGACTTCATGCCCACCAGACGGTTTTCGACAAGATCCGTGCGGCCGATGCCATGCTTCGCGGCAATTTCGTTGAGCGCATTCAGCAGCTCAATCGGGCCAAGCCTCTTGCCGTTCACCGAAACTGGCGTGCCGGCTTCAAATCCGATTTCAACCTCTTCCGCCTTGTCCGGAGCCTTCTCCGGCGAAACGACCCACTGCCACATGGCCTCATTCGGCGCGTTGGCGGGGTCTTCCAGTTCGCCGCCCTCGTGACTCAGGTGCCAGATGTTGCGGTCACGGCTGTAAATGTTTTTCTTGCTCTGTTCCACGGGAACTTTGTGCTTTTCCGCGTAAGCGATGGCGTCTTCGCGCGAATCGATGTCCCACTCGCGCCACGGAGCGATGATCTGCACATTCGGCGCGATAGCCTTGTATGCCAGTTCAAACCGCACCTGGTCGTTGCCCTTGCCGGTGCAGCCGTGCGAAAGCCCGTCCGCGCCAAGCTCCAAAGCAAGTTCGGCCTGGCGCTTCGCAATCACCGGCCGCGCCATCGAAGTGCCAAGCAAATAGGTGTGTTCGTAAACGGCGCCGGCGCGCAACGTCGGCCAAATGTAGTCGCGAACGAACTCCTCGCGCAGGTCTTCGATATATGCCGAGGATGCGCCCGTGGCGAGGGCTTTCTTGTGAGCGGCCTCCAGGTCCTCCTGCTGGCCGACATCGCCGATCATGGCGATCACTTCGCAACCATAATTCTCGCGCAGCCAGGGAATGATGATGGATGTATCCAGGCCGCCGGAATAGGCGAGCACAACTTTCTTTGGTTTTGAGGCTTGCGGTTTCACTCTGCGATTTCTCCTTCGTGATAGAACACGATATCAAGATCAAGTAAACAGTGCGTGAAGAATGGCCTTCTGCACGTACATGCGATTTTCCGATTGTTGCAACACCACGGAAGTCGGCCCATCCAACACTTCGTCGGTGACTTCCTGGCCGCGGTGCGCCGGAAGGCAGTGCATGAAGAGCGCGCCCGGCCCGGCTTGCTCCATGAGCTTGCGATTGACCTGGTACGGCTTGAAGATCTGGCCCCGCATCTTTTCTTCCGCCTCAAATCCCATGCTGGTCCACGAATCGGTGTAAACCGCTTGCGCGCCTTCCACCGCTTCCGCGGGATTGGCGAAGAGTTCAATCTTCGCGCGCGTCTCTTTCGCCACCCGCTTGGCGTCAGCAAAAACGTCTTGGGCCGGGGCATAACTCGCCGGCGCGGCGATGCGGAGATTCACCCCAAGCCGGGCAGCCAGAAAAATCAGTGAATTGCAGACGTTGTTGCCGTCGCCGACGTAAGCGAGTTTCAACCCTTTCAGCGCGCCGAATTTCTCTTCGAGCGTGAAAAAATCCGCCAGCGCCTGGCAGGGATGAAATTTGTCGGAGAGCGCATTGATCACGGGGATGGAAATACTCTGTGCCATTTCCTCGAGCACCCGCTGCTCGTAAACGCGCGCGACGATGCCCTGCACCCAGCATTGCAGGTTCCGCGCGACATCCGGAATGGACTCGCGCTCGCCCAGCCGCGCCTGAGTGTGGTCGAGAAACACCACAAACCCGCCCATGCTCTGGATGCCGACTTCAAACGTCACGCGGGTGCGCAGCGACGGCTTTTCAAAAATCAGCGCAATGTGTTTGCCGCGAAGCGTGGAGGCGTACCGCGCCGGGCGAGCCTTGATCTCGGCGGTGCGCTGCAGCAAGTCGCGGGCGTCCGCGGCGCTCCACTCGGCCCCGGTCAGCAGGTCCTTGGTTACGGCAACAGGAAGCGTGATCGTCGTAGTCATCGATTTCTCCAATTTCTCCTGGGACTAAACTGTCGCGCTGGCCGAATGCCCAGCGGAAGAAAACTCCCGGAACACTCGTGTTCCGGGGATTTCGAGAGATGTGGTTTTTGTGGGAGTCATAACAAAGCGGCTGGGAGCCAACGCGGCTGCCGCGGAATTTCCACCAACGATGTGGACTTCGCGAACCCCGGACTGCAAAGCGCGCTTCGCCGCTTCGAGTTTGAGGATCATGCCGCCCGAAACCACGCGCGAATGAATCAGCCGGTCGATCTCTTCGCAAGAGATGGCCGAAAGGACTTTCTCACCGTCCAGCACGCCGGCAACGTCCGTGAGGTAGATCAGATGGTCGGCTTCGACGAACTCCGCGCAAGCGGCGGCCATGTGGTCGGCATTGATGTTGTATAGCTCATTGTCCGTGCCAAGGCCCAGGCAGGCCGCGACAGGTAGCAATTTCGCCCGCCAGAGTGATTCGAGAAAACGAACATTCACGCTGGTGAGATACCCGACGTAGCCGAGGCCCCCCTCGACATCGTTATGCACCAGCGGCGAAGCGGAAAAGCAAGCCGCGTCTGCGGCGCAGATACCGACCGCGGGCTGCCCCTCCGCGGTAATAGCTGCCGAAAGCTGTTTGTTCAGGAGGCCACCGAAGACCATTACAGCCACATCGCGCGTTTCCTTGTCCGTCACGCGCAAGCCGCCAATAAACTTGCTTTCGATGCCCAGGCGCTTCAGCGTGGCGGTGAAAATCTTGCCGCCGCCGTGCACCACCAGAATTTCGTGCTTGTGCCGGGCCAGCGCAGCGATCTGCTGGGCAAGCAACCGCACGGTCGCGGCATCCTCCAGCAACGCGCCGGCGAATTTGACAACGATCCTCATGCGAGTCCCGTCCTTTCCTCGAGTCCCAGCGTGAGATTCAGATTCTGCACCGCCTGGCCGGCCGCGCCTTTGCCGAGATTGTCGAGGCAGGAAACGACCACAAGCCGCTTCCCATCGGCATGGAGCGCGAAGCCGATATCGCAAAAATTAGTTTTGATGATGTGCTGCACCTCCGGCAGCGTCCCTGCGGAATGAATGCGGATCAACGAATGGCCCGCATAAAACTTTCGGAAGAGTGATTCGACGTCCGGCGGCGTTTGGTGCTTCGCCAGGGTCACGTAAATCGAAGACAGGATGCCTCGCGGAATCGGGAGTAGGTGCGTGGAAAAAATTACCTGCGATTCCGGCAAGCCGGTGTGTTCCAGGATTTCCGGCGTGTGCCGGTGGCTGAATAGGTTGTAAGCACGGAAGTTTCCTGCCACTTCCACGAATTGCAGGTCGCGGCGAGGCTCCTTGCCGGCGCCGCTCGCGCCCGACTTGCAATCGCAAATGATGGTATGTCCTGCGGCGAGGAGTCCCGCTTCCTGCAGCGGCCGCAGGGCGAGAATGACGCTGGTGGCATAACACCCGGGATTGGCGAGCAGCTTTGCGGTTTTGATTCGCTCGGCGTAAAGCTCTGGTAAGCCATAGACCGCTTCGCCAAGACGCGAGGCATGGGGCGTGGGTAGTTTGTACCACGACGAATAAGTGTCTGCAGACGCGAAGCGAAAGGCTCCGCTCAAATCAATCACGCGCAACCCTGCATCTAGGAGTTTCGGCGCCAGGTCAGCCGAAACTTCATGCGGCGTGGCGAGAAACGCTGTACCCGCGCTGCTGCTGGCAATGGCTTCCACCGAGAACGGCTTCAAGGAAGCCTCGCCCCACCCCCGCAACTGAGGAAACATCTCCGAAAGGCAGCGCGCCCCGTTGGTCTCCCGCACATAAAAGGTCGGCTTGCCGATGCCCGGATGGCGCAGCAGCAGCGTAGCCAGCTCAAAACCCGTATAGCCGGTGACACCAATAACAGCGATGTTGCGGGGATCTCTCATTTCACGTGCGCTTCGATTTTCTTCTGCAGAGAGTCCCGCGTCTTGCGGTTGGGCGTGATGATCAAGACTGTGTCGTCCCCCGCGATGGTCCCGGCGATTTCCGGAAACTTCGCGGCATCGACGGCGGCAGCCAGCGGTTGAGCCCCACTGGGAGGCGTCTTCAACACCAGCAGATTTTCCGCAGGGCGGATATCCAGCAGGAATTCCCGCAGCGCCCGCGTCAGCGGAGCGACGCTCGCCGATTCGTCCGGCAAAGCGGTCCCCGTCTTGTAGCCGTCCGTGGTCTTGATGAGTTTCAGTTCCTGAAGGTCGCGCGAAAGGGTGGCTTGCGTAACGCGGAGCCTCTCTTTCGCCAAGCGGCGACGCAAATCCTCCTGGTTGGCGATGCGTTCGCTCGAAACGAGCCGCAGAATCTGTCCGTGCCGAAATGTTTTTGTGGCGCCCATGGCAAATATACAGCGTACTGTATATTTATACAGTCGCATGCCTGGCGATGTCAAACATTTTTGGAAAAAAGTTGCCCCGAGAAAGGGGAAGTGGACTTCGTTTTGCCGCCGGCATCTGGTCATGAAAGACAAACCGACTGGTCCAAGGGGCAGGTTCTCCCAAAAAGGGGCAGCTACTTCATACGCCGCAGGGCCAAGATGACCGCTGGATTTTCGCCTCCAAGAATGTTACCTATCAAAAATCACCCTTTTGGGTAGCATGAGTGCCACCTGCCACATTTCGGGATGCAAACACGACGTCCCCGCCGCCCTGGCGGAGCAGAAGGTCTGTATCCTGCATTTCACCCTTTCCCTGGAAGCAAGCTGCGCCGAGATGCGCCGGGAAACCGCGTTGGGGAATGCCCCGCAGGAAAGACAGCGGGATATCATGAAATTCATCACTACCAATGGCGAATCACTCGCGCGCGTGGCCACCAGCGGCCTGCACCTTACGGATGACCTGAAAGCCCGGGTCTTAAGCACTTTTTTGACGCTGATGAACCTGCGCGAAAACCTCGACCGGGCCTCCATGCGCACGCCGGCCGGCCGAAGCGGCATCTTTCGTTAAAGCAGTTCAAGCACCGATATATTTGGCGTAAAGCGAACGCGCGATCGCGGGGTCTTTCGTGCCTTTCAGGATGGCCCGACCGTCGCTGAAGATGGTCATCTCGTATGGGGCCACCTGGAATCGCAGCAGGAAGCCGTTCTGGCGGACACCCGGAATGCTGGACGCAAGCCGCTGCTGCAGGGCCGGCAGATCCAGGCTGCGTCCCCGTTCATGGATTTGCACGGAGTCGCGCCCGCACATGGTGATGTGCGGCTGGGCTTGGCCCTCCAGATAGGGAAACTCGCGCAGGGCGCATGCGCGGCAACGGGGATTCCGCTCGGGTTGAACGGATTGGAAGCGGCCCGTCCAGACGTCGCACGAAAGCAACCGGCCATGCAATCGGCTTGCGTTGCCGGAGAGCAGTTTCAGAGCCTCCGCCGCCTCAAGTGACGCGATCAGATTCACGATCGGTCCCAGAACACCGACCGTGTCGCACGTTTCTTCCAGGCCAGGGGTGCCGCCGGTTTCGAGCAGACAGGCAAGACAAGCAGTCTTCTGTGGCCGAATCGTGAGGGTCAGGCCATAGCTGGCAACCGCCGCCGCATAAATCCACGGAGTGCCCGATTGGATTGCATAATCGTTGACCAAAAAACGCGTCTCAAAATTGTCCGTGCCATCAAGGATCAGCGGGAACCCGGACAGCAATTCCTCCGCGTTCCGGGAATTCAGATCCGCTACAACACCCTCAATCTGGATTTCCGAATTCAGCGCGTGAAGTTTGCGCTCTGCGGCAACCGCTTTGGGCAGCGCCTCCTGGGCATCCGCCTCGTCGAAAAGAATCTGCCGCTGCAGGTTGGACGGCTCCACGAAATCCCGGTCAAGTATGCGAATGTGCCCCACGCCTGCGCGGACCAGCAGATTGGCGACCGCCGCCCCGATGGCCCCACAGCCCACAATCACCGCACTCGAAGCGGCCAGGCGCGCCTGTCCTTCGGGCCCAATCCCAGTGAACAACATCTGACGGGAGTACTTCTCGTTAAGCGAAGGAGTCACGTAAAATGGATTCCCAGCACCGCAGTTTCTTTTCCTCTTCATCATAGCGCCAAAGTGACCGGGGGAGGCAACGCGCCTGTGCTACGCTTCGTCTGTGTTATAGAACGCATGAAATGCCGCTGGAACAACAGGTTGCGGACAATTGTCCTTCTGGGCTTGATGCTGGGAGGAGCAAGACTGCACGCCCAAACCAATCCGGATTCCCAGGCCGGCAAACCAGCAGAACCAAAGTTGGTCAGCGTGCGGGTAGTTTCAGAAGACGGTAAAGTGCTGCAAGCCAAGCTCGAAGCGTTGCCGCTAAAGGTCGACGAACCCTTACAACCTGAACAGGTGGCCGCCAGCATCCGCATTCTCTATCAAACGGGAAATTACGCGGACTTGCGTGCTGTTGTTTATCCCGAAGGCGACGGAGTCCGGCTTGATTTTGTCGCTCGCGAAAATCTCTATTTCAACCAGATATTGATCAACGGACTTACGCCGCCTCCCACCGAAGCTTCCGGAGTCGCGGCCATGCAGCTTTCACTTGGGCAGACCTACCACGAGCAGAATGTGAAGGACGCAGTAGAGCGTTTGCGCGCGGCCCTGCGTGAAGAAGGGCTCTACCGGGCCAAGATCAGCGTACAGGAGCGTCCTTTTCCCGAAACGCACCAACTGGACGTGATCGTGAATCTGGATCCCGGGCCCCGAGTCCGAGCCAAGAAGATCGATTTGATCAACAACACGGAATACGGGGACACAGAACTCCTCGCCAGATTCAAGCTGAAGCCCGGAAGCCCGTTGACGATCGCCAAAGTGCAATCGGGCACCGAGCGCATCCGGAAATTCCTGGAAAAAAAGGGGCACCTCAGCGGGCGTGTTTCGGTCCGTAGAGGTGAATTGGACGAGGCAACCAACACGATTCCTCTGACGCTTGAGGTAACGGAAGGCCCGCGGGTGCGCGTGGCACTGGTCGGGGCCAAACTATCGGGCCGTGATCTCAAAAAACTGATCCCCGTCTATCAGGAGGGTTCGGTGGATGCGGACCTTCTGGAAGAGGGCCGGCGAAATCTTCGGGAGCGGATGGAGCGTGAAGGATACTTTGACGCGAAAGTGGACTATGCCGTGGCGGCCCGCGACGTGGAAGGCGCAAAATCCGGGAAAAAGGGTTCCGAAGAAGTCATTACTTATACGGTGCAGCGGGGATCCCGGCATCAACTCTCACGCATCGAATTTAGAGGGAACCGCTACTTCAGCACCGACCTCCTGAAGAGCCGGCTCACCATTTCCACCGTCAGTCTCTTCACCCGGCCGCGATTCAGCCGCCGCCTGATGGAGGCCGACGCCCTCTCGATAAAGAACCTGTACATCTCAAACGGTTTTCTTTCGGCAAGAGTGGATGGACAGGTGGAGGAATTAAAGAACAAAAAGGGCGGAGACTTGATCGTTCGGTTCAATATCGAGGAGGGAAAACAAACGCTGGTCTCCAGCCTGCAAGTGGAGGGCGTGCAGGCCTTGCCCGAGGAAGAGATTCGCGAAGTTTTAGGATCCTTGCCGGGGCAGCCCTTTTCCGACATCAACGTATCGAGCGATCGCGACAACGTCCTGGCCCTCTATTACAACCAGGGCTTCCCTGAAGCTACGTTCTCCTACACGGCGGAGCCCGATACCTCTCCGGAAGCCCAAGCCGCCACCGCCAAGGAAAACTCGAAAGCGGAAGAACTGACGGGAGAAGCGAGCAAATACGCAATCGAACGCGCGCAACCAGTGAAACTGGTCTACAAGATCGTCGAAGGCCCGCGAATCTCCGTTAAGAATGTTTTTCTGACCGGGTACAAACACACCCGCCAGCGGGTAATTCGCCGAGAGGTCAAGGTGACTCCCGGCGCGCCCCTGCGCGAAGGGGAGGTCGTCGAGTCCCAGCAGAAGTTGTACAACCTGGGGGTTTTCAATCGCGTCACCATCGAGCCGCAGAATGCCAATGGCAGCGACCCCGAAAAGAACGTCGTGGTCTTGGTCGAGGAAGCCAAGCGGTACACCATCGCCTACGGCGGCGGATTCGAAGTGCAGCGCCTGGCCAGCACCACGGATCCCACCGGCGGAGAAATCCAGGCTGCGCCGCGAGGCATTTTTGAAATTTCAAAACAAAATGTGACCGGCCGCGCCGACACTCTAGCGCTGAAACTTCGCGGCAGCACCATTCAGGGCCGTGCGCTGCTTGCCTACAACGCGCCCAATACGTTCAACATTTCGAAATTGAGCACCCAGGCGAACGCCTACGTTGAAAAGACGCAAGACATCAACACGTTTGGCCAAACGCGCTACGAAGGAAACATTCAACTCACCGACCAGGTCACTCCCCGCTCGTCCCTCTTGTTCCGCTATGTATTCCGCAAAGTCACCGTCAGCAACCTGAATATTCCCGCCGAAGAAGTGCCGCTGTTCAACCAGCCGACGCTGGTTTCCGAGTTTGGCACCACGTATGTGCGCGATTACCGCGATAATCCCGCGGACGCCACGAAGGGCTCCTTTAACACTGTCGATGTAAGCGCCGCGGCAACCTCCATCGGCTCCAGCGCCAGCTTCCTCCGTTATTTCGTCCAGAATTCCACCTACACGCCGCTTTCGAGAAACTGGAAGTTTGCCCGCTCGCTCCGCATCGGCATCCTGCAACCGTTTGGCAACACCGTTTCCTTGAGTTTTCCAGCGCCCACTGTAGCTCCGTTGCCGCAGGTAATCCCGCTGCCGGAAAGGCTCTTCGCCGGTGGCGGCACATCCATACGAGGTTTTGCGCTGAATCAGGCTGGGCCGCGCGACGCGCTGACCGGTTTTCCCGTGGGTGGCCAGGCCCTCGTAATACTCAACCAGGAAATACGTTTTCCGTTGAAGCTGCCGATCGTGGGCACAAAGCTCGGCGGTGCGTTGTTCTATGACGCAGGCAACGTCTACAGCCGCGCCAGCCGCGTAACTTTGCGCTGGTCGCCGCCAAAGCCAGTGTTCGTGCCTGCTTATCCAGGCCAGCCGCCGGGGCCGTTCAACCCGACACGCTGCGTGGCCAACTGCACAAACGAACTGAACTATTTGTCGCACACCGTCGGCTTCGGGCTGCGGTACGCCACGCCCATCGGCCCCATCCGCATCGATATGGGCTACCAGCTCAATCCTGCCGAGTTCGTAATTCCTTGCCAGAACAGCCGTGTGTTCTGCCAGCAAGGGACGCACCTGCAGAAGTTTCAGATATTCTTCAACCTGGGTTCGAGCTTCTGATGCGCAAATGGATCACAACCGCCGCGATGTTCGTCGGCCTGCTGCCGGTGCCGGGCAGGTTACGCGCTCAGGAGATGATTGACAGGATTGTCGCAAGGGTCGAAACCGACATCATCCTGCTGAGCGACGTCCGCCAACTCAGCCGCTACCAGATGTTTCTCGATGGCAAGGCGCAGAGTGACGAAGAGATCCTCAACCGCCTGATCGACCAGTGGATCGTTCGCAACGAAGCCAGCGTCGCCCGGTTTCCTCAGCCTTCCGAAGAAGACGTGAACCGCAGCATCGAACGCCTGAAGCGCTCGTTTTCCTCGCCCCAGGAATTTGAGGCGCGGCAAAAGCAAAGCGGCATCACCGACGACGAGATTCGCCGGTTCGTCCGCGCACAACTCTACCTCAGCAATTACCTCGACAGCCGCTTCCGCCCGGCGATCCAGATTGACGAGAAAGACATCGAAGACTTCTACAAAACCCGCGTAGTGCCGCGAGCGGAATCGCGCGGCCAGACTCCACCGACGCTGGACAACGCGCGGGACTTCATTCAGGAAGCCCTGGTACAGCGAGCCATCAATGAACAGGCCGACCGCTGGCTCAAGGAAAGCCGCACACGCGTCCGGGTTGAGACTATGCTCGACGAGAAGCGTCCATGACCGAAGAATCTCGCCTCAAAAAGATTCTGTGGCTCGAGCACCTCTTCTGGGTGCTCGGCACCTGGACCCTGCTTGGGGTGGCCCTGGCCATCATCGCGCTGGGCAGTGGTCTCGCCAATCCTCTTCTGCGCCGCTTCCTGGTGAACCGATTGCAGAATTTGACCGCAAGCCGCGTGGAAGTGCGCACAGTCTCGGTCGGGTGGTTTTCCCTGACCGCTACTGTCAACGGCCTGGTCATTCACGGCAAGGAGCCGCCGGGCACGGAACCCTTGCTGAGTGCCGAGCAGGCCAAGATCGGCTTGCGCATCGATTCCTTCTGGGGACGTCGCGTTTCCTTGAACGATCTGGTCCTGGTGCAACCCAGGGTTCACCTGCGCGTGGAAAAAGACGGCAGCAACAATCTGCCACCCTTCAAGCAGCCGGGCCGTTCCAAACAGCCTCTGCAGCAAACGCTGCTGGATTTGCACATACGCCACGTCGAAATCAAGGATGGTTGGTTTCTCTACAACAGCCTGCGCTCGCTGGTCGCGGCGGAAGGCGGCGATCTTCGCCTGAATATCACGGCCGCCGGGACGCCTGAGCAACCGCTCTATCTCGGCAATCTGGATTGGGATTCCGTTCAGCTGGCACGAAGGCGCGATTTCCCGATGCCCGCGAACCTTTCGGCAAAGTTTTCCGTAGGCCGCGACCGATTTACGGTGGAACAGGCCGTGGTTGACGTGGGGCGATCCCACGTCGACTTGCAGGCAGAAACCAAAAATCTCGAATCTCCCGACTGGAGCTATCGCTATCGCGCCTGGCTCGACCTTTTGGACATTCGTGAGGCTTTTCGCACGCCGGAAGTGCCGCTGGGCCGAATCGATCTGCGCGGCGATGGCACGCTCGCTTCCGGAATCTTCAAGGGGAAAGGCGAGTTCGCTGCGGACAACATTGTGCTGAGCTTCGAGGATTTTCACTCCGCAAATTTGACCAGCCGCTCCAGCTACCTGCTCGAACCCGACGGAGTTGTCCTGCCGGATTTCGCCGCGTACGCCTTGGGCGGCAGCGTCAAAGGCCGCATCGCGATGAAGTACGACGGCTTGAAGTTTCGCGGTGAAACCAGAGTTGAGGGCATCCGCCTTGCCGCGGTCACGCCCGCGATCGACCACACGGGTTTCCCCATCGACAGCCTTCACTGGGACTCCGTGATTTTTGCCGACACGGTCGAAACCTGGCACGACAACTTCCGCGACTTCGATATTTCCGCCCGCATGCGCTGGGACGAGCCCGACGAAACCATGCCCGGCCACATTCCGGTTACTAGTGAAGCCGTCCTCCGCTACCGCTACACTCCAAACTCTCTGGAACTCAGCCAGTTTGATTTTGACACCCCCACTTCCCGCGGCAGCTTCACCGGTATTCTTCATCCGAAAAACACGTCCCTCGATGTCCATATGGATATCGGGTCGCTTGCCCCCTGGGATGATTTCATCCACGCGCTTTCCGGCGACAAGCCCGGCACGGCCGCCGCGAAGATTCTCATTGATGGCGCGCTTCAGTGGAACGGAAAGATTCTCGGCCCCTCGGATGGTCCGACATTCCAGGGCCACTTCCATGGCGAGCACGCGCGCTACGACAACTTCGCTCTCGACTCGCTCGACGGCGACATGGCCTACTCACCCAGCGAACTTGTCATCTCTCGCGGCCACGCTCGCCGCGGCACGATGGAAGCCGGCATCGACGGTCAATTGCAATTGACCGATTGGGAATTCCGTCCGGAAAACCAGTGGGTCAGTGAACTAAACCTTGAAAAAGTTCCTCTCGAATCGCTGGAGCAACTCGCCGGGAAGAAGTATCCGATCCAGGGTTTGCTCACCGGACAGTTCCACGGTCGCGGCACCCGAGCCGAACCTTCCTTATCGGGTCTGCTGGATCTGGCGGATGCGACCGTCTACACCGTTCCGTTCAACCGCCTGCGCGGCCAACTGACGGTGCTGCCGGACGAAGTGCGCCTTTCGAACGCCGAGTTGCGTTTTTTCGGCCCGGGCACGGAAAAGGCCGGAGGCGCGGGTATCGTCACCGGCTCTATTGCCTACCGCTATGCCGACGAGTCGCTGACCACAGATCTGGTCGGGGCATCGCTGCCGCTGTCAAATTTCGGCCAGATCAAAGCCTCGGGCATTCCCCTCGACGGCCAACTGTCGTTCCGCCTGAAATCCAGCGGCCCAATACGCGCCCCGCTTGCCGACGGTTCTTTCCGTGTTGTCGACTTGCATGTCGGCTCGGAAGTCATCGGCAGCTTCGGCGGGGATCTCCAATCCGATGGCAAACTCGCGCAACTGAAGCTCAACTCCGCCATGAGCGAAGGCGCAATCACCGGCGGAATTACCCTTGGTCTGGCGGATCCGCTGCCGCTTGACGGCAAAATATCCGTGCGCAACATCAACCTGGATCCATTCTTGCTCACGGCCTTGCACCTGGGAAAATTCAGTGGGCACGGCGTTGCGGATGGCGATATCACGTTCCAGGGTGAGTTGCAGCGCCCCGAAACTCTGACGCTCGACGCGAATTTTTCACGGCTGGTGTTCAACTACGGCAACGTGCAGCTCGAAAACCAGGGGCCGATTCATCTCACGTCCACAAAAGACAGCTTGAAAATTCTCAGCCTGGCGGTCAAAGGCACGGACACGAACGCGGAGCTGACGGGTTCCGTTCAGTTCACTGGGCGCCGCACCGTGGCCATGAAGCTCAATGGTTCCGTGGACCTGCGGCTCCTCAGCGGCTACATGACGGATGTGGACGTGCACGGTCACGCGGACATCAACGCTTCGTTCGAAGGAACTCTCGACCGGCCCCGCATCATCGGTCGCGTAAGATTGAACGACGCTTCTGTGCGCTCGGCGGACTTTCCCACCGGCTTGAGCAATCTGAAGGGAGACTTGGTCTTCGACGCCAACCGGCTCTTCTTCAACAATGTCACCGCCGAGGCAGGCGGAGGCCAGATTTCGCTTTCGGGCACGGCCAACTATTCCGAGAAACCCATTCGCTACGACATCACGGCGAAGACCGATCGCATTCGCATTCGCTATCCGGAGGGAATGAGCTGGCTCGTCGGCGGATCGTTGCGCCTCTCCGGCACTCCCGATGGTGGGCTGCTCTCGGGGAAAGTTCAGGTGCAGCGCGTCACTCTGAACGAAGGCCTCGAAGCGGTGGGCTCGCTGACTTCCAGCTCCGCCAGTGGCACCACGACCTCGAGTTTTCTGCGCAACCTGCAACTCGATGTGGAAGGCAGCTCCACACCCGACACGCGGCTCGAATGGCCTGGAGCCCATCTTGAAGCCGAATCCAGCCTGCGGGCCCGGGGCACCGCAGAGCATCCGATTCTCCTGGGCCACATCCACGTCTTGTCGGGCGATCTCTATTTCCACGACAGCCGCTACAAGGTCACGCGCGGCGACTTGAACTTTGCAAACCCATTCCGCATGGATCCGGTGATCAATTTCGAAGCCACCACCAACATCCAGCAATACGAAATCACCCTCAATTTCACCGGCCAGGCCAGCAAGATGAGTTTGTCCTATCGCTCCGATCCGCCGTTGCCCGGAAACGACATCGTTACCCTCCTGGCACTGGGTCAAACGAGTTCGGAGTCCACTATCCACGGCGGCGCCACTGGGCAGGCCGGGGCGGGCGGTACCAGCGGCGCCACGGCATTGCTCTCGGAAGCCGTTTCCAGCCAGTTGGGCGGCCGCGTGGAGCGTCTGTTTGGCATCACCCGGTTCCGCGTGGATCCCGGGCTTGCCGGCTTTGGCACCACCACCACCGGGCAGAACGTTGGTGCGCGCGTCACCGTCGAGCAACAGGTTACCCGCGATCTGACGGTAACCTACGTTTCCAACGTCAGTTCCTCCCAACAACAGGTGATCCAGGTGGAGTACAACTTGAACCGGAATATTTCGATTGTCGGGTTGCGCGATCAGAACGGCACGTTCGGCGTGGACGTCAAGATCAAGAAGCGCTTTCCCTAGCGCCGTTCATCGGTTCAACTCGTCAAATTCTGTTATTGGGGATCCTGCTGTTGCGCGGATTGCTGTGCTCCATCCGCCTGTTGCGGGCGGCGGCCTTGAAACCGCTTTCCCGGGGTGGCGAGCCGGGCATTTTGTCCGACGCCCGGATTGTCTTGCTTGGCCTCTTGTAACGCTTCCTTGGCTGCCTTTCCCGCCGAAAGGCGAATCGACTCCTGAATTTCGCGCCCGATCTTCGGCGACTCGGCGGCCACTTTCTGGCCCAGCGGCGAGCCGTAAAATTGCAACAAGCCTTTGATCTCTTCCTCGGTGTAATGCTTGTCGTAGACGGAAATCAACTGCTCCGTCACGGCGTCCACATCAAATTTCTTCTCGTAGCTGGTGATCACCGTATTGATGAACATCTGTCCCTGCTGATTGTTCGGCACCGTTTCAAGCAGTTTTTCGCGGTATTGCTCTGCCGCGCGGGTCATCGAGTCCTGTACCTGGTCGCGTGCGCCAACCAGTTCGAGCAGCGAGCGGATGGCCGCTTCTTTGGCCGGATCAATTGCGCCGGGCGCCAGTTCGCCGCTCTGCGCAGTAGAAGAAATTTGCGGAGCCGCTTGGACTTCCGCGAGAGAGCCACCCTGGATGGCCACAAGAAATGTTCCGATGTAAATCAGAATCAGTGCCAGAACCGCCTTCATACCTTCCTCCACATCTTTGCCAGGGCTTTCCCAACTGCCCGGAGCCACTACTGCATGTAAAAGTCTAAAGATTCGTTCTGCCTCTGACTCCTGCTCTGAAGTGCAGAATTGCGGAGTGCGTCACTGACCTTACGTGCAGGTCGTGGCTCACTGGGAAACGGGCAACCGTGTCAAAGTAGAGCTGTGGAAAGGGCACTCGTGCGGGCGTTGACGGTTCGCAGGAATAAGCAATTTTAGATGGCCACATTTCCCCAAAGCGACGGCTCAAGCGCCAGATTTGCGGAAGAACGTGAATTGATGGTGGAAAGCCAGATCCGCAAACGCGGCATCACCGATGAGCGCGTGCTCCTTGCGATGGCTACCTTGCCGCGCCACGAATTTGTGCCGGCATTCTGGCTCAATCAGGCTTATGCGGACGAGCCGCTTCCGATCGGCTACGGACAGACTATTTCGCAGCCTTACATCGTGGCCGCGATGGTGGCTTCACTGCAATTGACCGGTTCGGAGAACGTCCTCGAAATTGGCACCGGCTGCGGCTATCAGGCCGCGGTCGTCTCGATCCTGGCGGGAGAGGTCCACACTGTTGAAATTCTGCCGGCGTTGGCCCAATCGGCTGCTGGGCGGCTCCAGCGCCTCGGCTATGCCAAGGTACACGTTCACACCGGCGACGGCACGCTCGGCTGGCTGGACTCCAACCCGTACGACGCAATTCTCATTGCTGCCGCCGCGCCCGCGGTGCCGCAACCTCTTCTGCAGCAACTTGCGGAGGGCGGCCGGCTGATTGCGCCGGTGGGCGAAGAAGACAAGCAGGAACTGCAGTTGATCACGAAGCGCGGAGGGCAATTTCTTGTGAAGCAGGGCGGCCCCTGCCGGTTTGTACCACTGATGGGGCAGCACGGGTGGCGAAAATAGCCCTATACTTTGCACTACAAAGTACTTGACATGGCTTCTCGCTTTCCCTATCCTTCCCTCGTGCCTCTCCCGCGCTCCAACCGCGCTCCGCTTCCCCGGCCGATTCCCATCGACGCCCGGGCCGCCGATCACCTGCGCTACATCCGCGAAACCATGGAGAGTGCTGCCGAATTCACGGCTGTTCCCGGCTGGGGCGGAGTAGCCATGGGCGCCACGGCCCTTGCCGCCGCGTTTCTCGCCTCGCGCCAGGATTCCCCCCGTGCCTGGCTCGCCGTCTGGCTGGCGGAAGTCTTCGTAGCCGTCGCCATCGCCGCTCCCGCGGCTGCCACCAAGGCGAGGCGTGCCAACTCTTCTCTCTTTAGGGGTCCCGGGCGGAAGTTTACGCTCAGCTTCGCTCCCCCCATCATCGTCGGCGGCTTGCTGACTCTGGCTCTGTTCCATTACGGCGCCGTCCCCGTTCTCCCTGGTGTCTGGCTGCTTCTCTACGGCACGGCCATCGTCACCGGCGGTGCGTTCTCCGTGCGTGCCGTGCCCATCATGGGTATGTGCCTAATGGCGCTCGGTGCGGCGGCGCTCTTTGCTCCGGCGGCGTGGGGCAACCTGTTCATGGCCGCAGGGTTTGGACTCGTTCAAATTGCTTTTGGTGTCTGGATCGCCTTGCGGTACGGGGGATAAGCGAGTAAGTTTTCGAACGAAAGGAACTCATGGCCAAGCAGTCCACAGTCCGCCAGGAACGCGCGCAACGTGAAGAGGGCCCCTCGCCGGTTCGGAGCGCGGCGTCGCAGCCCGTCTCCGTGCCGCTGGACAGATTGATTCACGAACGAATCCGCCTGGGAATCGTCAGCGCCCTCGCGGTGAATCGCGCCTTGACCTTCAACGAACTGAAAGCGTTGTTGAAAACGACCGACGGAAATCTTAGCGTCCATGCTCGGAAGCTTGAAGAAGCCGACTACATCCTGTGCACCAAATCGTTCGACGGCCGCCTGCCCAAGACCGAATACCGACTGGCCTCGGCGGGACGCAAAGCGCTGGAGCGCTACCTGGATCACATGGAGGCCTTGATTCGCGCAACCCGCGAGAAGTGAAATTTTTTTGCCCCTGTACTTTGCCAAGCAAAGTACATTATAACAGTCGGCGGCGGAGAAAGAAGAATGCTCGTGCAAATCCCTGTTCTGGAAAAAGCTGTTCACAAACCCCGCCCTTTCGTCCCCGCGGCGGCTTCCCAACTCCACGTCGCGATTATCTGCGACGGCAACGGCCGCTGGGCCACTTCCCGTGCCCTTCCTCGCTCCGCCGGCCATCGCGCGGGCGCCGAGGCCGCCCGCCGCGTCATCCGCAGCGCGCCGCATCTGGGCATTCACACGCTAACGCTCTTCGCGCTCTCTTCCGCCAATTGGAAGCGGCCCGCGGCCGAAGTCGCCGCCATTCTCCAGATTCTCCAGGAATATCTGCTGGCCGAGACTTCCCACTGCCTCGACGAAGGCATCCGCTTGAACATCATCGGGCGCCGGGACCGCTTGCCCGCCAACCTGCGCGAAACCATTGCCGATTCCGAAGCGCTCACCGCCAACGGCAAAAAGCTCCATCTGCGGCTGGCCATCGACTATTCCGCGCGCCACAGCATCTTCCAGGCCGCCAGCAAGTTTTATAAAGTCACCGACCTCTCGAGCGAAGCGTTCAGCAACGTGCTCGCCGAAGTTCAACGCGGCGGCTCCACTGACGTCGATCTCCTGATTCGCACGGGCGGTGAGCAACGCCTTTCCGATTTTCTGCTCTGGGAATGCGCGTTCGCCGAATTCTGCTTTCTGCCCAAGCGCTGGCCCGATTTCACACCCAAAGACCTGCGTGACATGGTGAAAGAGTTCGAGCACCGCGAACGCACGCACGGGGGCCTTCCCAGCGAAGTCTAACTTTGAATTCATGATTAGCCGACAGCCTTCTGTTCTTGTGCAAGAAGCTCTATAACAAATTGGAAATAAGGACTTTACGCCGACGCATGGGTTGGCGCCCACAACCAGACCTTTGCCTTCTCCCATCGTCTATACCTCAGGAGAAAGTCATGGGATCCGTGGGACTTACGCTGCCCTGGGAGCATAAACTCTCCTCTGTGGCGCGCGACGGGGAGCAGCGAGTGGAGCCTTTCGAAGGGAAAGCGGATACCGCTGGGACAGACGAAGAACTTCCCCAGGACGCGGCCGTTGCGGCGGCCTGCCTCAGCGGAAACCTGCAGGGTTACGAACACCTTTATCAATGGCAGGGTACGCGCATGAGGAATCTTGCACGCAATCTTCTCGGCTCGCAGGCCGATGCCGAGGACGCCGTGCAGGAAACCTTCCTGAAAATCCAGCGAAGCATCTCCGGCTTTCGCGGGAAATCTTCTTTCGTCACGTGGACGTTTCGCATCCTGGTCAACACCTGCCACGATTTGCGCCGCAGCCGGGTTCGCCGAAAAGATCAGGTGAATGAAGACGTGGACACGCTCTCCCCGCGCATGGAACTGCGTGCGCCCGGCGCTCATCCCTCGCTTCGCATGGCCCTTGAGCGAGCGCTGGGGCTCCTTACAGCGCACCAGCGCGATGTCTTCCTCCTCTACGAAGTGGAAGGTTTTCGCCATGCGGAAATTGCCGGCATGCTGGAAATTTCCGAGACCGCGTCCAAGAACACGCTCTTCCAGGCCAAGAAAAATCTCCGCACCATGCTGGAACCTCCCCGCAGTTCAGCAACGGGAGGCGCGCAATGAACATCGGTTGCAACGATCGTGAACGAGTTTTCCTCGACGGCTCACGCGAAGAGTGGGCTGCGCTCGAACAGCACGCCAACACCTGTGCTGTTTGTGCCGAAGAATTGCGCGCCTGGAAAGAGTTGAGCGCCGCGGCCGAAGAAATGCGCGACTACCAGGAAAGCCTGGCACTGTGGGCGCGCATCGAGAGTTCGCTTCGCGAGCAGCAAGCCGCTCCCGCTCCGCGCAAGAGTTTTTGGGGTTCCCTCGATTTCTGGCGCCGGGTTTCGCCCGCCTGGCAATCGGCCCTGGTCGGTGCGATGGTCGTTGCATTGGCGATTTCCAGCGGCTATCTCTACACGCATCGGACTGCCCCAGCGGTGGATCGCGGCAACAAATTGTTGAAGACCAGCGCGCTCGCCGAAGTCGAGCGCACTGAGCGGGAATACATGTCGGCCATCGACAAGTTGGCGGCCGACGCAGGTCCACAACTGGCCGCCGATACCCCGCTGATGGCCAGCTATCGCGAAAAACTGCTCGTACTGGACAGCGCCATCGCCGACTTGCGTGTCCAGGCGGGAGAGAATCCCTCGAACGCACATCTCCGGTACCAGCTTCTGGCGATGTACCAGGAAAAGCAGCGGACCTTGCAGAACGTTCTGGAGACAAAACGATGAGCTTTTGCCGCGCAGCTAATTTGCTGGGGAAGCATGGGCCCGCACTGCTGTTTGGCTGCGCCTTGGCCTTGCCCGCGGCGGCCGCCCGTTCGGCCCAGGACTCTATGATGCGTGAGTTTCAGAAAACCCTGCCCCTCGCCGCAGGTCAGACATTGAGCATCGAAAACAAATTCGGGGAAATCCGCATTCACGGCGAAAACTCCCACGAAGCGGAGATTTCCGCAACCATCCGCTCGCAGGCGGGGTCGCAGTCACTAGCCGAAAGGTTTGCCGAGAGCGTGAAGATCGAAGTGAACCAGGACGCCAATGGAATCACGGTGCGCACCGTCGCTCCCTCGGACAATCCGCTGGTGTTCCGCATCGGGCACAAAAATTCCTACTCGGTCGATTACGACATCACGGTTCCGTCCGAAGCCAAGCTTTGGGTGAAGAATGCCTTCGGCAACGTGGAGATTCGCGGTGTGCGCGCCTGGAACGACGTGGAAAACAGCCATGGCAAGTTGACGGTTCGCGACGTGGGCGCCAGCAAGCTGACCAATTCCTTTGGTGCGGTTGAAGCCGAGGACGTGGCGGGGGATCTGACGGTCGTCAATAGCAACGGCACCGTCACCGTGTCCGCAGTGAAGGGAGTCGTGGACATCAAGGACCGCTTCGGCTCCATCACCGCGAGGAATATTCAGGGCAGCGTAACGATTGTCGGCGGGAACGGCCTCGTTGAGCTGACCGACGCGGGCAACGCAAAAGTAAACAACTCCTTCGGCCCCGTGAACGTGCGAAACATTCATGGGACGCTTTCCGTCAATAACAACAACGGCGCCATAGAGGCGGATACCGTAAGCGGCACGACGGACTTGAATGGCAGTTTTGGCGCGATCACGTTTTCGAACATCAACGGGTACGTGAACTGCACCGCCTCCAACGGCCGCGTAACGGGCGGCCCGGCCGGCAACGACGTTTTTATCCGCGACAGTTTTGGGGATGTTTCGCTTGAACAGATCAACGGCAAGGTGGAGGTCGAAGATTCGAATGGCACGATCACCGTCCATGAAATCAAAGGCAGCGCCACGCTGAACACTTCGTTTGGCGCTATCGAAGCCAGTGGCTTGCGGAAAGGGGTAAAAGCCACCACGGGCAACGGCCGCATTTCGCTGACCGATATGGGCGGCGACGCTCACGCAAAGACAAGTTTTGGCGCGGTCACGGTGACGCGAGTGAATGGAAACCTCACCATCGAGAACTCAAACGGCCAGGTCACGGCAAGTTCCGTGAAGGGAGATGCCACAGCCCGAACCAGCTTTGCAGCCGTCACCCTGGACGACATCTCGGGCAACATCACCGTGAACAATCAGAATGGCGCCGTCATGCTGACCGCGGCGCGCACATCGGCAGGTTGCAGAAACATTTCGGCGAAGACCTCATTTGCCCCTATCCAGGTGCGGCTTCCGGAGAACGCGGGTTACGTCGTGACGGCCCGCACTTCTTTCGGGCGTATCAACAGCGAATTGCCCATCACCACCAGCGGCCAAGTGGGCGGAGATTCTCTGACGGGAAAAATCGGCAATGGCGCCTGCACACTTTCCCTGACCAATACAAACGGCAACATCGAGATTCTGAAATTGGCGAAATGATTCCTATGGGGAATCGCGCCGTGTTATAGCGAATTGCGGCGTTCGCGATCCATGGCGA
>Ga0308309_10000691_pt1 | contig 20782 bp, 16 predicted proteins | sample HubBroMetageWFT5_FD_192491 | JGI IMG/M metagenome (GOLD analysis project Ga0308309, IMG submission 192491) | Warmed and freeze-thawed soil microbial communities from the Hubbard Brook experimental Forest, New Hampshire - Hubbard Brook CCASE Soil... | ecosystem: Environmental > Terrestrial >...
CTTCAGGCCACTTCAAATGCTTGGCCACGTCCTTGACATTTCCTTTGTAGCTCCGAAGAAGGAACATGACTTCCCATATCGCCAGCGTGCTTCCTTGTATATAGGCTTGCCTGCCTGCCGGTGAATCGCGAAAATCCAAGAAGGCAAATTCCGACCGTCTCAAACCCTCTTCCACCAACCGAGCGCTAGCATCGCTCGGTGTCCAGCCGTGCCGACTCGCGATGCGCCTCAAGCGTTTTCCACTCTCCACTGACAGGCGCATACTGAGCACCATCGAACGCGCTTGCTTCATCACTTCTCCTCTTTGTAACTATTGTAAGTATTGTAACATGTGAACGAGAAAAAGCGAAGAATTGAGCGATGCGTGGCCGCTGCTATCGAACGGGTTCCCTGAAGTGGGATAACGATCGACTGCAAGCGTCGGAGAACCTATACGGCCGGGCGCATAATCCCGGGGAGTCGTCAAAGGCGTTTTAGCCGAGCTTGGAGTGGCATGGCACTGGTGGATTCTTCGCGAAGCCTGCATTGGATTGAGTTTCTCGATTGCAAGAGAAATATCGCGGCCAAAGCGCTCACTGTCCTCGGCCTCGGGACAAGCGCCGCGACTACACCGAAGGCGACATGCTGAAGATTGTGGAAGCAATACCGCTGGCTTTTCCTCCAGGAACGGATTGGAGTTACAGCAACTTGGGGTATGCTCCTCTTGCCGCTGAGGCCGCCTGCGTGTGCCCATCGCCGTGCCAAACCTTAACCTTAGACCGTCTCATCGCAAAGTGGTTAAATTGCAGCGTACTCTTACGCAGCAACCTGGAGGCGGAGGATGGAGGAAGAGCGCTCTTTTGCTACTCGCGCTTTGAGCATCATCGGCTTTGGTCTGTTGGCGTTTGCTATCACCATTCTCGCTGGCGGCATCTGGAGTGCCCTGCTCGTCGCCAACCTTCGTAGCAGCCCTGCGGTACCTTGGTCCGTTCCTGCGATGGCGCTTCTGCTGTGGCTGATGTGGGGCTATCTCGGAGGAAAGGGATGGCCACGGAGCACTTCCGATGTGCGACGCCAATACCTGCGGGCAACAGAGATCTGCTCGGACGTACCTGTGGTCATTCGCGGCCGGTATTCTATCCGTGGTTGCGCTGGCTGGATACTGGATCGTGCTGTTCCGATTGGTCAAAATGCCTCCCAACGCGCTCCCAGATGTGTCGAGCTATCCCCGCATGACCGTCGCCCTCATGATTCTGATGGGGTCGTTGGTTGCGCCATTCATGGAGGAGGCTGGGTTTCGCGGGTATTTTCAGGTCGGGAGTTTCGCGGTTCGATCGCGGTCACCGTCTCCTCCCTCGGGTTTGCCTTCGCGCACTTCCCTCATGGCATCTTGTGGCCAAAGCTTCTGGTGTACTTTCTTGTGGGCATCGCCTTTGGCGCGACGGCGTATCTCACCAACTCTACGCTTCCGGCTATTGTGCCCCACATAATCGGCGACCTGACATTTTTCACTCTGGTGTGGCCGGATGACGCTGCGCGACGGCTGGTCTGGGACAGTGGACCTGACAATTGGTTTTGGATACATGTGGCGCAGGCAATCATATGCTGGCAGTCTGGGTATTTTGGAAGGCTGGGAAAGGGGGATGCATCGCTTCTTCCTGGCTGTCCCAGCTAGCAGCGCTCAGAGTGCGGGGATGAGAGTCTACACAATACAGAAGTAGAACCCAAACGGAGGAATTTCTCGGCATGTTCAAGATGACTGGAAAAAAAACAGGCGCTGCATGCCTGGCAATATTGTTCGCGTCCTTTTCCACGGTAGCCGCGCAGGAACAGGCGCCATCCAACGATGAGTTCGCACCTCTTGTTCTCGTCCGGATTATCCCCATGCCAGACGTTCAGGGCCGCTTCGACCATATGGCGGTGGATAATAAGACCGGTCGACTCTACGCCGCCGTCTATGGGAATGACAGCGTGCAAGTATTGGAGACCCAGAGAGGCAAGCGAGTACACATCATCGATGAAGGGCTCAACAAGCCGCAGATGGCTGCCTACCTCCCGGATTCAAACCGGATCGTCGTCTCAAACGAAGGAGATGGATCCTGCAAAATCTTCGACGCCGATACTTACAAGCTAATCGACACCGTCAAGTTTGCAGACGATGCAGACCAGCTTCGTTACGACCCAGTCTCCAAGCGGGTCTATGTGGGATATGGAGACGGGGCAATCGGCATGTTCGATGCGACGACGAACAAGCGCATCGAGGAGGAGTTTGATCTCGGAGCACATCCTGAGTCGTTTCAATTGGAGGAGAAGGGACCGAGGATTTTCGTAAACCTAGCCTCCATCAGCCAAATTGCCGTTATTGATCGTAAGACCCGCAAAATCGAGAAATGGAAGCTTGAGGAAGCGGGAACCAACTTTCCGATGGCGCTCGATGAAGAGCATCATCGTCTGTTCGTCGCCGCTCGCAGACCAGCTCGATTGTTGGTACTGGACACGGACTCAGGGAAAGTAGTTGCCAGTCTCCCAGGGGCCGCCGATACGGACGATATGGCGTACGACGCCACCCGGAAGCGCATTTACGTTCCCAGTGGAGAAGGCTTTATCTTTGTTTACCAGCAAATCGATCCTGATCGGTACCAGCGCATTGCGAAGATTCCCAGCGCGATTGGCGCGCGTACCAGCGCTTATTATGGTCAGGTGGGAAAGCACAACAGCCTGTACCTCGCGGTTCCGGGTCGTTCCAATCGAGGAGCGGAACTATGGGTTTATGAAACGCGCGAATGAGGACTGGATGGAACTATGCGTTTAGCGCCGCCTCGTGATCCATTGATTTCAAGTGTTGTCCTTGTAATCGTTATGTCTTTTGCCGTCGACCATATAGCCGTCAGCGTCGCATTCGACCGGGAGGAGAGCCTGTGAACTATGCGGCCCTCTTCAGGTCCGCTCTGGTAGGCCTCCTGAGAAATAAGATGCGCAGCGCTCTGACGGCCCTGGGGATCACCATCGGGATCGCTGCAGTAATTTGTGCTGTTTCCATCGGCGAAACTGGACAAGCGCGGGTCGAGCAACAGCTAAACGATCGGGTGATAACTTTGTGGGCGAGCGTGTGGTCAATGGCGTGAGCACGGGCACGCATGATACGAAAACGTTGCTTATAGCTGGAATTTCGCCTCGCTTGGCCTAGTGGTGGCCTCAGCAATTCTCGTTATCGCAGTACTGGTCGCCAATCTTCAGTCCCCGCGGGTAGCCGTTGCGCTGCTGACTTCTTTGATCGCTGGTGTGTCTGTCTTCTCCCTCTTGCTGGCCGACGTTTTCCGTCAGATGCACCGGACCGAACAGCAGGCAAGGACCTTCTTTGAAGAAAGCGAGCGGGAGTTTCATCAGATGGCCGATAACATCTTAGGAGGTGTTCTGGGTCATCGATGCCGATTCGAAGAAGGCGATCTACGGCAACCCAGCCCATGAAACCATCACTGGTCGCCCGTGTCAGTCCCTCATCGAAGAACCCTCCTCGTGGCAAGCTGTGGATTTGAACTGCTGAATTGACTGTTCCTCATGCTGCCCGCGGCGTAGTCCGGACATCTCCCGACGGCGCTACGTCTTCTTTGACTAGAGGACCGCCAGGCGAAAGCTCGCTTCCTTTTATGTTTGACTTGAAGACGGGCCAGAAGACCTGTACATACCAGGGATCTCCTTCGTAGTGAGAGATGCCGAACGCCTTCGGATATTGCCGCGAGATGTGCGCGGTTCGGAACATCACGTCCCACAGGAAGAGCATATTTCCGAAATTGCCCTTGTAGTAGCCGATGCCATCGTCGGTAGAGGCGGCGTGATGGGCATGATGGGTTGCCGGGGTAGAAATCAGTCGCTCAAGAATCCACGCCACCGGATGCAGCACTTTGTATTTGTAGAAGGGCTTATCCCACGGCATGCTAGAGTGCGCCATGATCGTGATTGCACTCTTAATGGTTTGTACAAGGATGGCGGACGGGCCGAGTCCCAGATAAACCAGTACAGAAGTCACGTAAATCTGGGAAAAGAAAACTGTGTAGAAGACGTTTTGCCGGCTGGCCATCGACATTCCCATGTACGGCGCGGAATGATGGGTGCGGTGAAATCTCCACAGCCATGGAACCTGGTGATGCAAGCGGTGGTACCAATATTGAGTCAAGTCATCAGCAATGCAGATGATGAAAAAGCCCCACCAGAACGGCACCCAACCAAATGTGTTTTTCAAGTTCGGCAGGACGAAGGGCAGAACCTTCAATCCAAAATAGGTGATGAGTGGCCGCAGGACTAGCAAGGGGAATGCGAAGCAGGCGATGTCGGTCAATTTTTCATTGCCGGTCCAGCGCTCGCGGTCATAGAGGCCGGACAAGAACTCGACGACGCCTAGAAGCAAAATGAACACGGACACGCCGTATTCGTTCCAGCGGTGCAGCAGGAGGGCCTGAGCCGCAGAAATGGGACTCTCCCACGGTCTCTGGCCTCGAAGACTAAAGCTGAGGAACATCAGGGCGACAGGGAGCGCGTAAATGAAGACACTCAACGAAATACCTTTGGCGATGCTCTTCCGAACAGCGGTATCAATTCGCATGTGAGACCTCCACGGGGTGGTTGGTAATTGGCTCCACATTCTTCTTCAACGCTTTCTGACTAACCCATAACCCGCCAGTCAGAATGCCTAATGGGACCAAGGTAATGACAATCCCCACGGCAATCTTCTTTGCAAGCAGCACAAGATCTGAAACCTCCATAATTCCCCTCGGAATTACACCAACATTCCTTCTTTGATTCACAGTGTTCTCTTTTCCGCTAGAAAGTGGACTTCGCTATTGCGTCCTCTGGCCTTTATTGCGCGCGTATTGCTCGCGGACGCAGCGAAAACCCAAATGATTTGTTCCGGTTTCTGGGTCTCCCTTGCCCCGCGCTCCCGGCATATAGCGTTCGCAATATTGATCGGTGCAGAGATACGATCCGCCCTTCTGCACGCGTTTCCGCACGCCGGGCTCTTGCGGATCGAAACTGTCACACGGCCCCTCAGGATTGGCCGCGAGAGATCCATTACGGCTTAGTTGCGCGTAATAATCCGAACGATACCAGTCCGAAACCCACTGCCAGACGTTGCCTGACATGTCGTAAAGGCCGTAGCCGTTCGCCTCAAACGACGCAACTGGAGCGATGCCGGCATACCCGTCTTCAGAAGTGTTGTGGTCGGGAAAATGCCCCTGGAAGGTATTGGCTTTCCATTTGCCATTGGGCTTGAATTTATTGCCCCACACATAGTTTTGGCGATCAAGGCCGCCGCGGGCTGCGAACTCCCACTCGGCCTCGGTAGGAAGGCGCTTGCCCGCCCACTTCGCGTAAGCTATGGCATCGGGCCATGCGATGTGAACCACGGGATATTTTTCCTTCCCTCGAAGATCGCTGTTCGGGCCGTCGGGATGCTGCCAGTTCGCGCCGCGCACAAATTGCCACCACGCGAGAGGATTCTCCAACGAAATCGGACGCGCAGGCGGTGTGAACACTACAGACCCGGGCGCTAACTCGTCGGACTCGAGATTGGGAAATTCTTTTGGATCGAGCGGGCGTTCGGCGATCGTCACATAGCCAGTTGCTGTGACGAATCGCGCAAACTCTTCATTCGTTACGTCGGTACGGTCCATCCAGAAGCCTTTGATTTCGACCTCATGGACGGGCTGCGCATCATCCATGTGATTGGTCCCCATCCAGAATCGACCGCTGGGAATCCACACCATGCCTGCTGGAGCATCCTGTGGACTACTGGACTTTGCCGAAGCGAGGGGGTACGCCACACTCTTCAATGCCGCCGGATGCAGCGAATGACGTGACATTCCGATATCGCATTGGATTGGACCGCTCCTCTGTCCGGCGGCATTCTGAGTACTAGCGGAACGATTCATGACGATCCCGCAAATACATAAGACGACCAACAGAAGGCGTCGTGCCGAAACCAAAAATGAACTATGGGATTTTTCTCGTGGCACCATGCTTACTCCACCAGTTAGTACACGAAATTGGGAAGGGGCCAAAGCTACTGGCCCTCCCCACTCTTGGTTGCAGCTTTCAGATCCTCACAAAATGGTTTGGTGTCTTTGGTGCGGTGAATTCGTCGATTTACTACGTCGTCCCATGTGATGTAGGGATAGAGATGGTGAGCTTTGGCCTGATCTTCGAAGAGAGTTTTTAGTTCAGCCAGTTTCTCTGGGTATTTTTTGGCTAAGTCAATTCGCTCTGTATAGTCTTCATTCAGGTTGTAGAGCTCCCAGGAATTTTCATCGAAAACCTGTTTGCTTTCGGCGTTTCCAGTGACAAAGCTGTTCGGGTACGCCAATTCAGCTTTCCACCCGTCGTGATAAATCGATCTCGAACCATAGATGTAGTAATACTGCAGCGTGTGACGGGAAGGTGCTTTAGCATCGTCAATCGAATAAGCTAATGAAGTTCCCTCGATGGCTTGCTGCTGGATCCCCCTGATCTGCTCGGGGGCCTTGATGCCCACGAGATCGAGTGTCGTCGGAAGAATGTCGATTACGTGGCTGTACTGGTTGCGAATTCCTCCTTTGTCCTTAATGCCTTTCGGGTAGAAGATGATGAGGGGATTGCGAGTGCCGCCTTCGCTGTTCGCGTCTTCCTTCCAGTATTTGAAAGGAGTGTTGGCGGCCTGTGCCCAGCCGAGCGGATAATTCCCCTCTTTGGCGGCGGGCGTACCTATCTCCCCAATCTTGCCCAAGTTATAAGAAATAAGTTCTGCGTCCGTTAACTTTTTGGCACAAAAAGAGCGGTCAACATCCCCACTCAAAGTGCCTTCTTTGCTCGCGCCATTGTCCCCGATCATGACGAAGACAAGCGTGTTATCCAACTGGTTGATTTCTTTGAGGTGATTGATCAAGCGACCGACTTCAAAATCCGTGTACGTCAGATAGCCCGCATATACTTCCATGAATCGCGCGTAAAGTTTCTTCTCGTCCTCTGTTAATTGATCCCAGGCCTTGATGTCCGGGTTGCGAGCGGGAAGTTTCGCCTCGGCAGGAATGATGCCAAGCTTTTTCTGACGCTCAAAAACTTCCTGACGGTAAGCGTCCCAGCCTTTGTCAAATTTGCCCTTGTATTGATCGCTCCAGTATCTGTCGACCTGGTGTGGAGCATGAGTTGCGCCGGGTGCGTAATAGAGGAAGAAGGGCCTGTCCGGAGCTGCCTTTTTCTGGCGATCGATATAACTAATAGCTTTATCGGTGATCTGATCGCTGAGGTGGCGGCCATCGGGACGAACGTGGGCCTGGTCTTCCACCAGGTCTGGCTTATATTGATCGGTTTGCGAACCAAGAAATCCTAAGAAATGGTCAAAGCCTTTTCCCGTTGGCCAACGATCAAATGGGCCTGCATCGGTCGCATCTTCGTCAGGGGTTACACCGTACTTGCCAACCGCGAATGTGTTGTAGCCATTGTCGCGAAGAATTTCTGCAATGGTCCCGGCCGTGGAAGGAATCTTGCCGTCCCAGCCGGGGAATCCCGCGGACAGAACAGTATGTGAAAACCCAGAAACGTGCACGGATGCGCTGTTACGGCCAGTCAGCAACGCCGAGCGTGTCGGGGCGCAGATCGCGGTGGTATGGAAGTTCGTATACCGCAAACCGTTGGCGGCTAAATTGTCGAATGTGGGAGTCTGAATGAGCCCACCGAATGTGCCCGCAGCGCCAAAGCCCACATCATCCAAGAGGATCCACACTACGTTTGGGGCGTCGGCAGGCGCTTTCACAGGTTCCGGCCACCATTCTTTTGACTCGGAGAGGGTTCTGCCAACAACTCCTTGATACGGCTGTGCCTCTTGAGCATGGAGTGCGACTTCCGCACTCGATGCAAATATTAACGTCAATGTCAGCACTCTCAATACGCTGTTCTTTTTCATGCAGCTCCTATTGGTCTGAGTCTTTCAGTCGCGCGTAGGCCAACACGAAGCCTGCACGCTCGATGTGCTAAAAGGTGAACTTCGCCGCCAACTGAATCTCTCGCGAGATCCGTTGAAATGTTGTTGGGGACCCTGCCGAAGAGATGGTCCCGTAAGCCGCACCAGTAGCGATATTCGGAACAAGAGTCGTGCTGGTTGCGGCAGGACCCGGCGCGACGGCGGACGGATTGTTGAACTGCGGCGTATTGAAGAGATTGAAAAACTCGCCCCGGATTTGCAGGACCTTCGATTCGGCTACTTGGAAGTTCTTGAAGACCGAGAAATCGATGTTCTTCGTCCCTGGACCCTGAAGAATATTGCGTCCGGAATTTCCCCATTGCCCATTCGCTAGCGGCCCCGTCAAGGGAACGCTCACAAAGGCAGAGGTATTGAACCACTCGTGAATGGTGCGCTTGTTAGTCGGCAACGAACCGTTGCCGTCACCGGGGACGAGTTCTGCTCGGGGCGTAAGGCCATCACCCACTCCGTTCGCCGAAATCACGGAAAACGGCAACCCATCGAAGTACTGCAGAATGGCATTCACCTGCCATCCTTCGACGGCCGGCTTCAGCTTGCCCGAGGTCTGGAACGGCAACTGGTAAGTAGCGCTGGCCACAAGGCGGTTCGGAATATTGAGGTCTGAATTTCCGTAATCCGCCCGGAGATTGTACGGATTCATCGCGTCACCCGTGGCATTGTTGGTGCCCGGGCTATTCGTATTTTCATCGAGAGCGTGGCTATACGTGTAAGAGGCCAGGAAGCTCAAATTGCGCGCGCGTCGCTCAGCCGTTATCTGCAGTCCGTTATAGCTGGAGATCTGGTTAGTCTGGAGCTGGTAGATTTGTGCGAAGAACGGGTAAGGCCGCCCAACGGTAACGCTCGTGGTACCAGGCGAACCGGCGTTGATATCCACCAGATCATCCAAATGGACTCCTCGCGTGCCGACATAAGCAACGCTGAGCGTGGTCGAAGGCAGGAGTTCGCGCTGGACGGTCAGATGCCACTGTTCGCTGTAGGGCGTCTTAGCATGAGGATCGGTGGCGAAAACAGGCAGGCCTGCGGGCAACGCGCTGGCAGAAGTGGCGGGAGTATGAACAAACCCGTTGGAGGCAAAGTTGAACGGACTGCCGTTCGGCGCGGCCGCCCCATAGATGGACGAGTTGTTAAACACCCAGTAGTCCACCGCCGGAGCGTTGATCGACATACCATCCGAATTCGTGACGTTGGGCGCGGAGTAGTACATGCCGTAACCTGCATGGACGACAGTCTTCGGAGTCAGCTTAAGAGCAAATCCCGCGCGCGGCATGAAGTTCAGATTGTTACCGCTCAGACCGCTGCGTGGAACTCCATTAGTCCCCACCTGAAAGAGCTGTGTCGTCGATAGGGTGGGAACGAAGTCGTACATGCGGTTGCCCACTTCCGTCCACGGCCAGCCTAGGAAGTTTTCATAGCGTATGCCAAGGTTTAACGTCAGCCTGCTCGTGACCTTGTAGTTGTCCTGCACATAAAAAGAGAGGTCGGTCTGCCGGAAGCCGCGGGTGCCTTGCTGGAACTCATACAGTCCGGTCTTCGGCGCTCCGAAGAGCAGATCGGTCCATGCCAGTCCGCTGTACACTGTGCCGAACGAAAATAGGCCGTGCTCATCTGCGGTCTGGAACATGTTGTATTGGAGACGGACGACTTCCACACCTAAGTCGAGTGAGTGCTTGCCTCGAACCAGGTTGACATTGTCATCCCACTGATAATTATTGGTTCCGATCTGCGTGGGGCTGTTCCCAGCATCACCGATCGACGTGTCGCCAGCGAAAGTCATTACGGGCAGTCCATCGGAGCTCGGACTTCCGGCCACCTCGACGCCTGGAACACCGAGTTGCGTCGGAAGATTCAGACCCGCATCCCAGTTCTGTGCGAAGACAAAAAATCGGGACCAGCCGAAGCGCGCCGAGTTGATTGTGGTCGGCGTAAAGATATGCGTCTCGCTGATAACGGCCTGATGAGCGGGGTCCTGCGCGGGTCCGCTGATAACAGCTCCCACCAAGGGCACCGGCAAGATACCTGGCTGACCAATGCTGTCGCGGGACTGGCTGTATCGAATGAACGCGCTGTCGGAGTCCGAGAATTGATGATCGACCTTCACGTCAAAGGCGTCTTCGGTGACCGACCGCTCTGGATTGAACAGGAAATTGTTGGCTGTGGTTGCGCCCGGTACGTTAGGCGATGCGTACTTCTGATACAGTTTCAAAATGTTCGCGCCGGTCGTATTCACATCGCTCAACGGGATGAAGTTGTTGGCGTACGGAATCCCGGTCGTAGGATTCTTTATCGGTGTCGAGTAGGCGGAGAAGTCGTATCCGGTCGGGGTCAAGGTGAAATCCGGTACGGTGTCAACGTAGGTCAAACCCTGTCGCGTGCGCTGCCCGGAGTAGTCCGCAAAGAAGAAAGTCTTCGGGTTCTCTCTTGTGAATAGCGGACCGCCAAAGGTGCCGCCAAACTCATTCATCTTGAAACCGGGCTTGGCAGCGGTATCGAAATAGTTCTTGGCGTCGAGAGCGGAGTTGCGGAAAAATTCGAAGACCTCTCCGTGATAACGGTTGGTGCCGGACTTGTAGATCAGGTTGATGGTGCCAGCGTTTCCGCGCCCGAAGCGCGCATCCGCATCCGTAGTCTCTTCAGAGAATTCCTGTACAGCGTCGATGGGTGGGAAGATGACAACGCCCAGCCCGTTGTGATTTTCGTTGTCCCCGATGCCATCTAGAAGCAGGCGGTTCTCCTGATAGCGAAGGCCGTTGAAGGCATAGGACGAAGGCCCGCGTTGTTGAGCATAAGGAATGCTTGCGATCTGGGTTTGCGCCGGCACCACGCCAGCACCCAATCCGACTAACTCGGCAAAGTTGCGGCCGTTCAAAGGAAGATCCTTGACCGCTTCTTCGGTACGAAGATTGGAGACGGTCGAAGTTTCGCTCTCCAGGAGTTCGTTGGTAGCCTCGACTGTCACGCTCTGGGTGCCAGCATTGCCCACCACTAGCGCCGCATCGGCAGCGGCTCTCTGGCCGACTTCCAGCCTTACGTGCTCCTGGACTTTGCCAAAACCCGAGGACCTAAACTCGACGATGTAGTCACCTGGGACCAGGGGTGGGGAGACATAAAGCCCTTCGGAATCCGTCACGGCGCTGTTCGTTATTCCGGTCGCGGAGTTTCGTATGCTGACTTGGGCCTTCGCGATGACCGCTCCCGAGGTGTCGCGCACTACGCCAGTGATCGTGCCAGTTTCGACGATCTGCGCCCAAAGTCCTGGGACCATAGCTACAGCGAGTAACCCAGCCAATAGCGGGTTCCTTCTTTGCTCCCTGTGCAGGACAGTCCGGAAGCGTCGCTTCCCGTCGCATTTTTCGGTGCCAATCTCTGCGCGTCCGGAATAGGCCAAGCGTGTGTGAGATATGGCGGCAGACATCAGAACCGATCCCGCCGAAAACAATGACCGCCCCAAGTTCGTCATATTCTTCCTTTTTTCAGATTTGACAACACAAGTAAGTCTATTGATTTACTAGTAATACACTTTAGAACTCTCCTCAACTCGCGCCGGACGGGGACAAAGCAGCCCATCCGTGTCCGGACCGGAGACTTACGGATAAAACCGCGATGGTTCAGCCAAAAAACTGGTTCAGCTACAACAGTGCAACGTAGTGTCGGGGGTGGGCATGGCTAGCTTGTGGCGAGGATTCACGAGTAGCGTGATCCCGCGTTGAGAACATAATCGATTTATGTCTACTATGTCAATAGACTTTATGGTTAAAGTTATGTTGCAACAGATCGAAAATTTTTATCGCTTAGCCAGTTCGTTTGATGGGCTGGAGAAGAAAGACTCCTCGATCCAGACGGTCCAGCCGGAGTCTGTCATTGGTGCGAAGGAGGCGATGTGGTGGTCGTACCTGAGAGGTTCACGATTCGCTCGATTTGACCCCTTCGAGGATCGTTGGGCGCTTCGCGCAAAAACTGGCTGAATTCTATCGTTGCTTCTTCACTGCGATTGAGCTGCATCAGGATATTCGCGCGAACCAAGTGCACATCGGGGAAGTCTTTGTTCAGTTCATCCAACTCGCGCAACGCCGCTACGAGTCGCTGCTGACCATAAAATGCCTTGGCCAACTCCAGTCGTCCCTGCCAGAAATCAGGGCGCATCCGGATCGTTTGCCGCGCGGCGGCTTCCGCCTTCTGGAACTCACCCATTGAGTTGTACGCTGTGGCCAGAGCCAGGTTGGCATCCGTTTCGGTGGGATCGAGGGCCAGAGCACGCGTGGCATCTTCGATGGCTTCGTCGAAATTTCTTGAAGCCAGTCGCAGCAGCGCCAGCATGGAGAATGCCGGCGCGCAAATCGAATCGACTTGCAGCGCCCGATCGATCTCCTTCTCTGCTCCGGCAAAGTTCGACCGGCTAAACTCCCGCTGCGCCAGCTTCAGATGCGTCCGTGCTCCCGCAGGAATGCGCAATTGTTGAGCGGAAATAATGTACATCTCCCGCGATGTCTGCGCTACAACGGTTAAAGATGCAAGAAGGAAAACGAAAAAGAGCGAGACCAGAAAGCTGGCAAGGGGCCTGCCTCTTTCAATGTAATGGCTACTAACTTGATTTGCTTCCTTGCTATTGGAGGGGCAATGCGCAGGGTCTAGACTTCCACAACGATTAAACCAGGAGCCCGCGACCATCTCGCGGCCTCACGACTTGGAAATTCACATAATTCAGGAGGCACTCCAGATCAGTTGCGAAGACAGTATACCGCTATTTGTCGAGCCGACCGATGATATCTTCACAAATTGCATAGACATCCTATTGCATGCATTTGCCCGGCAAGCTGATCGATGCATGCATGCGACGACGGTTTGAACGGATGCATGCCCCCAACAAAAACTGAATCTGCTCAAGTTCTCCGCCCGCGAGATGGCATAACCGTCCACAGGTGCGACGCAAGTCATGGGGAGAAATACTCTTGAGGTCGGAACGTTTGGCGGCCGCCGTCACCACGTGCCCTATGGCCTGCACGTTGGAGTGAGCGCGTAAGTGATCTGCAACAAAATGTGGACGAATTGTGCGCAACGCTTGAGCGGAAGATCATAAGACTAGACCGGCAGGTGAGGAAATGCCTCTCAGCTGGGGCTTCGATTACGGCATTTGAAAACAGGAAGCGGGGCTTCTAGGAGTCGAGTACGAGAGATGGACCGCCCGTTAGGCGCAGTCCGCACTGATGAACGCTTTCACTTCGGACGCGCGAACTGCAGGGCAGCGATTTTTATGTACAAGCGCGACCCAACCATCGCTGACGTTTGGCCGATTAGTGGAGACTGTGTTTAAGGCCGGGATTGGCTACGATTCTAAGGAGTTGATCGATAGCGTGCGAGGACAGGTCGGAATTCGTTAGACCGAACCTAAGGTCTTGACGATTTGCCTAGACCAGCGCCATTCCGGGCGAGTGGTCGGCTATCCGGAAGTTATCTAGAAACGGGCTCGTAGGAAGTCAATCCAGGAACACGTCGATCGTCGCTAAAGGTTCGCTAGTGTGAAGAAGAAGCGGTCGGCGCCGAGACCGCCACAGTGGTCTACAGGGTTGTATCGCTTCCGACAAAAACGGATCATGGGCTGTCTCACATCGGCAACGTTCGCAGCGCCATCTCGACTACGCGCTGTAATTTACTTCGGCGCGTTCGCCGTACAACAAACATGCAATGGAGTCGAGATTCTGGGGCACTTGGACCTTTAGGTCCAATGTCGAATCAGCAAATTGCTTGTTATCAAGATGATGGAGTGAGTTCCACCTCCCATCAGCACTAGTAGTTCCTTTATCATATAAGACGACATGTTTCTAGCTTCGTTCGTAATATGTACAGGATCAAGATTGTCGTTGTTCCGGCTTCTCAGCTTCGGATATAGCTTGATTCTGGTTTGTCTGCCACTTTCGGTAATGGGGGCGGCCAATGGCAGTTTCTCAGGGACGCTGACGGACCCAAGCGGGGCTGTGGTCGATGGTGCGACCATTACGTTGGTAAACGTCGCGTTAAAATCGAAATATACAGCGATTACGAATGGCCAGGGATTTTATTCGTTCCCGACTCTTCCAGTTGGCCATTACGACCTGACGATTGAAGCCTCTGGGTTCAAGACACAGAAAACAAACGGCTTGACGGTCGATACCGACGCCGCGCTTAAACTGGATGCGGTGCTCACATTGGGTCAACACTCCGAAACCTTAACGGTTGTGGCCGAATCGGCCGCCGTAGAGGCGCAAGTCGATACGGGAGCAACTCATATGGGCGAACTTGTAACCGGGGCGCAGATGACGGCGTTACCACTGAACGGACGCAGCTACACCGATCTATTACCAATACAGCCCGGAGTCAGTCCAGTGTCGACCTTGCTTCCAAACTCGGTAATCATGGCCGGAGTGACCGGAGGTTTATCGCCATCGGGCGATTTGAATCCTGGGAACTTATCGATCGACGGACAGAGAGAATCGTCGAACGGCTTTTTAGTGAACGGAATTGACGTTCAGGAACACATGAATGGCGGTACCTCCATTGTGGCGAACCTGGACTCGATTGAGGAATTTCGCGTACTGACCAATAATTTCGATCCCGAGTATGGCAACTATAACGGTGGCATCGTGACCGTTATTACCAAGTCGGGGAGCGATTCATTCCATGGAAATGTGTTTGAATTCCTGCGCAACACCGCTTTGGATGCGCGCGGTTATTTTGACCCAAGCCGGGCAAGCTTCCGCCAGAATCAATTTGGCGGGACCATTGGCGGTCCAATCAAGCATCGGACAATTTATTTCTTCGGCGATTATCAAGGGACTCGTACCAACGAAGGTGTGGAAACGGGATTGATCTCTGTCCCATCCGCTCAAAACCGTGTTGGTAATCTGTCCGACGTAGCGAGTTCTTTGACAGGAACCGTGAAGGGCCATGCTCTCGCGGGCTTGCTTTCGCAAGAACTGCATTATGGAGTTTCCGCGGGCGAACCGTATTACACGCAAGGATGCGCGATGAACTCATCCTGCGTATTCCCAAACGCGGTGATACCGCAGAACGCGTGGTCGTCGCCGGCCCGCGCGCTGCTGCAATACATCCCTTCACCCAACAATGGCACCGATCAATTCTCCACTTCGGCTTATTCCCAGACGGTACGTGACGATAAGACTTCCTGCAGAGTCGACGCCAATGTGGGCCGATGGGGCCAACTTTCCGCGTACTATTTCTTTGACGATTATCGCCTCGACAATCCATATCCGGCGCAGCAGGGTGGGGCAAGCATTCCCGGCTTTGACGCTCTGACTTTCGGGCGCGCTCAACTCGTCAGCCTCGGGGACACCAAAGTTTTCAGCAACGGTACGGTGAACGAGTTTCACATCGGGTATCTCCGTAATGCCAACGTGATCGGCCGGCCAAATGGCGGGCTTGGAGTAAGCCTGGCGGATCAGGGCTTCGTGAACAGCGCGGGGAGCCCAGGTTTCACGGTGCAGGCTCCGCAGTTTGAAGGGGTAGAAAACATCGTTTTTCCTTCCTTCGCCATGGGAGTTCCGATCACCAATGTGACGCAGGTCAATAACACGCTGTATGTCAGTAACACGCTCTCGAAGGCGATGGGAGCGCACACCCTTAAATTTGGCGGCCAATTTCACGTGGATCAGGTGAACGAGTATCCTAATGCCACGTTCAATGGAACTTTTAATATCGATGGAACCGAGACCGGCTCCGCTTTTGCCGACTTCCTGATCGGTGTACCCAGCAATTTCACGCAATCCTCGGGCCGCCCTTTCTATTTGCGGAATCGATACGAAGGGCTGTTTGCACAAGATAGCTGGCGGGCGCGAACCGACTTAACGGTCAACCTCGGTCTACGTTGGGATTACATCATGCCGTTCTGGGAGAAGTACAACAACATTCAGACAATCATTCCGGGAACGCAATCGGTACTGTTTCCCGGTGCGCCCGAAGGTCTGGTGGTTCCTGGCGATCCGGGAATTCCCAGTACAATTTCGCCCTCGAAGGGGCGTAACTTTGCGCCGCGGATAGGCCTCGCTTATGCGCCGCAATTCGATCACGGAATTCTAAAGAAACTTTTTGGAGACAGCGGAAAAAGTAGCCTACGCGCGAGCTACGGAATCTTCTATACCGCGTTTCCGGGGCTGTCGGCCGGTATTATGTATGCGATTCCTCCATTTGGCTACAACTACCTGACTCCACAACCGCCGCTGTTTGCAACACCCTACGTCAACGCTGCGGATGGCGAGCAGAATACAAATCCGTTTCCATTAACTTTTCCTCCGCACACTGTCTCCGCTAAGAATCCCGACACCACATTCGATTGGCCGCCTTTAATCCCCATTGCCGCCGCTCCTTATTTTTACTACCGCAACGCCGTTCCCTATACAGACAATTACATGCTTTCATTCGAGCGACAGATCACGAAAAACACCCTGCTGACCATGAGTTATGCGGGGAACCAGGGACACCATATTCTCGCAGTGGTATCGACGAACCCAAGTAACCAGGCTCTTTGCCTCAGCCTGAGCCAACGAAGTGAGGTGGCTCAGGGCAGCCCCACTTGCGGGCCTTTTGGCGAAGATGCTCTTATTACCAGCATCGGCGGCCAGCAATATCAAGGAACGCGAGTTGGTTTGGGACCTAACTATGGGGAGGTTACTGCTCAAAGAACGATCGCGAATTCGAGTTACAACGCGCTGGAGACGAATCTGCGTTATGTTGGGAAGAGGTCGGATTTCCTGTTGGGATACACCTACAGCAAGTCGATTGACCAGGGATCGAATCTCGGCGAACAGCTCAATCCGCTGAATCTAGCGGCTACCCGCACGATTTCCGCTTGGGATATGAGGCACAACTTTGTCGCGAGCTACGAACTACGCCTGCCTTTTGATTTGCTTTTCAGGCGATCGGATCGTTTGACGGAGGGATGGAGCGTAGCCGGCACCGCCCGTTTCAGCACTGGCCTCCCCGTAACTCTGTACGATGACTCCGACAATTCGCTGCTGGGAACGCTGGGAAATGGTATCAATAACTACCTGTTGGATACGCCGCAATATCACGGGGCTCCGCTCAATATCGACACGAACCCGAGAAATGGACGACCGGAGTTTAACAATACGCCGGCGGCATTCACCACGGAAATGTTTGGACATTTGGGAAATGTGCGCCGCCGATTTTTCTACGGCCCGGGAATCGATAACTTTGACATGACGCTGACCAAAACGCTGCGACTAACCGAGTCGAAAGCGTTCGAATTACGGCTGGAAGGATTCAACGTATTCAACCATGCCCAGTTTTACGGCGCCGCCTCGGTGGACGGGGAAGTGAATAATGATCCCCATTTTGGACAAATCGTCCGCGCAGCCGCTCCACGCCTAGTTCAAGTCGCGGTTAAATTCGCCTTCTAAAATAGATTCAGAGACGCGGTTTGGAGCTAATTATGAATAACCCAGAAGCGCACGATGCCTCGGTGATCTCTACGTCCCCGCGCGAAGCGACCGATTGCCGTTTCCCCCTGACGCGCCGACATTTCATTTTCGGTTTTACTGCTGTGGCCGGATTCGCGTCTTTTGGCCGTGCAACGGCGGCTAAGGGCAATCTCCGGCAGTTCCATAACCAACCACCTGAAAGTCCTTTGCATAGGCGCCTTACGGAGTTGTGGGCAGCGGTGGCATCTGAAACAGGCGGCGCAGTGCGGGTGCGGACATTTGCCGAGAACGATCACATCGCCGGCGGCGATCCAGCCGCGCTGAGGCTGTTGGTAGCCGGAGAACTCGATTTCTTGACTTTAATGGGCGGTCTGATCGCACCTCTGGTTCCGGCGGCACAAGTACAAGGCATTCCGTTCGCTTTTAGTGATAATGCGCAAGTCTATGCGGCGATGGATGGCGATCTCGGTGATTATCTCCGCCGGGAATTGATTGCAAAAGGTCTGTATGCCATTCCGCGAGGATGCTTTGAAAATGGCTTCCGTCACATCACGTCTACGGCGAAGCCGATCCATGGCGCTGAAGACCTTCGTGGTCTCAAGATGCGTACGCCCAACAGCCCCATTTTTACGGATATGTTTCAGTCATTGGGCGCCACCCCTGTCGCATATAACGTGAACCAGTTGTACGATTGCTTAAAGAGTGGAGCCGCCGACGCGGAGGAAAATGCTCTGGCGGTGGTCGAAGCGTTCAAACTATACGAAATACAGAAGTACGTCAGCCTCACCAGTCACATGTGGTCTGGCTTTAATCAACTGGCCAATCTAAAACTGTGGCAGCAATTTCCAGCCGATACGCAGCGCGTGATCGAACGCAACACCGCAAAATTTGTTGCGCTACAGCGGGCTGATAATGAAAAGCTCAATGTCGATTTGAAGAAAAAACTGACTGAGCAGGGAATGAAGGTGAATGAAGCTGAAACAGCTTCATTCCGCAGCCGGCTCGGGCCTTTTTACGGGCGCTGGAAAGAAATAGTCGGGAAAACAACATGGGATATTCTCGAATCCCATGTTGGAAAGCTCGCCTGAATCCCGCATCGTGCCGAAATGTCTTCGCGCGTTTGCGCGCGGAAATTACGGAGCTCCTTCGTTCAAACCTGGAAGCGACCATTCCGCTACCGCCATTGGATCGAGCACCGGTTTGCCCAGATTCGGGCAACTTAGTGCGTAGATCCCCGTGTCCGTAGCCGCGTAAATTATGTTCCGGTCCCACTCGATAAAAACATTGCTCACATTCCGTCCCCACCCATAAGGGACATCCCCTTGAGGAGGAATGAAGTACGCGATCTCTTCAGGCCGTGTCAAATTGCCGACGTCGTAGCAACGCAAGCCCGCGATGAAGTACGAAAAGGCGATGAAGTCCTGTCGAGGCCGTCCGGGAGCCTTGAGATGAGGCGGATTATGCGCACCAAAGCGTCCCCGTTTGAAACAGAAGTCGTCGTAGGGGGCCTCGGGCGGAGGGACGGGACGCGGAAACTGCGCCACCGGGACAGGATGTTGTTCGTCCCGAATGTCGATCATCCATATTGGCAGGAAAATTTGGTTGCAGTCCGCGTTGAGAGTTTCCCCATTCGCGGTAACAAACCCGCGATCAAGAAATCCGAGATAGATCGTGTGGAAAGCAACCCCAGTCCTTGAATATTGCGGCGGCGGTTCGAATTTACCTACCTCCTTCTGGTTCTTAGGATCAGAAAGATCGAGAATTCTCATGCCATTACAACCGAACGCTCCGTATCCTCGGTTCCCACCATCTTCAAGTCTTTTAGGAACATAGACCGGGCCGTGCAAGCCTGCAAAAGGTGTTTGATCAGGGGCAACCGCTGGAGGAACTAATTTGGACCACATCCACTCCGCGTACTGAGCCTCCTCGCCTTTTCGCGAGCCCGGCACCCACCACATCGAAACTTCTTTGGCGTTCGTTGGATCCGAGACGTCTACGATCATATTGCCATTAGTCAATGGCCGTCCCGCGTTAGGTTGATGAATAAATGAGTCATCTGGCGCGGTATCCAGGTAAGCGTACTTCCCACCGTCATAATAATTTCGATGGGTGCCTGATCCCGTTGCACCCGTGCTGAATTCCGAAAGCAGAACGATCTTAGAGGGATCCGTGGCATCGTAAAATCGAACGCCACGAAGTCCCTTAATTTTGCGGTACGCCTCAAGCCAATTCGGATTGTCGTATTTTCCGGTCGATTCTTCCGAGACGACAACGGCGCCAGTCGGGCCCGCGCCAGTCATTAGAATCCACTTTTTAAGTGTCTTGTTATAAGCAACCTGGAGTTGCGCCCCAAAACGAGTTTCCTCAAAACCATGTCTGTTGTAGAGCGAGGGTTTGCGCAAATTGCTGACATCAATCACGTCGCCCTTCTGGAGCAAATAGCGGCGGTCGCCGATCGACATCATCTGTAACTTGTCAGTGCGAACTTCACCCGGCAGAATGTGGGCAAGGACTTCCATGTTGCGGATGTACAATCTGCGATCAAGGTAAGTGATGCTCTGCGGCGTAGGAGTCTTGGATTTTAAACCTTGTTGCGCCCACGCCGGGAGCGCACTCCCTGCTAGCGCCAATCCCGCGCCAGTTACCGCCTGACTCAAAAACTGCCGCCGAGTTGACTTACGCGTTCGGATCTTCATAGTGTCTTGGCTCATCTTCCCTCAGTAATAAACGCAACCTACGCGATTAGGCAATTGCAATGAATAAACACGCGATGCCCAGTTTTTAGCTGAGCCCACGAACACTCTAGAATATTAGCTTGAGACCCAACTGAATGGCCCGATTACTTCCTGAGCCCAGCACCGGATTCGTGCCCGCCTGATCAGGAGTGGAGCAGCCACACCCAAACCCGAGTCCGGTCGAAGGGTCGTTGTTGGCATATCCGTTCGGTCCGCCGTAGGGATTGGCGAAGCTTGGGTGATTGAGTATGTTGAAGAACTCGGCTCGGAACTGAGCCGTCAAGCGCTCTTTAAAAATCCAGCCTTTGACCAGTGACAGATCCCAGTTGCGGAACCCGGAATCCCGAAAAATATTGCGGCCCGCAGTACCGTAGCTTCCGGCGGCGGGAGGTATCAGCACAGAGTTGCCCTTGACATAGCACCCAAACTGATTTAGCGACGACAGGAGCCCTGCCGTATTGGCAGCGGCTAAACATGCGGGCCAAGCGTTCGGGAAATTGGGATCGGGTCCGGTGAAATAAGGAATCGGGTTTTGATTCGAGGTGAAATTAGATGGATTCCCGACGAAATTCCACCGTTCGAAGGAAGAAGTTGGGTTGTTGACTTCGCCGGTCAGGCTGAAGTCGTTC
>Ga0308309_10000693_pt1 | contig 20734 bp, 14 predicted proteins | sample HubBroMetageWFT5_FD_192491 | JGI IMG/M metagenome (GOLD analysis project Ga0308309, IMG submission 192491) | Warmed and freeze-thawed soil microbial communities from the Hubbard Brook experimental Forest, New Hampshire - Hubbard Brook CCASE Soil... | ecosystem: Environmental > Terrestrial >...
TGGCGAGCTCAAGAAGGATTACAACTTCAATGTGAACTTTGAGCGGGCCAAGCACATGTTGGAAGAGAATGACGGAGCTGGCAATACGTTTAAGGCGACCGCGAAACCCGTGCTCATTGGCACGGCCGTGGTGGGGGCGACCACGATGACTTTTTCAATCATCATGGCGCTGACCAATGGGTTGACGCAGAACGTCGAGAAATTGTCGTTGCTGCATGCGCCGTTCTTGCTGGGCCTGATCAGCGGAGGCGCGATTATTTATTGGTTTACGGGCGCTTCGACCCAGGCGGTGAGCACTGGAGCCTACCGCGCGGTCGAGTTTATCAAGGCGAACATCAAGCTCGAAGGGGTTACGAAGGCTTCGGTGGCCGACAGCAAGAAGGTCGTGGAAATCTGCACGAAGTATGCGCAGAAGGGGATGTTGAACATCTTTATCGCGGTGTTCTTCGCGACGCTGTCGTTCGCTTTCATGGAGCCGTTCTTGTTCATCGGGTATCTGATCTCGATCGCGATATTCGGCTTGTATCAGGCGATCTTTATGGCCAATGCGGGTGGGGCCTGGGACAACGCCAAGAAGATCGTTGAGGTTGAGTACAAACAGAAGGGGACGCCGCTGCACGACGCCACAGTGATCGGCGATACGGTGGGCGATCCGTTTAAGGATACGTCGTCGGTGGCTTTGAATCCGGTAATCAAGTTCACCACGCTATTCGGGTTGCTGGCGGTGGAGTTGGCGGTGAAGTTGACGGAAACCAATCCCGGGCTTACGAATTTGCTGGCAGGTGTGTTTTTCCTGATCTCGTTCTTCTTCGTGTATCGCTCGTTCTACGGGATGCGAATTGGGACCGAACGCGCGGCAGCAAAGGTTCACGGTGCTGGGCACTGATTAGTCGTGCCACGTGGCTGCGGACAAAAACCCAGCGGCTAAAGCCGGGCGTATTTTGAGCTGTTTGCGGTATGCCTGAAGGCATACCCTGATACGAATCGCTTTTTTGTCAACCTCCGACGAGGTTATACGAAAGAAGCCCATAGTTGTGCGCTGGAAGGCTTCTCCGCCCAAAACCATTTGTCTTACATGCTGAGTTGGTGGGTCACCCGCGGTCGTGCAACCAACATCGTGCAGTCTGTATCCAAGTGGAGTGGATTTCGGTTACTGAGGTGATGTCCACATCAATTAGCCCGAAAATGTATAATCCGTGAAGGACCTATTGGTGGCTGCGAGATGCAATTGCTGAGACATCGTGGCGTTAGTGAGCGGGGATGGCGAAGTGCGCTGATCATCATTGCCATTTGCTCGCTGACGTTCAGTCTTGCAACTCGTTTTTGGGCTACCTCCGATTCTCCCTCTCACACTATAAGAACTGTTGACCGCCGATCGGTCGAACCCAAACGGCAGCACCTTAATCGAGATGCGATTCGGTGGGTGGCGCCGGCTGCCGATTTCAGTATCATCGAGCCTGCGCCGATCGAAGCCTCTCTGGCGCTTACCGGACCTCCCCTACCAAAGCACGTTTTCAGCGACAGCCTGTACAACAGGCCCCCTCCATCGTCTGATTTCCTTGTTTAGTTTCTTTTCGCGCACATAATCCTGTGCTCACTTAAGCCGGTTACGTGTGGTGATGGCAACATTGGCTGCTAATTCAGTTTTTCGCGACGCGATTGACCCCGAGCGATAGGGTCAATCGAAAGTTGCGGAAAGGATTCGCATGGCTCTTGAGCCTGCTAGTCGCTTAGAAGATCTGGACGCTCTGCGGCGTTTAGACTCCTGCACGGTTTCGAATGCGGTCGAGACGTTTGAAGTAAGGCTGCGCAACGCCGGCTTTGCGGACGCTCGCATTCGCTGCATCTTCGAGGATTTCCCTCCCATGGTCGGGTATGCGGCCACCGCACGACTGCGTAGCGGTGAGCCTCCAATTGCGGGGCGAATTTATGTGGATCGTACCGACTGGTGGAACAGCATTCTCCAAATTCCTGCGCCCCGAATTGTGGTGTTAGAGGACCTGGACAAACCACCGGGCGTGGGAGCTTTTCTCGGGGACATGCACGCTGCCATCCTGCGAGCACTGGGCTGCGTCGGGTATGTGACCGACGGCGCGGTGCGGGACCTGCCGCGTGTGAAGGACGTGGGACTGCATCTTTTTGCAGGGAATGTAGCGGTGTCACACGCTTATGCCCATATCTTCGATTTTGGCTCCACGGTCAAAGTGGGTGGGCTGGAAGTGAAACCGGGCGACCTTTTGCATGGGGATCGGCATGGGCTTTTGACCGTCCCCAAAGAGATCGCCGCTGAAATTCCGGCGGTTGCGGCGAGACTGCGGGAGGCGGAGCAAAGGGTCATCGATTTTTGCCGCTCGCAGGAATTTTCAGTGGAGAAGTTACGTCAGGTACTCAAGGTGTTGAGTTGAGGAGACTCTGATTGGGCATGAAACTTCATCGGGGAATGGCAGCACGGATCGCGACACGCGCCCCTAACTTGGCGGTGGGGTTTGCCGCCGTGCTGGCGCTTGGCCTTTCATCATGCAATGGCGGACGCAACGTGAAGGGAAGGGCGGAACAGGCAGTGACGGTCGGGGTGACCAGTGTGGTGAAGAAAACGGTGAGCCGGGAAATTACTTTGTCTTCCGAATTAGTGCCCTTTCAGGAGATCGACGTCTATGCGAAGGAGTCTGGCTACGTGCAGAAGCTGGACGTCGACTACGGGACACACGTAAAGGCGGGCCAGACGATGGCTACGCTAGAGATTCCGGAGTTGCAGGCTCAGATGCAGCAGGATCAGGCGGAGATCAAGAACGCGATCGATCAAGTCAGCCGCGCAGATCACGAACTGAAACGCTACGATGCGCAGTACAACGCCCTGCACCTTCAGTACACGCGACTGAACGGGGTCTTCGAGACGCAGCCTGGCATCGTGGCGCAGCAGGAGGTCGACGATGCCCAAGGCAAAGACCTTGCCGCCGCGTCTCAGGTGGACGCCGGAAAAGCCGCGCTGGAAGCGGCCCAGAGCCAGCTGGCAGCGGCCAAAGCGAAACTCGCTCACGACGAGACCCTGTTCGATTATTCGAGGATTACCGCTCCCTTCGCTGGAGTGGTCACCGAACGCTACGCGAACCTGGGAACTCTGGTTCAGGCAGGAACGAGTTCGAGTACGCAGGCAATGCCGATCGTACGGCTGTCTCAGGACGATCTGTTTCGCCTGGTTATTCCTATTCCGGAGTCATACGTTCGGTACATTCGCGTCGGAGATCCGGTGAATGTTCACGTGCCTTCCCTGAACCGGACTTTTCCCGGCAAGGTTGCGCGCTTCTCCGTGGATGTGAGAGCCGACACTCGCACCATGCACACCGAAGTGGACGTTCCGAATCCCGAGCGCGTGATGATGCCGGGCCTCTACGCTGAAGCCGAGGTTGGGCTCGACCAAAAAGACAATGTCCCGACAGTGCCCTTGCAGGCTGTAAGTCATCAGGGCAATAAAACGAGTGTTTTTGTCGTGAATCGTGATGGAGAACTGGAGGAACGCACTGTGGAGCTCGGGCTGCAGACGACCACTGATGCGGAAGTCCTTTCGGGATTAAGCGAAGGAGAGCAGGTTGTGGTCAGCGACCGCAGCGGCCTGAAGCCGAGTCAGAAGGTTCACCCGCAAGCCATGTCCGTGATGCAGTACCAGGAACAGAATGCCCAGTAACAGCACGATTGGATAACGTTTATGCCGGGATTTTCAATTCGCAATCCGTACTTCATCATCGTGATCTGCCTGGTGCTGCTGGTGATTGGTGTGACCAGTATCGCGCGAATGCCAGTGGATTTATTTCCGCCGATCAATCTGCCGGAAGTGGTGGTAGCAACTTTCTATTCGGGCATGCCGCCGGAGGATATTGAGACCGACATTACCGACCCTCTGGAGCGTTTCTTTACGCTGGCCGCCGGCGTCGATCACATGGAGTCGCGGTCGCTTCTGGGTGTGAGCATTATCCGGGTATATTTCCAGCCGGGGACGAGCCCGGATGCGGATGTGACCGAGTTGTCCAATCTGGCTCTTGCGGATTTGAAGCGGCTGCCACCGGGAACTCTGCCGCCAGTGGTGCTGAAATTTGACGCGTCCAGCTTGCCAGTCGCGCTGGTTACGGTGAAGGGAGAAGGCCTCAACGAAACTCAGCTTCACGATTATGGGCAGTTTCAGATCCGCAACCAGATCGCGGTTGTGCCGGGCGCGGAGATTCCCGGCGTGTTCGGCGGAACCTACCGTCAGATCATGGTCTATGTCGATCCGTACAAATTGCTCTCGCGTCAATTGAGTCCGATGGACGTGGTGGGAGCGGTGAACGACGCGAACCTGATTCTGCCGGCGGGCGACGTGAAGATGGGTCCTTACGATTACTTCGTTTACTCCAACAGCCTGGTCGACAACATGGACCAGTTGGGCAAGCTTCCGCTCAAGGTCAAGGGACACTCCTGGGTTACGGTGAATGATGTTGGCAAGGCCGAAGATTCCCACCAGATTCAAACCAACATCGTTCGTATTGATGGGCAGAAGTCTGTTTACATCCCGGTGATGAAGCAGGGAGGCGATACCAACACCATTGCAGTGGTGGACGGTCTTCGCGAACTGACCAAGCATCTGTATGACATTCCCAAGCAGATGGTCACCAGCATTGTGTTCGATCAATCTGTGTACGTGAAGGAAGCGATCAAAACGGTATTGCACGAGGGCTTTCTGGGGCTGATTCTTACCAGCCTGATGATCCTCATTTTCCTGGGAAGCTTTCGGGCCACGTCGGCCGTGCTGCTCTCTATACCACTATCTGCGCTGGCGGCGTTTGTGGTGCTGGCTTTGATGGGCGGGACCGTAAACACGATGATTCTGGGAGGGATGGCTCTAGCGTTTTCGCGGGTGATCGATAACTCGGTGATCTCGCTGGAAAACATTTACCGCCATCTGGAAATGGGCGCCGTTCCGATGGTTGCGGCCGAAGTCGGGGGCACGGAAGTGAATCTGGCCGTGCTCGCTGCGACCCTGGTGGATGTGGTTGATTTCTTTCCGGTGATCTTTCTCTATGGTGTGTCCAAGTTTCTGTTTTCTGCTTTAGCTCTGGCGTTCTGCCTCTCGTTGCTGGCGTCATTTGTCGTAGCGATGACGGTGATTCCTTTGTTCTGCTCACGGTTCCTGAAGGCTGTGCCGCACGCTGCCGAGCATCAGCACAAGGTCTACGAGATTGAACCAGAAAAGGCGGTGAGCCAATCGTGGATGGACAGGTTCAACGCCCGCTTCAACCGGATGTTCAACAAGGTTCTGGATTACTACGAGTACTGGGTGAGGCGGGCGCTGGTACGCCCGGGCTGGACCGTGATTGCGCTGAGCGGTGTTTTTGTGCTCAGTTTGGCGATTTATCCACTGCTCGGATTGGCGTTGTTCCCGAAGACGGACGCAGGGCAGTTCACGATCAACCTGAAGGTTCCGACCGGGACCCGCATCGAAGTGACGGATCAATACATTGCCAAGGTCGAAGATTTGATTCGCCATACTGTGGAAGCGAAGGATCTTAAGCTGATCGTGTCCAATATTGGGGTGGTGCCGGATTTCTCCGCGTTGTACACCAGCAATGCTGGTGCCTATACCGCGACGGTCCAGGTGCAGTTGAACGAATCCCATCATCTGAGCAGTTTCGAATACATGGACCAGGTTCAGAGCAGGATGGCGAAACAGTTCCCGGACATCCGGACATTCTTCTCGAGTGGCTCGATGGTAGATGCCATTCTGAATGCGGGCATGCCTGCGCCGATTGACGTGCAAGTGAGCAGCCCGGATTTGACCCAGATTTATGGCATCGCACAGAACCTGGCCACGCAGATTCGGGAAGTCCACGGGGTGGGCCAGGTTTATATCCCGCAGGACATGAATTACCCGACGCTGCGCCTCGATGTTGACCGCGTGCATGCCGGAGAGCTGGGGCTTACGCAGAAAGACGTGGTGGACAACGTCATCACCGCGCTCAATTCCAATTACATGATTGCTCCAAATTACTGGGTGGATCGTAAGAGCGGCAACGATTATTACCTGACGGTGCAGTTTTTCGAAAAAGGTCAACCCGCTATTCACGACATGGCTGACTTCGGGCAGATTCCCTTGCGAGATCCGACCAACGGAGGGGGAATGGGCTGCGGTCCGACTGGCGCCGGCGGCGCTGCGTGGGCCTGCGGTGGACAGGGCAGGCCGATTACGGTACTCAACAATGTGGTGAACGTGAGACAGGTTCAGACGCCGACCGAGGTCGACCACTATCAGATTCAGCGAGCCATGGATGTCTATGTGACGCCGACGGGAGAGGATCTGGGCCGGGTCACCAGTTCGATACGCGACATTCTGGCGAAAACAAAGATTCCCGGCAACGTACGAGTGAATCTGCGCGGCATGGTGCAGGGCATGGAAGCGTCGTTCAAGAGCTTTGCGCTGGGATTTCTGATCTCTTTTTTGTTGCTGTTTCTGATTCTCACAGCGCAATTCAAATCTTTCATCGATCCTTTCCTGATTATGTTGGCGATCCCGATGGGGTTTGTTGGTGTTCTGATCATTCTTCCGTTGACCCACAGCACGCTGAATGTGATGTCGCTGATGGGCGTGCTGATGCTGGTGGGCATCGCCGACTCCAATAGCATTCTCATTGTTGACTTCGCTCACAATCTGGAGCTGCAAGGTTTGTCGCCAGCCGATGCGGTCATTACCGCGTGCCGGGTGCGTCTGCGGCCGATTTTGATGACTTCGCTCGCAACCATTATCGGGATGATTCCGTTGGCGCTGAAACTGGGAACTGGAGCAGAGCAATACACGCCCATGGCGCGCGCGATCATCGGAGGCCTTACTTCGTCGGTTCTTTTGACCATCTTCATCGTGCCTGCTGCGTACTTGCTGGTTTACGGTCGACGCAAGGAGCAGGCCGCGGAGGCCGTGCCCGGGGAGCCTGAATGAGGGAACGATGTTCTCAGATCGCCGATATTCCAGTTGTCATCCCGAGCGAAGCGAGGGATCTGGGTTCTTCTTTTGATCGGCGAACACCTGGGGTCCTCGTCGCTTTCGCTCCTCGGAATGACAGAGGACGCATTTGTCAGCATTCTTTCTGGCGCCGAGCGCTGGTGCTTAGCGCCGTCCTTTCTTTGGCGATCAGCGTTGCAACCAGGTACAGCACGGTTGTGCCACAGAAAACTTCGACAAAGATCCTAACGTCGCAGTCTCTCGATGCCAAACGGCAGCATCTGCTGAAAGACGGTCTGCACTGGTCGGCTCCTGCTGCGACGTTTGTTTTGTTCGAACCCACGGAGTCTCGTGTTGCCGGAATACCGGCCGTTACGCCCGCGCCTCAACTTTATGCGACAGATTTCCTATATAGCCGGCCTCCTCCTTCCTGCTGAATTTCCTTCAAAAAGGAACTTGTGAACAGATTCCGCTGCGAAATAGTGGTCGGCGGCGGTTCGAATCAGCGGGCGTCGCGCCCTGCGATTTTGGCAGGCGCTTTGATGGAGAAGATCATGAAGAAAAATATCGGTATCGGTGTCGCAGTGTTGCTGATCGCGCCAATGCTCAACGCCTCCCCGGCTCGAAGCAAAGCGAATCCGTTTGTGCAGGGAACCGTGATTGAAGTGCAGAAGCAGAAAGTCTATTTTCCGGACTACGGGACCGGTGGCAGCAATCCTTCCGATGCGCCACTGACCTCGCGATACTACGCTTACCGGGTTTCTGTGCGCGTCGATTGCAAAACCTATGTTGGCCGTTATGAAACACCGTTTAACTACTTGCCGTCAGAATTTACTCCCAATCAGCCGATCCAACTGCACTTGACTAAACATGTCATGTATTTCGATCTGCCGAATGATTCGGATATGAGGATGGGCATTGTCCGCCGCAGCTCGGACTGTGGTCAGACTCGATAATCGCAGCGGTTGGGCCTGGAGGCTTTTAGCGTGGGAAGAACGACGATTTCGTGCTGCTCCTGGCTGAAGCAGCGTCCGAGACCCTCTCCTTCGGTCGGGCACGGGTCACGATGGCGAGAGGATTTCGAGGAATGCTTCGAAAGAGGTTAATCCATGAAGCCAAGACACAACCACATCCTTCCGATCTTCCTGTTCCCGGCCTTGTTGTTGCTGGCATTTCCCCTGTTTGGTTTTGCGCAGACGTCCGTGAATGTGCAGACGGGACAGGGTCTGCCTCCAGCGCCAACGCCGCAAACTTCCTCGACGCAGAATATGCCGAACCCTCCGGCGAGTGCACAGTCGTCCCCCGCTCTCCAGATGCCAGGTGCCCCAGCGTCGTTGACCTTGAAGCAGGCGGAAGAGCTTGCGATCAAGAACAACCCGCAAATCTCGGTCGGTCGCCTGATCGCTCTTGCTTCGGAGCAGGTCACGCGACAGGTGAAGTCGAACCTTTGGCCCACGGCCACGGGGGACATTACTGGAGTAGATGCGCAGTCGGGTAGCCGCATCACCGCAGGCGCACTGAACAATCCGATCATCTACGAACGAGCGGCTGCCGGTCTGATGGTAACTCAGCTGATTACCGACTTTGGGCGCACTACAAATCTGGTTTCGAGCGCCAACTATGCAGCAAAAGCCGAAAATCAGAATGCGGTTGCCACGAAGGAACAGATTCTACTGGCTGTGAACAAAGCTTTCTACAATGCGTTGCAAGCGACGGCCGTGCTAACGGTCGCGCAGCAGACTGTGGATGAACGCCAGACTGTTGCCAATCAAGTGGAAGCGCTTTTCAAGAGCAAGCTGAAATCCGAGCTGGATTTCAGCTTTGCGAGCGTCAACCTGGCGCAAGCCAAACTTCTGCTGCTGGACGCTCAAAATAACGAAAATGCCGCTTTCGCTACGCTGTCCATGGTGCTTGGCTTTCCCAGCCTGGAAAACTTCCAACTTGTCGCGGAGACGAGCCCGCTGACACCGCCGCCGGGCAACGTAGATGATTTGATTTCCCAGGCTTTTTCATCGCGACCCGAAATCCTATCGCTCCAATTTCAATATGAGTCGGCCAAGAAGTTCCAAACCGCGGAACGAGATTTGCTCTTTCCCAGCATTCGCGCCATGGGGACAGTAGGAGATACGCCCGTGGGGAATCCCGCAGTGGCTCCGAATCCTGGCGCTCTGAGCAACACGTACGGAGCCGTCGGCGCAAACATCGATATCCCGCTCTTCAACGGGTTCCTGTATACCGCGAGGGCCCGAGAAGCGAATCTGAGAGCGCAAGCCACACAGGAACGGCTGCGTGACATGCGCAACCTGATTTCGCGTGACGTTCGAACTAGCTGGTTGAACGCGAATACGGCCTATCAGCGGCTGGCGGTTACGCAGCAGTTGTTACAGCAGGCCAACCTGACGCTGAGTCTGGCCCAGTCTCGTTACAACCTGGGGCTGGGCTCGATCGTTGAATTGAGTCAAGCGCAGCTTCAGCAGACGCAGGCCCAAATCAGTTACGCCCAGGCCGGGTACGACTACCGGCTGAGTCTGGCGGTTTTGACCTACGAGACTACGGGAATCTGAGGCTGATCGAGTTGTTTCTTCGGAAAGTATTTGTTGTGGGAAAGAGAAAGAACATAGCATGGTCAAGTACGCGCAGGCGGGTGGGGAGAAAAGCGTCGCTCAGCACGCGGCAATGGCTGGTTCTTAGTTTCGGTATTGCTGCGGTGGTTGGAGCAATATTCATACTGGCCCTGTATTATCAGCCAGGGAGGTAACTTGGAAACTGCACTCGCGGGATGGAATCTCATGAATGTGGTGAGGTCAGGCAGAGGACGGGAAGTTGAGAAAATGCTTGTCGAGGAGGACGTATGAATCGCACGAGGAGTTCGATCGCGGTTGTCGGAGTTCTGCTCATTGCGCTTGGAGCAGTCGCACAGGAATCGTCTACACCGCCCGCGACGACCGGAAGCAACAGCGTGCCAGCCAACGTTAGCACGGTGCGCGGATGCCTTGACGGTCAGCGTGGAAACTACATCGTGGTCGAGGACAAGACTGGCCTGGTGTATGTGTTAAAGGGAGTCGGTAACAAGCTCGATGGTCAACTCCACCACGAAGTTGAAGTGAAAGGGCGATTACGGTCTGGACTAATCAAGACCGGTGTGAATCCTTCGAAGTCAGGCAGCAATCCCAGCGATACCGCACACGGAGTCGATGGTGTGCCGTTGGAAGTGGCAGACGTGCAAACGGATATCCGCACGATTTCGAAGCACTGCAAAGCTGCGGACCAGCAGTAATCGCGTCGGCGTTCTTGAGTGCCCCGGACGAGGCGTCTGGGGCTACCTGAGGGTCGTGGGATGCCGACGGTTCAACATCGCGGCCAGTCCTGCCCCAACCACCGTGATCGCGCCCAGGTATGTAAAGCCCGCGAGAAACGTCCCCGTTTGCTTGTTGAGATATCCGACGATGAGGGGGGCGAAGTAGGCTCCCAGATTGCCGATGGCGTTGACAAAGCCCATCGCCGAACCGACGATTGCTGGCGGCAGAGTCTCTGTTGGTATGGCCCAGAAGGCGCCCATCGGGCCGTAAGCGCCGACGCCGCTTAGGACTATGAGCGCGAAAGCGATCGAGAGCGAATGCGGGATCGTAGCAACGGCGAGCAGGATACAGGAACCCCCGAACAGCATGGCTCCGGCGGCATGAAGACGGCGTTCATGCACTCGGTCCGAATGGCGGGAGATGAGCAGCAGGGACACTGCGCCTGCAATGAATGGAATCGTGTAGAGAATTCCGGTTGAAAGACTACTGAGTCTCCTGAACGTTCCCATCGCGCTAGGCAGCCAAAACAGCAGTCCCATCTGTCCGCTTACAAAACAAAAATAGACCGCTGCCAGAAGAAACACTTGCGGCTGAAAGAGCGCGCGAAGGTAGGGCACTCTTTCTGACCCTTCCAGGGCAGAAGATTCCTGGCGCAAGATTTCCACCAGAGGTCCACGTTCGGCTTCGGGCAGCCAAGTCGCGTCTCGTGGGTGATCCTGAATGAATGCAAGCCAGATGGCCAGCCACAAGAACGGCAACGAACCTTCGGCGACCAGCATTGCCCGCCAACTCCAATGGTCCAAAATCCATCCTGAGATAGGCGATGAGGCGATGAGGGCTCCGGGCAAGCAGAGCAGCCACAGGGCGTTGGCACGGGCCCGTTCGGACCGGGTAAACCAGTGCGAGAGCAATATTAACGTCGCGGGATAAACTCCGCTCTCGGCCACTCCCAGAAGCAACCGCATTAACAGAAGTTCGTGATACGTACGAGCCAGGCCGCAGCCCACGGCAAAGATGGCCCACGCCACCAGGAGGATACTGATGAATTTTTTGGCACTCCAATGTTTAGCGAGATGACCGCCGGGAATCTGCAATACAAAATAGCCCCAGAAGAAAATGCCCGCGACCGTTCCTGCTTGTGGCGGATCTAAGTGGAGGTCCTTGCTGATCCAGGGCAGAGCCAGAGATATGTTGGTTCGATCGATAAACGCGATCGTGTACATGATTAAGGCGACGGGAATGATGCGGAGCCAGCGAATAGAGATTGGGGATGGAGTGATCTTTGTTGCGGCATTCTTGCCTGGTGCGGCGATCATCAGGATAACGGAGCTCCCACGGTTGTCTTCCTCCCATTCTTGCAGGCCGGATAAGAAGGCTGCCGATACTTCAGTTGAAACAATGTGTGGTTGATCGGGCGGATGTTACGCTACCGCAGTCGCGGAGTCAATGTGGCGGGTGGGCGAGTGTCGTGCTGCATCGAAACTAATTCGCTTTCATCTTGTCTTTTACACTGCGCGCGAGCTTTTCGATCTCTTCGGCCTTTTTGACGACGTCCAGGGATAGAGTGTTTTCATTTGACTTGTCAACATATTGCTTCAATTCATTGGCAAGTTTGACTAAGTTGTCGGTATCACGCTGCAGTTGAGCCTGGCGCTCACGGTTCGCCTTTTTGGCCATATCCTTTTCGATCTTGGCGCGGTTCTCGTCCTCGCGATCATAGGGATCGACGGGCATGAGGCGAGGGCCTTGGGATGGACTCTGGATGGAGCTCTGACTGGACGACGGCAGTGACAACACCGGCGTGATCAATAGAAGTAAGACAATCAGCAGGAATGGTTCGAATCGCACAATTGCCTCGTTCGCAGGGAATAAGGAAATTATACGAGTTCCAGAGAACTGGGAAACTGTCTCGGGAGAGTCAAGGAAGCAAGTTTAAGTGCGGCGACTTGATTAGCTGGGAACGGCAGGACGGGCGGGACGCCCGTCCTCCATTCTTTACTTAGTTGCTACAGCGAACTCATGTTGGCAAGGAACTCGCCATTTGATTTGGCTTTGTTCAGCTTGTCGATGAGCAGTTCCATGGCTTCCACTGGCGACAGCGGATTCAGCACACGGCGAAGCACCCAGATGCGGGTCAGGTCTTCTTTCGGAATCAGCAACTCTTCCTTACGTGTGCCGGAGCGCTGGATGTCGATAGCCGGGAAGGTGCGCTTGTCCACCAGCTTGCGGTCGAGGATGATTTCGGAATTGCCGGTGCCTTTGAATTCTTCGAAGATCACGTCGTCCATGCGGGAGCCGGTGTCGATCAGGGCCGTGGCAATAATGGTCAGCGATCCGCCTTCTTCAATGTTGCGGGCTGCGCCGAAGAAGCGCTTGGGCCGCTGCAGGGCGTTCGAGTCCACACCGCCGGAAAGCACTTTGCCGCTGGGCGGAACGATGGTGTTGTAGGCGCGGGCCAGACGAGTGATGGAGTCGAGCAAAATCACTACGTCGCGCTTGTGTTCAACCAGGCGCTTGGCCTTCTCAATTACCATTTCCGCAACTTGCACGTGGCGAGCGGCGGGCTCGTCGAAGGTCGAGGAGATCACTTCGCCCTTTACCGAGCGCTGCATGTCGGTGACTTCTTCCGGGCGCTCATCGATCAGTAGGACCATCAACACCACTTCCGGATGGTTCGTTGTGATCGAGTTCGCAACATTCTGCAGCAACATGGTCTTGCCGGCGCGGGGCGGCGAAACGATGAGACCGCGTTGTCCCTTGCCGAGGGGCGTGAGCAGGTCCATGACGCGGGCGCTGACGTTCTCGCGAGTCGTTTCAAGCTTGATCCGTTCCTGGGGATAAAGCGGCGTCAGGTTGTCGAACAGGATCTTGTTGCGAGCCTCGTCCGGTGACTCGAAGTTGACGGCTTCAATCTTCACCAGCGCGAAGTATTTTTCGCCTTCGTGCGGAGGACGAACCTGGCCGCTGATGGTGTCGCCGGTCTTGAGATCGAACTTTCGAATCTGCGACGGCGAAACATAGATGTCGTCGGGCCCGGGCAAATAGTTGTAGTCGGGGGAGCGTAGGAATCCGTAGCCGTCAGGCAGGATTTCGAGCACGCCCTCGGCAAAGATGTGGCCTTCTTTTTCGCTCTGGGCCTGAAGGATTTTGAAGATCAGGTCTTGCTTGCGCAGTCCACTAGCGCCGGGGAGGTCCAAGGATCGGGCGATCTTGGTCAGCTCCGTAATATTTTTTTCTTTCAGTTCTGCGATGGTCATTATTCGATTTCACCTGCGAAGGGAATTTTCAAAGGGGGGTTACTCAGGAAAGACTTGGTAATCCGGGGCAGGCGGCGGGGCTGGTGTTATGCAGCCCGCCGCTGTGCCTCGGCAAAGTTTTCCGGTTCCGACAGAACCGTCTGCCGTTCCGAGCTTGCAATCTTATCCAGGACTTCGTTCATAGTTTCCTGGATTCTGGTGTTGGGCTTGTGAAACTTACGGGTAGCCTTGGACGCAAGCTGGCAAAGCATATAACGATTCCGCAAAGTATGTAAAGCATCAAAAACGCGATCAGACCGCATGATAAGTCACTCTCCTAATCCGAGCAAACTGCCCGCACGCCCTTCTTTCGTGTCAGAGGAAACCTGACCAGAGTGTCTAACTTACTCAATTCAGATGGGTTTTACGGGAAATCTCTGGTTACACGTATAGATGCTCCGTTTGGCCCGAAAGTTTCTCGGTTTTAGGATTATGTCCGGTTGCCAGTGGAGCTTCGTTAGACAAAATGAACGCTTATGTCTTCGGAACCATACACCCTACGTTAGAATGAACGTGACGTCAAGTGTTTCTTGCAATACGGTTCCGTTTGTTGCAAGAATGTCCGTTCGGCGTAGGGAGTTTTCGCGTAGAATGCTGCAATAACGACTTCAATATACTGATACTAAATGATTTAGCGTCGCCACGAACAACGCCAAACCAGTATTTCAAAACGGGCAGGCGGGGACGCCCGTCCTCCACGAGATTGGTCTCAGGCCCAGAATGTGCGATCCAGGGTGCGGTACTGGATGGCCTCGGCGATGTGCTTGGGTTCGATTGATTTTCCTCCTTCCAAGTCGGCGATTGTCCTTGCGACTTTAAGGATACGGTCATGGGCTCGGGCAGTCAGGCCTTGCTGCGCCATCGCCCGTTCTAACAGTTTCTCGCAGTCCGCTGAGAGCTCGCAGAAGGCACGAATGTGACGCGGACCCATTTGCGCATTGCAATAGAGTTTTTCACGTGGCGAAGAGGAGAATCGTTCTAACTGCGATCCGCGGGCTCGCATCACCCGTTCGCGAATCTTGGCGGAACTTTCCGGTTCGGCGCCCGAACGCATCTCCTTATAGTTGACGGCGGGCACGTCGATGTGGATGTCGATCCGATCCAGCAACGGCCCCGAAATCTTGGACATGTAGCGTTGAATCACGGGCGGTGTGCAATGGCACTCCCGCGAACGATCGTTGAAGTAGCCGCAGGGACAGGGATTCATGGCCGCTGCCAGCATGAAACGTGCGGGAAAGGTCAGCGACATAGAAGCACGAGCGATGCAGACGGTTCCGTCCTCCAGCGGCTGACGCATGACTTCCAGAACGTTGCGCGGGAACTCCGGCAGTTCGTCCAAAAACAGGACACCGTTGTGAGCCAGTGAGACCTCGCCGGGGCGGGGAACTGCACCGCCGCCAATGAGTCCGGCGTCGGAAATGGTGTGGTGAGGCGCGCGGAAAGGGCGGATTCCAACCAGTCCGGCGCCAGCATCGAGCACGCCCGCAACACTGTGAATTTTGGTGGTCTCAAGAGCCTCTTCAAAGGTGAATGGCGGCAGGATCGTGGGCATGCGCTTGGCCAGCATGGTCTTGCCGGAACCCGGAGGACCGATCATCAAGATGTTATGACCGCCGGCGCAAGCAACCTCCAGCGCGCGCTTGGCGGAGTGCTGGCCGCGCACGTCCTTGAAGTCTACGAGAAATTGCTGGGCTTCGCTGAGCAGGGCTTCGCTGTCCACTTTTAGCGGCAGGATTCCATTGCCCGTGTTTACAAAACGAATCACGTCGAGCAAAGACTTCACCGGATAGATCTCTACCCCCCCAACCATCGCCGCCTCTTTCGCGTTGAGTTCAGGCACGACCAGACGCGAAATCTTTCTGCCCCGTGCTTCGATGGCGATGGGCAATGCTCCGCGAACGCCGCGGACGCCACCATCGAGCGACAACTCTCCGACGAAGAGACAATCCGGCACCTCCTTCTTATTTAGTCCCCCGTACGCGCCCAGGATTCCGAGGGCCATTGGCAGATCGAAGCCGGAGCCCTCTTTGCGGATATCCGCGGGAGCAAGATTAATCGTGATATGGGTGGGCGGGATGTCGTAGCCGCAGTTCTTCAGTGCCGCTCGTACGCGATCCCGGCTCTCCCGGACGGCGGCGTCGGGCAGGCCGACAGTATGGAAGTGGTCTTCCATTGTCTTAATTCCAGACACGTCGACCTCGACCTCGATAATGCTGGCATCGATGCCATAAACTGCGGCACTCAGCGTCTTATAGAGCATGGGGCGTATGAAACCTGGATCTGCGCTTCAGGCAAACAGATTTGTTCAGACCTATCGTGACGAGGGAAGGCCCAGCGACAAGTCAGCCAGGCTTTACCTTACGCCATGTGGCCTCGAATAAGTTGTGACTGATGTCACAGCGAAGCTGTGACAAGTGAACAGGAGTCTGACGTTTCGTCTGTGAACCAAATTACCCAACATACTTTCGGTTGTTTGCCTGCGGCCTGTGGTCTAGGATTCGCCTAGACCCAGCTTGCCCAGATCAGGGTTGCTTCGACAAAGGCTCGTCAACCTGATGAGCATATTGGCAGTTGTGGCTTAGTTCTTATGCCTGAAACAGAGAAACAGTCGACGCGTCCTGCCGGTACATCAACCAACCTGGAGCAGGAAGAGGCCTTGCTGTGGCGCATTGCGCTTCTATTCGTGGTTCTGCTGGCCACAGGACTAGCTGCGGAGTCCTGGGAGCGTCTGCAAAACCTTCCCTATCATCTTGGTCTGCTCTCCCTTGGTTTGCTCTGCATCGCCATAGCGTTCGCGGGCTTCGCCTACGGACGAAGGAAGCGGGTTACCGAACTACAAAACCTGGTGCGCGGCCTGCAGGAGCGCGCAACTGCACCCTCGGATGAGCAACTCGATCAACTCGGAGAGCTGATTGCGCGCTCGCAACGAAGTTTCAAAGACCTCATCGATTCCTTCGACGACATTGCCTTCGCCGCTTCTCTCGAGGGGAAAATAAAGACGGTGAATCGGCGCGTGACCGAGTTGCTCGGGATTCCCTACTCCGACGTGGTGGGTCATCGAGTAGAAGAGTTCTTGGACGAACCGAAGCGTGAAGATGTGGAGCGGGGTGTGGCCCGCTTTCTCGAAAAACGTCGCTGGTCAGGGGTGGTTTGTGCTCGGCTGAAAGCGAACGCCCGGACCCTCTATTTTGATTGCGCCCTCAATGCAATTGTGAAAGGCGACGAAGTTGTGGGTGTGAGCGCTCTTGCCCGTGACGTCACGGAAGAACGCGAAAAGGAACGGCGATTTACTGAGCTGTTTGAAACTCTTCAGGAAGGAGTATATTTCAGCACGCCGGAAGGCAAGTTACTCGATGGCAACGCCGCTCTGGTGCAGGTTCTCGGGTACGAAAGCAAGGAGGACCTCCTCTCGCTCGATCCCAGAGCATTGAATTCCGATCCCAATCAAAATCCGGTGCTCGGGCGGACCGCAGACGATCAGGGCGGAGTGCGCACCCGGGAAATCATGTTGCGTCGTAAAAACGGAACCCTCGGCGTCTTTCTTGACACCTCGCGCGCGGTATGGGACGCCGGGGGCAAGATTGTACGCTACCAGGGCACGCTCGTGGACGTAACCGAGCGGCGGGAGATGGAGAAGGCGTTGCGCGGTCAGGAAGAGTTCCAGCGCTACCTTCTGGAAAGCTTTCCGGATCTAATCCTAGTAATCGATTTGAGTGGACACTACAGTTTCGTGAGTTCACGGATTCACGATCTGCGCGGCTACAAGCCAGAGGACCTTCTGGGGAAAAAAGTCGAAGAAGAACAGGATTATTCCCCTGAACTGTTCGCGTTGTATCGGGACCTGATTACCGGCCGAAAGAATTTCGGGTCATGTGACTATAGTGCGCGTCACCGGGACGGAAGCTGGCGTACCATGCGAGCTTCGGCTAGTCCGCTGTTCGATGCCGAGAACAAGCTGAGCGGCGCGATCGTCTCTGTTCGCGACATTACTGTGGAGAAGAAACTTGAGCAGCAGATTATTCAGAGCGAACGGCTCGCAGCCATGGGTCAGATGATCGGCGGGTTTGCTCACGAACTGAATAATCCCCTTACCAGCATTCTGGGGATGTCCGAATTATTGCAGGAGGGCGAAGCACCAGAATCCGTCCGGAAACAAATGGTGGTCTTGCAGCAACAGGCGCGCCGTGCCGCGGAAATTGTTCAAAACCTGATGTATTTCTCCCGTCCTCCCGCCCCTGGCAAGACTCCGATCGACTTGGGTGAACTGGTACAGCGGACTTTGCATTTGCACGCCTACTCTTTGCGCAAGAACAACATCACAGTAGATTTCCTGAAGGAGTCATCAGTTCCGGCGGTGAGCGGAGACGCGCACCAGTTGATGCAGGTGTTTCTGAATTTGATCTTGAACTCGGAGCAGGCGATGCGGGAGGTTCGCGATCGCGGCACCTTGCGCATTCGCATAGAGAACCAGGAAAAGTCGGTGTCCGTCATTTTTCAGGACGACGGGCCCGGTATCTCGCCGGAGATCCTGCCCAATATCTTCGATCCCTTCTATACCACCAAGCGTCCAGGCCGTGGGACCGGCCTTGGCCTGAGCATCTCCAAAGCCATTCTGCGAGAACACAACGGAAACGTCGAGGCTACTTCCGGGCCGGGCGGCGGTGCGGTGTTCACGGTTACGCTGCCGGTGGCCGCAGGCTCGGCGCCGAGTGGTTAGAGAACTCATTGCAAATCAGCGGGAGCGGGTGACCTGATTCTTTCGGGTTGGTCAAGGGTTCTTCTTTGTAGGCTTGGGTTTTAACGTCTTCGCATATTCATAGCTGAATTCGAGATACTTCTGGAGCTCTTTCGTTTTCTTCAACAGCGCGTCCGGGACTGCCACATATTCTTTCATCACCGTGCCATACGCCGTAAACAGCGTAGTGTTGTACTTCCTCAGAAACTCCTCACGCTTATCCTCCGGAAGCCGGATCGCCAACGAGGATTGATGAAGAAGAGTAAACATGTTGCCATTCAGAGACGTGTAAGGATTAGCCGCGCCCTTGCGTTCGATCTTCGGATTGGTAGCGATAAGCTTGTCGTACAGATCCACGTTGGCGTTAGTTTCGTTCCTCTTCGATGCGGCCATAGCTTTCCCCAAATTCGACCCCGGATAGAGAATACGACTGTGAGAACGCTGCAACTTATCGTTCGACGGCCATGGCCACTGCGTTACCACCGCCCAGGCAAAGTGCCGCGATGCCGCGGTGCACGTCGCGGCGGATCATTTCATAGATAAGCGTGACCAGAACGCGCGCTCCGCTGGCGCCGATGGGATGTCCGATGGCGACGGCACCCCCGTTCACGTTCACTTTGTTGGGATCGAGCCCAAGTTCACGCATCACGCCGAGAGCTTGAACTGAGAATGCCTCGTTCAGTTCGTACAGGTCCACGTCTTCATTCTTCCACCCGGTCTTTTCCCAAATCGTGAGGACTGCGCCCACCGGAGCCATCATGACCCACTTGGGTTCGACTCCGCTGGTGGCTTGTGCCACGACCCGGACCATGGGCTTGGCGCCGAGCTCTTTCGCTTGCTTGGCGCTGGTGACCACGACAGCGGCAGCGCCATCGTTCACCCCGGGAGCGTTACCAGCGGTGACCGTGCCGTCTTTCTTGAACGCTGGTTTTAGAGAGCGCAACACTTCGATTGTCGTATCTTCGCGGGGGGATTCGTCCTTATCGAATATGACCGGCGCTTCGCCTTTCTTCCTCGGCGGCAACTCGACCGGAACAATCTGCGATTTGAAACGGCACTCCTTGATAGCGGCGACGGCCTTACGGTGAGAGTTCACTGCGAACTCGTCCTGCTCCTCGCGGGTGATGCCATATTTTTCCGCGACGTTCTCTCCGGTGATGCCCATGTGGTAGTTGTTATAAATGTCCCAGAGGCCGTCGTTCACCATTGAGTCAACGATCTGGGCGTTTCCCAGGCGATATCCTTTTCGCGCCTGCGGCAGCAGATAGGGAGCGTTGGTCATCGATTCCATTCCGCCGGCGACTACCACAGAACTGTTCTCGGTCAGTATCGCTTGCGTCGCGAGTGCGACGGCTTTGAGTCCGGAACCGCAGACTTTGTTTACGGTCATGGCACCTACCTCGGGAGCGAGACCACCGAAGATTGCCGCCTGCCGCGCAGGGTTCTGACCGAGTCCGGCAGAGACCACGTTTCCCATGATGCATTCGTCGACCTGCTTGGGATCGAGGTTTGCGCGCTTCACCGCTTCACGAACCACGATCGCTCCTAACTGGGTGGCGCTCAAATCTGAGAGACTTCCCTGAAATTTTCCTACCGGAGTGCGACATCCGGAAATGATGACGACATCGTCGAAAGCAGCCATTTATATGCTCCTGCGATTATTTCGTGCCTATCAATTATAGATGTGTCGCGGCAGAAAAGGATGATTGTAGTTGGAGCGCACCTTGATCGCTCAGACGATTGTTTTTTGAAAAGGGACCGTCGACCAGAGCCAGGTATGAACAGAATTCCGTCGAAGATAACGTAAGAATTTTCGCCGACAGACGCGATCCCCACCCTTCCCGCAAGGAAATTTTCTACTTGAGTCGAGCTTGAGTGACTTTGGGCATGGGTCGCATGCTCCTCCAACATCATTTTTTTCTTGACTTCACTTTTTATAGACTCTATACATCAATGAGTTGCAACAAACGACCGTTGCATTTCAAGTCCATGAAAAATGGAAAGGGAGAATAGATCAAATGGCAACCAAAAAGAAAGCAAAGAAGGCCGCAAAGAAGAAACACTAAGAGCCTTCAACCAAAGTAGAACCGAGGGGACGCTAAAAAGCGTCCCCTAAGTTTTTGCGCGCTAGTTCCTGCTGTTTGATTTCTTGTCGACGGAAATTGTGTAGAGGCGTTTCTCGGTGGCAGGGCAGAGGCTGCGGTAAGCGCAGAACGTGCAATAGAAACCGGGCTTGGCGTCAAACTCTTGCGCGGCAATCTTTCGCGCCACCTCTTCCACTTCACGCTTACAGTCCTGCAGTTGCACTTCGCTACGGCGTGTCACTACCGAACTGTTTTCCTCGAGGTTGTAGAAGACTATCTGATCGGCGTTGTAGCCCCACTTTTCACGTGCGGCCAGAGCGTAGATGGAAAGTTGGAGGCTCTTGTCGGCATCCTCC